>JABAOC010007897.1_pt1 | contig 66835 bp, 69 predicted proteins | sample 7062161 | NCBI WGS metagenome assembly JABAOC01 (sample SAMN14538625, study PRJNA623070) | marine sediment metagenome | biome: marine biome [ENVO:00000428]; feature: marine pelagic biome [ENVO:01000023]; material: deep marine sediment [ENVO:00002113] | place: India: Gulf of Khambhat ... | reverse complement strand
TTAACAAATGCAAATTGGAAATACATTTGGAGATCAGTAAAACAGCTATCTAAGTAGATTACAGTTGAAATTAAAAGGTTTGTTTTACGGTTAATATATTTAACCGAAATTTTTAGGTATTTTTGTCACGCTATTACAGTTGTCACTATGGGTATAAAATATGAAGTGCAGATTAAAGTTTTTTTTCCATTTCATCTAAAAGTTTTGCAATTTCTTTTCCTTTCTCTGTAAGATTCCATACAAGAGCGTCTTGTGATTCATCATATTGTTTTGTGATTAAATTGTATCTTTTAAGTATTTTTACAATCACATAAAAAGTATCCGCACTAACAGAGATAGAACGTATGAGATCCGTCGGTCTTTTTTTACCTTCTTTTAACAAAATGATTAAAGTTTCTAACGTACCTTTCGTTTGATCTAATCCAATAACTTTCATTTCTTTTTTTTGTATATATATGAAATAAATCAAGTTATCTTAGGAAAAATCTATATAATTCGAAAAATCAATAATAATTCTGAAATATCGAAATATTTATAAGCAATTTTGGTTATTAATATTTGAGCTGGAAAGCTTGAGGATGGTGAGAGGAGAATTGTTTTCTCTTCCCATTCTCTCCTAACATGAAGAGGTGATGGGAACAATGAAAGGAAATAGAAAATTTATAGAAAAAAAGGCAGATAAAGAGGCTGTGTCCGCTGTTATTGGTGTCATTCTTATGGTCGCAATAACAGTAGCAATAGCCGCTACGGTATATGTATATGTCAGCGGAATGATCGGTGGAACAGCCCAAAAGGCATCTACACTATCGATGAACATATATTCGAGAAATGACGCAGCAGATCAAACTATTTGGCTAGTATCAGGTATAGAAGGAGAAGCAGTAGATATTAATTCATATAGTGCCGTATTGTTAAGAGCCAATGGTACAGTAGCGAACTCAACTATTTTGTTTAATGAAGTCACTGGTACAGGATATGTCAATGCAGGAGATACCTTTACAGTAACAGCAAATGATGGAGATGGCTACTACGTATTTATGTTAACAGATACAGCAACAGGCCAAACAATATACAAGAGCACATCAACTAAATACTAAAGTAAGTCAATTACACTCTTTCTCTTTTTATTTTTTTCACTTGTCTTTTTTCTCATGATTTCACACCATGTTATCTTTTGTCAATATCTCTATATAAATATTTACCGTAAAAATATCAAAATGACAAAATAGTAACAGGACCAGAAAGGAACAATCAAAAAACATTGGTGTGAAACCATGATTTTGAAATCCTTCCTGATCCCAACATACAATCTAAAAAAAGAATTTAATAATTTCGCCAAGCAAAAATTTTCAAAAAATTTTTTTAAAATTTATCAAAATTCTATCTATAAACTTATATTTCGGTTAAGAACATTAACCGAAATAAATTATAAAAGATGACCTTCTTTTATGATTTTGTTTATTTTCAATAAGATATAGAAAAAAACTAATTAAAATTTAATTATAAAAAAATTAATAGTAAAATTAAAAATTATAAATTATTTTTTAAAACGGCTTCTACGATTAAAAATTCTATCACTAATTGTTTATCATTCATATAATGTGGAAAATTGCTCATTTATCAAACTAAAAAAGCCTACGTAGTTTTAGGCACATAGTGCTTTTGTGGATTATTCCATTTCACGCTTTCTTCTTTACCAGGTTTTATTCTATAATATTTCCGAGGCTTAAGCCATCTTTTGTTGGCAGGTTCCTCACGGACAAACTCGATAAGACCAATGCTCTTAAGTACATAGATCAATTTGCAAAACTGATGATATGAGCTAACAACTTTTTTACTTTGTTTTAGCTCCTTTCGATATGCTGTAGACATATGCTGGATATAATCTTCCCCCACTTCACTGAGGTGATCCCTAATCCACAATCCAGTGTATGATATTTTCACCATGTAATAACCATTTTTGTATATTTATCCTAGAGATTTATTGAAATGTTTTAGGATTTGGTGGTTAAATAATTTTACGTATTGTAATGTCAACTTAGATCGGTAACATCAGTTGTATAAGTGTGACTTGCCAAAAAACAGTAATGAATCTCTATAATTATCCAAAAAGGTAACATTTTTTCTCCTTAGGAAAATGTTACCCATGTCACTTGACATTACACATATAGATACTATATAACGTGCTGTTGGTTAAAAAGTGTTGTAACAAATAAGTTGTTATTGAGGATACTTTTAAATTATTTGACACCTATTAAAAAAAGAAATAGTTTTTGAAAGAATTGAATAATGTGTTAAATCATGTTAATCATTAACCCGCGTTATTTATTGCACTTATATAAACGTGACGTTTTTACAATTTTTTAACTAAAAATATGAAAATAACACCCCATTAAATTTTTGATAGCTATCACCAACCCCGCCACCTAAACCGATAAATCCAAGTTTCAAAAGCATTTTTTTATTATTTCGATTAATTTCCTTGTGCAGTAGGTCTATTGCATTGATTTTTACAATAACATCTCTGCCAAACTCACCATCTACTTGATATTTTTCAGAACGACCATCACAATAAACACAGTTGTGAGCACAACCACGATATAAATTCATGCTATAATTTGTTAAAAACCATGAATCTATTTTTTTATGTTTACGCAAAATTGATTTTGCGTTTACTTCTCTTATAACCACTAAATCTATATATTCTTTTTTTGTATTTATATCCATCCAATTTTAATTTAACTCAATAATATACCTATAATTACTTTTATTGATATATACAAATTGATTAAACCTTATTTGATTTTAAAATTCAGAATATTTAAATGAGGATTTATATTACTGGTTTTGAAAATGAGATTGTATTTAATTTAAAAATATAATATAATATCTCATTTTTTGTGAGAAGAAAGTAAAATTTAATTTCTGGGGGAAAAAATGGAAAATCAAGTAAATCTTCTACCTAATGAATTACCAAAGAGATGGTATAATATTTTACCAGATCTTAAAAAGAATCTGGAACTCTTACCTCCACCACAAGGAGAGCAAGCTAAAAATTTACCAAATTTGATTATAGGAGAATGTTTATGACAAGAATTTTCAGAACAAACATGGATAGATATTCCAAAGGAGCTTATAGAAATATATAAGAAAGCTGGTAGACCAAATGGCATCCATATCAAAAAATGTAAAGAACTGCCGCTATCAATAGAATAAATAAGATAGGATGTTTCTGAATGAAATCTTGTAACCTCTTGAATTTCAAACCTCTTTTTGCTCTCCTCATCCTTTCTCCCTACTATGGTTAACCAGATAAAGATAGCAATATCTTTAATAATATTGAATTTTACTAAATAATCAATTTAGTAGGTAAAAATTTTTAATTATTATTCCTTGATTGCCTTTAAACCAGACTCAAAAGCTTTTTTGTTCATATCTCTAAATTTTGCAGGGACATTTTCAAGAATTGTTTCTAAGAGAATTTCAGATTTAAATGGTAGAACACCTGCTGCTGCCAGTGCACCTAGCATAAATATATTTCTTGTTATAAGGGCACCTGCATCTTTAGCTATTTTCACAGCATCAATTTTGTACAATTTACCGTATTTGTTCAGTTCTTTTAAAACTTGTTTGATATCTGGATATTTCTCCATACCTACTGAGACAGTAAAAGGTATTACTGGAGTGATATCAGTTATAATCTTAGTGTTTTTGTTTGAATATTGAATATAACGTAATGCTTCTACGGGTTCTGTGCTAATTATTGCATCTGCTGTTCCAGTGGCAACTAAAGCGCTAGATACATTGCCCATTCTAATAGCACAATTAACAGACCCCCCACATTGTGCCATACCATGAACTTCAGAGACAAAAACATTTACCTTTGCCTTCAAAGCTGCTTTTCCAAGAATATTTGCAGAAGTGATAATGCCATGCCCACCTACACCAGTTAAAACTATGCTTATCTTGTCTTTCATTTCTTTGCCTCTTTAGGAAATATTGCATCAAAAGGACAGATATCAACACAGTTACCACAGCCATTACATTGTTGCACATCAATATAGATACTTTCATCTTCACCATAATAAAAAGATGGACAACCAAACTGTGATATGCAGATTTTGCAATTTTCACATTTTTCTTGATCAATTTTGTAAACAAAGATATCTTCGCTTCTTTTTCTTTTATCTGCATTTTCTAAAAGAATACATGGAGATTTACTTACAACAATAGCTGGGCCTTTGAAATTAAGTGCCCGTTTAAAAGCCTCTGTTGTTTCTATGATATTATTTGGGTCTACAATCTCAACGTGTTCAACACCACAACCTTTTACCACATCCTCAACCAAAATTTGCTTTGCTGGTCGCCCCATACCATCAAAAACGTTTCCAGGATGAGGCTGATGACCAGTCATAGCAGTTGTCCTATTATCAAGGACTGTAATAACTAAATCATGATTATGATGAACAGCATCAATAATTGGCGGAATCCCAGCGTGGAAAAAAGTGGAGTCCCCCATAAAAGAGATAATCTTTTGATCTGTAGCAACAGCAAGACCACAAGCAGTACCAGCATTAGATCCCATACAAAGTAGTAAATCTGCCATTTCAAGTGGTTTATATCTACCAAGAGTGTAACAACCAATATCTGTAGGATAAACAACTCCTTTAGGCTGTGCCTTTTTTGCAGCATAATATGTTGCCCTATGTGGACAACCTGGGCATAGAGCAGGTGGACGACTTGGTAGTTTTACCTTAGATTCTGCTGGTTTTTTAATAGGATTTTTGACCTTGAAAATCTTTGAAAATGCTTCTGTTACAATATCTAGATTATATTCATAAAGACGAGAGAAATGACCTGTTGATTTTCCAAGTATTTTTACATTAGATCCTATATCATGTGCAATTACCTTAAACTGGTTTTCAAGAATTGGTTCTAACTCTTCAACAACTACTATGTTTTTACAGGATTTAATGAACTGTTCACACAATTTTCTAGGCAAAGGATGTGTCATACCAAGTTTGAGTATTCTTACATTAAGTTTCAGATCTTCTAATACTTCTTTAACATAGTTAAAAGACACGCCAGAAGTAACTATTCCCCAATCGTTTGGTTTACCTACATTAACAATTTTATTGAAAGGTGATTTTTCAGAAATTTCCTCAGCTTTATCTAGCATTTTTAAAAGTTCAAGATGCCTTGCTCGTGCAATAGCAGGAAATGTAATAAGCATTGGATTTTTTTCAAAATGTCCTTTGCCTCTGGGTTTTTGAAGTTTCTTTAACTCAATTGCACCTCTACTATGATTCACACGAGTAGTAGTTCTCAAAAGAATTGGAGATTTTAATTCTTCAGATATTTCAAAACCTAGTCTTGTCATCTCTTTTGCTTCCTGTGGAGTAGAGGGTTCAAGCATTGGTGCTCCTCCAAAAAGTGCGAAGTAACGATTATCTTGCTCGTTTTGAGAAGAATGACAACTTGCATCATCTGCTGATACTATTATATGGCCTCCTCTACAACCCGTATAAAGGTAGGTCATAAATGCATCACTTGCAACATTTAGTCCAACATGTTTCATACAAGTCAGAGAACGTAGGCCAGAGAAGGATGCTGCTGCTGCAACTTCGATTGCTACTTTCTCATTTGTTGAATACTCAAAATAAAAACCAGGATCTTTATTTTGTTTAGTAAATGACCTTGCAATTTTAGAAAATGTATCAGCAATTTCTGAAGAAGGGGTTCCTGGATAGGTTGTCGCAACATCAATACCGGCTTCAAGTGCTCCCCTTGTTATAGCTTCATTTCCTAAGAGTAGGATTTGCTTCCCCGGTTTGTCTTCTAATATTTCCATAATTTGTCAACCTCCTGAAATAAACAGAGAAAGCCCTGTAGCCCAGAAACTTGTAAAAGAGAGTAGAATATAAATCTAACTAATACAGGAAAAAAAGTACTAATGTGTTGAAAACTCCCACTATTCGCGACAATCATTCAAATGATACCGCCCCTCCCTCAACAATGGACTGTTTGCAGGATGACAACGAGGTCTTCAATCGGTATCAACGAGAAGTAAATATGGGGATAAGGGGGATATCCAGCTCATTTATATTTTATATGATGTTAGCGATCATACTTGAAATTACAATACAGAAACATCTAAAGCTATTCCCGATACTACAACTTTTATTACAAAGATTAGGACTATAAAATAGTTCAAATCCCGACAGGTTCCTCGAATTTTCCAAAGACTTCCTTAAGCACTGTAGTTATTTCGCCTACTGTTGCATAGACTCTTACGCAATCGATTATGTATGGCATCAGGTTCTCATCGGTTTGGGCCATAGCGCGAAGTTTCTCTAGGCTCCTCGAAACCTCTTTGTTATCCCGAGTTCTTTTTACTTGATTGAGCATCTTTATTTGTTGCTCTACTACGGAAGGGTCGTACTCATGAAACTCTATGGTCCTTTCTTCCTCCTCTTCAATTCGGTACTTGTTCACGCCCACTTTCACTAATTCACCAGATTGAATCATTTTCTCGTAGAGATAGGCCTGCCTAGAAACTTCTCTTTGAATTTCTCCTTTAGAAATTGCGGACACAATGCCTCCACGTTCTTCTACCTTGTTCATGCAATCCACAATCTTATCTTCAAGTTGATCAGTTAGCGCTTCAATATAGTATGATCCACCTAAAGGATCAGCTGTATCGCATAATCCCATTTCTTCTATCAAAATCTGCATAGTACGTAATGAGATGATTGCAGCCTTCTCAGAGGGAATTGTATATGCTTCGTCGTATGAGCATAATGCCATGGTTTGTGTACCACTAAGGGCAGAGATCAAGGCATAGTAGGCACCACGAACAATATTGTTTTCCGGCTGCTCGATGGTAAGTCCACCACCACCCCCACCAGCAATCATCTTCATCATCATTGCCTTGGGATTTGTAGCACCAAATTCGCTCTTAACGATCTTTGCCCAGAGTCTTCTTGCCGCTCTGAATTTGGCTATCTGCTCAAAAAAGTTACCATGTATATCAAAATTAAAGGAGATTCGAGAGATGAAGTCGTTTGCATCAATTCCACGAGAAAGCACACGTTGAATATAGGCTTTAGCAATAGAAAAAGCATATGCAATCTCTTGAACAGGATTTGCACCAGACTCACGGATATGATACCCACAGACGCTCACTGGATAATACTTAGGTATATGTCTTGCACAGTACTCAATGGTGTCTGTTATCAATCTAAGAGAAGGCTCCACTGGAAAGATCCAAGTGCCTCGTCCGATATACTCCTTGAGGATATCGTTTTGGGCAGTACCCCTTATTTGATCTAGGCTGAGACCCTGTTTCTCAGCAACAACAATATACATCGCCAAAAGTATAGCAGCAGTGGAGTTTATGGTGAGAGAGGTACTGATTTTATCAATGGGTATACCCTCAAAAGCATATTCCATATCCTTAAGAGTATCAACAGCCATTCCAACCCTACCAACCTCTCCCTCAGCGCGTGCATCATCAGAATCTAACCCCATCTGAGTGGGTAGGTCAAATGCAACGTTTAAACCTGTTTGTCCGTGTTCTATCAAATATTTGAATCGCTTGTTGGTTTCTCTGGCTGTAGCAAAACCAGAATACTGTCGCATGGTCCAAGGTCGAGCGCGATACATATAGGGATGAATGCCTCTTGTATATGGATATTCTCCAGGATCCTGAACATCTTTGGTGTAATCAATGTCTTTAACATCCTCTAGTGTATAAACAGGTTTGACTTTAATTCCTGACTCAAGAATTACTTCTTTTTCTTTTTGTTTGGTGTTTTTCACAGTCTTACCTCACATTTTTTTAATAAAATCTATAATATCTTCAAACTTAGAACCTGTTGGAAATACCCCTCTTACACCCAAAGCCCGAAGACCATTGATATCCCGCTTCGGGATATTACCTCCCACAATTATTACAATATCGTCCATAGCATTTTCCTTCAAGCGCTTCATTAATTTCTCAGTTATTGGATAATGCGCACCTGAGAGAATACTTAATCCAATAACATTAACGTCCTCTTGGATGGCTGTCTCTATGATTTGTTTGACGGTCTGGTGCAGACCAGTATATATAACCTCCATACCTGCATCTCGTAATAGCTGAGCTACAACTTTCACACCACGATCATGCCCATCTAAACCAGGTTTTGCGATTAAAATCCTTATTTTTTTATCTGGCAATAGGAGTCCTCCGCTTCTGCTTAAATCCCAACGCTAATTCCACCATCAACGAATATCACTTGTCCTGTGATATAATTTGATTCCTCGCTAGCCAAGAAGAGATGTATGTCGGCAATCTCTTTTGGCTCTGCAAACCTTCTGAGTGGAATTTTTTCCTTAATTTTTTGTGCGATTTCTGGTGGTATCTTTGTGGTCATAGCTGTATTTGTAGCTCCAGGAGATACGCAATTAACGGTAATATTATATCGAGCACCTTCCAGAGCCAAAGTTTTAGTTAGACCCATTACACCAGCCTTAGAAGCGGAATAATTTGCCTGCCCAATGTTTCCCAGTGCACCTATAGATGCGGTGTTAATTATCCTTCCAGAGTTTTGCTCTATCATTGGACCAAGGGCTGCCTGGGCGCACAAAAAAGTACCTTTGAGATTAATATCAATGACTTTGTCCCATTGCTCTTCAGACATTTTTTTAGCAAAAGAATCTCTATTAATACCAGCGTTGTTTACAAGGATATCAAGTCTTCCAAACTTCTCTATTGTTTGTTTTACCATTTTTTCTACATCACTTTTCTTGCAAACATCGGCGATACAAACCAATACCTCGCCACCCTTAGCCTTTATCTTTTCCGCTACATTATTTACATTATCTGCATTGACATCATTGATTACTACCTTCGCACCTTCTTCTGAAAACCTTAAAACTGTCGCCTCACCTATTCCGCTTCCGCCTCCAGTTATCAAAGCGACCTTATTTTTTAATCTCATACATATTCCTCCTTTTTCGTTAACCGTCTACCATCTGTTTTATCTACGTAACATCACCACCCATTGTCCTTCAACAATAGGTTCGTCATTTTGATTATTGACAATGGTATCAAAAGTCACTATACCCCTATCATCCTTGCTCGTCTCTTTTTTTTCCACAACTCTCAGCTCTAAATGTATCGTGTCTCCAAACTTTACCGCACCTTTATAATTTATAGTCATACTAATAGTGCAATTGTAGTTCCTTCAAAGATACCTAGCTGATTGGCTAAGCCTGTAGCAACAGCTACGCTTAACATGCCATGAGCTACCCTGCCTTTAAATGGGGTTGATTTGCCAAATTCCTCATCTGTATGAAGGGGATTGAAATCACCAGATAGTCCTGCAAAGTTAACAACATCTGCTTCAGTAATTGTCCTGGAAGCAGTAGTAAACTTATCACCTACTTTGAACTCATTAAAGGTTTTACCCTTAAATTTATATACCATACTTTTTACCTCCTAGTTATTGCATCTCCCTCCCTATGATAAGTTGTAGAATCTCAGATGTTCCACCACCGTATAATAAAAATCTAGCATCACGAAAGAAACGTTGAATAGGAAATTCGTCTGCTATTCCATAAGCACCGTGTATTCGGGTTGCTTCGTCGACAACACGGTTTGCCATTTCAGAGGCAAACAACTTTGCCATCGATGCTTCTTTCATGCATGATTTTTTTTGATCTATCAGCCACGCAGCATAATAAACCAGTAATCGTGCAGCTTCGAGCTCTGTTACCAGATCACCTAATTTCATTCTTATTGCCTGAAATTTTCCAATAGGTCGTCCAAACTGTGTGCGCTCTTGTGAATATTTTATGGATGCTTCAAGGGCTGCTCGGGCGAGCCCGATACTTAATGCACCAGTCATAACCCTGATCTCTGCAAGAATCCCCTGGAGCTGCAGATAACCTTCTCCTTCTTTTCCTAACATATTGCTTAAAGGAATTCGACACTTATCAAATGCAATTTCTCCTATTGTTCCTCCCCGGACAGACATCTTGTCAATTTTCTTACCAATAGAAAAACCTGGAGTATCTTTCTCCACTAAAAAGAAATTTACACCTTTTAAGCCTTTACTCTTATCAGTATACGCAAGCACAGTGAAAAAGTCAGCTACTGGGGCATTAGTAATCCATGTTTTAGTCCCATTTAGAACATAATGATCTTTCTCTTTTTTCGCAGTAGTTTGTATTGATTCGAGGTCTGTACCAGCACCGGGTTCTGTTAATGCAAAAGCTGCAATCTTCTCGCCCTTTATTGCAGGAATCAGAAGCCGCTTCTTGTGATCTTCAGTCCCAAATCTGTAGATAAAATTCGTACCCATAAGCGATTGCATAGCAGTAAGCATGGCAAGACTCAACCATCCACGGGCCAGTTCCTCGCATAAAATACAAAACATTGCTATGTTTGTTTCTGTACCGCCATATTTGGGAGGATATCTAAGACCAAAATAACCAAGTTTTCCTGCTCTTTTAAATAATGTTGTTGGAAACTCACCCTTCTTCTCAAGTTCATCTACAAATGGCGTTACTTCTTTTTCTACAAAAGTCGCTACTGTTTTTCGGAATAATTTTTCCTCCTCTGTTGGTGTAAAATCCATTTTTAAATCTCCTACAGTTCAACACATATTAGCCTTATTATTCCCCCGAAAGGTCATTAAATGCCTTTTGATATATAAGCCTTGCTCAATTTCGACTTTGAAAAGAATTTATAGCTTCTAGGCAGAAGAGTTTATGCAGGCTGATAAGAGAGATAAATACTAATACCATTTAAATATTCAGAGATTAAAAACTTGATTTTGGGGGAGATTTCCTCATGAAAATTGGCATTGATGTCGGTGGAACTTTTACAGATTTCTTGTTGATTGACCGTGAGAAATCTGAGATATATAAGGTTCTATCTACACCATCTGATCCTTCGATAGGATTAATGAACGGCTTAAACGAGATGGCAAGAGCTAGAAATCTCTCGTTGGAAGAGTTTATCAAGGGTGTGGAAACTATTGTCCATGGAACTACAGTGACCACCAATGCAGTATTGACCTACACCGGTGCAAAAACTGGGCTGTTGACTACAAAGGGTTTAAGGGATGCACTGGAGATGAGGCGGGGGATAAGGGAAGAGCAATATAACAATAGGTTTACCAATGTAAAGCCACTTGTCTCAAGATATCTGAGGTATCCTGTAGAAGAACGATTAGATTACAAAGGGGATGTTGTTTCACCTATCAAAAAATCAGACATCTCCGACGCAATTAAGCAATTCAAGAAAGAGAATGTTGAGGCTATTGCAATTTGCTTCATGAATTCATTTGCTAATAAAAGCCATGAAGAGATTGCAGCCGATATAATAAAAGAAGAATTTCCAGAAAACTATCTCACGCTTTCTAGTAAACTCCTGCCTTCAATAAGGTTCTATGATCGTATAAGTACAACGGTATTGAACTCCTATGTTGGACCTATTTTACGAAGCTATTTGTCATCCTTAACCTCAAAACTGAAAGATGCGGGTTTTAAGGGTATATTGCTCATAATGCAGTCCAATGGTGGTGTCATCTCGCCTGAAATAGCGACAAATATGGCAGTGTCAACGCTTTTATCGGGTCCTGCAGGTGGGCCAGTCGCAGGGATTGCATATACTTCTATACAGGGGTACAACGACTGCATCACTATTGACATGGGAGGCACGAGCTTTGATGCTGCGTTGATTAAGGATAAAAAACCCCTCATCACAACCGAAGGTGAGATCAATCGCCTTCGGTTAGCTCTGCCAATGCTGGGGATAGTCACGATAGGTGCTGGAGGTGGCAGCATAGGCTGGATTGATGAAGGTGGGCTATTACGCATGGGTCCGCAGAGCGCCGGTGCAAAACCTGGGCCAGCATGCTATGATCTTGGAGGAAAGCTGCCAACCTGCACGGACGCGGATCTCATACTAGGCTATTTGGACAAGGACTTCTTCGCAGGGGGAAAGATACCGCTGAACTACAAGAATGCCGAACAAGTAATAAAAATGCACATCGCAGAGAAATTGAATCTCGATGTTGTCGAAGCCGCTGCAGGAATGTATCAAGTAATAAATGTCAATATGGCCTCGGGCGTGAGGGAGGTGTCACTCAAGAAAGGTTACGACCCAAGAGAATTCCCGTTGGTAGTTGCAGGTGGTGCCGGACCAGTGCACGCATGCATGATCGCTTTGGAACTTGAGATACCTGTAATGATCATTCCAAGAGAAAGCTCTATTTTCTGCGCTGCAGGGATGCTGATGTCTGACCTAAAGCATGATTTTGTCAGGACCTATGCCACGAAAATCGATGAGATCGATTCAAAAACCTTTGCATCTCTCTTCGATGAGATGAAAGTAGATGGTATACAGTTGTTAAAAACCGAGAATATCCCTGAAAAAAAAATTAAGCTAATTTATTCCTTAGATTTAAGATATGTGAAACAATATCATGAGGTTAATGTAATCATAACAAAAGAGGAAGCGGAGAATGCTAATATTGAATCCATTTCTAAAAAATTCCATCCAGAACACAATAGATTATATGGATATTCCTTAGAGGATGAAGGAACACCAATTGAACTGATTAATATGAGATTAACATGTATAGGAAAAACAGATAAGCCTCGTTTTTCAAATGAGAAAGATAATTGGGAGGATGCATCAAAAGCAATTAAAGGTAAAAGAGAGGTCTACCTGCCAGATAAGAAGGATTTTGAAGAGATTTATGTCTATGATGGATCAAAGCTTAGATGCGGAAACAAGGTTGTTGGCCCAGGAGTTATAGAACAAGTCAATACCACAACCTTCGTCAGCCCTTATTACAATGTTATATGCGATAAATATGGGAGTTACACTATGTATCTGAAATCCAGAGAGAAAGAATTTATTCGGAGGATAAACAGATGAAGTATGCTAAAATCGATAAAATATTGGCTTCGGTATTTCAGCGTAGATTTAAATCTATTACAGAGGAAATGAGCATTGCTTTGACAAAAACAACTCGTTCACCGATTCTTTGTGAAGCTAAGGATTTTGTTACCGGTCTCTACGATGCCAATGGAAAAATGCTTGAACAAACAGAGAATCTTCCCATCCTATCCTTTTCTTTGGGTCCAGTATGCGAATACATCGTCAAATATTTTGGTAAGGAACTATACCCTGGAGACGTAATATTCCACAATGATGTATTTTCAATGGGTAATCAAAACAATGATGTCGCTGTGTACAAACCCATTTTTTACAATAATAAATTGATTGCATGGTCAGCTTGCAAGGGTCATCAAGCTGATATTGGTGGAGCAGTGGCTGGCGGATATAATCCTAATGCCACAGAAGTATGGCAGGAAGCATTGAGAATACCACCTGTAAAAGTCTATGAGAAAGGCAAATTAAGAAAAGATGTGTGGGATCTAATATTTGCAAACATCCGATTTGATATTGTAGCTGAAGATATGCGAGCAGAGATTGGAAGCTGTGTCGTCGGGGAAAGAGGCATTTTAAAGCTGGTGGAAAAATACGGTAGAGAAACATTTGAAACACATAAAAAATATCTATTTGACTCTACAAACAAAATGATGAAGGCAGAAATACGAACAATACCAAAAGGCACCTACAAAGGTGAAGCTACAGTATATTACGATGGTAAAACACCTGGTTCAAAGTACAAAATTAGAGTTAAAATAATTGTTAAAGATGAAGAAATAATATTTGATTATTCAGCCACTGATTCTCAAACAACTGGCTTTGTTAATGGAACTTATACTTCTAGTGCATCAGCCACGATTCTAACATTTTTGCAGATGGTTAACCCGGATATACCACATAATGATGGCATGATCAAACCCATAAAAATCATTATACCAGAAGGTACAATACTTAATGCAAAATATCCGGCAGCTACCACATTTGGAAACCATCTTTGTCCACCTAACGCTGATGCAATAATAAGGGCTCTATCTACGGCAATACCTGAAAGAGTAACAGCAGGCTGGAATCAATTACTATGTTATCTCACAACAGGTTATGATACAAGGAAGAAGGATAAGTACGTTGACATAGGTTTCTTAGGATTGAAAGGCGGCTCTGGTGGTACACATGGCGTAGATGGCTATGATCATATAGGCATGATTGATGCATCTGGGGGCGTACTTGATCAGGATTATGAGATGTTTGAACAGCAAACCCCGCATTTACTGTTAAAGCATGAGTATTGGACTGATTCTGCAGGGGCTGGACAATGGAGAGGAGGCCTTGGAGTTGAAACAAAGTTCAAGATAGGTGGAGAAAATACAAAGGTTGTAGTATTTGGAGATGGAGATGTAGAACCTGGGTTTGGTCTTTTCAAAGGAAAAAATGGAACCTTAAACAAAATCCTTCTTACTTACCCTGATGGTAAAGTCTATAAAACCACTAGTAAAGATCTCATTGAAGACATACCTATAGGTACCATTTTATTTCAACAGGCAGGGGGAGGGGGAGGATATGGAGATCCATACTTACGACCTGTAGAAAAGGTTCTAGAAGAAGTAAGAAACGGAATAATCTCAGCAGAAAAATCTAAAAGTGATTATGGTATTGCCATCGACCCAGATACGTATAAGATATATTATAAAGAAATAAATAAATCACGGGGGAGAACCAAATGAGTAAAAACTCAAAGTGGGATTATAGCAAATTTCCAGGTGGAAAAAAGTATCCAAATTTATTTAAATCGATTAAAATCGGTAAACTTACCATTCCAAACCGTATAAAATATGCGGCAACTGAGGACAACCTAAACGCTCGTGATGGTTTTATCACAGATGCTGGTTTAGAATACATACGAATGCGTGCACGTGGTGTAGTAGGTGGTATTTGTACTATACAGGGTGTCTACATGGATCCCGATGGATTTGGCCAAGGTTATGTAGGCCAAGCGGCAGCCTGGGATGATAAATTCATACCTGGACTAAAAAGTCTTGCAGATGCAATACATGATGAAGGAGCAATATCAAATTACCAATTAATGCACTGCGGCCGAGTCGGCGGTGTTGAAACCCCAGTATGCGTAGGCCCATCGGCAATTCCACAGCGGCTTCGAGTATTTCGACCAGTTAAAGAAATGACAAAAAAAGACATTAAAACATGTATTCAAGAACATGCTGACGCTGCACGACGTGGCATAGACGCAGGTTTCCAGATAATAGAAATCTCTGGAATCGTAGGCTACTTGATATCCAATTTCCTATCTTCCTACACAAATCGCCGAACTGATGAGTACGGTGGCGATATAGAAGGAAGATGCACATTTATGGTAGAGACAATCCATGCAGTACGAAAGGCCATTGGGGATGATATCCCACTTATAATTCGACTATGTGCTGAAGAATTATTAAACGATGTTGGTGGTAATACACCAGAAGAGAGCATGGTTACATACAAAAAAGCCGAGGAAGCAGGAATTGATTGTTTAAGTGTCACACAGGGCTGGCAAGAATCTATTGTACCAGTAATTTCACGTGATATACCACAGGGTTCATGGTTGTATAATGCCAAACGTGCGAAGGAAGCCCTCAAAACACCTGTATCCATGGCGTATAGGTTATTTACTCCTGATTTACCAGATAAAGCAATTGCTGATGGAATTTTAGATATTTGGGAGATGTGCCGTCCAATGATTGCTGATCCATTAATGCCAAAGAAGGTATTAGAAGGATGTGAACAGGAGATACGACCATGCGTGGCATGCAACTTGTGTTTAGCTCGGTTGTTCCGTGATGCACCTATGACATGTTATGTTAATCCAGTATGTGCACATGAAGCTGATCCAGATTGGAAGGTAACTCCTGTAACTATGCAAAAATATGTAATGATTGTAGGTGGCGGTCCTGCAGGATTAGAGTGTGCTTATATAGCAGCTGAACGTGGTCACGATGTTCATGTTTACGAGTCCAATAAAGAAGTAGGTGGTCAGATAACACCCGCATCAAAAGCACCATATGGTGATGAAGAATTATATGGTATGATAGAGTATCATAAAGCAATGTGCAAAAAAGCAGGAGTAAATTTCCATTTAGGAACAAAGGTTACACCTGAATTTATAGATGAAGAACTACCAGATGCAGTGGTTTTAGCCGCTGGTGCTGAATTTATTAAAGGTGATGCCAAAGGCTTTGATGGACCTAATGTAATGTGTGCTACTGATGTTCTGCGGGATAAGGCAAAGGTTGGTGAAAAAGTCGTTGTTTGGGGTGGTAAAAAACCAGGTATTGGTGTAGCGTTATATCTTGCTGAACACGGTAAAAAGGTAACTTTAATTAGTAGAGAACGAAAGGTTGGAAAAGATGTAAATCCATCATACATTTGGAGATATATCAAAAAATTAAATGAAAAACATGTTACAACATACAAAGAATGTGACCTTGAAGAGATTACTGATAAAGGAGTTATTGTAAAGAATCATTATGGTACCAGGATTCCTGTTCAAGCTGATACCGTGATATATGCTGAACGTACTCCAAGACAGGAGTTAAAAGAAACTGTAAAAGAGCAGAACATTGAACTTCATTTAATCGGTGATGCTTTAGTCCCACGTTCATTATCAAATGCGCTCCATGATGGATATCGCACTGGAATTCGATTATAAAGGAGGTTATAATTATGCCAGTTGACCCTGAAAAAGAGATTAGAACACTCATGAAAAAATTTGAAGCATTACAAAACATCAACAGAGCTACATGGTATGAATGGCGTCAGGCAGCAATTGAATGCGCCCAGCCAAAGTTCAAACCATTGGATTTGGTCCTAAAAGCCTGGGAAATAGTCGGTCATGATACCGCTAAAGCATATTTTGGAATGCTTGATGTTTCAAAACCTACATTTCTTGAAGACATTGCCAAATGTATTGTTATGAGTTCCACTATGATGGGTGAAACTGCCAAGATGATAAAAGGCGAGAATGAGAACGAGTTTTTTGTGCAGTGGGACCGTTGCCCATGGCCTGAGTTTGCCAGACGATATAATGCTCCTATGGAGGAAGACGTTCTAGGGTGTGACAAATGGTTCCAAACAGTGATTGAGGATATTAACCAACTATTCAACACTAAAGTGAATCTAGAAACTCAGAAGGCAATCCCACGTGGTGATGGCTGTTGCGTCCGACGGTTAACCATTGAACAAACTGAAAGCATGAGTAAACACAAAGGAGCAAAACAAGTATTAGGAGATGTAGAGATATAGGATGTATTATCATGGTAGTTGAAGTAGATTATAAACTTTGTAGGCTTTGTGGCGGATATAGCGAGCCATTATGTATAGATAAATGCCCAGATTCTGCAATTGCTTTGCGAGGTAACCGGATTGAGGTAACAGAATTTCTTTGTGAGGATTGTAACGAATGTGGTTTCATATGTCCTGATAAAGCGATAAAAATAAAGACAGTAACATTCTAAATTTAGGACCCTCTGGATAATGCCGCAACCTCAGACAAATCATATATTTTTATAGGGATTTTATTTTTTAAAGCAGTACGCTTGAAGTTTAAATAACAAGAAGGACAACAAGTAACCAAGCCTTCGACGCCAAGTGGTAATATGTCTTTTTTCACCATATTATTAGCAATCTCCATTGCCATTTTATAATCTAAAGATATGATACCTCCTCCACCTCCACAGCATCTGGCACATTCCCTTGTGCGTTCCATCTCTATAAAATTAAGACCCTCAATTGATTCGAGTACAGCTCGGGGAGCATCATAGACTTTCGAGTGTCTACCCAGTGAGCATGGATCATGATATGTAAGCTTCATTGGTTTTTCAAGCTTAAACTCTTGATTCATGTTTTTGCTTAAAACTTGAGATATATGCAGTATTTCAATATCAGAAAAATTAATACCCAATACCTCTGGGTAGAGATTTGTGAATGTATTGTAACAACCTGAACATGATGTGACCAGTCTCTTAATATGTGCTATCTCAATCACTTTTTTCACTTTTTCTGCGGTTTCCTTTGCCTCATCTATTAGACCTAAACTGATCAAAGGTTCTCCGCAACATGGTTCATTGTTTAATATTTTATACTCCTGATTAATTTTTGTCAATACTTCTGAAGTTTCATTAGCAATATTCGGTGCCATAATTGATGGAGTACATCCCACCCAGTAAAGTAAATCTGCATTTGAAGATTTTTCGCTATCACCAAATTTCTTATTGATCCATGTTTCTTTGGTTCTTGTCTGTGATTGGTAAGGGCTGTCAAATTCTTTTACAGATTTGCTAAGGCTATGAACACTTTCGGGTTCTGCTGCATTTGTTAGAGCTAATTTCCGGAGTGCCATTACCAGCTTTGGAATTTCAAGTCCTTCGGTACAAAGTTCACGACACCGATAACACTGTGTACACAACCAGGGATATTTGCTTAAGAAATCTTTGTCTTCATGTATTTCCAATTGGAGGTGTCTAACCACCTTTCGTATATTGAAATCACTTGCTTCTTTGGTTGGACAGGATGCAGTACAAGTACCACACTGTTCGCATGCTCTAATGATATCCTTGAAATCTTCAGTAATCATTTTCATCCCCCCAATTTAAGTTCTTCAGTCATTTTCTTTACAGTAGCAACAAACTTTGGTCCATCCGCTGCTGATAGCCATACATCCCAAATTTTACTAGTATCTATGTTTTTCTTACTCAATTTCTTCCTCAAACGTTCAATCCTATCCTTGCACTTGTAGTTGCCATTAATATAATGGCAAGTTGGAAATTCACAACCAGCTACTAACACACCTGCAGCTTTCAGTTCAAGAGCTCTTTCAATAAATTTAGAATCAACACGTCCAGCACACATTACTCTTATTATCTGGATGTTTGTTGGATAATCAAATCTACTCACACCAGCTAGATCAACCGCCCCAAGTGCACACCAATGACAGCAGAATGCTATTATTTTATTATCAGGATTTTCCGCTAAAGCTGCATCCACTTGCGCAAGAATTTGTTCATTAGTATAATGAATAATATTTATCGCATCTGTCGGGCACTCAGCAGCACAAGTTCCACAACCTTTACAAATTGCCTTGATAAAATTTGGAGGCTGTGTCTTGTCTACATACTCAATAGCTCCAAATGCACAAGTTTTTGCACATAGACCACATGAGGTACATAATTCTGTGTTGATGTCAGCAACTATTCCCTCAGCTTCAACAAATCCTTTTTTCATCGGGATTCCAGCACGCATTGCAGCTCCAAGAGATTCTTCAATAGTTGTTCTTATATCCTTGGGGTTGCGAGCGCAGCCACACAAGTATATTCCATCGTTAGCAAAATCAAGAGGTCTTAACTTTATATGTGCTTCTTGGAAAAATCTATCAGTACTTGCTGAGACCTTAAGCAGTCCTTTAAGCTTCTCTACAGAGGTGTCCCCTTGAAAACCAGTAGTAAGTACAACTAGATCTGGATTTATTTCAAACTCTTTACCAATTAAAATATCATATGATTTTAGAGTTAATTTTCGATTTTTGTTACCAGTAACTTCAACTTGTTTATCATCAGGATATCTAATAAGTTTGATATCGTATTTGTTAACTGCCTCTTTGAAATAATTTACATCCTCTCCCTCTATATTTATATCTCTGTAAAAAATATACACATTAGCTTCTTTATTCAGCTCTTTTATTGTCACAGCATTCTTAATAGCAGCCAAACATCCTATATTACAACATCCACGTTCCTCATTCCTAGAGTTTACACAATTAATTATTGCTACATTTTCAACTTTACCTAAACTTTTTGACTTTAATTTATCCTCAAGTTGTAATTGGGTAATAATATTAAGATACTCCCCATAGCTAAATAAACCTTGAGGCTCTATTTCTTTCATTCCAGTTGCTGCTATAATTGTTGAAGTTTCTAGCTCTTCAGTGTTTCCATTGTTTTCCAATTTAACCTTATAATTCCCGATATATCCTTTTACATCCTCAAGTTCTGTATTAGTATGAACTTTAATCTTGTCATGTTGAGTTACCCGTTTAATTTTGGAATCAACGATTTCTTTAGCATCTACATCAAAAGGAGCTAGTGTATCTAACTCATTCAAAATTCCACCAAGCTTGCATTTTTTCTCAATGAGATCAACCTTAAANNTAAAACCTTGATCTGCAACTGCTAAAGCAGCAGTCATACCTGCAAGGCCACCCCCAATAATCAAACAATTTTTCCCAACTGAAATCCGAATATCCTCACCAGGCTCAAGAAGAATGGCCTTAGCTATACCCATTTTTACAAGATCCTTAGCCTTCTCAGTTGCAAGCTTAGGATTATTTTTATGAACCCAGGAACTCTGCTCTCTAATACTTACAAATTCTAATAAATACGGATTCAAACCTACTTCCTTAATAGTAGATTTAAAAGTTGGTTCATGAGTTCGAGGTGTACAACAAGCTACAACAACTCGATTGAGTTTGTGCTCTGCTATGCTCTCTTTAATCTTTGACAAGTAATCAACAGAGCATATCCATTTCCCTTCCTCAGCAAAAACTACACCATCAAGTTTGCTTGCGTACTTGACGACATCTGCTATATTCACTACTCCACCAATATTTGTACCGCAATTACATACGAAAACTCCCACCCTAGCCTTCATTTTGATCCTCCGAATAATGCTGCTTTTATACTTGCTCCAATTGCTTGACTTACAGACTCTGAAATATCGATTGGCCCGGTTGCACCTCCACAAACAAATATCCCTTTAACATTTGTTTCAAATGGGGCGTTTACTGGATCTTTCTCCTTGATAAAACCATGCTCATCCAACTCAACCTTTAAAATCCTCGATAACCTTTTATTACTAACACCTGGAGTTAAGCCAGTAGAGAGAACAAGAAGATCAATCTCTAAATCTTCAACTTCACCTTTATCTAAATCTTCAAATCTTATCGTCAAATTCTTCGTTTTAGGATCCTCGAATACATCAGAAGGTTTCCCCTTCAGATACTCAATACCTAGGTCTTTTGCTCTTCTATAAAACTCATAGAAACCCTTTCCATAGGTTTGCAGATGATTATGGAGAATAAACGCTTTCACATTGGCTTCATGCTCTAAGGTTACTATAGCCTGCTTCGTAGCAATCATACAACAAACCTTTGAACAATATGGTATAGGTTCAGGTTTACCTCCTCTCTTCTCACGGCCGACACACTGTACCCATGCAATTTTCTTCGCCTGAGCTCCATCCGAAGGTCTAACTATTTCACCCTGTGTTGGTCCACCTGCATTCATCAATCTTTCGTATTGAAGGTTTGTAATAACATTATCATAAACACTATAACCATATAGTCCACAGGGTGGCTCAAATGATTCAACACCAGAAGCAATAATTATGCTATTGACCTCGAGATCGAGCAGCTCTTCTCTCTGCCAGAGCATTACAGCATCACCCCCATCCTCTTTACACGCCTTGACACATAGAGCTATTGGACACTCACGACATTGGATACAATCAATAATACATCCACCTACACATGCACCATCTTCCTTCATTTTGCCGTAACGACAGTCAGGGTGAATAAGATAATAGTTTGGAACAGCCTGAGGAAATGGGATATAGACTAACTTTCTAAGCCCACCGATCTTATTATCAATCTCGTCGGGAACACTAACTGGACATGCCTCAGCACATTTACCACAACCTTTACATTTCTCTTCGTCAACAAACCTAGGTTTCTTCACTAATCTAACCTTAAAAATACCTGCATTTCCATTTACTCTTCGAATTTCACAATTTGTCAATAGATTTATGTTTGGATGTTTTTGAACGTCATACATTTTTGGAGCTTCTATGCAAATTGAACAGTCATTCGTTGGTAAGGTTTTATCAAGTCGAGCCATAAGCCCGCCAATTGAGGGAGAATTATCAACCAAGTACACTTTAAAATCATAATCTGCTAAATTTAAAGCTGCTTCGATTCCGGCAATACCTCCCCCAATTATTAGAACAGATTTAGACATATTTACAAACCTTAACAGTTACAAGAGTATCATCAAGCATGTTGATTTTTTTTAAATAACACCTTTCTTTTTCAGGTCAACAACATCATATCCAAGGCTAGTGTAAATCTCTTTATTGTGCTCCCCAAATCTTGGAGGAAAGCTTAGATCTGGTTTGCTGATTGGCTTCACTGGGGGAGGCGCAAGAGTCACTTCTAAGTCGGTTTTAGAGTCCTTAATGTGTAGCAACTTTGAACTAAGGTATGAATCCTCTAACACATCCTTAATCGTACTAACCTCAGAGATAGGAATTTTTGCTTTCTTAAACATTTGAAGAATTTCTGGTGTAGGCTTTTTATGTAATACAGATTTAATATCATCATTCAATTGATCAACATGAGATCTTCGATCGTTGTTTGTAGAATACTCCGATTTATCTAAAGATTCAAAATCTGGGAATTCTATCATACTTCTCCATTGAGCCTCGTTTCCAATGGCAATTGAAATATAACCATCCATAGTCTTATATACCCCAACTGGTGCAAAGCTATGATGGAAATTGCCGGTTTTAGGTACGTCTATTCCTAGACTAACTAAGGGTACGTGAAGAGATAACAGAGACATGGCACAATCAAGCATTGAGATGTCGATTCTTCTACCCTTCCCAGTTTTTTCTTGGAGATATAATGCCTTCATAATCTCGCTATATGCTTGGTTACCTGCCTCAATATCAACGATAGATACACCAAACCTTAATGGTGGCGTATTTGGTTCTCCGTTTACATCCATAATCCCAGAATAAGCCTGTATCATAGGGTCATAAGCTGGTTCAGACCGGTCAGGACCGAACCCTGAAATTCCAACCCAAATTATATCACTCTTGATAGAACTTAACCTTTCATAATCAATCCCTAATTTTTTGTAGTTTCCAGTTAATTGACTGCATGCAAATATGTCGACTCCTAGCTTATCAATGAGCTCACCAAGAATCTCCTGACCTCGAGTGGTATCAAGATTCAAAGATATTCCTTTTTTACCTGCATTTACAGACATGAAATATGCATTCATGCCTTCTTCCTCTATTACATTTTTACCAACCTTACGGTTAGGATCACCCCATAAAGGTTCGATTCTAACTACATTTGCGCCTTCCACTGCTAACCTCCAAGTGCAATAAGGTAAAGCTACTGCCTGCTCAACAGATAGTACCTTCATATCCTTTAAAAAACCATTCGATTTCAATGTCATCATCCACCTCCAGCTATATGAGAAATCAAAATCTCATCACCACGGTTTAGAATGTATGATTTTTCTTTTACTTTGGAGTTGATTGTGATTAAAGCACTCCTATGACCTAAATCTTCTCCAAAGGCTTTCTTAAATCTCCTACCATATTTTGCATAAAGCACATCGATCAAATCTTGAAGAGTCATTCCCTCGCTTATTGGAATTACTTCCTTTCTTTTCTGAGTAATCTGGGAGAAAACCATCAGATACTTTACAGTGACATATGTCATTTCTTACTCCTACCAGAATTTTGAGTTTCTAACAAGGTTTTTCTAACAAAAGAAAAAGAGCATTTACCTCGACTTATTTGTAAGCCAGCGCACTTATAACAAACTCCTCTGCTAAAATCAAAGTGGTCCCTGCATGCAGGTTTTTTACACTTACTACAAATGTAAGTTCTTATGCCTGTATGCGACAAATCTATTCGTCTCTTGCATGAACTACATCTTGGCATGGTAATACCCATATTTTACTTTACTAATTTTTTCTTGTTTAAATCATTTAAGACATCTTTCATATCTAATCTAATAAGCTCACTTTTTTTGAGGAGGCCAGTTTTTAAATCCCATCCTCTACTGCTATAGTATTCATCTAGCATCTTTTCTAACTGTTTCTTCGGAAAGCTTTGTCCTTTCCTAGGCCCTTTTGGAATAGGTTCTAAAAACTTCTTAGGAAGCCTATCATCCTTCCGCCGTATACCAAACCGTGTATTCAAAGCCCTCTCAATGTTTACGATTCTATGTCCGATATCTAATAATTTTTTATAGCCTATTTTCATACCTGTTGCGGCACTTATCCAGTCATGATATTTTATGGAATTAACCTCCTTTTTGTTATTTAATTTTCCCAAGAGTTCTGGAACAGGATATTGAGCATAATATGACGCATGCATGAATCTACAACTTCCTATCGAATCGGTAATTGCAGCTAAATTCTCATGCCAGAGAACCATCCTAACCTTTCCGTCATAACTCATAAGATCACATGCCCCCTCAGATCCAAACAATTCTTTTCCAATTTCTGGAGGCATCCTAATCATCTCAAAGACCACGTGTGATCTAAGATGATCTGAACCACGACTAGAAATAGCATATGTAAAGCCAAAACCTTTTGCGACTCGAGGATCACAAGCAATTGTATCTATACCCTTAATCGATGTGGTGTAATCAACTGCGTTTTTCCCTATCTTTAACGCAGCCTTATAGGCCCCAAGAGCTCCGAGAGAGCCTAATTTATTCTGTTTATTTGCAATCCTGTGCACCATTTCCACCATTGCATCAGCGTTTCCGAACTTTAATCCTAGTTTGTCTACGTCTTCTAATATCCCTTCCTCTATGAGTTCCATAAACGTAGCTATGGTGTTTCCGCATGATATACAATCCATCCCATAGTCATTTGATAATGCAAAGGCATGAAAAACAGCTTCTAAATCTGAAATGCCACATTTGGATCCAAAAGCAGCAATACCCTCAAATTCTATGCTTCCTCTTGTTCCAGCATATTTTCCTGATTCGATTCTACCAAATCGTTTGCATCTATTAGGGCAGGATATGCAGGCACGTCCTCCTGGTATGGGACTAAAACGCGTTGAGTATTTGTCTCTGAATTCTTCCCCTGATATAGAATCGGCTCCTTCGAATGTGGTTTCTCTAAAATTTCTAGCCGGAAGCCATCCCTGTGCGTCACCCCAATTTACACATATTGCTGTTCCAAGCGCTTGGTGCTCTTCTGCAAGAAACCCTGGATCGTTCAATATGCCTAACCACCCATCTCGCACAATTTCTAAATATCTATCATGGTCTGCAACTTTAAGTTCACCTGAACCGCTTACTGTAATAGCTTTGAGATTCTTTAAAGCCATTACAGTGCCCGTCCCAGTTCGACCAGCAGCATCCCATAAATTAAATATTATCGAACAGAAAAGTACACCGTTTTCTGCAGCAGGTCCGATAGCAGCAACTTTCGTATCGTATCCTCTTTGCTCTTCCTGAAGGATCAATGTTGTTTCAAAAAGACCTTCTCCCCATAAATGAGCCGCATCCTTAAGCTCGACATGTTCATCATCTATGCATAAATAAACCGGTTTTGGGGCTCTTCCCTTAATAATAATATTATCGTAGCCGGCATATTTGAGTTCAGGGCCCCAGTCTGAGCCTGCATTTGAATTTCCATAAATATCTGTTAATGGTGATTTTGTGGCTACATTTACGCGGCCAGTTGTTGGGCCTAATAGCCCAGTAATTGGTCCTGTGGAAATACATAAAACGTTATCACTATGTAAAGGGTTTATATTTGTTTCAAGCTCATCAAACAGAATCTTTGCATCTGCACCTCGTCCTCCTATATATCTCTCTACTCTCGGTTTAGACTGCATTTCCTTGATTATTTTACCTCTCGTTAAGTCAACCCTCAAAGTCTTGCCTGCATAACCACCATAGTCGAAAGTCACTCTTTATTTCCCCCTCCAGTAGTGATGGAACGAGTTGATTTGGGGAGGTTCAATAAAAAGTGTTGAATTCTGTCTGCACTTTTACGCTTCGGAAATTCTTCAATTCCCTCATAATACTCAATCCCACCAGTTACACACCATTTGACACACTCAGGTGACCCATCGCATAAATCACATTTATAGAATATCATACGATTTTCATTAAAATGGATGGCACCAAAGGGACAGATTACCATACATTGTTTGCACCCGATACAAAAATCTGGGTTGAGGATTATCGCGTTCGTTTCACTGTTTCTACTTAAAGCTCTCGTTGGGCATGCGGTGATACAAGGTGCGTTGTCACATTGTTCACATCCAATAGGGATATCAAGCCCTTCCTCATCAATACGAACTATCTTAATCCTTGACTTTGATGGGGCAAAAACACCCTCTTTATGAAAGCTGCAGGCCAATTCACAAGCTCTACATCCAGTACAATTCTCATAGTTGAAAATAAGCTTTCCCATTGTTATAATCAACCGCCTCATGATAACCATGAAATATAGTCGAACTCGTTTATACTGGAAGGGTTATTTAATGATATCGTAGGAGTAGAATGAGTCTGTATAAACCCTTTACTTCATTAAAAAATTTCATTATTCCTAGCCAAGAGGCCAGAGGATTTCTATACAGTGAGATATACTAATTATTTTATATGGTTAATAACATTTAGAAGGATCATATGAATGTTTTAGTTCTGGGCGCTGGTGGGGCGGGAATAAGTGCAGTTCAAGCAATAAGAAGCGTGGATAAAAAGATAGACATAAATTTGGTATCTAAAGAAGAATGTATGCCCTATTCACTCTGTGGACTGCCTGATTTTTTATCTGGTAAGATCTCTATGAAGGTTTTAAGTCGATTAGACGCTGATTTCTTTACTGAGAATGACATCAATTTGATATTTGGGAAAGAGGCTATAAAAGTGGATCCTTCAAGGAAAATTGTGCATTTTAAAAATAATTCTACGAACGATGTGAATGAGATGCTTGAATTCGACAAGCTCTTGATTGCTATTGGTTCAAAACCGATAGTACCCTCTATCCCTGGGTTAAATAAAAAACAAGTATACATCGTTTCGAATTTGGAAAGTTGTAAAAGTATTATTAAAGGGTTGAGAAAGGCCACAAAAATCGCGGTTATTGGTGGTGGATTTGTAGGTATTGAATGTGCTCAGGCCCTGAAACAAAGGGAAAAAGAAGTCTTTGTTATTGAAACTCTTGATCGTATTCTTGCAAATATGTTTGATGAGGAGATATCAAGTATCGCCCAGGAGATGCTAGAGAGCTTAGGTATTAATTTCATTCTAGGTAATCAGGTGAAGGAAATAATTGGGAATAGTATAGTTGAGGGCCTTAAACTTACAGATGGAAAGATAGATTGTGATATGGTACTCTTGACTGTTGGTTTTAGACCGAACATAAATATAGTTAGAGATTCCATGATTAAAGTTAACCAGGGTATAATTGTAAATGATTTCATGGAATCGAACGTTAAGGATATCTTTGCTGCTGGCGATGTCGCTGAATCCTTTGATTGCATTTATGGAGAATCTGGTTTAAAAGCGACGTGGTCGAATGCTGTAGAACAAGGTCATGTAGCAGGACTGAATATTGCTGGGAAAAGGTGTAAATATCCTGGCTTTCAGTCTTACAATATCATCCATATACACGACGTACCATTCTTAAGCATGGGCAATGTAACCAATTTACCTCAGAACTGTTCGAAGCTGGTATTAAAAGGAATTGACTCTATGCGAAAGGTGTTTATTCAAAATGATAGAATTTTGGGTATAGAGTTCCATGGTGACATGACAAACTCTGGACATCTATTTTCACTGTTAAATAAGGGATCCAATATAAAAGGATATAATAAGAAGATCCTACAAAACTATTTTCAATACCGTTGGAATCGAAATGTAAAAGAACAGGAGAAAAAAAGGTAATAGCATTTAATATTAGTGGACACGGATTTTTAGATATTCACGGGTATTAAGAAGTTTTAGGAGTAAAATGAAATTATTAACCAATGATTAGCTTTGTTGAAATATCTTCATTAAAACACATTTATTACAAATAGGAATTTTTTGTCAATTTAAAACTTTATGAGGAATAAAAGTTAAATAATCCATTCTGTATGCCTGGAGAAAGGTTGATTACTATGTTAGACAAAAAAGCAGATTTAGCAGGACCCGGGATAGGAAATTATAATGAACTAGAGAAAATCCTTCCAAAAGATTATAATACAATACTCGACAAAAAAGATACTCAAAAAGCTATTTTTACAGTAAAACAATATATTGAGGAAAATCTATCCAAAGAACTAAATCTTATAATGGTAACGTGTCCATTAATTGTAGATAAAGAAAGTGGGGTGAATGATTATCTAGATCGTGACGGTTCACGAACACCTATCGAATTCTCTTGTGGATTAGGTCTTGATAAACCTATTGATGCTCAAATTGTACAAGCGGTAACCAAATGGAAACGAATTGCCCTAAAGCAATTTAATTGTAAAGTTGGTGAAGGAATCAACACTGATATGCGGGCAGTTCGCAAAGATTATTTCCTAGATCATGACCATAGTTCGTATGTCGATCAGTGGGATTGGGAAAAAGTGATAACAGAAGAACACCGTACTCTTGAATATTTAAAGGATACAGTAAGAAAAATCTGGAAAGTGCTTAAAGGAGCCGAACTACATGTACAAAAACTGTATCCTGAGCTAAAAGATGATGATTATCCTAGTTTACCAAATGAATTAAAATTCTTACATGCTGAGGAAATACTAGATATGTTTCCTAATCTCCCAAGAAAACAAAGAGAAACTGAAGTATTACAAAAATATCCAGCGGTTTTTATTATTGGGGTTGGTTGGCCATTAAAGGATGGTTATCCCCATGAAATGCGAGCAGCTGACTATGATGATTGGATAACGGAAACTATTTCTGAGAATGGACAACCTATGCATGGACTTAATGGTGACATACTTGTATGGAATCCCGTAACGCACCGACGTCATGAACTTACCTCAATGGGCATTAGAGTTAATTCCATTACATTAGAGAAGCAATTGGAAATGTCTGGTCAGCTTGATTTTCTCAAATTACCTTATCATCAAGCAATACTAAATAATAAAATTCCCCTCAGTATTGGTGGAGGGATAGGACAATCTCGAACTTACATGCTCCTTCTTAAGAAAGCACATTTGGGAGAAATTAGTGTTACGGTATGGCCAAAAATTTTAACGGATATATGTAAAAGGAAAAACATCTATACTTTAGAATGAATTGAAGTTATATTAATTATATAACTTTCTTAAATTTTTATTAGTTAGATATAAAATTCATTTAATTAGGTCTAAAATAAAAATAGCAAGATCTTCCTTTTTTCCTTTTTTATTTATACACTCATCATTCCTATTAATGATCAAAATATCATTTTCATCTTTACCAAAAGCAGAAACAGTGTTAGCTATGACAAAATCAATTTTATGTCTCTTTAATAATTGAGAAGATTTTTCCCTTAAATTTTTTTTATTCTCCTCTAATTTAAAGGCAATAATTTTTGATTTTGGTGAAGTTGTTCTGAATTTTTCAATAATATTTGGTGCATGAGTAAATTCTATATTGAGGGCCTCTTTCCCTGAAGTAATTTTTCCTTTATGTTTTTTCGGAATGTAATTTGCGATTGCAGCACAGACAAATATTGTATCAAAATTAATTTGATTATTCTTTAATAATTTTAATAAATCTCCAACTGTTTCAAATCTTTTTACTGGTATGTATACTGGGACAGTCTCTTTTGCATGTCCATACCATAATTCAACATTTGCTCCTCGTTCAAATGCATTTTTTGCTAGAGAAATTGCGGTTTTTCCAGAACTTCTATTGGTTATGATTCTGATATCATCGATAGGTTCAGCGGTAGCTCCACCAACAATAAGAATATTTTTCTTTTCTAAGTCATTTTTTCCAATTTTTCTTATTGTATTTTCAATTATCTCATCCACTTCTGGTAATTTAGCTTTATTACCTTGAATAAAAGGATTGACAAAAGTAATTCCCATTCTTTTGCATTTATTGATGTTTTCTTGTACAATCCTGTGATTGTACATAGAAAGATGCATAGCTGGGACTATCACTATTTTTATTTCTGATCCAATTGCTGTTGTCGCAAATGTTGTTACAGGTGTATCATCAATTCCATGAGCAATTTTTGATATTGTATTTGCAGTACACGGGGATATCAATAAAAGATCTACTTTATCTTTTGTAAGTCCACAAAAAGAAACATGTTCAGTCTTTCCTGTTAACTCTATTATTGGTTTATTCGATGTAGCAAATTCTAATGAATAAGGATGAATTATTCTTGTTGCTGATTTCGTCATAACAGGATAAACATATGCACCGTGACGGATTAATTCCCGTGATAATTTAATTGATTCGACAGCAGCTATGCTACCTGTCACACCAAGAATAATTTTTTTATTAGAAAGCTTCTTACTTTTAATCCCGCGTATCTCATTTGCAGGATGCATTTAATCACAATTTTTTATCTAACCACAAGAACAGATCTACTTGCGTGTCTAACTACTTTATCAGTGACACTACCAAGTAGAAATCTTCCCTCTTTTCCATATCCTTTGTAACCAATGATTATTATGTCAACCTCATATTTCTTAGAAGTGAGAAGTATTTCATCTGCAGCATCTCCTGATTCAACAACAATATCTACTTTACTTATTGTTCCTTCCATCTCTTTTGCAACCTTGCTCATATTTTCCATGGCTCTCTCTTTGAAACTCCCTGATTTTACCACAGAACTAAGATCAATTGTAGGTAATAACATATTGGTAAAAGCAGATTCTACTAATGCCGCAGGAATAACTGTGAGAAGTATTACTTCATCTTCTTTGGTGGCACATTTAAGTGCCATATCTATAGCTTTTGTTGAAGCTTCGGAACCATCATAGGCAATAAGTAGTTTTTTCATTGTAATCCCTAGGGTTGTAATATTCAACATACTAAAAAGATTTCGTATTGTTTGAGATGGTATTAATTTTCGATTATAGTTTGATTCAATCCTTCCTGAACGTTATTTACCATTACTATTGTTTTTGGTTCATCATTTCCAGCATGAAATTTTTTTGTTATATGTAAATCTGCTATTTGTCCATCATCCTTGAAAGCAATTCCGCTTAAACCATCAATTACCGCTTTTGCTAGATTGTCAATATCAGGTCTTTTATCAGAATAAATTTCAGGCATAGGTCTTCTTTTCCAGATTAACCGTTTTGGTCTCGGAAGATAGAACCGTATGGCCAAACGAATAGAACCATTTAACGGTCGTTTAAATTTTTCTTCTGCTTTGAGTTTTACCAAATTCTCATACGTTGCTGTTGTTTTAGGAGTATACGTTCTAACCTTACCACCTTGAGTTGAAAACATAGGTCTTTTTTTAACCTTTGGAATTCCTTTGATTACAAATGTTACTGTCATACAATCTTCTACCTTTTTTCTATTACAATTAAAAATTCTTGTAATTTGAAGAATAGTATAAAGTTATATTTTCAAGAGTTCTTCTTTTATCTTTTGATATACTTTTAAATCTTTTCTCTAAACCAAGGTTCATATGAAAAAAGTAAAATACTTGGAAATCTTTTAATGTTTGGGCTATTTGTTCTTCGATTCTTAATGAGGTTCATTAGAAATGAATAAAGAAGTCATCGTCAAAGAAGCAATGAAAAGCAATCCTGTTATTGTAACGCCTAGAATTACAGTCTTAGAAGCAGCAAAAATTATGAAACAAAAAAAAATTGGAAATGTAATTGTAGTTGAAAAAAAACAACCTACAGGTATCTTAACTGAAAGTGATATCCTAAAAAAGGTTGTAGCTGTGGGAAAAAATGCTAAGGATGTACTTGTTGAGGAGGTCATGAGTACACCAATTATTGTGACAGATCCCTATATTACAGTTGAGAAGGCCATGAAAACAATGGGTAAATGTAATATTAGACGATTACCTGTAGTTGAAAACGGTGAATTAATTGGCATCATAACCCACAAAGATCTCTCTCGAATTTCTCCATTGTTAAATGAGATAGCCAGAGAATGGTATAATATCTCAAAAAAAGATGAATCTCATCTCAGAGGCCAAATCTATTCTGGCAAATGTGAAGATTGTAATTCTCTTTCTACCAACTTAAAAAATGTTGATGGACGTTTATTATGTGAGATTTGCATAGATGATTTAGGATATCAATGATTTTTTCATGAGGAGGGACGACGAAATGAAAGTAAAAGAAGTAATGACAAAGGGGATAATTTATGTTGATAAAGATCAAGATTTACAATACATTCTTGATCTTATGAGAAAACATGATATCACAAAAGTTCCTGTTGTCGAAAATAAACAACTTTTTGGCATAATAACTGACAATATAATAGCATATAAATTGGGATCAATACGAAAAAGAAGCGTCTCCACATCTAGATTGCATGCGTCTTCAGTAACTGAAAAGAATTTCATTACAATCTCTCCAAATACTGATGTAAAAAAAATTTTAAAAATGGTCGGCCAACCTGGTCCTACTATGCTCCCGGTGGTTGAAAAGGAAAAGCTTGTTGGAGTAATTACAAAAGCTGATCTATTACATCTAGTCACCAGTGAAAAATCCATAGGTTCTATAATGCAAAAAAATATCTTCTCTGTTTCACCAGATGATAGGGTTGTACATGCAAGAAGAATTATGATAAATGAAAATGTTGCAAGACTACCTGTTTTAAGTGAGAAAAAACTTATTGGCATTATTTCTGATGTTGAAATTGCCTTTGCTTTCGCTACGTTAAAGAGATCTTTTTCTGTGGGTCATCAGAAACATCAACTTGATGAATTATTAGTTAGAGACGTAATGAAGACCCCTGTAATTTGGACTTCACAGTCGGTAACAGCCTCTGAAGCAGCAAAGATTATGCTTAAACATAATGTTGGAGCTTTACCTGTAATGAAAGATGATGTTGTGGTTGGAATTGTTACTAGAACAGATCTTCTAAAAACAATATCATTATAAAAGGTTATAAGTCATCAAAACAATTCTACTTGGCAATGTTATATCACATTCCATCTGATGAAAAAGTAGCAAAAGCTCTTCAAAAAGTTTTTGAAAAATATCTTACCGTATCCTCACAACGGAAGTTAAAAAAGTTAGTCGAAAAAGAATTAAAAACAAAGAAAAAACAATTTCATGTAAGTGAACGAAGATTACGTAATATTGTTCTGAAAAGTGGTTTGGTAAATATCGAGATTCATAGCAGAGAAGGAGATCCACATAAAATTCTTACTAGATGTCCTGTTTGTAACGCATCTCTTAAACGCGTAAAAAATCTTACTATCTGGGGAGGTGAGGTTACTATAGAATTCAGATGTTCAAACTGTGGATATTGGACAGGTAAGAAAAAAAGGATTCCTACACTTTATGTTTTTCATCGGAAAAAATAACCATCAATGATAGTATTTATAGATATTTCTTTCACGCTTACAAAAAACACGGTACCCTTGTCTACTTTTTATTTCTGCGTATCTATGATTTTTCGTTATGATCGTTCCCGTATTGCCTTTTATTATATATTTCCATGTGATCATCAATATTCCTCTGTTTATTCGTAAAAAACTTTCTTTATTTATAAAGATAAAATCAGGGTGGCTAAAACTATTAATTTGAGTTTTTTCCTCTTATAAACGATTTTATTATTTTAAAGAAATACTATCTTTCAAAATTCCCTCTTCTGTTATATATCCAGTTACATAATCTGCAGGTGTAACATCAAATGCAGGATTCTTAACAGAAACCCATGCTGGCATAATTGTTTTTCCATTAACCATAGATATTTCACAATTATCCCGTTCTTCAATAACTATATCTTTTCCAGATTTAATGGTATTATCAAAGGTACTTATAGGAGCAGCGACATAAAATGGAATCCCATTTTCTTTAGCAAGTACCGCTTTTTCATACGTCCCAATTTTATTTGCAAAATCTCCATTTTTTGCAATTCTGTCAGCCCCCGTTATAACCATGTCAATATCTTTATTATTCATGAAGTAACCTGCAGCATTATCAGTAATAACTGCATGTTTAATTCCTTCATTTTTAAGTTCCCAAGCAGTTAATAAACCCTGGAGACGTGGTCTTGTCTCATCAACATATACAAAAAATTTTCTTCCTTTGGTATTTGCAATTCTTAAAGGTGAAAGGGCAGTTCCATAATCCACCGTTGCCAGAGCACCTGCATTACAATGAGTAAGAATTCTCATATTGTCTTTAATTAATTTTTCACCATTTTCTCCGATTTTTTTACATCGATTGATAATATCTTCAACATACTTCGAAGCAGCGTCAAATCTATTTTCTCCATCATTTAATCTATTAATCATATACTCGATAGCGTAAAATAGATCATAAGCGGTCGGACGAGTAGCTTTTAATTTTTTTACAGAATTGTTTATATTTTCCCCTGACAGAGCAATACCATATACCGCTGCAGCTCCAATTGCCGGAGCTCCACGTACTACCATTTCTTTTATTGCATATGCGATATTATCAATAGTTTTTGCAGAAAAAATTTCGAATGTATAGGGTAATTTTCTTTGATCGATGAATTTAATAATGTTTCCTTCCAGCCAAAGAGATCTATATTCTTTTCCTTCAATCTTCATATAGATTCCTCATATGCTTTAACAATCATATCTTCAACTTCCTTTATACTAATCCCTACGAACAAAACACCAATGTTTTTAATTATTATCTTTTTACTTGATCGAAGTGTTTTTAAAACTTCTTTTGCTAATTCAAGAGTCCCGGGTGGATGATATTCTTTAGTTACAGAAAAATTGCTTAAAAATTTTCTTACTATTCCCTCTCCGCTAAATTGAATAATTACATTTACATCATCTCGTGCATGATGTATTAACCAATGGATTGGAGTATCGATACACGGATATTTTTTACCCATTGCTAATATTATATTTTTCAAAGGATCATAATCCACGATTTCAATAAAGTCTTGTTGATTTATTTTTTCAATGTTACTGTGTTTGGTATTTACCAAAATACGTTTACCATAGGTGATACTGATACAATAATTCTCAATATCTTTCATTCCCAATTTTACAAATTTTTTACCTAACCTAATAATGTCTGGTATATAAGGACAATTACTCAATTCCCTTGAAACAAAAAAGGTTTGAATTGGTGTATTAATCATCTTCTCTTTTATCATTTTATCTTTATAATGAAAATATATTTCAATAATTATTATAACAAATCTTTGAAGTGTTATTTAAATAACTTATTAATTTATAGGATTTTAAAACAGTAAAACCTAATTATCACGTCTATTTGCAGAGATAAAAAACAATTCCTTATCTACAAGTTCTAACTCACCAAAATAATGACTGTTAATATTTCTGTACTTATTGTTTAGCATAATTTGCCTCTCCCGAGCGTGTGAATCAGATTCGATTATATAACACTTTCTTTTTTATTTATTAAATAAATCATTTTATTCTCAAATTACCCTGAATTTTATATAATAAAAATCGTTTATTGTAAAAAATATGTTTAAATATTTACGTTTTAATTTTGTAGTTATAATAGTAATTGTTTTTTCAATTTTCTTTATCACAACATGCTCTGGAAATCCAATTCCAGTTTATCCAGATTTAGAACCCGTCTCTACTAATTTAAGAGATGTTAGTGGTCTCAATCTTGCCTGGATCACGTCAGTGTTCATTGTAGATTTTTTTATTAATATTCTAATTATATACGGAGGTATATTTTTGTTGAATCACTATAATTTAATCCAAAATAAATCCATATTTTATTTTTCCAAATCAACATTATTTTTATCAGTAATTATTATCAGTTTGATTGGTTTAATTTCTGAATTGGTATTTTGGACATGGATTGGAGGATTATTTATTGCATTGATATTTATATTCCTATCTTACGTGTGTGTTTCCAATTATTTACTCAGATTAAGTGTACCTAACAGTATCCGTATAGGTCTGATTGGTTTAATAATAAATATTGTTGCATGGATTGCAATCCTTTCAACATAATAACCTTTTATTCTTAAATTAATATCTGAAAATTCTATGATTTACAAACCCAAAATTTCTAATACAAAATCTTACTACCAATTTCTACAGTATGTTAAAATTGGATTTACATATCCACTCACAATATTCAGATGATGGACAAGGATCTCCTAAAAATATAATTAAATTACTACAAAAAAAAGGGCTACACGGAATGGCTATTACTGATCATAATACAGTTGAAGGTAGTCTAAAAGCTTTAAAAGTTGCACCTAAAGATTTCATTGTTATCCCCGGTGTAGAAATATCAACTAAAGATGGACACATCATCGCTTTAAATGTAAAAGAAGATATCGCTAGAAATCTTTCTATTGAAGTAACAATTGATAAAATAATAGATTTGGGTGGGCTGGCAATAGTACCTCATCTTTTTAGAAACATGTCTGGTATTAAGAAAGAAAAATTAAAAAAAATTCATACAAAAATACCCGCTCTTGAGGTATACAACAGCTGCAGTCTTCCTAAAACTAATATAAAAACAGCAAAAATAGCAAAAGATTTGAATCTTGGTGGTACAGGAGGTAGCGATTCACATGATCTTTTATATGTCGGATACGCATATACAACTGTAGATACAACTGATATGGATATTAATACCATTCTTTCTGAGATATATAAGAAAAAAACATGGGGTGAGGGAATATTAATGCCTCTAAGTTATAGACGTGATCGTATGATTAAATCCCTAAAGCAATTCTTTCATAGAGGTTTTAAAAGAATTTAAGAGACCTATTAATTAATCTTTTATTAATTATTATTTCCTATTAACTTAATTTTTACTGGAAATTATTGTGATAGATGTTATAATTAACATATGTTTGTTAACAATCGTTAAATTTATATATGATTAAATAAATATATAGTTTATATAGTAAAGGGGGAAAAAATGAAAATAAGAATGATCATTTCGCTATTTGTAATAGTAATAATGCTGGTGACTTCAGGAATGTCAATAAACGCTCTAACGACTGAAAATATAAAAGAATTTGATATTGCCAACAGTAAACCACAAAATGTAGCTAATGGGTATACTAATATAACAGTTAATGAGACATGGGATCTTTTAACTGATGCAACCACTATTGAAGTACCAATAGATGTTAGAAGAATTGATGAATGGAGAACCGACCGTATAGATACTCCATTTCCCGAACATCCAAGGTGGGTCAAAGATCTACATAAGAATGCAACTATTTTACCGAAATTCCTAGAACAATATGACGGTTGTAATGTTGTTCTTTACTGTAAAGGCGCCTATAGGAGTTTTATAGCAACCAAACTCCTTATTGCTAATAATTTCACAGGAAAAATTTACAATATGATTGGTGGAATAATGGCATGGCACGCAGCAGGACTTCCTACTACAAACGGGCATATTTATAATATTACAGCAAATGAAACATGGTACCTGTGTAACGACATATTAAATGGTAGGCAAAAACCAATAGACGTAAGAAGGAAAGATGAATGGAATGCTGGATTTATAGATACTCCATATCCAGAAAATCCTCTATGGTTTATCCTTGATGACATTAAGAATGATACTATTAGACCAATCTTTATGGAAGATCATTACGGCGAGGAACTCATCATGTACTGTAAAGGTGGTTATCGAAGTCTCATAGCAGCCTATTACCTTTATTACGATAATTTTACAGGTACACTTTACAACATGCTAGGAGGAATAACTGCATGGAATGCATCAGGACTACCATTTAGAAATGATAATCCTCCAGATGCACCTAAAATAAAAGGTCCAAGAAAAGTAAGAAAGGAGAAAGTAGTTAATTTCACATTTAATTCAACAGATCCTGATGGTGACGTTCTTCTGTACCATATAGATTGGGGCGATGGAAACGAAATGTGGACTGATGAATATAGTGCATCAGGTAAAGAAGTAAAAGCAAGTCATAATTGGACGGATAAAGGAGAGTATACCATCACAGTTTACACAAAAGATAACTACGGTAATGAAAGTGTTAATGCAACATTTAAATTACAAGTACCCAAACCATACAATTTTAACTTTAATTTATTAGAATGGTTGTTTGAACAATTTCCAAAAGTGTTCCCAATACTTAGATATATACTGAGACAATAAAGTAGCATTAAAATAATCCATCTACTGGTAAACAAGTGGAGGAAAGAAGGAAGGATCTTCTGTAGCTCTTCATATTATAAAATCCCCTATAGGTTTCCTTCCTTCTACAGTATTTTAGATGTAGATCCAGCTTGTTTAATCAATAAGTTCTCTAATAATATGCTCGAACAAAGAGATAAGATCTTCATTGTTAAGGGTGTGTTCACCTTCTTGTTTTAAATCATAATTACATTTTTCTCTTTCTTCATCTCTTTCAAAATCAATTATTACTCTGCCTTTCATTTTTTCCCATTTTTCCTATAATAAATCTAATATAAATGTTTTTAGCCAGAAGAATCTATTAGTTATTGATTACAAAAATAGATTGTTAATAGAGAAAGGATTTTCATTATAGGGTACACTATAATAGCTAAACAAAGCAACATCACTAAAATTACAAAAGGTAAACATTCAAATATCGTTGCACAATAAAGAGTACATATATTAGACATCATTATTGAGCTTTTTCTTTGTTTAATCTGTTGTATGACGCCATCTGGAGTGTGTCTTAATTGCTTTAAAGACAGAAATATTTCTTCATAATTTAATTCTTGATTATCATCAGGTTGATGAATTTGATAGATTATTAAAGACGCTAAACTCCGAAGAGACTTATCATCCATCCGTCTTATTGCATTAAATAAAGCGTCTATTGACTCTGAATCGTCATTTATTTCTGGTAAATAGATTATTAGTATCTTCTCCTTTCCCAACATACTCACAACTCAAATCCTTACTGTCCTTATCTACTGCTCTACTTGTTCTAATATTAAATAATGGAGATAGTTTTTTATCAGATTCGATACTATTATATCCAACAACAGAGGTGAATGATACACCAATCAAGATGGCAACTGCTATGATACTGCCGATGAGTATCTTGTTATTCATTTCAACCCTACTTATTTAAATAAAATTACTAAATTTAATATACAAATGCCTTCTCGTTCTATCTTTATATTTTCCATTTCTTGCCGTATAACCACAGACTAATCCATAGTTTTGTACCCTAACTCATTTTACGAATGGTATATGTCCAGTCAGACATTGAAATGTTATTTCCCTGCACTGGAATAGAGAAAAAACGGTAAGTTTGGAATTTTTCCTAATATAATATTATTTTCTACAAAACATTTAAATTAAAGAATTAGCTATCTATAATTACAAATGTAGGGAGTTGAAAATTATGAAAAATATATCTTATAGAAATTGTATGGTGTTAGTAATAATAATTCTACTTTTAAGCACTAACTTTGCTGTTGGTTATATATCTACTTGTGACAATAATATAAAAAATGAAGATAACAATCTCGATGCAGCAACTATTTTCGAGTATTACATTACAAATGAACAAGCCCAAGAAATGATTGGAAATCAGAATGCTGTTTTATTGGATGTACACGACAAATTTAATTACAGTTATATTAATGGAGTAATACCAGTTCTATTATCAGATCTAGAATGTGGAAGTTGTATTGAGAAGTGGATTAAAGATTATGAAAATATAATCGTCTATTCAGATAACCATAACTTTAGAGGTCAAGCATCTCAAAAGCTTAGAGAGCTTGGTTACACCACTTATGAACTTGTTGATGCTCTTCCCTATGATGAGTTTCCTTTAGCATATCAAACATCTAGTTCAACTTACGAGTATGATAATATAGAATTATTAAATGAACAACATATACCGATCCAAATTAATAGTACCAAAGCCCAGGTCAATGCATACAAACGAAATGGTCGGATTAAATGTCTCTATGGTGAGGCTTTCTCCCATGGAAAAAGTCCTGAGGAAAGTGCCGAATCTTTTCTTCAGACCAATGCACATATATTTGGCGTTAACATATCTAATTTAGGAGATCGATATATCCAACCGATTATGTACAATCAAGACACAGATGATTACAAGTTTTATAGTATAAACTACGTGCAGTATGCAGAAGGAATCCGCGTTTTCCGATCAAGACTTATTTTGTTAGTGCGAAATGAGGAAGGATACCCGCTGGTACTGGCCTCAGTTGATCTACGTGACCTAAATGGGTTTATACCAAATATCGAGTCAAGTAATCTAAATCCTGAGGAGGGAATTAATAATGTTTTAAAGAAATCGCCGAATTTGATACACTTTACACAACCAGAATTAGTAATCTGGGCGGGTATAGATGATATGATCGTTCAGCCAAGGTTAGCATATAGTTTCATTGGTGATAATGGATATCAAAATGGTGACAGATCCCCTGAGAAATACTTGTTTCTCACTGATGCAGAAACTGGTGATATTTTATACACAGAGAATCTTATCATTTTTATAAATGTAACTGGGAACGTACAGGGTAAAGCGACGCAAGATAAGGGAGCTGATATCTGCGAAAACGAATCGGCAGAGTATTTAATGTGGGCTCGTGTGAATATCGGCAGTACAGTCGCTTATGCTGATGAAAACGGTAATTTTACCATTGTTAATTCAGGTTCGTCTCCCGTGACCGTTGAATCACGACTATGGGGGAAATGGTTTAGAGTTTTTAATCAGGGCGGAGCAGATACTGTATTAAAAAAGAGGATAACACCACCAGGACCAGCAAATTTTACGCATAATAATCTGAATAATGACGAGTATATAAGAGCCGAAGTTAATGGTTATTACCAGGCCAACATTGTGCGTGATTTCACACTCATGTATAATCCAGATTATCCAGGTCTGAATGAAACCGAATTCCCAGTTAACGTTAATATCAACAGCAATTGCAATGCTTATTATAATGGTGAATCGATAAACTTTTTCAGATCGGGAAGCGGATGCTCTAACACTGCCTTTTCAACTGTTGTCCATCATGAATATGGTCATCATCTAGTAGCGATGGCTGGTAGTGGACAAGGACAATATGGTGAAGGTATGAGCGATGTGATGGGTGTGCTGATCACTGATGATCCAGGATTGGCGTATGGTTTCTTCAGTAATGACTGTGATACACCACTTAGAACTGCATTTAATTTTTTACAGTATCCTTGTTCTGGTGCAATTCATTATTGCGGACAATTGCTTTCAGGTTGTGTCTGGGATACTCGTAGCCAATTAGTGATTACTAATCCTTCTAATTATAGTGATATAATTAGTAACCTTGCAATTAACGCTATTCTGTTACACACTGGGACTCTGATCAATCCGAGTATAACTATAGATTATTTGACATTGGATGACGACAACGGCAATATCTCCGATGGCACACCACATTACCGGGAAATCGCAGCGGGCTTTGGAGCACATAATATGGATGCTCCTCCTGTATCTCCATGCATCCCAGATCCGCCTGATGGACCAGATAATGGAATAACTGATATAGAATATACGTTCAGTGCGACCACTATCGATTATGATTCGGAACAAATATATTATAAGTTTGATTGGGGTGATGGTAAAGATAGTGGTTGGATAGGACCATACAACTCTGGTGATACAGGATATGCTTCACACATATGGATGAAAGAAGGAATCTTCAAGGTAAGGGCTAAAGCAAAGGACAAATATGATAGAGCGAGTAGTTGGTCAGATCCCCATACAATTACTATAATCTTAGGACCAAGAATTGAAGTTGGTATGATTAAAGGTGGATTTTTTAAAATTAGTTCACAAATTAAAAACTATGGAGGATTAGTTGCAAATGGTGTACAGTGGAAGATCATACTAGATGGTGGTGCACTTGTTGGTAAAGAAACCACGGGCACAGAAGATATTCCTGTGGGTGGAGACATAACCGCGACTTCAAATTTAATACTTGGATTTGGGTCAACACGGATAACTGTTGACGCTTTGATAACAGATGGCTTGTCAGATACAAGAAAACAAAGGGGATTTGTGTTCTTGGGCTTTATAAAGGTAAACCCAGGTGGTTAGAAATCGATACCTTCAATAAGAGTTATCTTTATTAATCCATTATACTATAATACTCTTTAAGAGGGGTCATAACTTTTGAAGGATAAGTCTTTTTCATTATCTTTCCTCCCTTCTGACCCCTTTTACACTATTATACTATTATTCTATAATACTATAATACGGTAAACATTATACTAATACTACTACCATTTATACTATACACATAATCCAAGTAATCCGTATCATGGTCATAATACTGTTTACCGTATCATAACCAGTATACTATGATACCTGGTTTGAACCATACCTGCATATGGTTGCTGGTGTATGGATGATAGGAGTATTCTACACAGTATAATAGTATGTTGGGATTATAGTTTAATGATCAAACTTAAAAGGAAATAGGGGAAAGGGATACTTGATACTAAAGAATAGTATATCTGAAATCTGTATCCCTGAGAGTATTAGAGGAGTACTATTTTAAGGATATTAGATTTAAGGAGTTAAAAAAGAAGGGAAGAGAGATTGTAGTTTTATAGTCCAAGTAGTTGTCTAAGTATCGGAAACATTCGTGGATGATTTTCAAGGAATCTTATAATTGGGTTTGTGTTGAATTGTTTGTTCTTTGGCATTCTCACTAACAGTGGATTTGACCAATCACTTTCACAATCATAAATATCTTTAGCTTTTACCTTTACACTATGGATGCCTTGATTATTCCAGATGTGAGATACCTCTACAATTTCTCCAGATTCATAAGGTCCAAGCCAATCAGAATATTCTCCATCCCCCCAATCCCAGAGGTAATAGATATCATCATCATATAGATCAACTGTGCTTGTTGAAAAGTTATATGATTCACCGCATTTTCCATTCCTAGGTCCACTGGGTTTTAAAGGTTTTTCTGGAGGATTTTTAAATAAATCCGGAATTGAATATGAATGATAACCAATCTTAAGCTCTTCAGATAAATTAAAAACTTTAACTTGATCAAAATTATGATAATAATAAACATAGATTAATTGGTTTTTCAAGTCATAAACAGTTGAATATTGAGTCGGATAAGCACCTTCTTGATGAACGGCATCTAAGACTGATGCACAAAAATCAACAGACAAATTATCCTTACTATTACTCTCAAACATAGATAATGCAGTATTATATCTCCAACATGGGTATGGAGGATGAGGGTGTTGCGATAAATAAAAATTAGTTGCCACTTGATAATAATCGTTTTTATTATGAATAATATCACCTTCTATAATAAACGAATCTCCAAATTGATCTCCAACGAGAATTTGTGCTCGCTCAAGTATTTTCATATTATATTTATCAAGTATGTCCAATGCTTCATCACAAGTATCACAGACGTCGAAAATATGATCAAAAATATTTCCTGGATAATACGGTTTACCCGAAGAATTTTTAACTTCAAGATAGGGACAAGCAAGACCATCCCAGAATAAACCCTTTTCATTCATTCCTCCTTGGATCCAATAACTACCAGTATAACCTACGATAACTTTACCATAGTCAGTATCGGTTGCAGGAATGAAATAGATATATGTATCAGGATCTGACCAGTCTTCATTATTTCCTCCAAAAGCCATACTCTCATTTGATGCATGAAAAACAGTACAAGACATAACAATAGGATTAGCCAAAAAGAAAATTCCTATTAATATAATTGTTACTATCTTCTTCATATTTTCCCCTATTATTAATATTCGAAGGTTAATTTAACAGTTTTCATTAAAAAGTTGTACAAATATATATTTTTAATGTTAAAAAATTAAAATTCATAATAAATCGTGATAATCGTTTTTCATTAGTTAGGTATAAAGATTATTAAATAAGGAGGATGTTACAAGATTGTATATTGGGAGAGGCAGGAATTGAAAAAGTTAATCTTAATGCTCGGAATAGTTACTTTACTCATCTGTGTTGGATTGAGTGGATGCGAATTTTTAAGTGAAGGTGGAGCAATAAATGTCGATAAATTGGATGAAAGACCTATAAAATTCATAAATATGAGTGAACAACAAATGGAAAAGTTCCCTCATTTGAAGCAAGCAATTAATCAAACAGATTCAGAAAATTGGTCACAAATAGATGTTCCAATGGATGAAAGGAATAAATTAAGAGATTTCTTTGGAGATACCTATGCTAATATCTATTATCAAGGTGAGTAATATTATATTCGGATATATGGATTTGTTTAAATCAATATAAAAAATTATAGATTTGGAGGAGGAAAAATATGAAAAAAGAAAAAATGTTTATATTAAGATCAATACTTATAATTCTAGCTGTTTATCTTTCTATATTAATCAGTTGTACGTACACCGATATTGGTAATAATCCATTTTTCCCAGTTCCAATCATATTTGGAGTCGGTGTTTGGTTGTATTTTGAAGGGGAAGAATTAAAGAAGCTAGGTGTGATTTGGGGTTTAATTGGTTTTTTTGGTACTTGGGGATATATAGAACTTGTTCTTTATTTGCTTGGTAAAAGTCCTATCTTTTGAAATATAATTTGTTAGTCGTTTTCTGGTATTATTTAATAAAAAAACTTCTATTATATTTAGTTAGGTTAATTATTAAATTCAAATTTGTTTTGAATTAAGCGAATTTAGAACTGTATTCACCTTCATCAATTGCCTTTAAAATTTCTTTTGGACTTTTTCCTTCTACAGTTACACCGATAGATATACACGTTCCTATAATTTCCTTTGTTTTTCCTTTTATATCTTTTCCTAGAAGACTATCATATTTCATCTTAGCTACTTTTATTGCTTGGTCGATAGAAATATTACCAATCTTGTGTTTTAATTGTGAACCCGATCCTTTTTCCGCACCTATCTCGTGAAGAATTAACGATGCTGCTGGTGGAGTTCCTACTTCGATTTGAAAATCTTTTGTCTTTGGGTCGATAACGATCTTTACTGGAACTTTCATACCTTCAAATTCTTTCGTTTTATCGTTGATTGTGTTGATAATTTGCATTATATTTACACCCATGGGACCAAGAGCTGGACCTAATGGAGGACCTGCAGATGCTTTTCCCCCTTCAACAAGTGCTTTAATAGTTTCTGCCATATTACTATGCTCCTTCTTTTTCTTTATTATCTTCTTCGTCCTTTCTTTTAATAATTCTAACTTGCTCTCCACGAACAGTTATAGGAATTGGAACCATTGAATCAAGTAATTCAACAGTAATTTCTTCTTTTGTATAATCTATATGGGTTATCTTTGCTTTTTCTCCTCTGAATGGTCCTGCAACCATTTCCACAGTATCCCCTTCTGTAATTTTCGCAACTGCAGAAGCGGGTGTTAGAAAATGTTCAATTTGGTCAATAGGAATGTCTCCCTCAAGCATATTTCGTGCATAAGAAATTGTTTTGATTGTATTTTTTAATCGTTCTTCATCAAAACCTTCTACAAAGATATAACCTCTAAGTTCAGGTGTAACAAGAATCGATGGAATATCCAATTTGGATTTCACCGCTCTACTATTGATAAGATCAGCAGTGTTTTGTTCTTTGCCAACCTGAGTTTTTATAGTAAATATTTTTGACTCTTCTTCATTTAATTCTTCAAAATCGTTGTTTTGCACAACTAGCACCAACCATTCAATAACCAAGCGCAGATAATACCCAAGGTATAGCTAATTCTTTAATTATATAAATTACAAAGCCAATTGCCCCAACTATCAATATTCCTGCACCAGTGATTTTTGATGTTTTTTCATATTCTTCATTGGTGGGCTTCCGAGCCATTTTCAGAACTCTTCCGTACTTACCTTTTCCTATTCTTTGCTGTCTTGTTTCAATTCTATGCTGTAGCTCCCAAGCTTTGTCGATTATACCTTCGTTATTTTTCAATCTAAACACCTGTAATGGATAAGGGTCAAATATTAGGTCGTATATAAAGAATTTGGCTATTTTTATGCTACAAAATCAATTCCATACTCTTTATTTTCAAACGATCTTATTGATGGACCCAGAATCTGTTTTGACTTTACCCCTGTAATCACTAACATCGCACGTATACTTCTCTTTAGTGACGGTTCGATAGTTGTACCCCAAATAATACGTGCATTTCGATCAATTTTTGAATAAATTTCTTCGACAACTCTTTCAGCTTCACTAATCGTCATATCATCCCCACCAGTAACATTGACAAGCGCACCAGTTGCATCTGAAATATCAACTTCTAGTAATGGTGAATTAAGTGCTTCAGAAACTGCGTTTACTGCTTTGTTTTCACCTTCTGCTTCACCCAGACCAATCATAGCTACACCACCTCGTTTCATTACTGTTTTTAGATCAGCAAAATCTAAGTTGACTAACCCAGGCATTGTAATCATTTCAGTTATTCCTTTTATCGATCGCATAAGGACTTCATCAGCAACTTTAAAGGCAGCGTTTAATGAAAGATTAGGGACAATTTCAAGTAATTTGTCATTTGGGATCACGATAACAGTGTCACATATTTCTCGTAAATGCCTTAATCCCTCTTCTGCATTTTCCATTCTAACAATACCTTCAACACTGAATGGAAGTGTTACTACACCTATTGTTAATGCTCCCGCTTCTTTAGCAATTTGAGCAATTATAGGAGATGAACCAGTTCCTGTCCCCCCTCCAAGACCACAGGTTACAAACACCATATCAGCTGGTACTATTGCTTCACGAATGTCTTGTTCACTTTCTCGTGCAGCTTCATCTCCAATTTGAGGAAGCGAACCAGCACCTAAACCTCGTGTGAGATGTCTACCGATTAATATCTTATGAGGCGACTCTGATAGTAAAAGATGTTGAGCATCAGTATTAAGAGATATCAAATCTGCTCCAGTAATGCCCTCTGAATAACAGCGGGTAATTGTATTTGTTCCTGCACCACCACACCCTATTACTTTAATAGTCGTTGTAAGACCTGCTAAAACATCTTCTAAATCTTTGTTATTAACCTCACCTGCTATCTTGAACCTTCCTAATGTATTATTTATTTCAGATATTTTTTCAGTTTTTTCATTTTTTTTGGTGTTATTTATTTTCTTCTTTTCATTTTTNNTCATTTTTATTAGCAGATGCCATAGCATCTTCTACAATCTTTTTCATTAATACGCCACCATCCTCATAATAAGAATCCCTCACTTGTGAATATTATATTTTTTTCAATATTGTAAAGTCATTTCCGTTCTTAAATATTTCCTTAAAATTTATCAATTTCTAAAGAAAAATCCTTGCTTTTTATAGAATGAGTTAAATAACCAAGTGAAATACGATCTGCAAATGATGCATATTGTTGAATATTTTTCTCTGTGATTCCTCCTGAAATTTCTATTCGAACGTGTGGATTTTCTTTTCGAATTTTTTGTGAAATATCCTTTGCTTTTGTTGGATTGAAATTATCTAACATAATAAAATCTACATTTAATCTAGCTGCAGTAAGTGCATCATGTTCATTTTCAACTTCAATTTCTATAATTTTGTTTTTTATTTTTTTATTAACTAATTGTATCGCTTTTTCTACCGAACCTATTAATTTTAAATGATTATCTTTGATAATAACTGCATCATATAAACCAAACCTATGTGGTTCTCCCCCCCCAATTATGATAGCTTTTTTTTCATATTTACGAAATCCAGGTGTTGTTTTTCTCGTAGCAGCTATAGTTACATTTGGATTGATTTTTTGACATATTTCTACAAGTTTTTTCGTTTCAGTTGCAATACCACTCATTCTCCCGATAATATTAAGTGCTAATCTTTCAGCTTTAAGAATAGAGCGGACTGGACCGTTAATTTTCATTACTATTGTATTTTTTTTAATAAAATCTCCTTCATTAATTCGAAATTCAGTCTTGGTACCTGTTTTATGAAAAATTTCTTCTACTTCTTCAAGACCAGCAACAATACAATCTTCTTTTGCAATTATTTTGGCTGTGGTTACTTCATTAGTAAATAGAGATTTAGATGTTATATCTCCATCTTTTCCAAGATCTTCCTTTAGATATCTGTCAATATCATCCATGATATTATTTTTTATATTGGCTCGCCGTTTTAAGGTTTTGGTATTAGTATGAATCTTGGTATAATTGGTTGTGGAGCAATAGGAACTGACGTAGCAAATGCTGCAGACAAGATAAAGGAGATTAAAAAAATATATCTTTTTGATACTAACTTGACTGCATCCGAGACACTATGTAAAAATATCAATAAAGGAGAAATAAGCACTGTGGAAGATTTTTTACCCCACGTCGATGTAATTTTTGAGGGAGCTTCACAACAAGCTGTTAAGAAGTATGCCGAATTAATTCTGAACGCCGGAAAGGATTTAATCTTAATGAGTGTGGGAAGTTTATTTGATGATAATTTTAGGTTAAAACTCGAAAATATTGCAAGAAAGAAAAATTGTAAAGTCTATATTCCTTCAGGGGCGGTATTTGGAATTGATGGACTTTATTCAGCTAGTATTGGAGGATTGGATGGAGTTACTCTAGTAACAACAAAACCACCTTCGTCATTAGAAAAAAGTTACCATAAAAGAACTGTCCTTTTTGAAGGAAATGCACGAGAAGCTGTAAAAAAATTCCCAAAGAATATAAACGTAGCTGCAAGCGTCTCTCTTGCCGGTGTTGGTTTTAATAATACAAAGGTAGAAATAGTTGCAGATCCGGTGGTAACAAGAATAAATCATAAAATTTTAGCTCATGGAAAATTTGGCAGATTAAGGGCAGAAGTAGAAAATATGCCTAATCCAAACAATCCAATGTCTAGTTATATGGCGTCGTTGTCCGCTATTGCTACACTTAAAAGAATCATAAGTCCTATTCAGATAGGAGCTTAACCAAGTAAAGGTGTAAAGATAAAAAATACATTTAAATAATATGATTTTAAAAGGATGATTAATTTTAGTCAAAATAAACCATTATTATTTATCTCTTTTCGACTAACAAATAAATATTGCCTTTTCATATTATTTATGAAATGAAGTTCGAAATAATCGATAGAGATGCAGCGGGAAGGATTTGTAAACTCCAAACCAAACACGGAACGGTTACTACACCTAATTTAATGCCTGTTATAAATCCAAACAAAATACTAATATCTCCTAAAGAAATGAAAAATCTCTTTGGTACTGAAATAGTTATTACCAACTCATATATAATCCACAAACATAAAGAACTTAAAAAAAAAGCACTAAAAGAGGGAATTCACAAATTAATAGATTTTAATGGACCTGTGATGACTGATTCTGGGACCTTTCAGTCTTACGTATATAACGATGTTGAAATTGATTCAATTGATATTGTAAAATTTCAGAGAGATATTGGCAGTGATATTGGGACTATATTAGACGTTTTTGGGACACCTGATCAAACAAAGAATGAATCCGAAAAGGGAATAACAGAGACAATTAAACGAGCAAAAATGAGTGTACCTGAAAAGGGAGAAATGTTACTTGCATGTACGATTCAGGGTTCAATATATCAAGATCTTAGAACAAAATGTGCAAAAGAACTTAGTAAAATTAATGCTGATTTTTATCCACTAGGTGGCGTAGTCCCTTTAATGGAAAATCAAAGATATTCAGATCTTGTTAAATGCATAATATCTTCAAAAAGAGGACTAGATCCTTCAAAACCGGTTCATTTATTTGGTGCAGGTCATCCATTGATATTTCCATTAGCAGTTGCACTTGGCTGTGATTTCTTTGATTCTTCTGCTTATGCAAAATATGCAAATGATGGAAGAATAATTTTTCCTTGGGGAACAGAGAAACTAGATGACCTTAATGAATTACCGTGCTGCTGTCCAATATGTACAAAAAATAATGTATCCGAATTAAAAAAGATGAAAAAATCAGAACTTATTCTACAGCTAGCAAAACATAATCTATATGTTAGTTTTACGGAATTGAAAAAAATTCGAACTGCTATCGTTGAAGGTCATCTTTGGGAACTTGTGGAAAGACGTGCTAGTTCAAATCCTTACCTGCTTTATGCTTTAAAAGAACTTAAAAAAAATAAAAATAAGATTTGGTTAGAAAAATTTGAACCGATTAGTAAGAAAAAAGCTTTATTTTACACGGGAAATCATACTATTCATAGACCAATTGTTTATAGGATGCATAAACGCTTATTAAAAAACTACAATTTTTTATTTGATACTACCATTGTTCTTCCCGAGGGTAATAAACCATATTCTACCTATTACGCTAATTTAATAAAAAAAATACGAAAAAAGAGAAATGTAAACATAATTGTACATTCACATTTAGGTCCAGTTCCTATTGAACTCGATGAGATGTATCCATTTGCGCAATCGGTTTTTCCTCAGGCCATTGATAAAGAGACAAGTAATGTATTAAAAAAAATATTTAATGAATTTTTTAAGGGAGAAAAAATAATACTATGGAAAGAAGGAAAATCTCATTTACCAACGACTGGAATTAGAAAGAATCGATTAGATTTAGATTTAAATAGAATTTCTGCTGTTTCAGATATACAGTTTGGAAAAGATGCATCAAAAACATTATTTAATGCATCTATACGGATTGTAAAATCAAAAAAAACCGGTAAAATACGAAATATATATCGTGAAGGAAACCATATTTTGTCTATGCGAGCATCAGATGGTATGTTTACTTTAAAAATCGAAGGGGCAAAACTTTTACATAATTTTTTTAAATATCCAAAATTAAGGGTTGTTGTAAAAGAAGATGCTGTTCCTTTTATAAAAGAAAGGAAAAGTGTGTTTGCTAAATTTGTCACAGATTGCGATCCAGCATTAATACCTCTAGATGAATGTTTAATCGTTGATAAAAAAGATACTTTACTTGCAGTTGGGAGGTGTTTATTAAATAAAAACGAGATGATTTCTTTTAATTATGGTGTAGCAGCTAAAACAAGAGAGATAAATAATTGAAGGTAACTCTTTAAAAGAACGTTTTTTCTATTTATGTTTGGATAATAATTAAATTTTTTTCTATAAACATTTATATATATGACATTCTAATATAATATAATTAATAAATGGTAAAATGAGAAATAAATTAGTATATTTAACAATGTTTATCCTACTTCTTTCTATTGTTACAGGAGTTATATTATCTGCAAAAAAATCATCAGAATCATTCAACGAAACAATAGATAATTCAGAATATACACATACCGTATTTGTAGGAGTTGCGTTTACTCAAACTTGCGGAAATTGTCACCCGTGGAATCAAAATATTTACAATACCTACAGTTCTGGGGATTATGATTTCGAGTATTCATCAATGATAATTTATGATGAAGAAGGAAAGGTTCTGATTCGTAAAGCTCAAGATTGGGAAAAAATTTATGGAATAACAAGTTACCCTACTTCAATTTTTGATGGGGATTATCATAGGATAGTTGGAAATTATCCAGAACTTCTTCCAAATGCTCTTAATGCAAGCGGAAATAGAACGGTAGCAAATTTAACTGCTAATATGACTGTATCATGGCTTGGAAATGCAAGCATGAATATCTCTATAAATATTACAAATAATGAATCTACCCAATATAATGGGTATATACGTGGATTTATTACAGAGATCAAATCAAGATATAATACGTCGCAAGGTGAGCCTTTTCATTTTGGATTTTTAGATTTTGCTTTTGATGAAAATATTTCAATTGATGTAGGAGGAATTTATAAAAACAGTACTATTTGGAACGGTAATGAGCATGGAGATGAACATGGAAATACTTTCGGTGATATAATTCCCCATAATATCAAATTAATACTTGTGGTTTATAATAATAATACCGGTTATGTTGATGAAACTGTAAAAGCGCTTTTTCCCAATTATCCACCTTATGAACCAAGTGATCCATACCCGTCTAATGAATCAACAGGTGTTGATATAAATGTAGATTTATCTTGGACAGGTGGTGATCCAGATTTGGATCCTGTGACATATGACGTTTATTTTGGAAACGTTAGTCCCCCACCAAAGGTTGTAAATAATCAATCTTTAACAACATATGATCCAGGTAAACTTGATATTAATATTACCTATTATTGGAAGATTATTTCGTGGGATAGTTATAATATTTCAACACCAGGTCCCATTTGGCATTTTACAACAAGAATTAATAAAGCACCTGAAACCCCAGAGCGACCAATTGGGCCAAAAAATGGTACAAGTGGTTTTATTTATGCATTTACTACCCGTACAACAGACCCAAATAATGATCAACTATTTTATCAATGGGATTGGGGTGATGGTAATTTTAGTACATGGATTGGACCATTTTCATCGGGTATAAATATTACTTCAAATTATAGTTGGCAAAGAGGCGGAGATTATTCAATCAAAGTTAAATCTAAAGATAATTATGATTCTGAGAGTGATTGGTCGAAACCGCTAACAATACATCTGTTAGAACCAAAACTTGAAATAAATGGATTAACTGGAGGACTATTTAAGTTAAAAGCTACCTTGAGAAATGTTGGAGAAGGAGAGGCCTTAGACATAAACTGGAACATAAATTTAACTGAAGGTTTAATAATACTCGGTCGCCAAACATCAAAATCAATACCAAGCATTCTTCCCAGAGAAGAAGTTAATATCTCATCACGAATTATTTTTGGATTCGGAAAAAGTCATGTTAAGATTAATGTGAAAATATCCAATGGACCTCTATGTACAAAAGATATAGACATAATCGTATTTTTATTTTTAATAATTATATGATAATACAATTCCAGCTATTTTTTCATCGACAATAAACGTAACAATGATGCACAGTTATAAAAATAATAAACTGTTTTGAGGTAAGCTATATCAGGAGGCATAATAAGATGTCAAATGTTGAGAAATCATCTAGTATTTCAGGATTTTATAAAATGGCAATTGAAGAAAGGATAAAAATTGTGAAAAATTTCTCAGGATTAAATGAAGAAGAAACAAAGTTGTTTTCATCTTCATTGGATATACAAACTGCGGATAGGATGATAGAAAATGTTCTTGGAACATTTGAGTTACCACTCGGTATTGCAGTTAATTTTCAAATAAACGGGAAAGATTATCTGGTGCCCATGGCAATCGAAGAATCAAGCGTTGTTGCTGCAGCAAGTAACGCAGCAAAGATTGCTAGAATAAAAGGGGGATTTACTACCGAGAGTACCAATCCTTTAATGATTGGACAAATTCAACTTTTAAATTTAGTGGATGTAGCAACTGCGGTACAAAAAATTATTGATCATAAGAAAGAAATTTTACAAATCGCTAACGATCAAGATAAGATTCTTGTAAAATTTGGAGGTGGAGCAAAGGATATCGAAGTTCGAATACTTGATAGTCCGATGGGGAAAATGATTGTAACGCATTTAATCGTTGACGTACGCGATGCAATGGGAGCAAATGCAGTCAATACAATGTGCGAAGCATTAGCTCCTGTATTAGAAGAAATAACTGGCGGTAAAGTTAGATTAAAAATCCTTTCAAATCTTGCTGATAAACGAATTGTTAAAGCAAAAGCTGTTTTTGATAAGGTAAAGATGGGTGGTGAATCTGTTGTTGATGCATTTCTCGAATCATATACTCTAGCGTCTATTGATCCCTATCGTGCAGCAACTCATAATAAGGGCATTATGAATGGAATTGATGCATTAATTATTGCATCAGGAAACGATTTTCGAGCAATTGAAGCTGGTGCACATGCATATGCGGCAAGGAATGGTCTCTATACCTCACTTTCATCATATCAGAAAAACGAAAATGGAGATCTTGTCGGAGAATTAGAATTGCCTCTTGCAGTTGGTATAATTGGCGGTGCTGGAAATATACATCCAAAGGCGAAACTGTGCAAAAAAATCCTTGGCATTAATACAGCCAAAGAACTCGCTGAAGTAGTTGCTTGTTTAGGCCTTGCACAAAATTTTGCAGCATTATTTGCACTTTCAACTGTTGGTATACAAAAAGGACACATGTCTCTCCATGCTAAAAATATCGCAGTCATGGCTGGTGCTGTTGGAGATCAGATAGATAAAGTAGCAGAACAAATGATTAAAGAAAAGAAGATTAAACTTGATAAAGCAAAAGAAATTCTTGAGAAAATCAAATAATTCTTTCTGCAATATCTTCCGGTTCTCTTTCACAATAATAACATTTAATAACAGGGGGATCATCGCTTACTAATTGAAATCTACTTTTTACAGGTTCTTTAGAATTTGATATACACGTAGGATTTGAACATTTAACAATACCAATAATTTCATCTGGTAGTTTGACCTTATGTTTATCTACAACCTCATAATCACGAATAATATTTATCGTCGCTTTTGGAGCAATCAATGCAATTTTATCTACTTCATTCGTTCCAAGTTCTCGATTTTCAACTTTAACTATATCTTTTTTACCAATTTTACTTTTCACATTTATTGCAACACTAACAACCGAAGAGGTAGATTCTGTTATTTTTAAAATACGTAAAACTTTCACTGCAAATCCAGGAGTAATATGATCGATAACAGTCCCATTTTTTATAGGTGTAATCTTCAATTTTTTCATAATTTATTTCCCCCTAATATAAGGGAAAGCAAAGCCATTCGTACTGGAACTCCATTGAAGGCCTGTTTGAAATAGAGTGCGTGAGGGGTTTTATCGACTTCTGGATCAATTTCTACCACTCTAGGCAAAGGATGCATAATTATCATATCTTCTTTTACATTTTTTAGAAGATCCATATCAATCTTATATGTTCCAACCACGCGATTATATTCCTCAGCATCTGGAAAACGTTCTCTTTGAATCCTTGTAACATATAAAACATCAGCATCTTTCACAGCTCTTTCTAAATTTGAGATACTATTTGGTTCAACTCCAAATTCTTTGCATTCGTTAATCACTTCTTTTGGCATCCTCAAAGTTTCGGGAGATACAAATGTTAATTCTGCTCTAAAAAGCGAAAGTGCATATGCGAGCGAATGGACAGTTCTTCCATATTTTAAATCACCAAGAAGAACAATTTTATTTCCTCTGATTTTTTTACGCTCCGTAAGAATAGTAAATAAATCTAGAAGACATTGAGTTGGATGCTGACCAGCACCATCTCCTGCATTTAATACCGGTGATTCAGCAAATTCTGTTGATAGTCGAGCCGCTCCCTCTTGAGGATGTCGTATTACGATTGCATCACTATATGAATCTGCCATCCTGATTGTATCCGCAAGACTCTCCCCTTTTTTTTGTGATGTAGCTCCAGGATCATCAAAACCAATCACTCTTCCACCTAATCTATTCATAGCGCTTTCAAAACTCAGCCTTGTCCGAGTGCTCGGTTCAAAAAATAAGGAAGAAAGGATCTTTTCTCTGAGAATACTAGTATGTTTTTCACCTTTTGCATAACTTACCATTTTCTTAGCATAATTTAATATGTAATTAATCTCCTCTTTAGAAAAATCTTTAATTGATATTATATCTCTGTCCTTAAAATTCATTTACATCAGAAAATGTTTAATAGATTACCCCATTAATAAACTTTTTAGCTAATTTAATTCCATATTTAAATCTACCAAAAATATATTATTAATTTCTACATAAATTGGTTCGCTATATGTATAATCCAATTGCGTTATCAAAAAAAATTGAAAATATCGTTGTAAATGGTAATTTGAAAAAGTATTATCGTTTTCGAGGAACTGGTTTTTATGGAGGAATTTCAACTGCTGATACAGTTGGATGTAATCTTCGTTGTAAATTTTGTTGGTCTGGTTCAAGTGTTTGGAATGCAAAAAATACTGGTGAATTTTACCTCCCAGAACAAGTAGCCGATAAAATCCATGATATCGCTAGAAAAAAAGGTTATAACAAATTAAGAATATCTGGAGGTGAACCCACAATTGGTAGAAACCATTTATTTATCCTTTTAAAAAAAATTCACCCTAAGTTATTATTTATTCTCGAAACGAATGGAATTCTTTTAGGTGCTGATAGAACATACGTTGATAAATTATCTCAATTTAAAAATCTCCATATCCGTGTATGTCTAAAAGGAGCTACATCCGAAGAATTTTCTTTTCTCACTGGTGCAAATGAAGGATTTAAATATCAGTTGAAAGCACTTGAGCATTTGAGGGATGCAAGCGTTAGTTTTAATATTGCACTAGTATCCATAAGACAAAATCATAACAATTTAATAAATAGATTAAAAGAAATGGATTTAGACCAGATAATGATCGAGAAAGAGGAAATAAAACTCTATCCCCAAGTAAAAAAAAGATTAAGTAGCGAGGGAATTCTACATTACTTTGATAAAACAGTTTAAAAATTTCTGTTAATTAATAAAAGCAATAAGAAAAGGTAAGAAAGGAAAATTTATTAATATATGACTAATCTTATACTTTGATTGGTATATGGTATAATGTCCAAGGATAAAAAATCTAAAAAGGACGATATTGAAAAATTGCGTAAAATTTTAGATGGCCCTTATGACGTAAAAACCTCTCCTTCTGTAGATAATGAAAATTTAGAATCTATACGACAAAGATTGACGGGGGAATCGTCAAAAACTGATGCGAAGCAACCCAAGACTGATTCAACACCCCAAAGATATAGAAGTTTGGAACCAAGGGTTACTGTATACCCAATAAAAGAAGATATTACTCCCCGAGAAACCAAAGAACCTGAATCTCATGAAAGAGTTGAAGAATTAAAAGATAAAGATACTGAAGTGGATCTTTTCAAGGATGAAGATCTTTATGAGATCGAGAAGGCAGATATTTCAGAACCTGAATTTTTAGAAGTCAAATCTGAAGAAATAATACAAAAAGAAGAGAAAATTGATAAAGGAGAAACAGATGAAAAGCTCCCTGAATGGGAATTAGTAGAAGAAACAAAACAGGAAGTAATTAAAGAAGAAAAAGAAGATAAAACATCAGAGAAACTTCCAGAATTTGAAAAAATTGAGGAACCTGAGGAATCTCAAGCTTCAGACGTTGAGACAGATGAAAAAATTACAACTTGGGAGCCTATAAGTGAAGAAAAGGAAAAAATTATAGAACAAGAAGAACAAACAGAAACAAAACCTTTAGTTGAGGATCAAGAACAGATAGCCAAAGAAAAAATTGAATTAACGGAAAAACCTACAGAAGGAAAGGATGTAATTAAAGCACGAATTATATCTTCATTGACCGAACGCAAACCAAAAGAAAAGGTAAAAAAAGAAAAACCGAAAAAATTAGAAGATAAAAAGGCATTGAAAGAACGTAAAGAAAGTATTTTGAAAAGAATAGTATCTAAAAAATCAATGATCGAACCAAAAGAAGTTTCAGAAGTGAAAGATTATAAAGAAGTAGCAGAAGGACAACCAATTTCTGAGGAATCAATTGAGGAAATTGATCATGAAGTTGAACCCCTTCCTATTAGTGATAAAGTTGCAGAAGAAATTCCAACTTGGGAACCTTTTAGTGAAGAAAGTTTGGAGGAAGAAATTCAGGTACCTGAAGAAATTGTAGAAGAAAAACCTATAACAGAAGAGAAAGAAAAAATATCTGAGGAAAGAGAAAGAAAAATCGCTATTAAAGAAAAAGAGAAGGAACAAAGAGCAAAGAAAAAAGAAGAACGACGAGTAAAAAAAATCGAAGAAGAACAAGCCTTAAAAGCAAGAAAGGAAAAGATATTGGAAGCTAAAATTGCCAAAAAAGAAAAGCAAGCAGAAATAAAAAGAAAGGAAAGAGAACAAAAAGAAAAGAAAAAAGAAGAACAACAAAGAAAAAAAATAGAAGAAAAGAATAAATTGATTAAAGCAAGAGAAATTGATCATGAAGCAAGGTTAGCTGAGAGAAGTAAGAAAGCAGAAATTAAAAAACAAATGAAAGAACAAAAATTGAAGGAAAAAAAAGCAATTAAGCAAAAACCTACTCCTTCAACAGAACCCAAACCTGAGGATGAGGAACTTACAGAATGGGAATCTTATGATGTCGATGAAAGCAGTCCTGAAATTGATAATTATGATGTTACACCATTTAAATATGGAGAATTTACTCTCTATAAAAAAGAAATAAAAACATCCACAGGTAAAACTAGAAATATTCATTTTTTTAGCAAAAAAAAGCCTGATAAGGGTCAAGCTGTTCCATTTCCTGAAGGATATGAAGTTAAGATAAATAAAATAACTAAACTTCCATACTTAAGGAGAAAAAAATAATTCTTAAATAAAATGTTTATAAACACTTTTTTGTTTTAACAATTAGTTGATAAATGGTTTGGACCGGTCCATTAAATAAAATTGACGATTTCCGTTATGAAATTCCATCTCACTATAAAGGTGAAAAAAATAATCTTACCATGAGAACCTCAGCCGTTATTTATGCGAGTACAAGTATGATTGATTCAATCCGAAAGGATAATGCCCCTGAACAAGCTGCAAATGTAACAATGCTTCCAGGTATTGTTGGTAAATCTCTTGCGATGCCAGATATACACTGGGGATATGGATTTCCCATTGGTGGTGTTGCAGCAACAGATGCCGAAGAAGGAGTGTTATCACCTGGGGGAGTTGGATTTGATATAAATTGCGGGGCTAGACTTGTAAGAACAAATTTATATGATAACGACTTAGATACAAATAAGATACAAGGTATTGTCGATGAAATGTTTAAAAACGTACCATCTGGTCTTGGCTCAAAAGCTAGAGTACGTCTTAGTAGAAAGGAACTTGATGATGTATTAAGATTGGGAGCTCAATGGGGTGTTGAGAACGGTTATGGATGGGAAAACGATGTTGAATATTTAGAGGAAAACGGTTGTTTAGATTATGCAGATAATTCGAAAGTTTCTGAAAAAGCAAAGCAACGAGGTGCTCCTCAATTAGGTTCTTTAGGTGCTGGAAATCATTTTCTTGAGATACAAAAGGTGGCAAAAATATATGATGTTAAGGCTGCAAAAACATTTGGAGTAAATAATGAAGGTCAAATAATGGTTATGATACATACTGGTTCACGGGGATTTGGTCATCAAGTGTGTACTGACCATTTGCAGGTGTTGGAACAAGCAGTTAGAAAATACAGAATCTGGCTTCCCGATAGACAACTTGCTTGTGCCCCTGTAAATTCACAAGAGGGCCAGAATTATCTCAAAGCTATGGCTTGTGCTGCAAACTTTGCTTGGTGTAATAGACAAATGATAGTCCACTGGGTAAGAGAATCTTTTGAAAAGATACTTAATGATAGTGCTGAAAATTTTGATATGCACATAATTTATGATATTTGTCATAATATTGCTAAACTTGAAGAGCATGAAGTGGATGGCAAAAAACGAAAGGTATATGTCCATAGGAAAGGTGCAACACGCTCATTTGGACCTGAAAAACCTGGAATTCCATTAAAATACCGCGATGTTGGTCAACCTGTGTTAATACCAGGAGATATGGGAACCGAGAGTTATCTTCTTCGGGGTACCAGAATGGCTGAGGAAACGTTTGGCTCAACATGTCATGGTGCTGGCAGGGTAATGTCAAGACATCAGGCCGTACGAACATGGCGTGGGGAGGCAATATTGGATAATTTAAAAAGGAAAGGAATATATGTGCATCCAGCTAGCTGGAAGGTAATGGCCGAAGAGGCACCAGATGCTTATAAAAATGTTACTGAAGTGGTAAATGTGACTCATGGTGCTGGAATATCTGTTAAGGTAGCAAAACTTCTACCTTTGGGGGTGGTAAAAGGGTAGAATTATAGAGTAGGTATCCACCAAATAATTTTAAATGCTAGTAAGCATATTAAGGTATATTGGATGGTGTGCATTTGGAAGATGTTGAAATTGTTGATTTTGAAGATACAGATCTGAGTGACGCAATTGTAATTGCCGGATTTCCTTCTATAGGTTTAGTTAGTACTATAGTCGCAAATTATTCAATCGATGCTCTGGGTTTACGACAAGTTGGAGCATTAAATTCACCCTATTTTCCTACACTTTCAGTTGTTCATACTGGAGAACCATTGTCTCCTGTTAGAATTTATGCAGGGAAATTAGAAACTGGTGAAAAGATTGCTGTTTTTGTCTCGGAATTCAAGCCAAAACCCAATCTGATAAATTCTTTATCTAATGCAATCATGAATTGGGTGAAAAAAAAGGGGTGCAAACTTTTAATATCCCCAGAAGGGATGGTCGTTGAAGGCAAACCATCCAAGGAAGAAGAGAATATTGTTGAAGCATATGCAATTGGATCAACAGAAAATGCTCGACATCTACTTCATTCAATGAATATTCCTCAGTTTAAAAATGGTATAATCGCTGGTGTGTCAGGAGTTTTATTAAATAAAGGAAAACATGAGAACATCGATGTAATATCAATCCTTTCAGAAGCACATCCAAATTATCCAGATGCTCGAGCAGCCGCATCTGCGATAAACGTCATTGCTACAATAATTGGTGTGAAAATAAATGTTGCACCACTCTATGATGAAGCAGAGCGTATCGAAAAACAACTTCAGAAATTCCATAAACAAGCAAAACCAGTGGTATCTGGTGCGAGTCAAATCCCTCAACCAAGTATGTACGGTTAAACTATAATATCCAGATACACTTTTTATTCTTTATTTTTATTAATTCAACAAATAACTTTTAAATTACAATATTATTGTTTTTTTTCAATTATGGAAAAGATTCCAGACACGCATCCTCGCTATAACTCATTAATAAGTCGGAAAAAAATAACACAAGCAATGAAAAAGGGAATAGTCCATGAAACAGGTTTAATTGCCCATGGAAGAGGAGAAGCCTTTGATTATTTGCTTGGTGAAATAACAATACCACAAGCTGACATAGCTGAAAAAATTGCGGCTATAACTATGGTATGTGCAAAAAATCCTGTTATATCAGTTAATGGTAATGTTGTTACCTTGGTTTCAAAAGATGTAATTAGCTTGGCTGAGTCAATTCCAGCAAAAATCGAAGTAAATCTTTTTCATAGAACAAATAGTAGAATTGATAAAATTATTACAGAATTAGTAAATTTCGGAGCAAAAAATGTCTATGGTAAAAAAGCTGATGCAAAAATTCCTGGTTTGAACCATAACCGTGCATTGTGTGATAAGGATGGTATTTTTTCAGCTGACGTTGTTCTCGTTCCACTAGAGGACGGTGATAGATGTAAAGCCCTTACAGATATGGGAAAAACCGTGATTGCTATTGATTTGAATCCTTTGTCTAGAACAGCACAAACAGCAAGTATTACCATTGTTGATAATGTAACTCGTGCAATTTCAAATATTGAAAAATGGGTGAATAAAATTAAAACATTTAACAGAAATGATATTAATAATCTGATTAAAAAATGGCACAATAAAAGAAATTTAAGTGAGATAACATCTTATATTTCAAAAAGACTAAATTCATTGTTTTGATAAGGGTTTTTAATTATGTATAGAAGTCATTATTCAAAGGATGTAACAAAAAAAGACTACAATAAATCAATAACAGTAGCTGGTTGGATTGAAGATATTAGAAATATTGGGTCTATAGCTTTTATTATCCTTCGTGATAGAAAAGGAACCCTTCAATTAACTGTGTTAAAAAAGAAAAATCCTGACTTATTTGAAAAATTCATAACCTTGTCACGGGAATCGGTTATATCGGTAGAAGGGATATGTAAGGAAAATGAAAAAGTTAGAAATGGTTATGAACTTTTACCTGAAAAATTAATAGTTTTATCAGTTGCACAAACGCCCTTACCATTGGGTATTGTTGACAAGGTCGAAGCAGATTTTGATACACGACTAGATAATAGATTCATTGATTTAAGAAAACAACGAACTCAAGCAATTTTTAAAATAAGAAATGAAGTAATCGCAGCAGTTCATAAATACTTAAGATCGCAGAATTTTATTGAAATACATACGCCAAATATAATCGCTAGTTCATCTGAAGGGGGTACAGATGTTTTTAAATTAAAATATTTTGAAAAAGATGCATTTCTTGCTCAATCCCCTCAATTATATAAACAAAGTCTGATGGCCACTGGTTTGGATAGAGTTTATGAAATTGCTTGGTATTTTCGTGCTGAGGAACACAATACCCGGAGACATCTAAACGAATCAACTGCTATTGATCTGGAAATGGCATTTATTAATAATGAAGAAGAAGTTATGACCATTTTAGAAAATCTTGTTCATGCTATGTGGAAAAGAGCAAGTGAATGCAAGCATGAACTCTCGATATTAAATACGAAGATTTCTGTTCCAAAACTACCATTTTTAAGAATTGAATATGATGAAGCGATAAATAAACTTCAAGATAAAAATTCGGATATTAAATGGGGTGAGGATCTTGGTACTGACGAAGAACGATTACTCGGAGATATTATGAAAAAAAATAATGTGGAATTTTATTTCATTACAAAATATCCTATCGAATCAAAGCCATTTTACACCATGCCGGAAGGAGATAAGTATTCTCGTGGTTTTGATCTTGCATGCAAAGGTGTTGAGATAGCATCTGGGAGTCAACGTATCCATGAAATAACACTGTTGCAAGAGAGGATGAAAGAATGTGATTTAAATCCTAAGGATTTTGAATCATATCTTAAAGCATTTAAATATGGAATGCCTCCCCATGGTGGTTTTGGATTTGGTATTGAACGGTTTTTAATGGAGCTATTAGACATTCAAAATATCAGAGAATGTATTTTATTTCCTCGGGATAGAACTCGGCTAACGCCATAAAAAAATAATTATTTATTGAAATCACGTATTTATACTATCTTTAATTTATTATTTTTTATGTTTATTAATTTCTCCTTTTCCAACTGACTAATAATTTTCTCTAATTTGGTAGATTCAATTTTAATTATTTTTGATAATTCAGATGGTGATAATTCTGTATGTATAAGGAGTGTTTTAATTATTTTGCCTCGTATTTGCCTATTTGATCCTTGAAATGGCGATTGCTTTTGATAATGAGCGCTTTGCTTATTGATATACTTAAACTTCTTTTTTAGCATTGATCCATAGTCCATCAATGCATAATACCATTCTCGAGGGTTAGAAAGATCTAGTGTTTTTTTAATAATTATGAGTATTTCTTGGTCCTTTACTTTTGATTTCCCCTGAAAAAAGAAATATAACATAACCGTTCTGATATTTGTTTCTATAAATACGACGGGTTGATTAAAAGCAAATGCACATATTGCAGCAGCTGTATACGGACCTATTCCAGAAAGGTTTTTAAGATCATTTATATCCTTTGGCAAGATACCGTGATAGTTATTGGACACGATTTCAGAAAGCTGTTTTAAAGAAACGGCTCGTCGGTTGTAACCAAGTCCCTGCCATTGTTTTAAAATATTACGTAACGGGGCTTCTGCTAGAGTTTGAAAATCTGGAAAAACTTTAATAAACTGTAAATATTTGCCAATAGCCCGGTCTGTTTGGGTTTGCTGAAGCATTATTTCTGAAATGAGAATATGATAAGGATCATTTGTTCTTCTCCAGGGAAATTTTCTGCCGTGATTTTGATAGTATTGATATATAATAGATTGAAATGATTGAATAGTTGGAGGAGTTAAATATTGCGAATTACCTGCCATATCGATAAATGTTTGTTCCATATATTATTCCCGATCAATTTTGTTTAATTATTAAATTGGTCATCGATTACAGATTCTTTTATAATTTTGGAGGAATTATTTTTATTTACAATTTTTTTCTATGTGTTTGATTCTTTTTAATCCGAGCAGGCATTTTAGGTTTTCTAACTCGTTTTTTTGGTTTTTTCTTTGTCATTTTTCTCCTGTAAATATATATCTTTTATCTCTATTATTTCTGCAAAACAAAATATATTCACAATATTATTAAGATTTTGCTGAAGATTTTCATAAAACATTTTATGTTTAATTCAAAGGATTTACAGTAGCAGGTGAAAAAAATGAATAAAAAAATAATAACCATATTGGTTTGGACGCTGATGATCGTACCCGTTTTCACAGTCACAGCAACCAATTATATATCTGTGAACACCGAACCGGTAAGCATTCAATCATCAAATATACCCACGAATACAGGTGAAACTGATCTTGCTCTAAGTATGCCATGGACACCTGTATATCTCATACCCCCACCAGAACCATAAACCTTGTTTCAAAAGGATATAAGATCAAGGACATAGGTAAGGTACTATGTATTTTGGTCTTATATCTTAATTAGAAATGAAACGTATTTTGGGTAGTGAGTAAGTATTAATTTGAGGCGTAAAATTATGTGAGGAGATTTTTTACAATTCTTTGTTCCCCCATATCTGCAAATTTATTACCGTCAATGGATTGTTATTCATTCTTCATAAATTACTGCAAAACCACCTGCACTAAACTTAATATCAATTATTTCCTTGTCTGAATTTTCTTTTAACCATTTATTTATTCCACTGTCGGTCATAAAATATTTTACTTGTTTCATTTTTCTTCCTCTAGATGTTCAGTATTGTAACATTCTCTTTATAAATCTTATTATCATACGAAAGGTGAGGCGTAAAAAAGTACTTGGAAAGGTCATCTAGGAGAGGAGGAAAGGATGATTAAAAATAATTACCCCAATTACTATTACGCCTCTAATTAACAATTGTTAATATATGTATATATAAAATTTACGGTTTTATATTCTGTCGCATTAACGGGTGATTTATCCGAATGTCTAATTCGGGTGATAACCATACTACTACCACAATAACAACAAAATTCTGCATTTTCAGGATTTAATTTATTACAAACAGAACACTTTTTACTTATAGATGTAGGATGATTTAATTCATACATGAGTTTTTCCGCTTCATCTACATAATTTCTTAAATTTGAAGGGATAGAATAATTATATTCATTCGCAAAATTAACTATATCTATTCCAATATTTTTTATCACACCTAATAATTTTTTATTAAGAATAAATATTCTATCTATCTCTTTTTCAAAGTAATTATTCATATTCTGGTCCTCGATAATTCTTTCTTTTTTCCTCTTTTTCCTTTTCACGTTTTTCAACATCATCAATTATCTTCTTAAAACTTCTAAAATCAGATGCATCTTCTTCATATTTCTTCATTTTATTAGAGATTTTAGCATTAAATTCTTTTAATTCTTCCAATTGTTTTTTGAAACTAATAAAATCTTTTCCTTCTAATTTTCCGATAGTATCAAAAATGACTCTAAGATATAGACTAACGAGATTTATCTGTTTTCTATTTTCTAAAATCTCTCGATAAAAACCTTCCATTGTTACATGAGTATCCTTTACAATACCAAATAATTCTCTTACTCTAAAATGATATTCATCAATTGATATATCAGGTAATCGCCCTTCAATTTTATTCATATCTTCAGTAAATTTCTTAATAGATTCGCTATAATCAATATATAGTTGGTCTAATCCTAAATTTATATGATTTATTTCTTCTATTTCATCTTGATATTTTTTTCTTAAATCTTCTTCTTTCTTTTAATATATTCTTTTATCGCTGTTTCGACTAATTCAGAAACAGTTGTTTCGTATTGTATTGCCTTGATTTTTGTTTCCTTCCATAAATTCGGGTCGATTTTTATCGAAGTTGCAACTCTTTTCATGTTAATCTCTTCCATAATACCACTAACACTATATACTACTCATAGTATATAAAGATTTACCACAACATTTAAATACATATAAGTATATACTACTTGTGGTATGGTAGTATGGATATACCTAATAAAACAGAACTTGAAAAACGCCGAAAAATAAGAGCATACTGCATCCTTGCAAAAGGAGAAACACCAAAAATAGTAGATAACGAAACATTCTTTATGCCATCACAAAGCAATGAAGAAACAAAATACAAAGTCACACATCACAATATATGGGAATGCGATTGCCCAGATTTCCAGAAACGCCATATAAAATGCAAACATATCCAAGCAGTAGAAATATGGTTAAATCTCAGAAATAAGGTTAATGATGACACGCTTGGATTAGAAGAAGAATTAGAAAAACAACAAGTGTTTTGTGATAAATGCCATTCAGTTAACGCCGTTAAAAACGGGAACAGAAAAACAAAGCAAGGGATGAGACAACGGTATAAATGTAAGGATTGTGGAAACCGTTTTACTCGGGAATTAATTAAGAAAAGGAAAGTATCTGCAAAGATGATTACTCTTTCAATGGATTTGTATTTTAAGGGTATGTCACTTAGAAAAATAACCGATACGATTTACCAATTCTATAATATTAAAATCCATCACGAAACAATAAGAAGATGGATTACCACATTTATGAAGAAAATGAATGATTATGTTTCAACCTTAGAACCAAAACTATCTATCAGATGGCACGTTGATGAACAGATGGTTAAGACAAAGAAGGATGATTGGGTTTGGGTTTGGAATGTGCTTGATAACGAAAGCCGTTACCTTATTGCCAGTAACGTAACTAAAGGTAGAAGCATTTTAGAAGCAAGACAAGTATTTAGAAAGGCAAAGGAACACGCCAAAGGTAAACCACGTTTTGTTATTACAGATGGATTACCTGTCTATCACAGAGCATTTAAAAAGGAATTTTTAACACACCATAAGACTTGTAGACACATATCCAATGTCGGTATTAGTAAGGAGAAAAATAATAATCTTATAGAACGGTATCACGGGACATATAGAGAACGGGACAAGGTTATGCGATGTCTTGATAAGAAAGTAACATCAGAAGATATGCTTGAGTATTGGCGTTTATATTATAATTTTATACGTGGGCATATGGCTTTAGATGGTAAAACTCCTTCTGAAATAGCAGGTATTGATTTTAATAATGGGAATAATAAGATTTTAGGTTTATTAGAAAAGAGTTTATCGTTATAGATTAATCCCTGCTACTCTTGTTTTTAGCCAGAAGAATTAACTTACAT
>JABAOC010006269.1_pt2 | contig 66848 bp, 64 predicted proteins | sample 7062161 | NCBI WGS metagenome assembly JABAOC01 (sample SAMN14538625, study PRJNA623070) | marine sediment metagenome | biome: marine biome [ENVO:00000428]; feature: marine pelagic biome [ENVO:01000023]; material: deep marine sediment [ENVO:00002113] | place: India: Gulf of Khambhat ... | reverse complement strand
GATTTTTTCTACAGGTTCAGTTGGTTTTTCTTTAGTAATTTTAACTTCTGGCTTTGGTTCTTCTGTTATTGTTTCTTCTTTTTCTAACTCAGTTTCTAATTCTTCTTCAAGCTTTTTCTCGAATCTCTTTAATTTTTTCTTTAAAAATTTAAACATAATTTTTACCTAAAAATCATTTTTGTGTTTCTTCAATGAGTTTTTGTGTTTTTTGTGATATTTCAGTACTTTCTTCTTGGAGTTTTTGTGCTGTTGATAAAATTTTTTCTTGTTTTTCTTGTAAATTCTTTATTCTTTNNCACCAATATCAACAAGTACTTTTGAAACATCCTTTATGGAACCATTAATAAAATTTCCTCCTCCTAATGGAATTAAAATCTCGGAATCGTTTTTAGCTTTATGTAATTGTTCGATTGTCATCTTTGCTTTGTAATAATCAGCGATTGCTGCTTGCAAATACTGTGATTGTAAATCCAATGCATTTATTTGTTCTTTATAGTATTCAATCAAGGATAAATTCTTTGTGATTTCTTCTTCTTTAGTCATTTAATTTCCTCAATTACATGAATATTTTTATTCTTTATCTAGGAGGGTATTATTAATGTATGTACCGTAATTAAAATTTGTAATCTTATTATTATGAATGAGTTAGTATTTAGAGTATGTTGGAATAATAGTCATAAGAAAAGTATAAATATTTACATTTTAATTACTTTTTTAGGAGTGGTGAAAGGAGAGGATTGGAAGGCTATGGAGTTGAGTAAAGAGTTTGTCGAAAAATTATCTACTATATTTTTCGGAAATGAAATGGATGAGGATTTAATTAATTTAAAAGAACTCAAGCGGCACTAAAACACCTCATTTGAGAGCATACTCGTTAATTAAGCAATATTTTTATTTCAGATTTTATTCAGCTTAAATGAGATTATGAAATTACTTGCAACTGCTGATATTCATGGATCTCAATACAGGTTGAACATTATCTTAAAAAATATTGAAAAATATTCTCCTGACCTTGTGGTTATATGTGGAGATATTACTCAGTTTGGTCCTGGAGAGGTTGCGAAAAATTTTCTCAATCAAATTCCAGTTGATACATTAGCAATTCCTGGCAATATTGATTCATCTGATGTTGATAAGGCAATCAATGAAAGCAAAGCTGAAAATATAAATCTAAAAAAAGTTGAGAAAAACAATATTTCATTTGTTGGAATAGGTGATAATATTCCTTCTCCCCTGTCAAAAATTATTATTTTTGATCAAACAACAGAAAAACCATTGGAAGAATCAATTAATAAAAAAACTATAATAATATCTCATGAACCGCCATATAAAACCCAAGATAAGGTTTTTTTTGGTCATCATTCTGGAAATAAAGAATTAAGAAATCTTATTGAAAAATATAAACCAAGACTTGTTTTATGTGCACACATACATGAAGATCCAGGAATTACAAAGGTAAATGACAGTATTATTGTCAATTGTAGTATGGGAAAAAGAACAGAAGGAGCGTTAATAGAAATTAATGATAAAATTGACGTTAAAATTCTAAATTGATGACCATTTTTTATAAAAATATAGCACTATCTTGATTCAAACCGCTTATTCATTATAGATTTATTTATTCAGGAAGATTGTCTGTGTCGGAAATGCCATTTCAATTCCTTCTTTTTCAAAGGCACCTTTTATCAAAAAATTAATCTGTTGTTGTGTATCACGAAATAATACATAATCTCCTTTTTTCATGTAATAAACTACCTCGAAATTCAAACTAAAATCACCAAATTCCGTAAAATGGACTCTATCAATCTCGGATAATTCTAGAGAATCTACGATTTTTTTTACCATATCAGGAATTTTTTTCAGTTTTTCTAAAGGGGTATCATAGGTGACCCCAAATTTAAAAACGATTCTTCGTTTTTTCAATTTTTTAAAATTTCTTACACTGGTACTCGTTAATTCTCTATTAGATAATACAAGTTCTTCGCCCTGTAATAATTGAACCCTAGTTGATTTCATACCAATTTTTTTGACAGTCCCAGCATATTCACCGACAATAATAAAATCTCCAATCTCAAAGGGCCGATCAAAATATATTGAAAAGGCACTAAATACATCGCTCAGTACATTTTGTAGGGCAAATGCAATGGCTATACCACCCACTCCAAGGCCAACAGCAATTCCTGTAAGATCAATTTCATTAACCCATAAAATTACTAAAAAAGCAATGATGAATATAAATGCATTAATTATTCTCTTAAAAACAAAGAGAATATGCTCACTCATTCTTTTTTTGGCAGCTTGACTTTCAGCATACCATGCAATGACTACGTTAACTACTCTTGTTATTATGAAAGTAACTAAGAGAATTTCAGCTATTCTAAAGATAAAAATTATTTCTCCAGAATAATTAGTACTGAGAAAATCAAAATTGATTAAAGCATAATAGGTACCTATAAGAAGAACAAAAAAATAAATTGGTTTCTTAATATTTTTTAGGATTTCATCATCTAATTTTGTTTTTGTTCTTTCTGCCCATCTTGAAAGATATCGTTGAAAAATATGATAAACAATCCAACCTAGAATAATAAAAATAATAAATATTGAAATAGAGACTATTCCCTGTGAAATATAATCTGGTGTACCTTCTGGTAAGTAATTATGAATCCAATCATTTACCCCCACTAAAGTTGCTTCAAGACTCATATAAATCGCTTACCCTAAAAAAATAAGTTATACTTTAAGTTTTAGTTACCTCTGTAATCCTTAAGGATAAATAGTGGGCCAGGCCGGAATTGAACAGGCGATCTCCGCGTTGTAAGCGCGACGTCATAACCACTAGACCACTGGCCCGTTGCTTTTAACCACGCACTTAGAGTAAGACCACGCGCTTAGGCGTATCCAATGTCATCACCCTTGTGCTTCTTCGGTAACAGGACATCAAGACCTGTTTTAAAAGTTTTAAGGTCTATCTCGTTTGACAGCAGCTTGTCCAGCCAAACCTTTGCCTTGTCCTCGGGTTTGAGTTTGTCAATGTTCTTGGGCCTCTGAACCATGTTGAAGTATTCCTTGACCATCTCGTCACTTGTGTGATCGTACATCAGGGTTGTCTCAATCCTTGAATGCCGGGCCTGCCTTTGCAGTATCTTCGGGTTGACCTTTCTGTTGAACCCGTCCGTAATTGCGCTAGGCTTGATGAGATAGGGATAAACGCTTCTCTCGAATCCGGCCCTTGCTGCAATCTTTTTTGTATGCCGCCAGATGAAGTCCCCTCTTTTTTCTGAAATAGGTTTTCTGTAATGGCTTCCCTTGTCGATGATTATCAGATGGTCGCTGTATTTCGGATCTTCCGGCTCAAACCTGTCCATCAGATACCCTTCATAGGCCTTGATCATGTTTGGTGTGAAAATCACGCTGTTGTTGCCTGTCTTTGTGTCGTCCAGATATACTATCTGGTTCACGATGTCGTGCAGTGATATCCTGAGTTTTGCGAACTCGTTTGGCCTGAGAAAAGCATCAACCTGGTATGTAACGATCAGCTTTTCCAGCGGCGTCTCTGCACTTTCAACGTACCGTTTAAGGTCTTCCTTGCTCAGTATCTGCTTGTTTACGGTGACCGACCTTGGTGCCGTGACTCTCAGCTCCGGCCTCTTGAGGAAATCATCAAGGAAGTTGTTGATGCTGTTCAGCCTTGCAACGTTGCCATTGACCTTGTAGGTCTCCAGGCAATAGGCCTTGTAGTCCTTGGTATCATCAGCGGTGATTTGGTCATAGGTTTTCACTTTTTCCTCCTGTACCCAGCCGAGAAACAGTTTGGCGAACTTGTAATTGTTTTTTCTTGTGTTCCGGTTGCGGTATTTTCCACGGAGATATTTCTGGTATTCTTCCAATATGCCTTTCATCATGCTACCTCCGTGTTTTCTTGCGAATGCTTCTCACGTTTCGTTTTTTGTTTTTTACCTCCTGCCCTTCCGGGCAAAGAGGAATGACCGTTGCTGTTTATAGTCTTTATCGCGTTCCGTATACTTTCAAGGCCTATCCTCCGCTTTTGCTTCAGCCCCTGGATTTCATGCATTTTGTTCTTTTTGTCCAGCTCTCTGGCGCTCTGTGATATTACCATGTCCATCTGTTGCTCGAAATATGATATAAACTCCAAGACAGCGCACTTTTCAATGTCCCTGCCTGTGGAATTATGCATTTGCTTCCAGACCTGGTTCCAGTGAAGCATGCCTCCCCCATTCTGTTCAAATCTGGCCGAGCCTTCTTGCGGCCAGCTTCACGTCCTCCTTCTTTACGGTCTTGCGGCCTGCGTGCTTTGCTAACTCTACAGCCTCCTTGGAGAGCTTTAACCCATATTCCTCCATGGTTTCTGCCATGGTCTCCACAGCGCCTGCGCTCACCCTCTCTGCTCCTGCGTTACGCAGTATTCTTTCCAACGATGCGTTGGATAACTCAGGCATGACCTCATGCCTCCGTTTCCAGGCTGATAGGGCCTTTGGCCCTTTTTACGTGTGCCTGGGTTTTTTGTTTCTTTTTGGGCCTTTTTTCTCCTTTATTTTTTCTCATTTTTTTCTCTCTTTTAATTCCCGAGGAACAATCAGGAACATTCAGGGCGTTTGCGGCAAACTGTTCAAAAAACCGTTGATTGTCTGAACAATCACAAAATCCCTGTCTATTTCGTCAATGGCGCCATATATGTCTTTTTCTATCCTTTTCCTGGCTGTTTCATCCCTGCATACAACCCGGACTTCATCAAAACCATCATCAACACAATTCATTATAGTATAAACTTCATAATTTGACAAAGCTACCTCTACGGCTATACTTTTTTCCACCTTTCCTTCTATTTTATAATCAGCTACTAGATCTACTTTTTTATTGACGTTGGTTCTTTTATCACCAATAACTGGATGCTCAAAATGCACAGTCCAGCCATCTTGAACAAGATATTTTTTCATAAGATTTTGATAGAATTTGTGGCGGAATGATAATTTCCCTCCGACTATCTCATTCCAATCCTTGTCTTTTAATCCCTGCTCTTCACAAAAGGACAAACCCTTCTTTGTCAGAACCAGAAAATTGTAAACGCTGTTTTCAACCTTTATGTTAATCTCAGTCACATATTTGTTTTCAATCACAAAATCCTTTGCAAGTTTACCTTTCATTCTGGACAAACGCAGGTTCTCATATCTTTCCGACATGGGAACGTAAGGGCTTGTGAAAATATTGGTCAGCAAATCCCTTACAATATCAGAAATCTTTTCCTCCTTCTTTTTTGTTCTTCTCCTGTCATTCAGACCGTCAATATATGATTCATAAAGCTGTTTGGCAATAACAGGTTTGGTGTCAAACTCGGCCAGTATTGGTTTCATTTTTTCCTCTAATTCATAGTCTGAAACATCCTTGTCCATGTCCACTTTTGGTGCTTTCATCGGAAATGGTCTGGTATACTTACCAGCGAGCTTCACAACTGCCTCACCAACCTCCAATCCATAGGCAAACTGCTCATGATTCTTGTCAAGACCCATGCATCTTGCCATATCAGAGATATCTTTTCCGTTCCCCAGTCTCATCATTATTTTGGTGTAGGTATTGGATTTTGCCGAGACACATATCTCTGAAGGAATCTGAGTGCAAATTGTTAGAGAGACTTTGAAATCCCTGATTCGCTCAGTTATGGTGTCAATTATAGGTATGCCTGATGCGATATTCTGCTCCTTACGGTAATCATAGACATTCCTTCCTTCATCCATGAAAACAACAAGTGGATTATTTTCAGAATGGTTACGCCCCTTTGCCATCCTATAAAAATAAAGCTTTGTCAGAATCAACTCAACCAAGAAAGAGGCCACATGCTCTGAAATCCCATAGAACTCAAAAATAACGCTCTTTTTCCGCTCCATCAAATCTTTAAACATATCCCTGTCGCATTTTAGCATCTTCTCAGCGTTAAGGACACAGGACTTCAACCTGTTTCTCACCGATTCTAAGTAACGTGCTTCCCTGCTGCTCAAAGGGATATAGACGTGTTGAAGAATCTTATCAAGTTCAAGGAAAGAAGGATACGTATCCCTGCCATCAAAAACGCCCCACAACTTATACAAATTGTATACCTTGTCCAAAAGAAAGGAATTACTCCCCTCCAGCAAGCTGGTTGAATGGCAGAACACATCAGAGAATATAGAAATCCATCTCAGCGGATTTATACCTTCAGGAGGTCTGAGCGGATTTAATTTGAAGTTCTCAGGACGCAACACCAGGACATCATCGCTTTTACGAATGTATCCCCGAAACTCCTTTTTGAAATCAAAACAAAAGAAGGGAATCCCCTTTTTCAAAAGCTGGTTCATCAGGTTGTAAAGGATAGTTGTTTTACCGGAACCTGACATGCCTGCAAGTAGTATGTGCTGGGTAATCTCTTTAATGCCCAAACCGAAAGGAGCTCCGCTCTCGATGGCCTCACCTAATTTAATTTCACCGGATACCTCATTCCCTTTTGGTGGGGGATAAAACGGATTTGGAGACGTGATTTTTCCCAGAGCATTATATGTAAGATATTCCCTAGTATCCTCCGTCAATTCTTTGTCGTCATCTAAAGCAATTGTATGTATCATGGTTTGTACGTTTTTATTATCCAGCATGTCAGCTATGCTAGCTAACTGAACCAACTCATTAATCTCATTAATCCTATTTATTTCCATTATTAAATCCCCCCAGACCAGAACCAGTTCTTCACTCGTTTGCAGTCCTCATCTAGGTATATTTGGTGATAGCCGCAAAGAGCTTCTTCTCCCATAGCCGAGACTCTCAATTCCTTAAAAATCATGCCATGCAGAAAGAGGTAGCCTTGTTCCAAAAGCCTGTCAATCTTATTATTGACCTCGTTCTTCGTGAGCCCGGTGATTCTCATAATAGTTACAGCAAAACCGAGACTCTCTAGAAATGTTGATGTTTCACGATAGCCTTTATAGATACAAACAAGTATTTTGTAGTCAGCTTTGTCTAAGTCGTGCTCTTTTATCCGGTAGCATTGCTCGCAATAGACCTTATTGTTAACCTCGATTTTTTCAAAATCTGTGAGTATGATGTCACAAAAAGAGCATCTGCAGACCTGGTTATTCTCTAATCTATGACCTCTTAAGGAAAAATACGTGGTAAGCTTGACCTCCTCCTTATCAAAACCTTTGGAAAGATCAATTTTTTTCACTTCCTTTTCCAAAAATCCATCAGGAGTCCTATCGCCGGCTACCTTTGCACTTTTCTTTAAAATCCCTTGGCTTGGATTTTCTTTTTGAATTTTCAGGTTCTCGATTTCCTGCTTTAGCTTGGCTATTTCACCTTTCAACTCCTCCTCGTTGCTCATTTATTAACCTCCTCAAAAAATTCCGGGAAAACAAGATGGTCACTATCCTGTAGAAAGTAATCGATCACCTTCATAGTTGGGTCAAATGTCCAATCCTTGTTCTTTTCCTTGTAAAGAAAAGCGAATCCTATTTTATCACCGAACAGTTCGGAGAGCTTCTTGCCCAGCTTCTTCAATGTCAGGTTAGGGTGGGATACAAGCCACACCTTATATATATTAAAATCAATCTCGGTTGCCATCTCACCGATATCTAGAAGTTCCTCCTTTGATGGGGTCAACTCCTTGATGTCGATATCCTTCAGTTCAACCTCTTTCTTGTCGATCTCATGAAGTTTTATCTTTCTTACTTTACCTGAGTTGTGGTAGAAAGCTGCCAATCGTTTTATTGGCGACCCCCAAAGGAGCCTTCTTGAGGAGACAATTATGTTTGGATGGTCATCACCCAAGAAACAAAGCTTATCAGCCTTTGAAGGCCATAATACACCTGATGGATGACTATGGACCGTACAGACTATCTCAAGATCCGGGAAACGTGATGCAACCTCTCTTTTAATTTCAAATACATGAGTCAGGTCAGCTAACGCAGAGGTACTGGATTGCAAGATATTGTTCACTTCGAAAACCGTTTCACCGACAAACAAATCACCCAAACGCCGTCCTAGTACAAAGGCATATATCTCTGTCGGATGGGATCGTGCCATATGATATAGTGTCGAAGAAACGTATTTTCCGAGAACAACGCATGCGGCTGAAACTCTGATGGTGAAAGGAGGTGTGGCTATCTGGTAAAAAGGTGAGTCGTCTCTGAACTTCAAAAGGTCCTGGATATGGGTCTCATAGACTTTTTTTCTCTTTCTGGAAATTCTATAGGCTATGTATCGGAATCTGGCTGCCATCCTCTTGAAGAACCAGAACACCAGAAGAAAAGGTATTTTGAGCTTACCTATTTTCAGTCGTCTCATGTAACACCTCTGAAACTCATGAAAAAGGGTTCTGTATCGGCTTCTACATATCTAGCTGTTCCTGTGAGGTCATTTACATGCTCCTTGCAGTTGGTAATTTTGAGCGAATCTTCCCAATAACCAGCGCATAAAGATTTTTGATGCTTCAGGATGCTGGCGACAGATGAATGAACGTCAGTTGGAAAGGAGAATGAAATGGTGCCTACATCGGGTATTGAATTGTATAAATGGTCGATGTTCGTGTCACCATTTCCTGATATCATTGACAGGAAACGTGGAATGATGCCAAGGACAATTGGGGGAATGCCCCAGGTTTGCATATACTCTGGATCAAACAGGACGGTTTTGCCGATACGTTCAAACTTTTTCATTCGCTTTGAGGTCCCATTCCCCTCAATGAATAGCCACACATTCATGTCGGCTATTATCTCCAGCAATTGGTCTGATAAAACATTTAAGTCCTGTTTTGCCAAAAGAAAAAAAATATTATCCGGGGTCTTGGATTGCTCGATAACCTGTTTGTCGATTGAGATTCCAATAAGCTTGGCGATATCATTTTTGCTGCCGCTAAGAACACCTGGAAACTGCATTGTCTTTGTGGTTATTAACACACCTTCGTTGCGTTTGGTGAGATAAAAATCAAGGTCAATTTTATTGTTTTTTTTCCGTTTCGAAAGTAAAAACCAGAGAATGAAGATTATAATTAGAATTATAATAAGAATCGATGAAAAAGGAAATGGAATAATGGAAAATATTTTCTTTCCCTGGTTACGGACATCCTTACGTGCATAGCCATAGGTGAATGCATTAAGGCATTTGCGATATTTTTCAGACGCGACCATTACTGTCATCGTTTCAACTGCTCCAGTTCCTGCAACAGCTTTTTCGCTTCATTTTTCTGCATATCGTTTAGATTTGGAGCTATCAGTTTGAGAAAATCCCGAAGTCTAGTTCTAGTGTTTAGAAGAATATCCTCTGTCTTTTTTGACATCTTTGACTTTATCCGGTAGACTTTGTTCCTGCTTGTAATTAAAACAACCAGACAAGCTATGATTGCACACCCTACTCCAGTTACGATAGAAGAGATGTAGGCTGATGTCTTCAAAACATAGGGTGAACTCAAGGTCGCTGTCACGTATTTGGCAATATTGTCTGATGAGATAAGCAATATTTTTTGCCCATCGACTCCTGTTGGAACTTCGCCGACTGCCCTGAGGTTATGAGTCCCCGGTTGAAGTGTGACTGCAACAGTATTATTGGTGGATATTTGGTTTTCTTCAAGGTAAAACGTAACGTCATTTAGTTGTGAATACAGCACGATCTCCTGATTTTCTTTAGTTATCAAAACTGTAAGCTTTGCCTCGATTTTGTCCCCTTGTACAACGGTTCCGGTTAAGTCTGCATTGTTCGTGCAATCCCTTATCTGTTGGTTCAGGACTGTCGTATCTGAGGCTAAAGTAGTTCCGGTCAGAATGGTTATGGCGAGGATACAGAATACCGGGAATATAAAACGCTTCATTGGACATCACCAACGGGACGGATAAAACAACCTTGTTTCTCTGCCAAGTTCACAAATAGATTTCTGTCTATTAGCTCATCCCAGCTCATTGAAAGTCCGAGTGATTTTACATATTCTTCAACATTTGATTTCTCTGAAAAAAATATTTTTTCAAGCCCTTCCTTAACAACGCGTTTTTCATTCCCAATGCATATTGGCGGAATACTAGACAAAAGAGATTTTTTTGCTACTGTAGTAAGAACTTCCTGCAATGGTTTTTTTCTTCTTACTTGATTGATAAGGTTCTGAATGCGATTAGGAATAGCACTTGGTATTAATGCAATCAATTCGTTGGTTTGAGATGGTAGGAAGAAAATTCTTTCAGGTCTAAGTCCTTGTAATTCTAGACTAGTTGTAACCTCATTACTTACTTGATCTTCAGATATATTGTTAGCATTAAAAACAGCAAAGATAATTGGATCTTGCGGATTCTTTGGTTGTACAGTTGGTTTTAATATTGCTAATTTTTGAAAGTCATTTTCCACAGAGTGGTTATAGTACAAACAAAATAGTTCTGCTCTTCCACCAAGGGCATTTTCAATCTCAACCGAATTATTACGACAATTTGACTCATATGAATCTAAAAAATCCAGATCATCATCGTTAGAATTGTCAATATTATTATTTACTGGTTTTCCACTAATAACTCTGGTAAAATTACAACAAAAATCCCAATAAAATGTGGAATCAAAATAGTATTTAGATGGCTTCATTCCCGCTACATTTTGCGCTTTGATTCGTGTTTCAGTTGATGTTAATTCTGCAAAATCTTCTGTAACTAGTATTGTAGGTTGAAAAGATAAAAGACTTAAAGCATATAGGAAGTTTGATTTTTGATATCCTTCAGAGAGTAAATTAGGTATTACTGCAAATGTTATATTGTTTAATCCCAAAGATTTGCATGTGTTCCATATAAGAGGACTTATGGTACTTGAGGTCCCAGTACCAAACAGATTCGAATAAACAAATTTAATTTTTTGACCATGCTCATTTGCAATTTCCTCAGTTCTGAGAAGCTTCTCTTCAATTTTAGGTTTTAAGGTTTGTTCAAGTAATCGTGTTCGATATGTTACTCCGCCCATTCCAAAGTAGGGTAAAGTTATTGTGGATACGTTTGGGATTCCAATGCCTTTATACTCTTTAAGATGTTTGGTATCACAATCTATTGCTAAACCATATAGATTTTCGGGTCTAGATTTATCTTCTTTAAAATTATTTCCATCCACATCTGTTGATATCGATCCAGATGCTACCTTTATTGTTGCTTCTTCCATATTTTTTTTCACCTCCTATTTAAATCAACATTTTGAATTTCTATTCCATTGTCAAGTGTCATACATTTTAAATTGTCCAAAATTCGGAAGAAATGATCAATACCTTGTCTTCCATGAAATATTTCGATCATTACACCAATTCTAGTGATAATATCTGAAAAATAATATTTCATCTGTTTTTCATCTAATTCAGAATTCCAATCGTTTTCATTCTTGAGTGTTTCAATATGGGTTTCTATATAGTCTTGTAAAAGTTCCCGGTTAATTTCCCAGACACTTGCCTCATCCTTCTTTTTTAATTCCTCATTTTTTCGTTTCATGATCTTATGAACTACAGTTCTTTATAACAGTTTCCGAACAACAAGTATATAAACAAAATATACAAAAATTCCAACCCCTTTATATACCACAAACAATGCCTTTAAATACCTATTTAAATAAAATCTACCAAAATGGATTATTGCATATTACACTTCTTCTATTCTAATATTATCTGGAATTGAAAATGAATATTTATTCAGAATTGAGATAACGTCCTTGCAGTAACTTCTCAATTCATCTGAACATCCACAACACAACTTAGAGTTATATATATTCTTGTTCTTCAAGGCCTTTTCAAGCTTTATATCCTGTTTTTCACATAGTTTACGACTACCTTTAAACGTTAGTTTATATTTATTCCAACCAGAAGAATTTTCTAATAAAGGTTCAAAATTTAAACTGAATATTGGTTCAGGTTTTTTTAGAACATCAATGCTTTCACCATATAGATCATCTAATTTCCTAAGTATTGTATCTTCGCCTGGAAAACTAGCATATATTCCCTCTATTGAATCATCCCAGTCATTAATAAGCTTGAAATCATCTGTACCCATATAAGGTTCAATGAACATCCATGATCTTTCATGTAGGTTGATAGATACTTTTATATTATCTATATCTACAATCCCTGATTTTTCAGATGCTTTTCGTATTTCCTCAAGTGATTGAAACATATCTTTTCTATTGAAAATCCGGTTTGTTTCCTTGTATATTCCCATATACAATTATCTGATACATTAAATATTTAAATAGAACGATAGTGTTATGCAAACTGTAACAATGAAGAATTTCGAAATAGATGATTACTTTATTAGAATAAAGAACAAAAACAACTGGAAGAATGTTAAAGGAATGCTTGATATTCCAATATGGAAGTCAACAGATTCCAAAATAGAAGATGATGACTATAAAAATAAATTAAAAGAAATTAGAAATAAAAAAAAATTACCTAAACCTCTAAAGGATGAACGTATAAAAAAAATAAAGGCAGAGAGATTTTACAAGGAATTGGATAAAGTCCGAATCACTTATGGTACTTTTTTAAGAGCTATTGGAGATTTGATATGTGAGAAAGGAGATCCGCCAAGTCTTACAGCCCAATCTATAAAAACCAAATTTGAGAGTCTTGCTAAAGAAGAATATGTCATTTTTTCTAATAAATTAAATGAAATAATTAAGGATAATGAATTTAGAGATGTTGCATCAAAGATAAATATTGATGATTACAGAAAAAGAATTAAGAATGCTAAACAACGTGATTTAGAGAAATTAAGAAATATGAATAAAAAATCGGGTATCATTGTTTCAAAAAAGATTGATGCTTTGAACACATGGTTGAATAGTATTTATCCTGCTGTTTTTATTAAAAAAGTAGGTGAGAATTATAAGCTTCTTGTTTACAGTGCTGAAGGAATTGAAGGGGAAACAGAATATTTTTGTTCTGAGAAAAATCGAGAAAGATTTAGTGAAATAGTTAATGAAAACAAACGAGAAATTTTAAAATTAAAAAATAATTTCATGAGCATTGTTGGTTTGCATGGAATGGAATATGTTTTAAAACCTCCTCCAGATAAGAAGAAAGAATTTTTTCCTGTAAGTGGTCCGTATAAATATAATTTTGATGATGAATGGGTTGTAAGGAGGCTTGAAGTTAGTTATATAATAATGGATATCAATGAGAAAGAAAATACAATTCAGATATTGAAAGGTGATCGGGCAAGTGGAAAAACTGTTATTGCAAGGAATGTTGGATATGAATTGATGAACAAAGGGTGGAAAGTATTCCATATCTCAGCTACAAATCTTGAAAATCAAATATCTTTAATAACAAAAAGTATTAGCAATTATCTGGAAGTTATTTCAAATAAATCTTTGATTATTGTTGAAAATATTCATAGAGATATGAACGCATCCTTGACATTTATTAACGAGGTATTGAAAGTTGAGAGAAGTACCAGATTTCTCTTAACTTATTTTGAACTATCTGATGTAAATCTTACAAGAGATACAAAGAATATTTTTTCTAGATGTTCAGAAATTAAATTAAAAAGAGCGGATTTCGTATCTATTGCTGAATCAATTATTAAAAATTATTTTAATCACCAAAATAAAGAAATTAAAGAGGAATTTTTAAAAAATTTCACTAAAAACAGTGATAACATTATAATGGAAGCCGAAGGTAACTTGTGGGTGTTATCATATTTCTTAAAAGCCTGGACTCCAAGTAAAGGAATTGATATTGAGATTGTTTATGATGAAGTGAATAAAGATATTGATGAACTAGATAAAGAGTTTGATAAAAAACATAATTTATGTGGTGTGAAAGAAGCTTTGTTAACTTTAGCTCCTTTTTCAATCTTTGAAGTTGGAGTAACTCATTCATTTTTAAATGAAAATTATGGGATAATTAAGATTAAATCAAAAACTCTTAAAAAATTAATTGAATATGGAGAAATTGTAAAAGAAAATGGATATTATTATATTCCTCATTCATCTCTTGCAGAACTTTATATAAAAACTATGTTTAGAGAATGCGAAAAGGGATACAAAGATACATTGTTTGATCTGCTCAATCAACTTAATTTAGCTGATTTTTCTGGTAATGATGAGGAGTTTATTTTAGAAATAATACGAACATATCTGAAAGCACATCCGAAAAATTACGTAGAACTTATAAAACAAATTTCAACTCATGAGTACACATATCTTCATGCCCTAGGTTCTAAACCTCTAATTACCTTTGGAAAAATACTCCAAGATGTTGACACTGCACAAGCATTAATAAAAATGATTAAGGAAGAAAAGGACGAGAATTTTATACGTTGTCTTGATGCCATTAATTTTGCGATTCGTTATACGTGGATGATGGAGTATTCTTCAGTTGATATACCTGATAAAATATTATTTATGGAGACAGATGCCGAAGAATTCATGAAAAAGATTAACGTCGTAAATCGATTAGTATCTATTATAAAAAATGAATCTAATGTAAAACGTATTGGTGATTATCAAAGAGTATCCTTGCCATATGGTTATTCAAAAGATTTTTATAATTCATATTTAAACGAATTGGATCTTTCTAATTTGATATCCAAATTAAAAAACAAAAAAACAAATTTGGATGATGCTTTTTATGTTCTCTATCAATTATATGAAATGGACAAAAATATATTAAATGAAATAAAAGCCATTATAAGGTATAAAACCAGAGCTGGAATTAGCATGCGTGAACTTGGAGCCTGCTGTAAGATGATAGATTATCTTAATATTGGATATGAGTATAATGAAAATCAGAATTTAATCAAATATCTCATTAATCTTACAGATATCGATCAACTTATACAAAAAATGGGAACAGAAAAATTATCTAATCTATCTATCTCTTTTCCGTACATTAAGGAGCATATTATCGGTATTGAAACGCGTCTCAAGACTATTATTAATATTCTCTCAATTAAAGTAAACAAGGAAAAGGACATAACGGAGATTATCCTGTTATTATCAAGAGTTGCTTTTTTAGGAGCAGAATTTTCAGCCAAGTTATTGAGCCAGATAGACACTAAGAGAATTATATCAATGATAGAAAAGGTAGACCGCTTTAAAGTTTTTAGTGACTTGTTGTTTATTCCTCACGGTCACAACCCCTTCGAGGAGAGGATTGAAGCAGCAAGATTGATATCAGGGGAATTAAAAGCAAAGAAATTACTATCCGTAGAGGAGATCAAAAAAATAAACAGACGCATTGAAAATTTTTTAGAATTATCTGGGTCTTCTCCAAAAAACTATTTATTCTAGCTCTCCCAAATATTATTCACAGAACGAGTTTTTGTTTGCAATGAGGTCTGTGTAAAAGTGGGATATTAAGTTGGAGTTGTAGTACGCCAGCAGGGCACCATCTTTCAATTCTAACTCTCTTTTCCTAATTCATCCTAAGGTATTTTGCTATCAACACGCATTTTAATAATGTATAAACAATTTATCAGTTTGTTTGGAAAATATTATTTAATTCCATTATGATATTGATAACAGATTAAAATATCTGGGCAGGAATAATCATTGTTAGATGACATTATATTTCTTGGAGCAGGTGCATCTATATCTGAGGGCGGTCCGTCACAGGCAGAATTATTTATGGAGTTTTTTGTTGGATTTAATCAAAATAAATTTAATAGATATGCAACAGCATATGAAGGAGTGGGCAGTGAAGAGAAATTGAATGATATATATTTCAGTCTTCACAAATTTTTTAATAACTTTTTTGGAATTAAAGGGCATAATATTAATAGATTACAAAATAAAATTTATCCCACATTTGAAGAGGTATTGGGAATCCTTGAATTTGCATTAAAAAGACAAGAAAGCTTTAAGCGATATAATTTTAATGCAGAAGAGCCAGATTTACAAAGAATTAGAGAATATTTGATATTCTTAATTGCACTTGTTTTGGACGAATCACTACGTGAGGGGCACGGAAACCATTTTAAATTATTAGATCAATTAGAAAAAGAAAACTCACTTCCAAATACATGTTTTATAAGCCTAAATTATGATATATTAATTGATAAAGCAATTTTTGATTTTTATAAGGAATATGATTTAGATTATGGAATCGAGTTTACCAATTATGAAAAATCAGGAGATTGGCACAGACCTCGGTCTGGAAGAACCTTATCTCTTTATAAACTACACGGATCCTTAAATTGGCTATATTGTCCAACTTGTCTATCAATGACAATATTTCCAGAAGAGAAAAAGGCTGCTCAATTGGTTTTTAAACCTCAACCATGTCACGATTGCGAAACTAAAATGATTCCGATAATTATTCCACCAACTTTTTTCAAAGTAATGTCGAATTTTCATTTACAACAAATCTGGCGTAAAGCAGAATTAGCACTGAGACAAGCAAAAAGAATTTTCTTTTGTGGATATTCATTCCCAGATGCAGATATTCATATAAAATATCTATTAAAACGTGCAGAGATATATAAAGGATCAAGTCCTGAAATATTTATAATAAATCACTTTCCAGAAAAAAACCATATGAACAGAAAAATGAGAAAGAAAGATACAGAAGATTCTTTAAAAATATTTCTAAGGTTCATTACAAAAAGATTTCTTTTGAAGATTTTTGTGAAACAGGTCTATGAAATTTAATAACTCATGTAAAAATTAATCTACAAACTTTGGCACGATATTAAATATTTTCTCAGGTCCAATTAGATTAGTTTCAATGACCCCGATCAGAGTTTAATAAGAATAATTCGAGATAATATAATAAGAAATGGAGGAAAATATTATATTATCGATTGAGATTATTCTTTTACAACAAATATATAGGATGGGATGCATGAGATGGTAAAGATATTTTCTATTGGAAGTGGATATAGTAAGAAAATTTTTTCTAATGAAAAATTAGTCGAACTAAGGAGGCGAGACGTCAAGGTTCAAAAAAATGAAAAGTGTTTGATTTATACAACTTCCCCAGTAAAAAGAATCACTGGTTATTTTGTCGTTAAAGAAAAGATTAGGTTACCGCTAGACAAACTCTGGATAAAAATTAATGATATTGCAGGGTTAACTAAATTGGAATTTATGGAATACTTTAAAGGATGCATAGTGGGTACAGCTATTCTTTTCAAAGCGGTTAAGAAATTTATCGATGGAATCAGTCTAGATGAAATGAAATCTTTGGTTAAGAATTTTAGACCTCCTCAATCGTATTGTAATATCAATGAGCGATTGTATAGCATCATAGTTAAAAAATCTGGAGAACCAGTCATTTGCCTATTAGACCTCTAAAGTATCTATAAAAAATCGTTTGTCTATCCCACTCATTTCTCTTATCTTCAGATAATTTTTTTGATGGATTTCTTGGATTGATCGGGGGGCATTCGTCAATATTCCCTTTGCTTGTAAATCATAAAGTTTTATTGCTCTGGAAAAGTGAAAGTTCAAATTAAATAAGATTATTGTTGTAGGTTTTTTGGCCATAAATTCAATTTCTTCTCTAGTGTAAACGGTTCTTTTTCCAACTTCTATAGCTATTACATCAGGGTCTGTTACGTCATAAAGTATCTTTTCAACAACCCCAATTGATGTTAACGCCTTTTCGTCATGGGAACGATAGAAAACCGATACATCTCCCGGACTAACTTTTTTTGTCACTGCATGACACAGATAAGCTTTTTTGATAGTATTTCCTTCTGTAATTAAGCCACCATTAAATTCGTCTAATAGTGGTTGCCTTCGACGATAGTCTGTAAAGAGCCGATTATGGTATTGAGGTTCAATAGGTATTACAAATTTCTTAACATCTCCGCCATCATATAAACTAGGATAAAATTCTTTTTGTATGTCTATAGGTGATTGACATGTTCTATCAGGTATTAATTTTTTATAAAAAACATCCTCATCTTCTGTCTTACCGTTCTTATCATAAGGACTTATGCCATATTTTTTAAAACCAAACTCTTCAATGAGGGAAACGAGGAGGTCATTTTCTTTTGTGAAATGAGTCAAGTACATGTCATATAGATTATTTTTTATAGTAAAGTCAACTGCCAATTTTATGAAAAGTTCCCCTAGTTTAAACCCAAAATGCGCTACCTTTAATGTGCAAACTTTAAGCATCTTTTTATTAGGTAATTGAGGAGTACATTCTGTAAGTTCATTTTCCTCTTCGAGCTTATACACGAGAAGAGCCCCAATTTTTCCATTTTCATAATACACATGTGCTTTTCTTTCCTCAAGAGATATTTTTTCCCACCAATCAGTAAATTTTTCTTCACCATAATCTTCTTTTATAGAGTCAAAGAAGGAGTCATTTAAATCTAAATTATAGGCAAAAACTTCTTTTACCGCTGGAGGGGAGATAGGTTTTATCTTTGGGGGCAAAAAAACCTTCTTAAAATGTTCTAGTGCTTCCTCTATGTTAAATATTCTATGTGCTATTCCAAGTTTTTCTGCTTTTCTCAGAATTTGTTTGTCTTCAGTGATTAAAAAATGTGCTGCATTTCGTATGATACAATATAGTAGACTGCAATCAACTATCTCGTGTTCATCTTTCAATTTGTCTATGTCCAGCGTTGACAAGAACGCTGAGTCATTTTTTGGGTCAGGCGGGTCTTTCAATACAAGATAGGAACCAATTTTTGACAAATGGACCTCTTTTCTTCTTTCATTCTTATCCCTTGATAACTCATCGAAAGATAGCGGATGCACATATTTTTGATGATTCAGTCTTTCTAGAACTTTTGATAGCTCTTGCAATTCATTAGAAACAATATCATTCTGTTCTCTGGAGATTAAAATATTTGTATCAAAGATGACTCGCATTTTGTAATGCCATTTTATTTTCCATTTATAAATTTTGAGATAGATCGTTCATTAACCTATATCAAAAGAGATTTTAATCATAGTCTCCAAATTAGTATAAATTGTTACTCTTTCCTACAAGACAATTGAAGATGAAGAGAGCTAAATAACAATTAACTACTTATTTGAAAGAAACCAATAATGTATTATAGTTCATTTAAGAGAATTTTTGAAATCTGCAATGAACTGTGTGTTAAATGGGTATACGAAATTGAGGGAGGAAGAATTTATAGTGTGTAATTTAAATTGGTATAATTTATTCTTTATCTGTATTTATGGGGAATGTATGAAGAGCTTGCTGTAAATGTTCATTGGTTACCTTTGGAAAGATTTCACCAATTCTTTTATAAATGCCTCTAAAATTCCAAAGTTCGTCGGTATATCCTTTTCTATTGCCTTCCTTTTTTTCTATAAAATGTTTACACCAATCAACATCCCTTATTCTAATACATAAACACAAGGGCTCTATATTCATTACAATTATAATTGTCATATCTTTCCAATATTCTAGATAATTTTTTATTTTGCTAAACTTAAACCAGAAGTTACTATTATATTCATTGAAGTATCCATTGCGTTTCCTGTATTTTACTTCAATAAGTTCAGCGATTTTTGTATCCGGATCAACAACAACTAAATCGGGCATACACATTAATCTAATATTAGTATCGGAGGTATAATTTCCACTTATTTCTTTAATTATATCCTTATTGTGATTTTCAATACCATAATTCATTACTTTATATCCGGCAAATTCGAGAACAGTTTTTATAAAATCTTGTCCCAACCTTGCCTTAGCTTTGTTTTCCCACCACTCTCGTTGATATTCCATATTAAGCCAATTCTTTCACCGTTATACTATAAAAACATTGTTTGTAAAAATATCATTATGAAAGAGTATCAGTTTATTGTTATCCAATTACAAGTCTGGAATTTTTAGATATCGGTCTACACACATATCGGACTTGATTGTTCGATCATCCTTTTTAGATAATGTTTTTACACATCAGTTAACTATTTATTTAAAAGATACCAACAATATAACACAGTTCATTTTTAGAAAAGTTTGCAATTTGAAATGAACTGTGTGTAAAACGGGGATACAAACTAAAAGTACTATGTCCTCCTGGGGCTCCATACTTTTAGTTCAGAGCACCTTTTCCAAACCATGGGAGAGGGCGTTCAGGATCCAGTTTGCAATCTGGTGTTCCTCTTTAGTTTTGTCCCCTTTAAACCAAGGATATGTATGAAAGATTTTGATGTACATAAGATAAATCGAAAGCTGGAATTAGCTCTAAAGAGAGTTAAGAGCAGCCATATTTCAAAGCAAAACAAAGATATTATTTTGGAATTTCATGACTATGCTTTTTCAATAGGTTTGAGCAAGAAAAGAATTCTCAAATACCTCGATACTTTGCTTAAATTAAGTGAATGGCTGGATGCTCCATTGGAAAAAGCTTCGAAAGAGGACATCATAAAACTTATACGAAAGATTGAAGAAAAGGATTATGCTGAATGGACCAAGAAAGACTATAAGATTGTTATAAAAAGATTCTATAAATGGTTGAATGGGGACGAAGAATATCCGGATAATGTAAAATGGATAAAAACAACATTCCGAAAAAATAACAATAAACTTCCCGAGGATCTGATAACAAAGCAAGAAGTTGAAAAGATGATAAAGGTCGCTGTTCATACGAGAGACAAAGCATTGGTTGCTCTAAGTTATGAGAGCGGTTTCAGGGTGGAGGAAATTCTTACCCTGCGCATCAGACACATCGTTTTTGATGAATATGGTGCAACTATAGTTTGCAACGGGAAAACTGGTATGCGTAGAATACGGTTGGTTTCATCGGTTCCCTATCTCGCAGCCTGGATCGAAAATCATCCATTCAGGGATAACCAAGAAGCACCTTTATGGGTAAAAATAGGTGCTAAAAATCAGGATGAAATTGTTTATTATGACAATGCTAGGAAGATTATCAAGACTCTTGCCAAAAAAGCAAATATTAAAAAGAGAATTTATCCCTATCTTTTCAGACATACACGAGCGACTCACCTCGCAAATCATTTTACAGAGGCTCAAATGGACCAGTACTTTGGATGGATACAGGGCTCTGATATGCCCTCAACTTATGTACATCTCTCCGGCAGGGATCTGGATAGTGCTATCTTGAAACTCAATGGTTTAAAGATTGAAGAAAAAGAAAAAAAGAACGAAGCCACCATTAAAAAATGCCCTCGCTGTGAAAAAATGAATCCTTCCATCAGTAAATTCTGCCAACGCTGTGGTACCCCACTTGACTTGGAAACAGTTATGAAAACAGAGGAAAAACGAAAAGAAATGAACAACGTCATGACGATATTGCTGAAAGATTTGTTGAAGGATCCGGATATACAGGCTCGTATTGAAAACAAACTAGAGCAAATAAAGTCAGAGACTTAGTTATTCTATAAATATTTAGTGTTTCTTGTATAATGTATTTTTTATTATATTACTCGTATATTCAGTTTTCAGAGGCTTTACAATGAAAAATAATACTTTACGGGCAGAACATAAATGATTAATGTACCTCCCAATATAACCAACCGATGTCTGTTGATTTATGAGAGTATATCCCTAATACTATATCAAATCACTAAGGAGGTTCGTCCCACATGGGGCCGTAGACAAAACTAGCAACAGAAAATCCATTAACGCCACATTCGAAACAAAAAATTGGAGTTGAAATGACATAACCCACAAAAAATTGCTGGAATAATGCATACATCTATCTATCCCTTACTTAGTAGCAATGTCAAGATTGTTTATGGTAAAAAGAGAACTGCAATTTATAACTTTGACACGAAAAAAGTTTATTTTGTATCCCTTGAATTAGCCGACTTTTTAGAGATGTGTAATGGAATTGAAGATTTACAGGAATTGCTAAATAAATTTAAGAAAGCATCCAGTAAAAGAATTCAAAATTTTCTTAAAGAGTGCAAAAGAAAAAAGATTATCACTCTACACAATGAACAAAAGAACTATTGTACATCCTCAGAAAAAAGAATGAAGTATCCAACAGTCAAGTATGAAGAGCCCCGTCATGTGTGGTTGGAAATCACTTGGAAATGTACATTAAAATGTAGACACTGCTATTGTGGCTTTAAATCCCAAGGTAGAGAAGAGTTACCACGAAGTAAGTGGTAAGAGATTTTGATGATATTAAATCAAATGAAAACCAAGAGCGTTCAATTTACTGGTTGTGTTTCCATTTATACATCTTAATATTATTGTTCACATTTAAGATTTCCTCAAGATGTATATATTTTCTTTTCGATAATATATAGATGTTCTTTGAATCAAATAATAAAATATCAACTTTTTCTAATCCTCCTCTAGAGAATATTTGCTTAAGCTTTTTACTGCATGCAAGATTAATAGCTTTTTTAAGCCATACTATATCCTGCTCATTAACAATATAATCCTTAAATATCCCTCTCACAAATACCACCTAATGAAATATTATCTGGGTATAAAGATATAAATTTATTTTCAATATCATCTACAACGATTATTCGTTCGGAATGTTGTTGTAAATCAATTGCAACCTGTATTTCAATTCTTCAGAAATAGTGAACCTACAATGAATGTCATATTAGACAGTGTCATTAATGGATTGCCTGTAAGAGATAAAAATGCAATTCAATTTTTAAGAAGATATAGACAATATGGTAAGCATTTCTTAAGAAATTACAATAATAATGGATCCTACTGCTATGATTATAATCCTGTAGAAGTTGAGAGAAGAAGAATAAATGATGTAAAAAATAAACATGCACGACCTAAAATTACCAAAGCTACAGCACCAAACATACCACGATATATTGTATGGCGCGGGGATAAGATTATTTACTCAGATACGAAATTAAATTTGTAGATTTCCTCCTCAAAATCTATAATTTCATTTCAATTAATAATCGATAAATTAGGTTGTTTTAACACCTTTATCTCGTACATGAATTAATGTTTTATAAAAGGCAATAAAAACCAAGGTATAGGGAATTAGATCTGAAAAGATAGATACGGTTCGCATGGGAACAAACCACTCAACTACATCAAGACCATACTGTATTGTCGTTGCAATCAAGTAGAGAATTACGAATATTGAAGCGCCAACAATAAGCATGTTTTTGATCCAAAGGGGTGATAATGATTTTAATAAGTACAGAGGAGTAATAAGTATCATCAGAGTCAGCAAAAAGTAAGGTATTGTTGTTATTAAGATGGAGTATGGTTCCACCATGGTAAAAGGGCCACTTATCAATGCGGAAATTGCAAGAATGATAATAATCAACCATAATGATTTATCTACATTGGACACATGGTTTTTTCCAAACTCATCCCTGCCTTTCCACATCCAATACAGTCCAACAATAAATAAAACACCACCAAGACCATATAAAATAATACGAATACTAATCGTACCCCAACCGATTATCTCAGATATAGGGGTGTAATGATATGTTGTAACAAAAAAATAAAATAGCAACCCAACTAACGACATCAGACTCCAACCGATTGCCATTAATGAAGCATATGTCAGATATTCTAATCCTTTTACGGTAAGTAATTTATTTGTCATATTCCTCCTCCATAATTGTGAATCTGCAACCTTCTCCTTATATAAAAACTTATTTAATTCTAATAATACACCAAAATTATGATTAAAAAAAAGATACATAATAAAATATATGCTATAACTAATAATTTACCTTCTCGAATTAAACTCCAATATTCTTCTGGATTATCTTCCCTACTTATACGCCGAAAACCAGACAATACACTGACAGGATGAACCTTTATTCTTTCCATAAATTACATTATATATTTTTTTACTATTGAAAGGAGGATCTAAATAAATAGAATCTACAGAGTCATTTGGAAAAATATCATGATTTTTTAACCATTTGAGATTATCACCATAAAATATCTTCTTATGCCATTTCTCTCCCATGGTATTATGTATATATAGGAAGGTTATAAAATTTAATATCGGTAAAGTCGGGAATAATCGGGGTTGGATGGCGGGAACCACCAATCCGATTAACCATAGTTGGTACAACTCAGGCCAGAAAAACCACATTAGTTACTACTGCAACTAGGAAAACTATCCTTTATAAACGGGGTTCTAGGGGTGTTCCCCTAGGTCACCCAACCCCAAAAAGAATTAAGATTTCTTCATTTTTTCTTTAGTTATTCTGTTAATATCTTTAATCTTTAAAAAAAGCTTTTCATCAGTTGGTAATTTTAGAATATCATTTGTAACTTGAGGGTATATATCATCAAACTTATTACAAATATTTATTCTTATCATCAATAACTCAACATTTGATAATTTTTGTGCAGAATTAGTATTTTTTGTACAAAAACGATTATTTGTGCAAAGCCCCGATCAACATAAAATTTAAATATTACAGGTATACACACATGTTAGAAAAATTTTGAAAATTATGATTATTTATAATATTTAATAGCTAATTTTGCTTAATCTCAATTCTCCTACACCAATTGGGTTCAATACTTAATTTATCACCAGATTTAAAATTATAGAAATCACATATCTGTTTGGGAATCGTAATGACAAGGCTACCGTTTATTTCACGAAGTTTTCGTTCCATAATAAAAATCATATGGAAAATGTTTTAAAACTCTATATAATTTACTGTTTATAAGCTATTTTTTATAATAGGGATTTGAACTATGATAACCTAATCCCTTCGGCACAAAATTGCCTCATTTCTTCTCTTGTTAAAACACTGGGAAGGGATTTTGTCCCGTTTTTACCGGTAAAAACTATATGATTTCTCCTGTAAGTCGATGGATAGAACAATAAAGAAAGTATAGATTACTATTATTGATAATATTTCACCTATGTATTGACGAGGCAAGGGATATCAACTTCAAGTTCAAATCTTGCCTCACTTGTGGAGTATGGGGACTACTCGCGTAGAGAACTAGGTTGATGCATTAGCGTTTTGTAGGGTGATCGACCTCGGTTGGTCATCTTTTTCTTTATATAGAGGAAGAATTTATATACTTCTTCTAAAGTACTATTAAACCATTATGCAAAAAAATTTTATTAATTCTATTTTTTTCGTTTGTCTCCTTACTCTCTCTGCATTTGCTTCATCGCTGCCATTCGCTAAGACCCAGCATTCATCCTCACCAGCCCCCCTAATATATATTACATCGACGGATCAGCCTGCTTCCATGTCTTACATAACATCCATCCCCTCATTTCATCCTGGCTCTGGCCCCATCATCTGGAATACCATCCTCCCTGCAATGGATCCTGCAGTCTCAATCGGCAATAACGGCACCAAGATCTTCGCAAGTTCCACCTACGCCGGTAGTACTTCATGCTGGGTCTGCTTCCAGCTCTACGCCACCCAAGGCGACGGCCAGGCACTCTGGCAGTACACTGTCCCCAATACAAGTTATGCGCAAGCCGATGCCGCCAAGGAACGTGATGTTATGATCGGGCTTGCAGCGAACAACCAACTTCAGCCAGAGCAGCAGCCTTTCCAACGACTCTACAAATGGACGTCTGCCAGCAGCACTCCCAACTGGTACTTCGATATCCCCCTCTCCTATCATGTTTACCAAGGCGGCTTCATCGAACATAACCTTGCTCTCTCAGGCGATGGCACCCGCGTCATCCTCGCCGCGACTAATTGGACAAACAACCTTATTCAGATCTTCCAGTTCGATGCCGTAACCGGCACACTCCTCACCTCCTACCCCCTCCATCTTGATCCTCAAGACCAGGCCTATGTGTGTTCCCTTGATGTCTCATCGAACGGCTCCCTCGTACTTGTCAACTCTTGTTTCAGTACATACCTCGTTGACTTGACAACACAGACCATCAGATGGACCAGCGATTTCCCCCTTGGAGCAATCTCAGGAGACGGCTCCACACTGGTCAGTTTCTCCGACGACAACAACCTGACCATTATCATCCTTGAGTGGAATGCCACCGACCATCACTACTATGAGCGCTGGCGACAACCATTCCTTTCTTTGGGATGGGTTCTTGTTGGGAATGAACATCCAGTGGACATCTCCAAGGATGGATCAACTATTATCGTCGGCGCCAGCGGAGACATATTCTCACCCCCAGCCTTACAAACAAAGACCGTGTTATTTGACAGCCAGAGTGGAAAACTCTGGGAGAATACTACTCACGGCCATGGGACCAATATGGATCTAATCATTGATGTACAACTCTCAAGAACGGGATTACGAGCTATCGTCGTCTCAACAGGCGACGAGCTTGGCAGCGTTGACCAACTCCGCGTTTTCGATCGCAACGACTCCTACCCACGCTTCTTCACCCATACGCCAGGGAATTCCATCATGGTCTCAGCGGACATCACACGAGATGGCGACTTCGCTACGGCCGCAGTCGACACTGGCCCCTTTAGCTGTGATGAAAGCATTCTCTACTCGTTCAACGCATCTGGACATGTGCTAGTGCGGAATCTCTCAGCGACCTTCCACGGCGGTAGAGTTTTTACGGTCCACATCGAGAACGACGAGAATACGACCGTCACGGACATCCTGTGGACCATGTATATCACGGGCGGAATCTTCCACTGGATATCATACCGTGCATTCGGGTTCATATCTTCTATCGATAACGACGAAACCGTAACAGTCACCTCAGAGCGACTTATAGGGTTTGGGCGTATTCATGCCTATGTCACGATTGAATCTACTTGGTATCCGGTCTCTGGATGGATCATTGGTCGTTATATTTTTTTAAAATCACCAAGAAATATGATTTAATAACCAGCAAGGAATTTTATGTTGGAGTTCTCATTTTTTAGAGCTGAATCTGTGTGGGTTCAAGCGATAAATTTGACTTTTGAAATTTTTTCAGATTTTTACGTTCAAATCTTTTTTTTAGCTATAATTTCATTCAATACATTTTTACTAAAGTTTTCTTCTAAAAAATAAAAAAAGTGCAGGAGAAGGGATTTCGCCCCTATTTTACCGGTAAAATTCTTTGATATTCTCGGATCGATAAAGTAGGGTAAAATATTTTTACCTCTTCCCCAGAAACATTCTGGGGAGGAAGGATAAAAAATGACATAATTGGATGTGGATGCACACATAAAAAACTATTGGAAAAAAATAGATGAAGCAGGTACAGCGTTTTTTGAGAAACAATTAAATGAATGGGAATATAGGAAATATGGTGGTAGTCGAACAGATTTTTACAACCCTGATGATAATCATCCGATGAGACTGGCGTTGTTTCTTAGTTTCTTGGATGTAACACCTTTGGAAGAAGCAATGAAACAGTTTTATCGCCGTCCCGCAAGTATCAAATATCTTGGTTCTATGGGACGGATGCTTATTTTTATGAAAGTGAAACAGTTTACACGAAGTCGAACCGTGAATTATCTGAAGACTCATCCTATTGATGCTGAATTGTTAGGGTATGAGCGAAAATCGGATGGTTCATATGAGATACCGTGCGGGGAAACTATTAGACTGAATTTGAAAAACCGGTTTGGTGTTGAAGGTGTTAAGAAGATTGACCGGGAAATTGTTGTTGCGATGAGAAAGGCAGCTGAAACATTGGGTATTGATCTTGGTGAGTGGTGCGGGAGCGGTGCGTTTCCTGTGAAAGCTGTAGGTTCAGATGAAGCTGCTGAATATAATGGTCATTATGATGAAACAGGATATAAGGTTGCAACAACTGAATCATATACCACTGAAACTGGGATTGTACCACTGGTTGGAGATGTTATCGGAATCAATGATAATGAAGGTGATGCATTGATTCCACAAATTCAGGAGCTGAAAAGCTGTGGAATATATGTCAAGGAAAACTTTGTTGATGGAAAATATGCAACAATAAGTAACATAGCACAAGCGGAGATCATAGAAGGAACAGTACTTCATTATGACATTGCGGAAAACTGGGTGTATGATTATACAGCCACACCTTATTCCGTAAAAGCAGAATATCAAAAGTTTCATTATGAACCTGATTTCAAGATGAATGCTTCAGAGGATTTCATGATGAAATACTTAGTAAAGAAAGGATGTTACGGGACAGTGGGATATATGCTAAGAAACATGCATATGGCAGCAAAGGAGGAATGCCCTGATGGATATCTGGATCATTTCCACAGACGCAATATCACTGAATCAGAGAATGATTACATCAAAAACGATAATGGACTACAACGTGCAATCCGGAGAAAAGGGAGAGAACCCGTTCAGCTGGAATTTCATCTCACTCTCCTTGCATTACATGTTGTTGCACTTGTCAGACTTCAAAATGATTGTAAGAAACATCTTGTTTCGAAAAGAGGTCTAACTTGAATTGTTAACCGGTGGTACACAAGATGAAGAGTGATCACCGGATCGATGAACTTATACTGGGGGACAATAGAGAGGATATAACATATAAAGGATCAGAGATTTAACTCCAAATGAGTTTTAGCCTTATTTGGAATACCCATGAATGGGTAAACGGGTAAATTATAAATATTCATAATTTGTTTTGGAACATAATTTTAGGGAGGAAGTTAAAGGTATGCTTTCAATTCGTAAAATAGGGTTCTCTCAAAATCACTCTTATTTTTTAAATTGTTATAACGACCGAGACGGAAAAAATATGCTTAAAGGAACCTTTTTCTCGGGAGGTCAAAGTTGAAAAACAGGAGAGATAAAAAATGAATAAAAAAAATATTGGTATTTTTATGGTTATTCTTATGCTACTCATAACATGTTTTACCACGAACGTTTCAGCAATGAAAGATGTAGACCAAATCCAAGAAGAAGTAGAAGATCTGCTGGGGATGGAACTGCAACTTTGTGTACAGTTCAACATTACTGAAGGTATCAATGTTATTGGCTACGATCTACTCTTTATGCCGCTTGATATTCCAGAAGAAGATATAAATAGTAGTAGATTCTTTGAAGCCTATTACATTGATGGTTATGATACCGATGTAGATGAACGCTACCTTGAGGACTCTGTTTATGAACAGGGGCCGGAAGAAATTATCAGTGAGGACCCGTTGGTCACCGCACAATCGATCAACCTTTCCGGTAACATAACAATGACCACCCCCGTATGGCCTATTGTCTTTACAAGACTAAAAGAACGTTGCAATCCGTCTTTTGCCAAGGTTACGGCCCAGGGTATATTCATAGCATTTTTTGGAAGCATGAAGTATATCATACCACTCAGTTATGAAAAAGCCAAAGGGTCTTACCAAAGATTAGATTGGTATGAAGAACCTTCTAGGCCACCGGACAGAAGTTATGGAAAGGTTACTGCCAGTGGTACGTACTGGAGTCCGGGGAATCCCTATTTTGTAAAACTTGCAGGGGCATGGGTACAACAATTTTCTGATCATCCTCTGCATCGGGACTCAGATCACTGGACAGAAATAATTCCAATTTAGTATTCATTGACTGCGCCTCCGTAATCCATAGCATCTCTAAAGTATTACTCCTAACACCTATCTTTTTTTTATTTATCTTCTGGTTCCCTTAGCACAGTTTTTACTTCATGTAGATAATGATTTGCAACTATTGGAGAATCCTCAATATGCCAGAGGCACTCATATATATCAGAGGTATTATTTTTCATATTTTGAAAAAACAGTTTTTATAAATTTATTATCCTTATGTGTCATTTTATAACAAAATCTATTAACAAATAATCTATTTTGAAACAAAAGGTTGAGGGAGGGAAAAATGAAAAATTGATTACCAAATATTAATCAAGGATTTTTTTGAAAACAATCAGCATTTCTAGATTTAAATTTATTCTTGATTCTCTTCTTCACTTCTTTGTTTGGATTTATCTTTTCTGGATTTAGTAATTATTCCCCAATCTTCATCATCATTTTCATTACTCATAGTTTCATCCGATATTGGTAACAATATTTGCAATTATAATTCTTCCAATAAAAATAACAAGAAAAATTGATTCTAAAATTATTAGGTGAATAGTGTCTATATAGATATTCCACAAATCATCTAATGTTTTTTTATTAATATAACACTTTTTCCAAGTTTTTTAGTTAGTTTTTGTAAAAATTGTGATTTATTTTGACAGCTTAATCTTCCATATAGCATTTTTTCCGGATGTATTACATGATATTTAGATATTCTAAACGCTTTTCTCATTTCTCTATCTTGATATTCTAATATATGAATTACCAAATAAAAACTACCCTGCATCATAGAATATTTTAAGGTAAAACATTGTATTATAAGATTTATTTAAGACATGTTTAGGTCTTCAACAAAATAAATCCTTTCATCTTCATATTCTATTTCCTTTCCTATGATATCGCCCTTGTCTTCAATGATCTTGGAGAAATACCGGTGCTCCACAGGTATGTTGAAGACTCCATCATCGCCCTTTTTTACCCATATCCGGTAAAGGGTCCCACCGCCGTCAATACCGATTATTTTTCCTCTCATGAAATCACTTCTTGAAGTGTAAAAATTCTTTCTTCTCTCTGTCAAACTTCAGAACACCGATGACTTTGTCAGCGCTTACGTTCCTCAGCCTGAACTTTGATTGCGGGCAAAGCATGAGGGTCTCTCTGATATCCCTGTCCATGACAAAGTAATCCCACATCTCCCCGACCTTGCCTCTTTTGTGAGCAAAGTAATGTGCGCCGTTCGGGGAATATTCTACAGCGTAAACATCCTCCATGAACCAGTGGGATATTCTTCGGGTACAGGCTGAACACCCGGTCCAAGCCTCGTTCAAACAGGCGGTCCGTCATTTTTATTAGATTGGCGTCTCTCATCAAATCTTGGTCGGTGAGAAGGTTGCACCCCACCAGATTATGCTCCTTCAACTTCTTGCAGGTGTCCAGAAATTCGTTACCGCTTTTCCAGTGTTCATACTTTGAGTAGTCCAGAGAAACGGATGTTATAGTCAGGTTCTCGCAGAAATGTTCAATCTTCTCATCTTCCCAGTCCTTAACTAGGAAACCGTTGGTCGTAAGGTTGCATATCAGGCCGTAATCCCTGCATTCCTGGGCAAACCGCTCCACCAGTTCAGGGTAAAGAGTTGGCTCTCCCCCACCAAGGGTAACCTGGCCCGCAATGTCTTTCAAAAATCGAGGGAGACCAAGAAACAGACTTTCATCCATCATTTCTTTTCCCTTGTCTCTGTAACAAAACGGGCAGTCAAAATTACAATCATTCGTAAAATGGATGCTCACGACTTTGTACAAAAAATCACCTAGGGCACCAGATTCGCCTGCTTCTTTCTCCCATTGGATACGATTCTTATTTTCTCCTCCATTTCCTCAATTTTATCCATGGTAAGGGAGTAGAAGAACAAAACCAGAAGAACTATTGCTATCTCCCTGAACTGGAACATCAGAACTGGGTCAAGAACAATTACTGAGAACCATCCTATGACCAAGGCCAATAATCCAAAAACTATGGTTATCACACTAATTTTCATGACTTCCTTGAACGGATCCATTATCCTCACCCTCCAAAATTTCTGTAACCGTCCTCTTGATGCCCTTAAAATAAATTTTTACCCTGTAGACATGCCCCTTCTCACATTTGTAAATCTTTGAATAGCAGCTTTCAGCAGGGATTGGTTTCGAGTCTTGAAGCAGGGCATCAGCGTTGCAAACAGGGCATTTTTTAACTAAAGACATGTGGAAGTTTTGGGCAGAGAAGAAAAAAGAGATTGGCAGAGAGTGGTTTTCAAGTGATATTAAAAATGTAAGGACATTGTTAAATCTTAATTTGTATCATATACCTCTTGGAGTGTTTCTGCTATAATATTCGATATAAACTTAATGTTCTGGTCATTCTTCCTTAAGGAATATACTATTTCAAATTGCATTGAGTCATCGGGCGTATTTGCATGGAACTGGACAGCATTCTGTCTGCTCCATGCCGCTTTCTTAGCCCCAATTGTAGCCCTTAAATTCCTTTTTTCAAGCATCTGATTAAGCCTGTTTCTCAGTTTAATGACTGTCTCTCGTTCAACTCGTTCTTCTCCGGTATTCGTACCAGAAGCTGGAAGATGATTTATCTCGTTTGCCCCTCTTAGTTCACCTTTTTCATTTTCTTTCATTCCGGCTCCTATGTCTACGCCGATATCTCTGGTATTTTTAAGACCATGTATGTAAATAATAACTGCTTTATTATTCTTCGATTTACCTCTAGCTAATTTAGAAAAAGACAGAATATCGTCAAAAAAATCTTTCATTTCTTTCTTTTTCTTAGTCCAATTATATTGGTTTCTATTCCAAGATAGTTTATTAAAATTTTCCTCATTTTTTTTAAATTTTGTCTTCTTCCTGAATCGTATATTTATCACTAGGAAAGCATTTAGCCTTTGTGCGATTAACTCAGCGATCTTACCAGTATTTTTATCATTTCTAGCGGCATGAGGAGCAACAACCACAAATTTTGAAGAACCTTTCTCCATATAGCCATAACCTGTTTTCATAAAAATCTTCAAAATTTTGAATATTATCAAAATATTAGTATCTTTCTAAATAGATTTGTTATTCAATCATTGAGATATAATTTCTTTGCCTATTTCCAAAATCAACTGTTTTACTGCCTCGCTTGCTTTAGCTTCATTAACAGCTATTCTATTTCCCAATTCGAAATCTGCTGGCTTAATCCTTGGAAACAGAATTCCAGTTGTGAAAACGGGAACAGGGTCGTTATAATTGACAAATTTTTTCTTGGATTATTTAGACTTGATCAAACCTAAGTCACCTTTAGGAGAAATTTTAAATTGGAAACAATGAGTAACTGGGCTATATCAAGATTTCAGCAAGTTAATAAGGAATGTCAAGCAGAAGAAAAGGCGCATTTCTAAGATTATTTTAGTGTATGAGGAAGAGCTAAATATAATTGGTGATCAAGAGATTTATCGGGAGATTAAGTATAAAGAGAAAGAATATAAAGCAGCTAAGAATATCTTAGAAGAAGCTAAGAAATACTGTGAAGAGATAGACTTGCCTTTAGAAATGCAAGAGATTGGCAAGATCCTTGAAGAGTTAGAAAGGGGGAGCAATGTACTAGAGAGGGAGAGCTAAAATAAGATAAATAAAGAAGAAGTGAAAAATGGACGAATGCATCTTAAAAAAACCACTAATGGTAGATTTTCAATGAGACTTTCAAAGTTTTTCATGCTGTGTTTGCTTTTTCCAATCATCGCTACACTTTTTACAGGTGTTTTGATATTTCTCCATTATTCGCAAGTATTTGGCATAGTTTCCTGGATTCTTAGCTTTGCGTTGTCTGTTCTTCTAATCATAATTTCTAAACCATCTCTGCCACGTATAAACCTGCCCAAAATTGAAGATATTCTAAAAAAAGCAGTAAAAGAACCTGATTTTTTCAGAAAGGAACCGTATTGGGTAGACTTTGAGAAAGGCTACCTTGTAGAAAGAAAGGAAGTAGACGAAATAATAGAGAAGCTAGAGAGGAATCCGAGGCATCTGGTGGTTGGAGAATCTGCATCTGGGAAAAGCGTAATTGTCAAAAACGTGGGATATAAGCTCAGAAAAGGAGGGTGTCGTGTTTTCATTTTAGAGCTAAAATGGGATGAGATAGATATAAACAAAATTCTAAAAATAGTTGACCATAAGAAGACTCTACTCGTTATTGATGATGCACATTTGGATTTTCTGCGGTGTAACAGATTATTAAGGAGATTTGCGAGTTCAAAGGTTAAAATTTTAGTTTCTACTCAAGAAGTAATTGAACGGAAATTCAGGCCGAAAGAGGAAACTGAAATAGAAGTGTTAGAAAGTAATAAAGATACATGTACCAGAATCCAAGCAATCGATATATCTGACGAAATAGTCGCCAATTTTATGAGAATAAAATATGGCTATCAGGAAATTAGAGATAATGAAAGAGTTTTAAGTCAAAAATATGGACACGACCTATGGATGTTATCTTGGGCTTTAGCTGTTTATGATCCCAAAGTAGGTGTAGTAGAAAAAAAGAGGATTTATGAAAAGATTAAAGAAATGCTTACAAAGGGAGAATATGCCAAGGCAAATGCAGATGACATACTCTTACCTTTATCCGTGTTTTACTCCTGTGGAACTCCAATCGAAAGAAAATTTCTTTCTCAAACTCTTAACCTAGATAATGCTAACATTATATACCTGATCGACTATGGACTTATCAAAGAAAGAGACAAATTAATATCGTTACAACATTCTTCAGTGGCCGAGATATACCTCGAAACTTTTAGGAATTATGACTTTCTGGCTAAGGATGTTAAAGAAGAGGTACAGGAAAGATTTGGCGATTGGTACTGGGGTTTGTTTCACTTATATTTTCAATCAGATTTAAGTAATTGCTGTGATACGTTACGAGATTTACATCTATGGCGCACAGATATTCCTGACAAATTGATGGAGAATAAAGAGACTAAAGAAGCTATTATTAAGGGAATCAAAAAAGAAAAGAATATTGAAAAAGTTGCACGTTGTCTGGATTTCTTTTATGAAAAAAAGGAAATACTCGAAAGTTTAAGTATCCCGGATTTAATAGCGAAGCTTAATACTCTTGTCTATGAGGATTCTCTGCTTTTTTCTATAAGTAATTGTATAATCGATTTCTCCCTAGCTAATAATGAATTTGCCAAGAAGTTAGCCGAGGGATTAAATGTCACTACTCTCAGAGCAAAATTAAATGAGTTAGAGTTTCCTTTTTTTGTTGGATATTGTGTGTGGGGAGTCTCTCAAGGGAGCGAGAAGGTCGGCAGATTGTTAACTGAAGGCTTACATTTAGATAGACTCAGAAAGAAGTTAGAAAAGGAAAATAGGATCTCAGCCATAGGATTCTGCCTCGCTACATTATCTCGGGCAGATAAAAAATTCACAAAAGAGTTGGCGGAGAGTTTAAATATCGTCAGCCTTAGAACAAAGGTTGAAAATGAACATTCTGTTGTGAATATTAGAGATTTTCTCGAAGGGGCTAAGCAAACTAGCGAGAAGGTAGGGAAAGAGTTAGTCGAGAGCTTGGATCTTAATAACCTTATATCTAAATTTAATAAAGAAGATATTCTTCCTGCCTTTGCCACCAGTTTACTTCAAATATGTGATGTAAGCAAAAAGGTAGCTGAAAAACTTGTTGAAGGTTTAGACCTTGTTACCGTTAAAACAAGGCTTGAAAAGAAAGGAGATATTAGAGAGATTGATTACTGCCTTCTTGCAATTTTTAACGGAAATAAAGAGGTTGGGAAAAAGTTCATCAGAAGCTTTGATATCGCTAACCTCAAAGCAAAGCTTGAAAACGAAGAGGACATCGAAGTATTCGACTCCTGTGTTTTTACGATTTTTTATATAGATAAGGAATTACCATATGAACTGATTAACAGCATGGACATCAAAAGGCTTAAAGCAAAAGTTGATAAAGAGCAGAATCAAGAGAAAATAGCAAGGTTGGCTTTACATGTTTACTTAATATATAAAGCAAATGGAGAGTCTGCTCTAAATAAGGTATTCGATGAGCTACTCGATCCGCTTCTTTGTTTTTCGGATATGGAGAAAAAGGATAGATATGAAGAGTTCTATAAAAGTCTAATAATTGAGGTTAGTAAATATTGGCTCAATCTTTTAAAGCAGGAAAGATTACCTGAGACACATTTTATCTTTCCAGAGAGATATAACGCAAAATTTCTTATAGAAGTCAGTAAAGTAGATAAAGAGTTTAAAGAAGCCATCCTTAGCTTATACGACCTTGTCTCTGAAGCGATGCAGATTGCTTCTTACTTTATGTATTAGATGAAGAATAATTGGGGGGACTTCAGATGATAGAATCACTAAAAGAAGGAATAGTCCTTGACAAAGGATACTTCAGTTGTATCCTTAAGCAAGCAGCTAATGAAGGTTTTATTAAGGACTTCCGAAGTCCTTGGCTGAAGTTCTACGAATGGATAACACCAGCGAAAACCAAGACAGCTCTGCAAATGTGGCTTCTTTACGGAAAGGTCTGCTACCCTGATATTTATCTGAACTCTCCCGAAGAAATTTGGAATCTTTATGGTAATGTCTTGAAAAACGAATTAACGGAACAAGACCTTTTAGAGATAGCTTGTCTAAAGACAGTCTTTGTTCAAAATGAACCTCTCGTTATTGAGCTTATTAACGAATGCATGGCCTTTAAACAAATATTGCTGTCAAGTCGAAGCAGAAGAAGACATTGCTTTGATCCCGATAACCTCGGCTTTATGCGTGGACGACGTCCTATTGATTACTATGAGAGGAAATTTGATTTTACATTATTGAACCTTGCTCTTATTGCATATCAAACAGATACCATAACAACGTTGCTGGACAGAATAGAGCCGGATGCAGAGAAACATAAATATTATAAGGATAACCTTGAAAAATTCCTCCTGAAGGCATGCAATTGTGTTGAAATAACTGAAGGACGGGAGTTGTTATACTCGATGTTTGACAATAGTTATGGGCAATTATTGTGCGCCATTCGTGGAATCTTACATGAAGGTAGACATCTTTCAAGTTTGCTTTATTTTTCCGATAAGCGCTCTTTACCTGTGCTGACAAATAATATTCATATTCGCAAAATGTCTAACAAGGTTCTTAAGCAATTCAAAGATAGGCTATCAGAAGGAGATTATGGCCGAATAGCGTTAGGTATCTTTTTTGACCCAGAATTAAGACCAATCTTACCGGTTGTAAATTCGGTTAAAGATGTTTTGAGATTACGAAAAAACAGTAAAATAAAAGATTTTAGAAATAAGTTATTTGAATGGATAACGACTTTGAAGGAGGGGGAAGCAAATTTAAGTAATATAAAAAAGGAGATAATTGAGACAAATAAAAAACTTAAGACATTAGGAAAATGTGAAAAAATTGCAACATGGATAACGTTTCTTTCTCTTCCGATAGACACAGTTTTGACATTGTCTGGATTACCGTTAAGTATTGTGACTTCATTAGCATCTTTTGAAGCTGCTTGTACCTCAAAGTTGCTAAAGAGGAATTATAACTGGTATTTGTTTGGGATTCAGTAAACTTATGAAAACGTTATAACTCAAGGAGATTTATAAAATGGGGAGTAAAGACCAAGATTACGTACATGAAATAGCGAATTTAATAAGAGAAGGAAAAATCCTTTTCTTCGTTGGGTCGGGAATATCAAGAGAGAAACCAACTTATTTCCCTACAGGGGAAACATTAAGGAATGAACTTATAGAGTCATTTTGTTTTGATCAAAAAAATGATATCAAAAAATATCTTTTAAATGCAGTTGAGAAAATAACTTTGGAGGAAGTCTCCCAGGTTATCTATGAACATATAGACGATCGATTATTGAATCTGTTATCGATTATACTTGATGATCAAAAAGTACAACCAAATAACATACATCAATTTCTCGCAAAGTCTTTGACTTATGGCAATGTTGTAGTAACTACAAATTATGACAGCATGATCGAAAGGGCTTATATCGAAAATGTACCAAAAGAAATACAAAAGGAAAAAGCACTTTGGATAAATTATGATGATCCTCATTTCGATGAGTTTTATGATTACATGCAAAATATAGTGGTTAGTAAAAAAGATACAATGTGGTTCTCAGCTATTCTTAAGCTTCATGGAACTCTCCAAGATATTAAGTCGAAAAGAAATACTAAGGATAGCGTCATTACTATTTTAAGTCGAATTGAAAGTTTATCCTTACCTAAGAAAAAAGCGCTTAAAAATTTGTTTGATGACTATCATGTAATCTCCATGGGTTATAGTGCTCGGGATTTAGACATTTTTGAATGTCTTTCAGAAATCACTAGCCGTAGAGAAGATTTAACTTTGAAATGGAATTTAGACACTAGCGAGACGATTTCGGATCTCTATAGAATTACTAGCATCGGGAGAGGGATGAATAAAAAGAAGATTTTTTGGATTAAATACTATCCAGAGCAAGAACCAAAAATATTGACATATAAGAATATTAAAGATGAAAGCAAGAAAAGAACTGATTGGGAGACCCTCAATACTAATAGGATCTTATTGAATAGATGTATATACGGAACAGATTTAGGAATAAAAATAAAGCAAGCTGCGATCAAATTTGTAGAAGCAGTAGCAAATAGATTAAAAAAAATAGACGATAAACATTTTTGGATTTTACCTAAGCAACAAGATACTCTAGACGAACAACATCTCAAATCATACAGAAAAGATAGACTCATCGAATTGGCAAACACCGTTCCTAAGTACAACAGAATGCTGATATTGGCTGACATTGCTGAGAAAACAAGAGTATGGGGTATTGCTAAACAATTTTGTAAGGAAGCGCAGTTATTAGACATTAATTTAAAATCTATTGCTGAAATAGAACGGCGTCTTGGTTGGTATTTTTACCAGTTGAATCGAGAAGGCGATGCTGGTACGGCATTGTACCATTATGAACTAAGTCATTCTTCATATCAATTGCTCGGTGATAAGTTTGAAGAAGCGCGCCTTAAAAGCTCACTTGGTCTCTTATACAACAGAAGACAAAGAGAATTAGGAAAAAAGGAGTTAGATACAGCAAAGACATATGTTGAACGCGCTTGGGATGTGTTAAAACCAATTCTTGATCCAACGCATACTATAACTGAATACAACATAACGAGCAAGGATGAAATAGACCAAGTAGTTGACAAGATGATAAATTTATCCCGTTATCTAACCGTGGAACAGAAACGTATACTTGCGAAAGTTTGGGGTGGAATAGCCCATGTTTATCTCCGTTTAAGTGGAGATCCTGGAGGAGTTATTGTTAGGAAAGGAAGACCTGAGATTGAAGAGGATGAAGAGAACAGACAATTATTATATAAGGCAGTGATATTCCTCAAAGCGACTCGGCAATTAGAAAAAGAAGTTGGAGCAATCCGTGATTTAATACAAACTGATCACTTGATAGGTTTAACACTTACTAGACTTGGAAAAGCTGGAGAAGCATTTAAATTTCATGAAAATTGGACGAGAAAGACAGGATTACTTGGATGGAAGCATGAATACGCACAAGCATGTAGAAATTTAAGTGTAGCATATGCATACAAAGAAGATGGGGAAAGTAAAAAATGGATTGAAGAAGCTATTAAGACTTGGAAAAATTTGCAAAAAATAACAAGTGAGGACAGAACAACAGACATTGAAGCAGCAAAGAAACTCAAGAAAAAGATTTCCAATTTAATAAAGAAATACCAATTGGAAAACGAATTAGGTAAAGTTAATGATTACATTAATGATTGATACTCAAAAATTGTAAGTCGCCGAACGCGATGTATGTAGTTCGTATTTCTGGTGCTCACCCAAATTGGTCTTTCAATAACTTTCGATACACTCAGAATGTTGTAAAAATTTTACGATATCTCAAACAAAACATCCTTTGGCGTGTTCAGGGTTATGAAGTAGCTGCCTCCTACTCCTCTTCTTTCCATCTTTACAAGCTTCAGGTTGTGGAATTTCTGAAGATGGTTCCTGAGCATCCTGTCGCCGAGCTTGCCGTCTGTTGACTTGTAAAGCCGGTACAACTGTGGGTAATGCGTTCCTTTTGCCGGTATCAACCTAAGGATGAACCTCTCCCGTTTTGAAAGTGATTTTAACACATCGATGGCCCGCGCATGCCTTGTCTTGTCCAGAATCTCCTTTACATGGTATATATGCACCTTTTCGTTGCTTGTGGTGCCGGCTAGTTCACCTGCCCTGATCAGGGTCTCTCTGGCTATCCTTACATCGCCTTTCTTTTCTGTGGTAAATTTCGCGAGATAATCTACGGCGTCCTCATCGATTACATTTTCCCGGAAGGCTTCATCGACCCGGGCATTGATTATTTCTTTCATCTCATCTTTTGTATATGTGGAAAATGATATCTCTCTTAGCGGATACAGCGAGCTTTTTGTCCTTGGGTCCAGATCCTTGAAAATAAAGGGATTGTTTGATATCCCGATTATCTGTATTCCGCCACCTTCCAACATGGTCCTGGTCAGGTCGTAAATAAGCTCTGTTTCTTCGAGCTGATCGACCTCATCCAAGCATACAACCACATTGGTGTTGGTCTTCTCCAGCTCTGACTTCAGGGAGTCCAGAAGCTCGTCATAGGCTATACCTCGCCTCGACGGCATCTTCCGGGTGGGTCTTTTTTCCTTGAAATAGTCCAGAATCATCGAATAAAGAACTGCCATTTTCGTTGATTTGTTGAAACAGTTTACATAACAGAACAGCCCGTCGTTTTCCTGCCTTAATCTCCTGAAAATGAATTTAACTGATGCGGTCTTGCCGGTGCCCGGCTGACCTGTAATAAGAATATGGGTGACATTTCCCCTGAGTGACTCTGTTACAATCCCGAATATAGAATCTATCTCTTTCATGCGGTTTGGCAATTTTTGTGGTATAAAGTTGGGTAGCAGAACATTCTTGTTCTTGAAAATGGAATCTTTGAATTGACCGTCCATATTCCCAACCCGGTCTTAAAAATGGCAGTTTCTTCCATATGTCATTAAGGTCACGGAACGGTCATAGTCCCTTATGCATATCCCATCTTTATTACCAAATAATAGTTAAAACCTTAACTATTAATATTTAAACTGTTTAAACTTTTATTTAACTGTTTTCTGGAGTCCGTTTAACATCCGTGCCCATCCCGGCATATGGTCCCAAATGTCCTGACTCTGTTTTTTCACTTGCTTTTCAACGGTTATTTTGAACTGGTGGCCATTTTCACAACTGAAAACCCTATTTCTCTGATCCGCCAGCTCTGGTTTTACAACAGCAGATTCTCCACAGACAGGGCATTTACAGAATATTGCCATAGGTAAAACTTGTAAGATATAGGATACAACCCTTGAGAGAGTGTGGATTGCAAAGGGTGTGACTGCTAAGGGTTTTCTAATAATATTTTGTGAAAATGCAGTCAAATGGTTTAAAAATTAAACCCTCTGGAAATCTACAAGGAGTTTTTCCAACCAAAAGTTGAGAATTGATTTAATAATTAAATCCCTAAACGAGGATAAAGTCATCCTTCTTTCTCTATTATAAGCCGGTTATTCTCCTCATCTATCTTGATTTTAACTGATTCTTTTACTCTGAAAGGGAACAGGCCGTCCCTGGCAACTTCCGTGGGCACATAAATAAAGAATTTGTCGTAAACTTTTCCTCCTGTTCTGGTCGGCCTGTTTATAAACGCACCTTTACCTTCAAGCATTTTGTGACCTCAATTTGGTGTTACAGGATTTAAAGACAAGTATATTTCCGGTCACCAATTTGGTAGCACAATATTTATTAAGGGCCTCCCCTATCTTACAAGAGTGAATAAAAAACTCCTGACACACAGAAAAAGAGATAAAAACCTGAAAACACCAATCACAGGGTTCTGCCAGCTATACAGTTCAACAACCGAGGACAACCTCAGGGCAATAGGAGAGATCCTGGAAGACGTTCGGATATCAGATTCCATCCCAATTGACCAGTTTAAAAACATGCTGGAAAGGTCGTCACAGAACCTGATGGATAAATGGAGCTCGGGCCGGAAATCACTGAGGACAGAAATCGCTTTTAAGATTCTGCCGGAGTACCCTTCTGCTGTCCTCAAGACTTCTCTCATCATCGATGCAATCATTGACTCACTGGACGATAATCTGGATGAACTGATGACAAAGGAGGAAAGGATGTTGAATATTGTTGAACTGGTAAGAACAACGGCGATATTTAACCAACTACCCGTTTCTGATGCAGCGAGGAAGAAAGCCTTGGAATACTTCAATAAGCTTCTCTGCATAGGAATCTCAGAAATACTCTACAAAGAGAAAATCAAGATGTTAGTCGATTTTAAACAGCAGTTACATAATTCAATCAAGTGCTACGATTGTAAAAGTCTGGTTATGGACATATTTTTTGAGCTGCCACTCATTGAACTGTACGGGGATGACAAGAATATAAAAAATATTGTTTCGTTGGCAAGGGTTCACAGGGCGGTGTGCTTAATCAAGAAAGACTTTCAGGATCTGGAACATGACAGTGAAAACCAGACAGAAACACCATTGGTTATTCTCTCTGAAAAGGGAAAAGAACTACTAAAAAAATACATGGATGCCATGATGGACTACTATGAAAGAAAAAACAAGAAATTTGAGCCGGGAAGATTTAATGGCGATTTTCAACTAATTACTAAGAGACTACAAGAACTGATTTCAAAAGAGATTGCTGGATACAGAAATGAAGGTTTTATGAGCAAGTCCTTTGCAGGGAGTTTAGTATAAAAATAATTGAGCGCAAAAACAGATTTTCCCTTTTATGCCTTTATGTTATTAGCCAGTAATTCTTTGCCCCTATTCAATTATCGTTGCTATATTCATATTCTGGTTTTTTTCATTTTCTACAACATAGTTTTAATTCACTTTCTAATCTCTTCAAGAGGTATTTCATACCAATTTCGGTTTTGCTTACTGAATATAACCTCCCCTTCATATCTACGTTCTTTAATGTCGTGAATAGATAACCGGACTTTTACGTTGTCATACGCCCTAAAATTATCTATATTGCCACAATCAAAAGAGTGCTGCTGGTCTCGGGATATGATTCTAAATGTTCTATTTATCTTAGTTCCTAATCCTGTTGCAGAGGCAAAGAAAATACTTTCAACCTTCATATCTTTGGAATCACATCCTGTATTGATTAGGTATATCCAATAGTGTGTCCAGAATACAAAATAATCTTGTGAATCGATTCTAACGAAGATGTTTGGCTTCAGCCTTTCTTTCTCTTCACTCTCTTTTTGTAATTTGTGTTGTTGCTCAATTTTGAGCGTTTTGATTTTTTCTTCTTCTATTTTTCTTTTCTTCTTTTCTTCCTCTAGTTGTTGAGCATACTGTTCAGACATCGTGACTAATACCCCAGCAATTTTCTCCTGTTGCGCTGTTATTCCTTGGCATTGCTCCACGAATGTCTGTATTTGTCTTTGGGTAGAATCTCGAATATTCCTTATCTCATCCTGTGATGCTTTTTGAATGGCTTGTATTTGTTTTTCTGTGGACTCATTCATAGCCATTATTTGCCTGTTTATTGATTCTTGAAAACTGTCGATTTGTTCTCTTGTTCCCTTATTCATCTCGTTAATCTGTTTTGTAGTTAATTTCCGGATGTGTTCATTGTTTTTTAGCATTATAAGAATCATTGCACCGACAGTAAGCAAAAGAATCCCTGTCCGGATCCAGAAAGCTTCCTGTAAACAATAGGATGCATAAAGAAATATCACCAAGTAGATAAAATAGAATAGCCAGCATATCGTCCATTTATGTTTAGCTAAATATTTTTCCCACGTATCAACAATCTCGTGCATGAATTACCCTTTATATTATTCCGTTTAAGCCATTTGCTCAGGATTACGTATAATTCTTATGAATCTTGACGTTAAATATATTTCATAGCAAGACCAACATTCCAGATTGAAATCCCGTCCTCTGTTACCGTTAATTTTCTTTTGCCAATCTTTTCCTGGCCATCCTGCAATATGCCTTGCTTATATCAATTCCTATAAATCTCCTTCCAAGCTTCTTTGCCACAAGGCATGTTGTCCCTGCGCCGCAGAAGGGGTCAAGAACTAACCCAGGTTTGAAGCTTTAGTTGCACTCACATCCTTTGGCTATTACAATTTCCCTTGGTCGTGAATGGTATTTTTTCTCCTGGTATTGTTTAATTTCAGTTTCAGATGCTTTACGATCTTCAAACTTTATCCTTCCTTCTTTGACATCACGAACTCGTATATTGAAAGCATTTGGATTTGGTTTTGTCTTGATAACCTGCCTTTTCGGTTGTCCACATTTTTTGCAGACAGATTCAGGACACACAGCCTTAATTGGCGCCTCACAGAGTTTTTCAGGGTAAACGACAAAATGTGCCTCCGGAAATGCTTTGGTTGTGATTTTAAAAACATCTCCCGGGTTCTTGCCGTTTGGATGGCACATCTTTGAAATGTCCATTCCCTGCCATGAAGCCCCTGGTTCCCTGTGCCCGTCCCATTTCCTCTTTGTTCTTTTTAAGCTTGCTGTCTTGTATGGTTCTCTTATCGCATCAAGGTTGTAGTAGTATTTCTGTCTCTTTACAAAATGGAAGAGATATTCCCAAGTGTTATTCAACCTGTCTTTAACAGAGGATGGCATTGGGTTTGGCTTGTGCCATATTATTTTATTTCTGAGAATCCACCCATCGCCTATCATGGCAAGAGCAACTCTTTCAGGAATCATACAAAGGGACTTTCTGGGGATTTGTGTAGATGCTTGCGGTGCTGGTTTCCCATATTTATTTTCATACTGTTCTCTCCCGGTGAAGTTTTTGCATTTGCATGTCTTGTTATTGCTTCCGCAACTGCTGCCCGCATAGGTATCACCCATGTTCAGGTAGAACGAGCCTGTTGATTTGAGGATTTTTTTTAGCTCCCTGAAAATTTGCAACAGGTGTTTTACATACATATCGGGCAAAGACTCCAGACCCAACTGACCGTACCATGCCCCGCATCTGTGACAGATTACAGATTCGGGCTTTGGCTTATTCAATGCCTCCTTGGTGACACAGGGGATTCCCATAGTTTTGGACCCGATGCCATGATGAGGTTTGGAATAATACACGCCGCTTTCTACCCACTCATGTTTACACTCAAAATCTTCATCCCAGATTTTGCATGCCCCCTCGCCATAGTTGCGCAGGCCCCAGTAAGGTGGGGAAGTCATTGCCATGTCCACAAATCCGGAGGGTAATCTCCTGAGAATCTCCAGCGCATCCCCACATATGATTTTGTTTACCCACTCCAGAAAAACCACCGTTTGGACGTCTGAAAAGAGATTGGATGGATTTTAGAAAGGTGTTAAGAGGGGGTGCGTTGCAAAAGTGGTAATTACTAGATGTCACAAAATTGTTATTCCGGCTTTTAAAATTTAAATAATTGGGATACATTCTACTAAATATGGTTGATGTTTTAACCAAAGAGCAAAGAAGCTATAATATGTCCCGAATCAGAGGCAGGGATACAAAAACTGAAATTGCTCTGAGGAAGCTTTTATATACCAAAGGATTGCGAGGTTACAGAGTAAATTTTAAACTTCCCGGTAAACCTGATATTGTATTTACAAAATACAAAATTGCTGTATTTATAGACGGCTGTTTCTGGCATAAATGTCCAAAATGTTTCATAGAGCCGGAGACGAACAAGGATTTCTGGATGAATAAGATCAATAGTAATGTAGAACGGGATACCGAAATAAATGACATTTTAACCAAAAGAGGGTGGAAAGTAATACGTTTCTGGGAACATGAAATAAATAATAATATAAATAAATGTTATCTGGATTTATATAAGGAATTAAAAAAACGAGGAAAGAAGGATGGAAACTCTTAGAATTCTGGATTTGTTTGCCGGTGTATGCGGATTGTCATCAGGTTTTGAAATGGTCAGGGACAAATCCGGAAACAGGGTTTTTGAACTGTTCAGGGCAGTTGAAATTGACAAATACGCATGTGAAACTCTGCGAAAGAGGTATGGAGAAGAAAAGGTAGTTGAAGGGGATTTAACCAAAAAAGATATTCGTGACAGGGTTATCAGGGAGTGCAAGGGAAAAGTCAAAATTGTGGCAGGGGGGATTCCCTGTCAGTCTTTTTCGCTTATCGGTCCTAGGTCCGGATTTGGGGTAAATGCAGAAAGATATAAGCAGGACCGGCAGGACCACCTTTACAAGGTATTCAGGAAAATTGTCAGTGAAATAAACCCATGGATAATTGTGATTGAAAATGTAAAAGGTATTCTTTCAAAGAAGGATAAAAACGGAAACAGGATAATTGACAAACTGATAGCTGATTTTGAGAGACTTGGATACAATTTCAGGAACAGAAAGACAGGAAAAAAGTACATGATATTGAATGCTGCAGATTATGGTGTTCCCCAGAAGAGGGAAAGAGTTATTTTGGTTGGTATAAACAAAAAGTGGAAAAGTATTGATGCACCGTTTCCCAAACCCACTCATTATAATCCCCAAGCCAAGGATGGGGAGAATCTCAGAAAAAAGGGACTATTGCCATATGTTACCCTGTATGAAGCAATAGGTGACCTGCCGGCAGTCAAACCAAAAATTACCAGAACAGGTCTTAGTGATAAAGAGTTCGAAAAAATAAAGACTTTAAACATGAAAATTTACAGCGGTAAAGAAAAAATAAAGATAAAAAAGCAAAGATTTTTGAACCATATTAACAGATTAGGTCCTTCAGGACAGAATTTTTTTCGCTACGTCAGACCAAATGGTTATTCATATATTCTTTACCATATCGCCAGAATGCAACAATTGTCTGATATAGAATTGTTTGAAGGCATGGATGAAGGCTGGACTGCAAAGACTGTTATGGAGAAAGGAGATTATGAATTAAAAATGAAAATCAAGTACAGCATGAATACATTTAAGGATAAATACAGAAAACAAAGATGGGATGAACCCTGTACAACAATATTTGCACATCTTGCAAAAGACGGAAACCGCTTTATTCATCCCAAGCAGGCAAGAACGATAACCCCAAGAGAAGCGGCCCGAATACAGTCATTTCAGGATGATTTTGTGTTTCATGGACCAATGATACAAAAGTTTAAACAGATTGGAAATGCTGTTCCACCGATATTAGCCATGAATATCGGAATTGCATTAACTGAACTAATTGGTGGTTGATTATGAATAAAGACAATTTCCGGGTGGACTTAAGATTGCTACTGGAACTTGGGGAGAGACTTATCTCCAGAGATGAAGTAGCTGTTGTTGAACTAGTCAAGAATGCTTATGATGCAGATGCAGAATCTGTTAAAGTTATCATAGAGAATAACAAAATCGAGATAAGAGACGATGGAGAGGGGATGGACGATACTGAAATATTAGAAGGATGGCTTACGATAGGAACATCAATAAAAAAACGAAAAACAAGAACAAAAAAGAACAGACGGATACTTGGAGAAAAAGGTCTTGGTCGTCTTGCTGTACTAAGACTGGGTAAAAAAATTACAATATATACTCAGAAAAAAGGAAAACCCTGTTATTCAATAATTATGGACTGGGAAAAGGCAAAACAAAAACTGGAGGCGATGAAATATACTCCCATGGACGAAATGAAGTTAGATCTTAAAAAAACGGAGGAAAAGCTTTTCGATAAAGGACACGGAACTGCAATAATAATAGAGGAATTAAACACTTCATGGGAAGAGAATAAAATTGAACGTCTGGAGATTTTTCTATCCAGACTTGTTGATCCAAGAGCAGGAGAAAAAAGCCGGTTCGACATAAACTTTGTCACAGATGGAAAAATGGTGAAGCTTGAGCCCCCTGATATTACAAAAAAACCACACTACCTTATGAGTGTCAAAGTGGATGGTGAAGGAAAATTTTCTGGATCATTAAATTGGAATATGGAAAAAAGTGAAGGAACAGAAAATGTTGAAGGAAAAATAAAACCGTGGAAGACGAAGGAGGGGCAAAAAAGATTCTGGAAAGCAGTTTCCAAAGGTGGGTGTGGAGAATTCGAATTACAAATAAGCGTATGGGATTTAGATGCCAAGGAATTGCATGGATCCAAGGAAATACTCAGAAGATGGTCAGGTATCTCAATTGTCAGAGATGACTTTCGAGTAGTACAGCCAGATGTAGACTGGCTTAGTCTTGATCTCCGCAGAGTTCAAAATCCTACTTTGCGTCTTAGTACCAATCAGGTGATCGGAACGGTATTTATTTCATCAGACAGAAATCAAAGTTTAATAGACAAAACTGACAGAGAAGGAATACTAGAAAATGAATCCTTTGAAATTATGAAAGCTTCTGTCTATCAGGTGCTTGATGTATTAGAACAAAAAAGATATAAACTGCGCCGGGGAAGAGCCCTTTCCCGAGGGATTATATTCAGTTATCTGGACACAAAACCTCTTAAACATATAGCAACAACATTACCGACTGAGAAAAGGGGAGAAATCGAGGACTATGTCGCTAACTTAAATAAATTCAGAGATATGCTCGATGAATGGATACTTGGACGGGACAGAATGGCTACAATGGGAATGCTCGGAGCAAGACTTATTCACGAGGCACGGGGTGCGCTGATGAAGATAACAGACAATTACCCATTAATAGAGAAATACCAAGATGAATTTGAATCACCGTTACGTGAAAGACTTTCAAGGATGGTTACGGGCGGTAAAATGCTTTCCAAGGTATTCAAGGAACTTGATCCTTTTTTAAAATTCAGAGGCAAGAGGAGAGAAGATATTACTCTAAGAGAAGTTGTAAACGCCCTCGAATTTCTATATGGACCTGAGCTAAGAAAAAACAATATCAAAATAGATAACAAAATTTCTGTAAAAACTATTTTCAGGGCAAACATGACAGACATTTATGTTATGCTTGCAAATTTTCTTGATAATAGTGTATACTGGCTGAAGGAAAGCGATACAAGTAAAAAAATAGTAAAATTTCAGGGACGACAAGAACATGATTCTATTATTATAGAGATTTCAGACAGCGGTCCCGGTATTGAACTGGAGAACATTGACTTTATTTTTAATGCAGGTTTTACAACCAAACCCGAAGGTACCGGTCTGGGTCTTTCCATAGTACGGGATATTGTAGAATTTTATGGAGGGAAAATCGAAACCGGTGAAGATAAGGAATTAAAAGGAGTGAATTTCAGAATCATATTACCACTGGAGAAACGGTAAATATGGAAAAGATGACAGTTGCGATAATCGAGGATGACAAATCCGACCGTGAGCAGATAGTTGATTTCTGTAAGGAGATGGGAAGTCAAGAAAAAATTGAACTTAAGATTGTCGATTTTGACTCTTTGAATAAATTCAAAAAGTGGATACAAGAGAACCAGCCTGATATAATGATAGTGGATCTCCGGCTTGGCGAGAGTCTTGAAGATAGAAGTGGCTGGGAAGGTATAAAAATAGTTCTTCAACGGGAGATTATTCCTGTCATTGTTTATTCTGCCTTTTCAGAGGAAGAACCGGAGGATATTTTCAGAAATCTGTTGATAATACGATTGCCCAAAGGGGCAGAAGACACAGAAAAATTCAAATCTGCATTACAGAAAGCTATTCGACTAAAACTAAAATTTAAACAGCAAATACAAAGAATCATTGATGAATTTGAAACGCTCTCACTGGAGACGATAAGGGAAATCCTCGGAGAAGGTAATTGGGAAGAACTTGACGAAAGGACGCTCGCAATCATGGCAGTTCGCAGACTTACTTCATGTCTTCTGACTGTCCCACCTGAGGGAGAAGAAAAATTCCCTCCGGAATCAATATACATTTATCCGCCTTCCAAAATAATCCCCTTTCCAAAAGAATCGCTGTTTCTTGGTAATTTTCTTGAAAACAAAGAAAAACAAAACTCCAGTACATTATGGATTGTAATTTCCCCATCCTGTGACCTCGTTTTTACAGATGGAAGAAAAGCAAAAATCGAGGAGGTTTTTCTGTTACGCTGCTACAGAAACTTTACTGAAGTTCCATTTCTCAGGGACAAAGAAAGAGAAAATGACAGGAAAAGTATAGTAAAAGATCGTATAAAAAGAAGCACAGTTAAAATTCTTAAATGTCCGCTACGAATTTTTGGATGCAACCACCTTCTTATCTCCTTTAAGGATTACAGAACATTACCTTATCAGAAAATTATTGAAGGACTCCAGAGTGATACTTGGAAAAAACTTGCAACACTGGCAACTCCCTATGCAGAATGTTTGCAAAATCAGTTTATCAGCGACTTTTCAAGAATAGGGACACCCGAGACAGTTTCAACCAAAGAAGAAGAGCAATGGGGCGAGGATTTTATAANNTTCCTGAAAAATCCTTATTCTATATTAAAAATAAGATTCACATCATTAAAATCTCTTGCTCTCTTTAATAAATTGTACAAAAAATTCTTTGTTGAAATTCGCTCTCTGTTTTCCTTAATTCCCTCTTTTAACAAATTCTTTATGTGGAAACTATGAATAACCCATGGACTTGGAATTTAAAAGATGTTATAACTAGAATTGCCCCTAATTTTGGGGCTGAAAGTGGTTGGATGCTGTATGTTTTTGCAGCCTTTATTTTGGGTATTCTGCTGGGAGGATTGGTTAAGGGTGTGGCTAAGCTTGTTCTTGGTTTGGTAATGTTCTCTGGTTTTGTTGTACTGGTTTTGATGCTGATGCAGAAACACGACCTTTTGTCCATGGTTGCTTCTGTTGTTTTCGGAACAATAATGCTTGTTGTGAGCTTTCTTGTCAAGGTTGGAAAGTATTCCATGAGCAAAGGGTGATTTTCTGAGTTTTAAGAACTGGAAATACGGTCTGCATAGGTTGTCTCAGAAGGAGATAAACTGCCTTGATTTTCCTGACGGCATTCTTTTGGATGTAGTGCCTGCCGAATGCCCACTGGATTCGATGGTTGAGATGCAGAAGGTTCTCTACATGTTGCAGAATTATTCCGGCCGTTTTTCATTCGAGATTTGGAAAGATGATGGCTTTAGCTTCCACTTTTTCAGCTCTTCAAAATCGGTTGAGGGGATGCTTAGGGGCCAGTTAAGTTCTGTTTATCCACAGGTTGAAATAAAGCGGACTGATAGAACCCATCCTGTCTTCAAAGAGGGGAATTATGTTTCGGCGTGCTCCCTTGTTTTGAACGGTGTTGAACTGAACTTGAAATGTTCCGATGGTTTCCGTTACGAACCGTTCCGGCACATTCTGGAGGCAATGAACAGCCATAATTCAAAGATTATTGTTCAGGTGCTTTTTGAAAGGCTGAGAAGGATACCAAAGGATAAAAGGATTGCATTGGAGCAGAAGTACGGGGATGATTTGTTTTTCAGGGATGTTGGGGTTCCGGTTTTGAAGTGTCTGGTCAGGATAACCGCATTATCAAATGATGGTTACAAGGCAAGGGAAAGCTGCGAGTATGTTGCCCGGACTTTTTCAGTTTTCGACTCCGACAGATCCCGGTTGTCCCCGAAGGTTGTCTCTTACCCTGTTTTCAGAAATTCTTTGAGTATCCTAGCCAGTATGAACCTGAGGGAATTCCCTCTATTTTCAGAACAGTTTATGATTAGTATCCCTGAGCTGGCTTCAATGGTCCACCTGCCTGTTGGGGCTGAGGGTTGCGGGGTGGAATACTCCAAACCTTCTCTATCTCCATCTCCCATAAGATGGTGATTTCATGTATGGACGAGATATAAAGATACAGTTGGGAAAGGCGATTTGCAGAAACAATGAAACAAAGGAAGTTTTTACCAGTCTCGACGACTTGTTCCGTCACCAGTATATCCTAGGTGCAACCGGGAGCGGGAAGAGCACGCTGATAATAAACGAAGTTTTGGATGCGTTCAGGCAGGGGATATGCACCTGGATAATGGACCCGCATGGAGACCTTGCATATGACATTGTTGAATCTGTTTATCCAGAGGATCTGGGCAGGGTTCTTTTGTTTGACCTGTTGAAGGTGGGATTTTCTCTCAACCCGTTTGAACTGCCTGGATACCACGGTAAAACCCAGAGAGAGATAATGGTCGAACGGATGGTTGGTGAGATTGTCTCTTTCATGAAGAAGCTCTACGGTGAAAGGTACTGGGGGCCTTCACTAAACAGGATTTTCCAGAATGCTCTAAGGAGATTGTACAGGGACGATGACTCGCCCACTTTCAAGGAGATGCTTGATCTGGTGAAGGAGGAACTTAATAAAGAGGAGTACAAGGATTTCTATGACGACTTGGAAAGTTTACCGAAAGGAAGGACAGATGCCGTGATAAACAAGCTTGAGCCGTTTGTCAAGAATGATTTGCTGAGCAAGGTTTTCTGCCAGAAGGTTTCCACGGTTGATGTTGAAGAACTGCTGGAACCCAACAGGCTTGTTATCTGGAGGCTGCCAAAGGGTGAGCTGTCAGAGATGAATGCCGGTCTGATTGGCTCTGCACTGGTTACGAAACTGTGGTTGACTGTTGTTTCAAGGGAGAGGGGGTCAAGGTCACCTGTATTTCTGGCAATAGACGAGTTCCAGAACTTCGCCCACCTGGAAACACTAAGTGATTTAGTTACCGAAGGAAGGAAATACGGGATAGGGCTGCTTCTTTCCCACCAGCACACGAAGCAGGTCCCAGAGAAACTGCTCGGTGATATTCTGGGTAATACTGCTACAAAGACAATCTTCAGGGTATCGGAGCATGATGCAAGGGTGATTGCCAATACGATGGGTTATCCTGATAAAAGCAAATTGTTGCAGGTTCTCACAGCCCTTCCTGACGGGAGGGCCATTGCCAAGCTCAGGAGTGGATTTGGGGAGAAACCTGTTCTTCCCTTTGAGATTTTTACCCTAAAGCCCCCTATGAAAATGCATTCTTTTACAGGGAAACTGCTTAAAAGGATGAGACAGCTTTATTCCGCCCCGATACTACCTCAGCAAACCTCCTTTAAATCCGAGGGTGACAGGGAGATAATTGAGCTTCTGAGAACTGTTCACTGCTTGGAGGAAGAGGGGGAAGAGACTACCCGGACCAACATCTCCAGGGGTTTGTCTGTTCCCGGTTCGAAACTGAGTGAGCAGTTGGACAGGGCCCAGAGTAAAGGGCTTGTTGAAAGAGTGGTCAGAAAGGAGGGGCGGGGTCGGCCTAAGGTGTTAACCAAATTGACTGAAAAAGGATTGAAAGCAATCGGGATCGGCGTTACTTCTGGAAGCAGTGCCAAGGCAGGCGGTGAGCTGCACAGGGCTTTGTTGTTCAAGGCAAAGAAGTGGCTTGACAATCGGGGATATAACACTGTTATACCTGAGCAAGGCGGAAGGGTTGAACTGCCTGACATGATAGCGAAACCTAAAGATGGAGAAAGGGAAATTGCCGTTGAAATAGAAACATCAGCTAACCATCCTGAACAGATAGTAAAAAATTATGAAAAGAATATCAAACAGGGCAGGTTTGTGGTCTTTGTTGTTCCTGATGAAGAGATTGAAAAAAAGGTTAAAGAATGTTTGGAAAAATTTGGAAAAAAGAGATTTAGCGTTTACATTCTTGGGAATACTATCTAACGGGAGGTGATGTGTATGGACGGAGCAGAAATAGAGGATTATGAAATAGTTGCCAAAGACGGATTTGTCATAGGGGACCGATTGGCAAACCACTGGCTTGACCAGATCAAACCCGACGACTTGTCCAAGTATGACCGGATTTATATAGCAAAAGTAGGGAAACACTTGGGAGTAGGCTACATGAAGGCTGATTTTCTTCGTTAAAAAAGGAAAGAGATTGATTCTAGAAAGGCTTTTTAACGAAGCAAGTGATTTATCACTTTTAATAGGATTTGGATGAAATATTTTCAATACGGAAAAATGGAGGTAAAAAATTGTATCCAAAAATTTATACGGACATATTTAGGTCATTTGATAAGACACCAGAAGTATTTGTGGCAATGCCCTTTTCTACACGATTTGAACCCAGATGGAAATTGATTTTTAAGCCAGCCATCCTCTCTTGCAACTTAAAGCCATATCGTATTAAAGAACGGTTCGTTAGCAATTCAATTTCCAGCGATATTTTAGATGGAATTGGTAGGGCAAAGTTCTTACTATTTGATATTTCAAATGAAGAAACAGGTCAGCCAAATTCAAATGTTATGTATGAATTAGGTATTGCACATGCTATTCGATTGCCAGAAGAAGTTATTATTGTCAGAGATGAAAATTCAGAAGCCACTCCTTTTGATATTAAACATATTCGATGGAACGATTTTTCTTCCCAGAAAATTAAAAAATCAATAACAAAGATAAAAAAGCTTATCAGAAGTGTTGAAAAGGAGCTTGATTTAACTAAAGATATAATGGTTAAAAATGTTCTAAGCTCACTGGACCCAGATATGATTTCATTTTTAGAAGGCGTAAGAGACTACTACAACACAGGTTTCGACTTAGCTGCATTTGATCCAGATCGTAAAGGACTATATTGTCTTCCTACTAAAGACTGTACTGAAGAATATTTGAGAAAACTAGCAAGGTACCTCATTAATCTTAAAGTGATTAGAAGCGCAGACCCACTTCCTATGGAGAAAAGGGTATACGGAGGCACTCCTGAGTACTATTTAACTGAATTCGGTAAAGTTATTTTATCGAAGATACCTAGATTTTCAAGACAATAATGTTGACAAGCGGTTTGGGAATTTCAGGATTAAACCATATATATAATACGCAAGTATTTTGTCATTAAATAGATTTTACCAAATAGAGAATTGTAAAGTGATAATAGATAAAAAGAACGGATTCTTAAAACTCTTTTACTAAAAGGCATTAATTATCTAGGACGAATGATTTCACAATGTATATCAAGTTTTCTTCCTGGTGAAAAATAATTTAATTCTTCTTTAAAAACATTAGAAATCTGATTAAGAGCATCTTTAATTGGGGCCCATTTCATTGAAGTATAATTTTGCTTAAACATAAGATGATAAAAAGAGGACCATATCATTGCCGCATTTCCATATTCTACAGGATTTCTGAATCCAATTACTGAATAACAGCCCGATTTGGGGATAATATATTTAACAAAATGCAAATTAACTGCAGAGCAGGCTGATAAAAATAATCTACGATTTTTCAAATATGGATTAACAATATCAGAAAATTCCTTATGGTAAATACGATCCAAAGTTGTCTCTATGCATCTTTTATTTCCATGACATGAAAGGTGGAGATAACGAAATCTACTTTCTTCAAAAACTTCTAAAATAGATTCTAATTCCTTTTTTGTTCTAATATAATAATATTGTGTTTTTTTTCCAGACAACTTTAAAATTCTGGATAAAATTTCACCTTCATAAAAGTCATCTTTTTCATTTTCAAGAGTTAATGATTCGATTATAAAGACATTGGGCAAAGTAGACGGAATCATTTTTCCCCATATTATAGAAATTTTGATAGTATATAAAAGTTAAGATCATATTAGAAATCAACAGGGGGAAAACGGATTTGTGCTTCGTTCCTTCGTCACTCCGCACAAATCTGATATGAAGGTGAACTTCATCTACCTAAAATAAGGCTAAATAAATTATTCTTGAAAGTTCCTTTAGTAAACTCAAGAAATTAGAAAAAGACATATTTTATAGCAAGTAATTATTATATCCAAAAATGATGAGACATTTGGTTAAGTATAAGTACTCAATATTGTCTGGGACAATAATAATCGTTGCATTAGCTATTTCATATCTCTATTTTGGGGAACTAAACCCAGTGATCGCTGCAGTTGGTGGCTTGTTGTTTTCTATTCCTATCCGATTCTTCTGGCTATCTTTCACAGGTCCAATCCTAAAAATAAATGAAAGGGTGGAAAGAAGAATTTTTCATCTAGGAGAACGCAAGTGGGAATATGTCGCCAATAGAGTTATAGTGGAAAATACAGGAAAAAGTGCTGCAAGAAACTGTAAGGGATATATTGTTACTGAAGAGGGCAAAGAAAGAGTTTGTTGGACAGTTCCCAAAGAATGCCCAAATGCTACGATTAACGCAAAAGATGAAGAAAGGCTCGATTTTTGTGCATTTTATGAAAAGGGGCCTCCTCGCCATGGCCCGATAGTAGTTGGAAAAGAACAAGAAAAAGTGCCAATAATAATCGCTCCTACTGAAGAAGGATGGCCAGGAAATCCCTCAGACTGTAGACGATTAAATGACTTAGAAAAGTGTAAAGTTCTAATTACAGCAGATAATGCTGAACTCGTTGATGCAAGTATTAGATTTAACATCAAGGAAAAGAGAATCGAAATAAACGTTAATTAGAATTTGATGCCCTTTCATTATAGGAATGTTAAATTCTTTTTTAGATTGTAATTTTCTTTTCATACTCAGGAAAAACAATATTAATTCCAGATAATTCTTTGAACGCTGCTGGATTAACGGTATGAATCGGGAAGAGCTTCTTTGGGTTGATTTTTTGTATCATGTCAAATATTGCCGGTCCACGGGCGTGCCCTGAAGAGTGTATCCTACATTCTGGATACAACCCGAACAATCTTAGCCAATTATCTATTCTTTTTTGGTCAGGTTCCATCTCCTCGCTGAAAGGCTCGCACATGCTTCTTATATGAACGCTGCCTTCTACTGGTTTTAAATCTATTAAATTATTGAGCTGGAAATAGTTCATGAACATGACATAATCTTTCTGGTGAGTGCTTATCTCTCTTGCGTCTATGACATTTTCCAGAGAGAAATAAGTCCGCTCCCATGTGTCATAATCCTTTTCTATCTGGTCTTCAGGTCTCTGAATAGTATTTCTTGTTTTGCAAATGACAACATCAGCAGGTGATTGTCTGGTTAACCTGATCTCTTCATTAACCACATTCTGGACAGCAAAAGCATTTATTTTATTGGCAAATGGCAGTAAGAGATCTATACACCATTTTTCAGTAAAATTGCCTATTAACGCATTTCTGCTCTGAAGTGTTGTTTTCTTTCCCTTGTATCCTTTAGGCCAGTAGGCTAAATACTTACCGTCACCAGTCATGTAAAACAACTGCTTTGGTGTGGCAAATCCTCTTGATTTTCTAAAAAACTCTATTTCCGTACCCTTATCCCATAACTTCATTATGTCAACCTTATTAGCCATATTATGAATAGTTTTTACTCACTTATATTTTAGCCTTTCAGCTTTTTAATAGTTAAAACCTGATAAATCTAATCTTTATAATCCGATAATGTTTTTTGATATAAATCCGGTTCTTTTTTTTCTATTTATTTTATCTCTTTTTTTTAATAAAGGCATACCTGTTCTTTTGTTAAAGACAATTTCATAACCTTCCGGCATGTCACAAGGTATCCCACTGTTTGGTTTTCTCTTACTGAAGAAATAGATTGTACGAGCGGGACCGGGTTTTTTGCCAACCTTAAATCTTACCTCTCTACAATATAAAGTCCAGTCTTTATGTTTGTATACCATTTTACAAATCACCTTGTTGTGGGAAATGTATACTCTTTTATTTAAAACATATGTGAAACGGGTTAAAAACAGTTTTACGTAATATAAATAAAAGTTAAAAAGACGGTGTACTATACAGTAAAGATAAGACGGGGGATGTTATGAAAATAAACGAAATCAAAAAGGGAATGAGGGACCTAGAGATTACCGGTAAGATTATCAAGATGGGCGAGTTAAAACAAGTGGTGACCCGTTACGGTCCTGCTCGTCTGCTAAACGCCACATTTGAGGATGATACAGGTTCAGTCGGATTGAACCTTTGGAGAGACCAAATAGACAAAGTCCATGTAGGTGATACTGTTACCCTTAGAAAGGCATTTGCCACTGTTTTTATGGACAACATAGAACTAAATATCGGCCGAGATGGTGCAATAATCGTTACAAGTAAAAGCCAAGACAGTGAACCGTAATCCTGTAGTCTCGCCGCCGTATATAGAACTGTATAATGTTTAAAACAATGGAGAATTGGTAAAATTTCTACACTAGTTATAACATTTATAAATACTGACAAGTAAATTAAATGGGATTCCCATCCCACTTCCATCCTCTAAGAACGGCCTCCTCCCAGATTTTTTTACATGGTATAGCAAGACGAATACTGGGTTCTTTTCCCCGATTCAGTGATCTGCCCATATTCCCACACTGGCTTCGTGCTTTTCCACTGAGAAATCCTTTTTTCTTCAACCAAATCGCGAGTTCCCACCATGCCTTGCTACCCTTGGATTTGCAAAAATCAATTATCTCCGCCTCGACTTTGATCCGCGGATCGTATTTCTTCTGCTTTGAATCTAGAGAGGTATAGGTTTTCTCAATCCCCTGAGGTAAATCATATTCTTGTGACCTCAGTTGATTCCAGCATTCCTCATTCTTGCACCATTCCGTTATGTTCTTTTCCGTGTTGCGTATATGTCCATTCAACACATTACTCATACCTTCTATGACTTCGAGCAAACATTCATCCACTGTCTGCATGTTCCAGAGTCTGTCGAGATCTATCTTGCAGTCGGTCAACTCGAATAGCCATGCCAAGGTATAGGTAACTATGTTGTGTCTGTATCCCTCGAAAGATTGCCTGCGAATAACACGTTCGGCATTCTTCCATAACATAACGAGCGCCACAGTTTTCTTGAAAAACTCGGCAAGATCCTCTTCCTCTTGCTCCCTAAGCCAGAGATTGAAGTTGGCAAAGTTTTTCTGTGCTCCGAGACTGACGGTATGTGGTTTTCTGAGATACGTGTTCCACGCCTTTCCAAATATACTCTTGTCAAATCTCTGGGCCTTTGGATACTTTGCCTCGTATTCCTTGATTTTTGCCGGCGTTCTGGCTTCCAGACGCTTGGTCTCCTCGTAGCTGCCCCTTGCCTTCTCGTAGAACCAGTAGGTCATCCTTGAGCCGCCGGTAGGGTCGGGGGCCAGCAGACGTTTCGATATCTCGTGAAGCTCGGGGTGCGGGGGATCGTTGGCCGCCAGATCTGCAAGACTTACCCTGTTCTGGGTGTTCGAATATTCACTGATCCGGGGAACAAGTGTGCCAATCTTGTCGGGATCGTTAATCACCACAACCTTCATCTGAACACTTATCCCGGACAGGTCTGCCTTCTGTTTTTTATTGGTATGGTATAACGAGGCAATGGTTTGCCCCCCATTAACAATCTGGAAATCCTTGGCTTTCGCAATCCCTTGAAGGCCACCGTCAAGCGTGATCAATTCAAGCTCTCTGGCGAATACGGTAATGCCATTGTTGTAAGCACAGAACATATCCGGTTCACTTGTTATTGTGTCACGTATACCCCGGTTTACCTTGCCGCGGGCAGAGAGAAAAACCCTGACATTCATGTCGAGTATTCTTGTTCCCCATTGCGAATATATATCTGCAAGTGTCTGACCCGGGATGAATGCGAGATATGTATCGTATATTTCATTTCCATTTTGCAGAGGGATGCATAAAATTGGCTTACCACCATTTTCGAGAAAATCCACAACTACGATTTCCTTTTCACCGGTTTCGATGAACTGAAGAATTCTCTCGATGTCCCAGATTATGCGCCTGAATTCGATACCGTCGATTACCTCGACCGTGGCAGCCCTTTTTTCAGCGATTCCATCCGTTACGAGGATTATCCTTACACCGATTATCTCGTCCTTGAGTTCATGGATCAACCTGGCAAGCTCGTGTGCCTCGTTCGCCACTTCGATTCTGTTATAAAGGTCCGATTTACTACGCTGGAAAAATTGAATACATCGCTTGAATTCTGTGTCTACCACTGAGTTGGTTACCTTGACCTTCGTGATATCTTGTTCATCCTTCCAGTGTGCCACGATAAGGTAGAGATTGCTGAACTCTTCATCAAAACAGTATCCATCAATCTTCATCCCGCGACCCCTGTAAGAGGATCGCACAAAATCATCAAGCTCCCCTGCCTCGACAAGTATCTCACCAACATCCTCCACGAACTTGTGTTCCCGCAGCATATCGAGTCCAAGTGCACCTGTGGCAATTTCGGAATGTAAATGTTGATAAGCCTCGGATATATCGGCCAGATTACCCACCTCTTGAAAAGATATTGATTGCATTTTCCATATCAACGAGAAACTCCGAACAGGCCGAGATCGTCAGGGAATACGAGATATCGCCAGTTCCCGAAGGTAAATCGATGATTCTCGGGAATCCCTCCCTGACCTGGAAAGCCTCCTCTGTTTTCACCATATATCTTGTATCATACAGTGGTTCATGCACGTCCAGATAACCTGCATCCCGAAGGGATTGCTCGAACAGCTCTTTCGCGGCGATGTTGCCGGAGATACTGGAACGGACTGAATTTATCAGCTCCAGGAGACTCAGCCCGCCTGAGAGTGCTGGATGCAAGGTTAAAACGTAAAGAAACATATCTTTGAACCCCCTGTCATCCAGCTGTCTCTCGTTGTTTATCCTGATTCTGCGGGGTTCTTTGGATATCGTGGTCTTTACCTCCACGAGCCTTCCGGCAAACTCGAAATCATGATAACTTCTCCTGCATCCTTGCCAAGAATCGATAACTTGGGATTCATCCATGCCTGCGGTAAGAAGCTGTTGAAGCCAATATAACTCTCCAAAAAGTCCTCTCTGTCCCTCCTTGGATAATCCCTCGACTCCATATTTATGGAAAAAACGACTCCATTTCTCCAAGCACGCAATCAGCTTCATGGTTCTGTGTTCAGGCTTCACAATCCTTAGAAGTGTGTCGACTATATCTGCACAGACCGTTGTGAAAACATTCTTGTGTTCCGGTTTGTCGAGATATAATCTGATATGTCGAGTCCCCTTATCAGGTGCATCCATCATGATTATCTCGAACCTCATACCGGCCCACTGGGGTGGGACGAAGTCCGCCCTGTCCTTTGGTGAAAGTTGGATAAGAAGCTCCCGGATATCTCCTGGTGACATCACTCCAAGACGGATGCCTGTTTCCCTCTCCAAGTCCAATCTCTGGTATACCCGCTTGTCCATGTAGTTTTCCCCTTTTGACCTTTTCTTCGATTGTTTTCCAGATGTTCTCAATTGTTTCTTCCATTTATTTCGCTCACCCCAGATCGCTCCCCTCATCCTCGGCATAGACGGTATTTACCAAATACTCTACTGGAATGGCTGTATCACTGCTGGGGAAGCTAATTGCATAACCCACGGTAGGATCATCTGGACCACCATATTTTTTACCCGTTTCCTTGTCTTTACCATATGGCAAATAAATCAAAAATAAACCTCTTTCTTTAGGTCGTCCCCGATACCGGACTCCAAGACCAGATGGTGCGAAATCTCCGGCTTTGCCTTTTCCGTTTTCTCTGTCATAATCCCGTGCCCGCTCCTTTTCCCCGTCCGTGAGATCCAATAGCTCGTCACTGGGGCTTACCAATCTTTTTATAGAAACAGTAGTATCCGATAATGAACCCGGTGGGAATGGTCTTCTCAGGACACAACCCACATCATATCTTTCAACCTTGATGGTTTTTTCTGCTTCTGGCTTAGACACGATGACAACATCCCATGTGGTTAATTCTCCGTTTCCATTCTGCCTTTCTATGTATCTTGCGAGAACGGAAGCCTTTACGAGTCTCATTGCCGATTCCTGTTGCTGATATCTGTTTAAAAAATTGATTATCGTTGCGGGTGGGATATTCTGCCAGTGATAACGCGGCATCTTTGGAATGATTTCTTTATCTGGCGGGCGACCTATCTCTCTTACAAAATCCTTCAATGCTTTGAGGTTATTTTTTGTGTATTGCCTGTCAAATGACACGGTTTCTGAAATTTTTCCATCATATGAAATTTGTATCGGCTCGGCATTCCGGCGCTTTCCAGCTGAAGTAACAACCAGCCGTCCCGGATGGCTGCGAACCTTCAATCCAAACTCCTCTGGGGTTTTGTGAAGGGTGGACATGTAATTGATCTCCTCGCGGAGTTCCATTGTTGCTCCTGCAATGTGTCGATACCACATAAGGAGTTCTTCAGTAGTGAATATCCTGCACAGGTCGGTGTATCCATCCCGGTAACCGAACCATCGTCCCATCTGCATCAATGTATCATACATACGTGAAGCCCTCAGGTAATAGCTCACGCTCAAACCCTCAAGCGTCAACCCCCTCGATAGTTTATCACCACCAATCACGATAACACTGAGACCCCTTTCCTCCCAAGGTACATCCTCTCCGGCCCTTTCCCTTATATTTGCCTGCATCTCTATCTCCTTGTAATCAAGATAATCCCTTGATGTGCCATTGATTTCCTTCACTCTGACATATCTCGTCGTGTGGGACAATCTTTCTTTTATTTCATCCCAAGAGTGCTCACATGCCTCTTGGAATGAAGGAGTTAAATCCGACATCTCTCTAGACGTTGGCATATAGTCGTTTTCCCAGATTTCCCTGAAATCATCAAGGTTTTCACCACTCATGATTCTCGCCGTGAGATCTCTTAATTCGGCCTCGACCATTTCATAAAGAAGCCCCTGAACGGCGGTGAACCTTGTGACATGTATCAGCATGGAATTGTGTGGAGAACCCTCTCTACGAATCGAGCGGGCGGCACAGGTCAGCAGGAAACACCTGATGGCATATCTCATGCTCTCCGGCATCTCGGTGAGTATAAAATCTGATCTGTGTCTGTCAGGAATATGCGTTTGGTGATCATCAATCAATCTTATCAGGGGCAAGGGATCTATCTCCTCGATATCCTGTTCAGGATCAGCTTCAAGACCGAATACTCTCTCTGGACCGAGGTAATTGCTGGGAACGGGAAGATTTATGATGAAACTTCTGGGAAAAAGATCCTCGCCATATATCTCATGTCTTTCCTCATCCTTGTGTATGAAGATGTTCGCATACGGAGTGGCAGTGTAACCGATATATGCACTCTTGTCAAACATCCTCAACAATCGTCTGATAAGCCTGTTAGTGGTAGTGGGATCCCATTCTCGATTTATATTACCGTTCTCATCCCGTTCAGGCCACCTTGTGTTAATTGAGGCATAATCACATTCATCATCGATCACCATTGTGGGTATATGTCCGGTATATGCCATTGGTTGTCTGAATCACGAATGCCCACAATCGAGGGAACCCAGTTTATTAAATTCCTGAGTATAGTAACATTCTTCTTGATTACAAGAATTATTGGTGGACCATCTCTTGATAACGGTATACCGCTCTGGGTGGCAATGACCCTGTTAAAATCACCCCTCTGATCACTGCTAGTAAGGGTGTACACGCTATGATGATCGGGAAACACCCTTCTCACTCCAATCCTCTTTTCGCTTCCGGTGAGCCTTTGAACCTTGTCTATATCATAACCAAGGAATTCCTCGTTCAACCGGGACTGCGTTTGACTTCGAAGGCTGTTATGCACCCCAGCGAGAACAATAAACAACTTGTAACCAGCATCAGCAGCCTTGGTGATCAGTGCGGTGTAATTTGCGGTTTTACCAGATTGCACTCCACCCATGACCATTCCTCGTCTGTCCCATCTTCCATCCCTCATTGGATCTTCAATTCTGGAAAGGATTTCGCTTGACAGGCTATCAATGCTGTTCACAACATTCGAGGGCCACCCTTTACTTGAAGTCATATATGACCTGTAATGTTCCCAGAAATGCCATTCAAATTCCCTTCTGATGGGAGCATTTGCAGAAGGGTTGAACCAATCCTCATGATCCGTTCTATTATCAAGGAAATCGGGAGTCCCAACAACGACCTTATGACGGCTTTCAAGTTTACGAAACAACCATTCTTCATCAAGTGACTCCTTGTCAAAGGCTCGTTTCATCCTTTCAATAAAGTTTCTGATTTCCTCACATGTAACTTCTTTGTCTGCAAAATACGGGATTGACAGGTTCAATATCATATTGTGGACTCTATCCATCGTTTTCACCTCCCTTGCCAAATGAATCCAGCGCAGCTCTATAGGCAGGATGCGTGTTGAATGGTTCCACGGCCATTGTCAAATCTACCGCGACATCGTGAGTTTTTCCAGCATCACGATGCCTTTTATAAAACTCAATGCAAAGGTCTACAAGCTCCTTCAATGGCATGTTCATTTCGGGTGGCAGGTCAACATGGCAATCCTCCAGCTCGCTGTTGTCCATGACAATTACCCGGTGAGGAACGGTTGTTTCAATCACGTGAAATAGCTTTCGTATCCATGATGCCGCTGGATTTATCTCACCCAGTATCTCCCTGATAACCTCGTTTCCCCTGTTGATCAGATATACGATCTTGTCCCCTCTTCGCATCCTCTTCCATACATCGCTAGTATCCCTCCTCTTGGTTGCTCGAACTGTTCCCATCCTTGCCCGGTACACGTCAACCGCGACCTTGCGGGTTGCCTTTGCCACCTTTTCAAGTTCTGCCCGGAGTCTGTCCGGAGGGCTTGCAATGGCCTTTCGAACATCGATTCCCCATTCACGGTCCATCCTGTTATCGATGTCTACCATTATTCGGGCCAGCTTGTAGTGTTCCTCTGGTAAAATCCCGAAATCCAGGTAACCACCAGGAACAATCATCCTCTTGTTTCGATAGAGGTAAAATCCCTGCTGGGCATTCCATCCCTTGGGTCCCGCCCCGAAGGTGTTTTCCGCCCCGGTCCTCTTGGATACATGAGGAAGAACATATGGAACTATACGAACGGTGCCATCTTCATATCTTTCACTAGCAAGCTCTTGGGTGAAGGAGTTATTCCTGAGATACGGATCCCAAGGTTTCAATTCAACCGTTCCAAGTGTTATTTTTAAATTTATTGGTGGTGAGAGATACCTGTGGAAAACCATTTCCAGATATTTCTGGACCGGGAGAAATTTATTGTAAAATGTCTTCATTCCCTCCTTTTCATCAATATTATCCACATCGATGACCCTGTCAAGTCCCTGCCACAATATCATTGTTCCATGGGACAATCTGTCAAGATCAGCCAGTATTGATTCCGTATTTTTAGGGGGGACAGTGTCAAGTTCCCATTTCTGTGTTTTTTCAACATGGTCGAGATTCCAGCATCTCAGAGCGGGCGCACTCTTCGATGTTTTTGTGTATACAGTGATGATTCTACACTGGGAGAATGAGGCCGTTTTCAGTCCCAGACCAAATCGTCCCAGATCCTTGAGATCCCTTTCCTCTGCAGGACTCTGGCTTCCAAGCCTCATTGCCTCCTTGAGTTTCTCCTCGTTCATTCCGCCCCCATCATCAAGGATGTAAATCCAAGAATCCGGACCCTTCCAGTGGTACTTGATCCATATATTCTTTGAACCCGCGAAGATACTGTTGTCTATGAGGTCGGCAATGGCCATAGCCAGATCGTAACCGATTGCCCGCATTGATGCAACCATCGCATCGGCCCGAGGAGGCAGATCCTCGTATCTACCCATGTTTTTCCCCCCTCAAGGAACCATCAAGCTCCTCCATGATTGCTTTTCCAATAACCTCTGCCAGAAGCGGGGGAACCGCGTTCCCTATCTGTTCAAACTGTAGACCAAAAGTACCCAAGAATCTGTATCTGTCGGGAAATGACTGGAGTCTTGCAGCCTCTCTGGGTGTGATTCCACGATCATCTCTCGGGTGTATGAAGGAATTTGCATCTCTCCGCAGATGGGCAACAATGGTTGGTGATGGCCTGCCATCCCTGATCTTGAAGAATTTTGTATGAAAATTTTCCGTTGAATAGGGCATCAGGTCAGGTTTCTTTTCGTGCAGGTCAAGGGCATTCTCGCCCTCCCCCATAATTCTGTATGCTTCAAGGTCTCTTGGATTGTGTTTTCTGGCGATGTGGTTAAAAATAATTTTACCATTGGATGCCATCCCACGGGCATAGTCCGAAAGTCTGCCCCCGTCGCTATTTACAAGGAGATCTGCTCCCTCTCCGGGGGAAAGTTTCGGGAGCCCTGAAATACCCTGCCTGAAACTTATCTCTCTCTCCTGTTTTTTCAGATGTATCTGTCCCCATACCCTGTCCAAAGCTTTTTCGGCAGCTTTCCAGGATCCTCTGTTGACCCGCCTTGCAATAAAAAATAACCTGAGCCTGTTCTGTGGAATGCCGTAATGTTTTGCGTTTATCATCTCGGTATGAACTACATAATCTAGTTTTCGCAGACCATCTTCCACCTTTTTTACATATTCCTTGTTGAGATGAGTGGCCATCCCTGGAACATTCTCGATTACAACGAAAACAGGTTTTATCACTTCTACATAACGAAGGACCTCCTTGTACAACTCATTTCTCCCCAACTCGCGATGGGAGTTCCTTCGTACTCGAGAAAACTCTTGGCAGGGTGGTCCAGCCACTATAACCTTGATGCCCTTTCTCGCAAATTTTCCAGGATCTATATCCTCGATTCTTTCATTTATCACTCTGTCAGCTGCAAGATTCGTCCTGTTGTGAATAAATGTGGCACATGCCCTTGCATCGGACTCTATTGCCATATGCAGGCCGAATCCAGCCCTTTCAAAACCCAGACCCGTCCCGCCAGCTCCGGCAAATAAATCTCCAAATTTGATTTTGTGGTTTTCTTCATTCTTCTTTCGTATCCATTTGCAAAAACCGGCTATTATGCAGTTGCCACAGCGGGGATTCGTCGATCGGCATATATCCCTACCATGGGCCACCATGTTCACGTGAAGAGAATATCTCAATGATTTGGGAAAGACATCTGCGAGCAATGCTTGCCCTTTCTTGTGATCAAGCCCGCCCTTGATGATGCCCAGCCTCTGACAGATTCTATTGACGTGGGCGTCAACTGGGAAAACCTCTCTTTTCAGGGAAAACATCATAATGCAGTAGGTGCTTTTCGGACCTATCCCTTCCAGAGAAGTGAGGAACTCGAATGCTTTTCTGTTATACCATCTCTTTAAACGGTCCAAGGAATATTCACCAAAACGCTCATTAATTATGCGAAGGTTCCCCCTGATTTCCTTAACGCGTTTTGGCCCCAGTCCAGCTCTCTTGATGATTCGATAGATATCGCCAAGAGATGCTTTTGCCACGCTTTCCCAGTCCGGAAATTTACCCTTTAACTCATCATAAACGCTTTCATATCCGATACCCCTAGTTCTTCGCGAGAGAAGTATGAATATCATTTCATCCAATGGGTCTTTCTTGTTATTGTGATCGGGTGACCCATATTCAAAATCGAGAAGCTCAGAGAGTTCCTTTATGTGATTCATTACATACAGTTTGTGATCCATTATTATGATCGCCTCTTTTTAATCATGTGTGAAATGTCCTATTCTCAATTAAAATTTCGCCCTCGACTCCATCTAATTCGTTCATAATCAACATAAATTTCACATGTCTTCCATTTTGGAGATATATCTGAAATCATCATATTATTTTAATTCTTGTTCCTCCTCTCCCACATGTAATAAATAATTTGTTAAAAAGTATAAATATTATATGCAAGGATTACAGGCAATTTTTTGTGAATTTTTCTATACAGT
>JABAOC010003057.1_pt1 | contig 66903 bp, 64 predicted proteins | sample 7062161 | NCBI WGS metagenome assembly JABAOC01 (sample SAMN14538625, study PRJNA623070) | marine sediment metagenome | biome: marine biome [ENVO:00000428]; feature: marine pelagic biome [ENVO:01000023]; material: deep marine sediment [ENVO:00002113] | place: India: Gulf of Khambhat ... | reverse complement strand
GCTTGTCTTTGATAAGAGGGAGAATATTCCCTTTTTAATTTTCGTGCACACACTTGGAGGATATCCTGTAACGAAGATTCCTGCAATAGGCTTTCTAACAAAAGATACACGCGCCCGCAAACGCAAAACCAATAAGCTTGAAGGTGCCTTCTTTGCGTGGATGATGAAAACGAGAGAAAATGAGCACTGCGGTGATAGCTCTCGACGGGCGATCTGACAAATAATCTCTGTCCATCCCTAGTGTGCTTCGAAAAACTGTTTATAAGGATGGCTTGAATATTTCTATGACTCGCGTACATCGAATCACATAACAAAGGTTAAGGAGGAATACCGATATCAAAAACGCCTATTGAAATTTCAGAGTTGCGGAAAACTGCAGACGGGGATACTGTGAAAGAGCTAGCTGACTTTCTCGAAGAAAAGTTGAAAGGTGTTGATGTCGACATGACTGGCAGTGAAATAGTCTTAAACCACAAGCCAGAGAAACCTTTCTCTCGATCTTATCTACGAACTCTTCTACGCAAGTTCTTGCACAAAATGGAACTGAAAGATTTTCGAGTGATTGCGGGGCGAGAAAACGCATTTATCATCAAAGAAAAGAAACTTCTTGGCGAGGAATAGCTTGGATTCACTTTTTTAAACTACGCGCGCGTCAACAAGCGAATGAATATAGCAGCAGTACCAAAAAGCGTGCCCGCTGCAACGCCTTCAATCAGTGCGTGGTGTCTACTTTTTTACACCATGGGAGAGCGCATTCTCACTTTTCAGCCAGGATTCTACTTGCGGCAGCTTCTTTTTCGAGCCATATTACATTTTCTGCTTTTTCCGCAAAGGCTTCGTTGTGGGTAACTGCGATAATCTGTTCTATGGCTTTCAGTCGTGCAATGGCTTCAGCTAGGCGGTCTACTGATCGGTCTTCTCTGCCAAGACTTTCAGTTGGTTCATCAAGCAAGAGTATTTGGAGACCATGTCCTGTTCGAGCTTGCATGATGAGCTGGCCTAGGGCAAATCTATAAGCGAAGGCAAGGAGAGTGCGTTCTCCGCCTGAAAGGAATGCGACCTCTCGCTCGTAGCCTTCTTGGCTTTTGATTGAAGGCGTGTAGGTTTCGTTGATGCGTGCAAAAAGGATGGGGCCTTCTTCCCCTACTAATTTGTCTAAGACTTGTTGAACTACTCGTTCTAAGACTCGGACAAACTCTGTTCGTAATTTGGGCTGGATGCTTCGATAGGCGTCACGAATGCTGCCCACGATTTCCAAGAGTTTCTTTATTCTCTTTACCCTTTCCATCTTTTGTTGAGTTCGCTCAAGGCGTTCTCGATAATCTTCAATTTTTAATGATGCATCTCTTCGGCGGCTTTCGGTAGATTCCAATTTGGCCTTGGTGGCATGATATTGACTTATGGCTCTTTCGTGAAGTTTCCACGTGGTTTCCAATTCTACTCTGTCGAATTTGGCAATGTCCGCACGAATTTCTTCAAGTTGAGCTCGAAAGGTCTTTTCTTGAGTTTGGTATTCTTCAAACTCTTTCTCAAGTTTCTCCTTGGATTTCGTCTCTTCAGCGACCCTCACTTGCGCGTTTTCTATTCTTGGAGTTCGTATCTGAAAGTCGGAAACAGCTTCATTTGCAGTATTTCTCAGTTTCTCTAGTTCATACAGGCTTTTCTGTAGTTCTTTGAGTCTTGTTTTCCTCTCGTTGTTTTGTGCCTCGATATGCTGCAAGATGTGGCTCTTGTATTCTGTGGATAAGGGCTGTAAGCAAAGGGGGCATTTGCTTTCTGCGGCGAGGTTGGATACTCGCTGTTTTGAAGTAGTGGTTTCTTTTCTGGCTGACTCTTGTTCCGCCTTGATGTTTGTCATCTGGCCGTCAAAGGCAGCTAGTTGGCGTTTCAATTCTTGTATAGTCAATTCCGGAGGCAAGCCAACTTCTTTCAAGCGGCGTCTCTGCGACTCCAATTGTGTTTCCATGTTGCCTAGGCGCTGTTCGAATTCGTTGATGGTGACAATTTTACTCTGAATCTCATCTACAAGTCTAGCGCACATGTCTTGTGTGTTTGCGAGTTTTGTTTTGAGTTCGGACTCCTTTTTTAGTAACTCCTCGGTTTGCTTCCTCATTTGCTCTAGGCTCTCTAGTTTAGCCGATGCGGTGTGCAATGCTTGTTCTGCTTCTTGAAGCTTCTTATTCCAGTTTGAGGTTTCGTTTTCGAGGACCATGAATTCTTGGACAGCGTTGTGGTAATCAGCTTCAAGCTTTTCTATTCCCACAACATCGAAATCTTTCTCGTAAGCCTTCCTTTCGCCGTCAAATTCTTTTTGAAGCCCGCGAATGTTGTTCCATGCGACTTCATAGTCACTCAGTCCGAACAGCTGGTCCAACCGTTTTTGACGCTCTCTTGGGGCCATATCTAGCAACTCCTTAAGATGCTCTTGCCTAACCCAAACAACCTCGCGGAAGATTTCTTTGTCAAATCCTGTTATGGCCTTCAACTGCTCCTCCACTGCTTCATTTTTCATGCTAGCAATCAGTTCATCTTCTTCATAGAAGCTCAGGTTTTCCACGTCTTGGCTAATTCGCTTTCCTTGTCGCTTCAATCCTCTTTCAATGCGGTAGGCTTTTCCATTCAATAAGAACTCAATCGCTACCTTTGCGGAATTCTCTCCCTCGCGTAGGAGATAGTGGTAGCTTCTAGTCAGAGGGTCCCCGAAGAGAGCAAAATCGATTGCGTAGAGTATGCTGGACTTGCCCGTGCCTAAGCCTCCAACGAGGCAATTGAATCCCCGCTTGAAGTCTATACTAGACTTCACGTGAGACCGAATGTTTTCCAGAGTTATTGTTTTTATTCGCATTTAGATGCGCCTCTAACCTTTCTTTCGCTTTGTCTTCACCTTTCTGCGTTAAGGGTTCTATGAGATTTAACGCAAGCCGCGCAATTCTCTCGGATTCATCCCTTGAATAACGCTCGGAGAAAATTTGAAGAAAATACTCGAAAGCCTTGGTTTTCAAGTCTTTTAGTTCTCCTTCGAATATCGAGCGAACAACCTCTTCTGGAACTTCTGTCTCCTTGAGCCGAACGACGGGGTGAACCAAGAGAGCCTTTTCCGCTGCATTTCTAATCTTGGCGATGTCGATCTCGCTTCGATTGGCTTCGGCTGGCAAAATTCCTCGTAAAACAGGAACAAGAATCACGCCTGCTTCATCGTTTTCTTTGACCTGGCGAACTGCAGACTCGCTGATTTTTGGCGGGGTCATACCTGTATAATCTTTCTCTAGAATGGCAAATCGGCGAGGATTCTCCAGTTTAATGTGCTCGAATTCAGCCTTGCCCTTTTCATCTACTTTCACGTAGTAGACACCTTTTCCCAGCCCAGCATCCGCATAGTAAACAGTCTCTGTCGAGCCACTATAAGCCAAGATGCCTTTTTTGAAACTGAATTTTGAAGGTTTGTGAACATGTCCACCAGCGTAGTAGTTGAAACCCTCTGGCAAAAGTTCAGGCGGAGCTTCAGCTTCCATCTGAGGGGGTTTGACTCGCGGCAAATCTAGAGCCATGTGGAAGACAAATATGTTGAATAGATCTTTGTCAGGTGATGGCTGATTTTTTTCGTAGAAAATCGGAAGTTGTTCCTCCGTTTTTCGCCGAGTCCTATAATTTGGAACGCCGTAGACGTAGCATTTTTCGTTTTTCCAGCTAGCCCCTTTATGACGAGGCAAATAATAGAGCAGCCCTGCTGCGTCTAGAGGATTAAGAATAGTGCTTGTTATGATGTTTGGCGCAGCGTCATGGGACCCATCGACTACTAGGACAGGAATACTTGCATCTCGAAGCTTGCTGAAGTTTCTAACTGCTGCCTCCAAGGTGACATTGCTAGGCCTTGCATGATGGAAAAGATCACCCGCGATTATCATGAAGTCTGGTTTCAACTCAATGGTCTTGTCGACGACTTCTTTGAAGGCCCTAATGAAGTCTTTGCGTCGCTCCTCCAAGTTATATTGGGCGTAGCCCAAATGGATGTCTGCTACATGAATGAAGCTCAAAGCCTTCAGCTGCAACCTCCTCCTTCCATTGCTCTTAGCCAGAGGTTTCTTTTAAATGTAAGAGAGGAGTGAAAATATTTTTTTGCAGGACGATTTGCAGTCTAGCTGCCTTACCAAATATTTAAATCCCTTTTAAGCAACTTTAGGATTCGAGCTTAGTGTAGCCAAAAGAGGGAGAAATTAATGGTGCGACGTTTATTCAAGAGGAAGAAAGAAGAAGAAAAATTAGTGAGTAGCCAGAGAGTCGAAAAAAGCCAGCTTGATCAGGTTTGCGGCAACGACAAAGACCTTTCCGAGGCTTTGTGGCACACAATGTTTTATGACCCGACAAAAATCAATATGACATTAGATGAAGCTGCCAAGAAGGCAGCAGCCTTCGAGAAAAATGGAGAGAAGGGAAGGGCGCGAGTGTTGTATCATATTGCTGGGGGGCTAGCTTTGTGGGAAGGCAACACCTCGAAAGTGAAACAATACTTCGGCAAATGTGAAAAATTAGCTCCTGAAATGTATTACGGAATGATTGTTAAAATCCCTGAAAAGGCGGTTGGGAAAGCTCAGGAATTCTATAAAAAATTCATAAGTCAGAGTTAAGCTTCTTCAGTGACTAGCTTTATTAGCTCTAGTTTGGATTCTTTTTATTGCCGGGGTGGCCGAACGGTTCAGGCGGCAGCCTGCAGAGCTGCTCTATATGGGTTCAATTCCCATCCCCGGCTTCCAGACACCAACCAAGGTCTACAGCTGAATACCAGGTCTGTGAATGAACTCCAGATCTCCACGGGGGACATACGCAAAAACTTTTACGAAAGGAAACGCCCTTATTGAATAGTGTAGAAAATGGAAAAGACCGCATCCGATTTTGGTGAGATTCTTATTAAGCTCATTGACAAGCTCGCTGGAAAAAAGTCTGATATCAAACTAAGCTTTCAGGATTTAACACTCGACACAGGCATGGTGAAGGTCAAACTCAACGGGTCAATTGTCCTAGATGTGCAGTACGTCGCTGACAAATAAGACTTTACCTCTCCAATGGTGGAGCCTTGACGGCACTGACATGGCTGATCAGCTTACTGGAGTCAGGGGTAGCTAGTTTGCTTTCTAATGACGTGGAGACTCTTCGATTGAAGGTGGATAAAAAAAGGATCGATTTCAATCTAATGAATAAAGACTTGTTGATGGATCTGCTGAATAGCACTCAAGTTGATAAGGGCTCGTTGTTAGAGAAAGTTTCATTATTGAGAAGCGTTGCTCGGGAATTAAAAGATGAAGGACTAACATTAACTATTGCCTACCAAGGCGATCTGCTACTAACACTAGGGTCCGAAGCAAAACCCACTTTTTCACAGATTGTTACTGGAACTGACGCTGTGGAAATAAATGATCTGAAACAGCTGATGAGAATTATAATTTAAAGAAACGGACATCTGAAGCGCGTGCGTGCGAAAGCAAGCGAGAACTGAAAAAGGAACGTAATTAGAGACTTGGAAAAAACAGGCGTCGACTTATTTTCTGAGGAATCTAGATTTTTCCTTCTGACTGAATTTTACGGAGTGCACCCAAGTAGGCTAAGGATCCTACAATGGCGAAGGGAACACTAGTGATAAGAATCCGCGTTAGCAGTCCGATCTCGATCGGTAGGCCCAAGAAAGTGTACTGGCGAAGAGCTTCAGCTGCTAAGCTTAAGGGGTTCGCACTAACTAGTGGAATTATTATGGAAGGCAAGTAGTTCTGGACTTTGTCGAGGGGGTAGTATACTGTGCTTAGCGTAAGGAGCACTATTTGCACGACATTCTGGAACGCAAAGAAGAATTCGCCATGTGTTGAGGCTATCGCGGAGAGGGTTGCAGCAATGCCAGCGAGTCCCATAGCCAAGACAAAAAGAAACGGCAGCAACATTATTGCACTCACGATCGCACCCGCTTGAAGGACCAACATTGCAATAAGCAGTAGTGAACTTGCATACACTAGAGCAGCTGCGCCTCCTGCAAGCAGATATGCCATGACCAGGCCTTTGGTACTCACTGGAAGGGACAGCTCATATTGTATTACGCCTTCTCGAAGAGCGAGCCAGATTCGCCTGCCAGTGTCCATCGACGCAGCGAAGAGTCCCATGACAACCACAGCGGGAACAAAATAGTTGAAGTACTCAAAGGTCATCATATTCCCATAAACGAGGGCCACCACAAGCATGTCTGAAAGGTTGAGGCTTAGAAGTATAGCCATGAGCCATTTTGTGCGGAAAAAATAGGAGAAGTCGTTGCGAGCAATAGCGAGAATGACGCGAATTTCGCTCATGCACTCTTGACTCCCTCAACAAGTCTTTGTGCAAGAAATACGCCCAAGCCCAAAGTGCTAGCGGCCAACCCCGCCAACACTGCGACTGCGTAGAAAGGATCCAAGAGGATGGCTGGATCAAACCCTAAGATGAAGCGAACGAGGTCAGAGCCATATGTGAGAGGACTAAAGGCAGCTGCTGAGGCGTATTGGGATGGTAGCACAATAAAGGGATATAAAACTGTGCTGAATCGGATGATGATGGCACTCAAACCGGTAACCATGGCGGTGTAGAGATCGGAGGATTTGAAGGCTATAAAGGATAAACCCAACATCAAACCTGCTACCCCAAATCCAAGAAAGAACAATGTCAATATGCATGCCACTACGGAGATCCACGTCAAATTGCCGATAATTAATAGGGTGACCGTCAATGGAACTGCAAGCATTAAGGCAAGCTCTGTCGCACCCTGCAGGGCAATGGTCAAAAACAACTTTGCCCTCGAAATTGGCAGACTAAGCAAGTAGGGCAATCGCCCCTCATGAGCATGTTCAACAAAGTGGCGACCTGTATGGGATGCCATGTCAAAAGTTATCATAATCACTAAACCTACAGAATAAAATTGGCGGTAGTTTCCGATCGAGGGATTTGTGACCAACTGTGAGATTATTGCGCCATATACTCCAGCCTGAACTAGGAAGACTGCCCACTCCATAACTATCCACACAGGTGGACTGAGCTCTGGCTTCAAGTCGAACCAAACAAGACGAACTACGTTTCTCATTTGTCGTCCTCTCTTAAGGTTCGCCCTGTGAAGTGAAGAAAAACATCGTCCAGAGATGGTTCAGTGATCCTGATTGAATGAATGCGGGCTTTGTTTTGATAGCAAATCTCGGTCATCTTAGGTACCCATGACTCTGCCATGGACACGTAAGCTTTGAATCTGTTTTCTTCCGCATTCGTAATTTTTACAGTTCCTTCTATTAGGTTGAGAGCCTTCTCTAAGGACTTGGGTTCGGAGGTGTCTATTTCAAGTTCAACGATATCGCCGCCCGTGATGCTATCTTTCAGTCTTCTAACAGAATCACTCACAACGAATTTTCCTCGATCTAGCACAGTCACCCTGTCAGCCAGGTACTCTGCTTCGCGAACCTCATTTGTGGCAACTAGGATAGTTGATCCTTCTTCCTGTAATTCACGGATTTTTTCCCAGATTTGTCGTTTTCCACGCAGATCTACTTGGCTAGTAGGTTCATCCAAAATGGCAAACTTTGGACGTTGGACGAGTACTTTGGAAACTTCCAAACGTTTCGCTTGTCCACCTGACAGATGCATGAAAAGCTTGTTTCGAGCGTCCCAAAGTTCTAAGTCCTTGAAAAGATTCTCAATTGTGGATTTGGCCTTTGTTTTTGGAACACCACAAACACTCGCGTGAAAGCGAAGTATGTCCGCGGGTTTGTGACGCCAGAAACCTCTTGCCTCTTGAAACGCTACTCCGAGTAGCTTCCGAACTTGTGTGGGTTGAGCCGCCACATCTAACCCCATAACTTCCGCCTTTCCTGAGGTTGGTTTTAACACTGTGGCTAGAATGAGAAGGAGCGTTGTCTTTCCTGAACCGTTGGGACCGAGAAGCACCATAATTTCGTTTTGGTCAATGGTGAAGTCTAACTTTTTGAGGGCGTAGACCTTGCCATACTGCTTTGTTAATTTCCGGGTTTCAACGGCGAACATTTTTGCATTCCAGCATCACTGCTGTTTTGAAAGGCTACACCCGTAGTGCAGATCTGGCAGATAAATGTAGTGGTTTGTCTGCCCAGTCTCATTAATATGCCTTATTTAACTTGTAGGCCGATGTGGGTACAAGCCTTTTTTGAGATCTCGGCATTTCCGCATATGCACACCTATTTTGCGTGATGCAGTTGAGTTTTTCGTTGGAAAGTCGAATCGAGATGCTGGAGCATTTGGCGGTTCTTTCTGAAGAAGTCTCTGAAGGGGCCTGTCAATGCGAATGCTTCCACTTCGTTGAAAGGAACCCATTGTGCTTCCAAGACGTCGCTTCCAGCTTGTGGAGTGCCTCTCCGCGGGCTCCATCTGTTTTTTCCCGGTTCTGAGCCCCTTTTAACCAAGAGAATCTTATCCTTATGGATGATAACTGCCCCGACCCCTACCAGAGGCTGTGTGGGGTATTTGCGTTTCAAACAATTCATTTCCTTGTCTGTTGCGTACGCGGTATTTATAGGTGTGGAGATTCGAGTGGATGGGCCCGGGGCGATTTGAACGCCCGACCAACAGGTTTCTCTTCCTGTCGATTATGAGCCTGTCGCTCTGACCGTGCTGAGCTACGGGCCCCGCTTCTATGTGTATGGCGCAACAAAATTAAAGTTATGCATGCAATTGATCCTGGTCATCGAATCGATGCAGGCTTAAAGTCTATTGCGCGCGCGCTGGGCGCGTCCATTGACATGGTGGATCTGACTCTGTCATTCACTTTTGCATGTTGTGCGTGTGGCAACCTATAAGTGTCTGCAGTATATTTAATAGCTTGAGGATTTTTTGTGACTTGTTATTTCAGGCATCTAAAACAAGTTTTCACGAGATTAGGAATTGAGGTTGCGAGTGATAATAAGCGCGAAATTGATAAGATTATTCATGGTGTAGTAGGGGTCGATTATAAGAACTGCCAAGCTGCTTGGAAAGAAGTGAAAAAAAGGCTTGCGGAGAATGAAGCTGTTTTCATTTCCAATCTCAGAGAAGCTTGGATCAGAAAAGCTTAGGGGAGCTGCTATCGCATTTCTGCCTGAGCCATCAGCTTTTGAAAGCAACCAATAGCAAATGTCTCAAGTTGAGATCTTAGAGAGAAAGAAGCTTGTCGAAGTTGAGCAGAACATGTCTGGTATTACGATAAGGGGAATATTGCAGTTTGTTGAAAGTAAAGGCATAGAGCTAAAGGCGCTACTCCGGGTTTGTAGGTTTGAAATAGTATCGAGGCCAATGTGGCCACTCATGTGTCGTTTGCTCTGTATCGAAATCCACAGTCAGCTGCATACCCACTTGGACCTTATCCAATGTGACGTTCCTTATCATTCCTGGCAGTTGTGCACCATCTTCTAATTCAACTATTCCAACCGCATAAGGTGTGAATGCTTGGAACTGCTTAGGAGCAACGTGGATGACGGTGTAGGTTCGCAGTTTTCCATTCTTTGGAATTTCCTTCCACGTAAGATCACTGGAGAAGCATTCGGGGCACAGGGGTTTCGGTGGAACTAATAACTTGCCACAGCTGCGGCATTTGCCGCCCATGAGTTTTTTCTCTTTCACGAAATTGTAGAAGCTTTCAATGGTAAACGGTTTATCGTCCGCCATGCTTTCACTCTCTGCTATAGATGTTGACTACGCCTGTTGCACCTAACCCTCCAACGTTGTGAGTTAAGCCTATTTCTGCCCCTCCAACCTGTCTTTTTCCTGCTTCTTCTGTTAGTTGCAGATAAACCTCATACGCTTGAGCTGTGCCCGTTGCGCCAACTGGGTGACCTTTCGATTTCAATCCTCCGCTAGTGCATGTGGCAATTTTGCCGCCAATCTGGCTCTGGCCGTCCTCTATAAACCGTCCACCTTTGCCTGGTCTGCAGAAGCCAAGGTCTTCGTAAGCCACAATTTCTGCGATAGTGAAGCAGTCATGCACCTCCGCCACATCGATGTCAGAAGGGTTAACGCCAGCCATATTGTATGCTTCCCTCCCAGCAAGTTTGCCAGCTTTGAGGGATGTGAAGTCTTTTCTCTCATATAATCCAATTGTGTCGCTTGCCTGTCCCGAACCAATGATGTGAACAGGTGTGTCAGTGAATTTCTTGGCAAGTTCTGGCTTGGTCAAGATCAAGCAGCTAGCCCCGTCGCTGATTAATGAGCAGTCATAAAGCTTTAAGGGCCAGGCAATGACTCGTGAAGACAATACCTTCTCTAATGGAACTTCCTTTTGCATGTGAGCTTTAGGGTTCATTGCACCATGGTGATGATTTTTCACCGCCACAAGAGCCATCTGCTCTTCTGTGGTTCCATATTTGTGCATGTGGGCCGTTGCAACCATAGCGAATAAACCTGGAAAAGTTAGACCATTCCACTGTTCAAAAGGAAAGTCACATGCCATTGCAAGGTATTCTGTGACCTCGGCAGTGGCTCTATGAGTCATTTTTTCCACGCCACCAACCAAGGCAATGTCTGCCAGACCTGACAGAATAGCAAAAAGTCCACACCTGATGGCAGTAGCAGAAGACCCACAGGCTCCTTCAGTTCTAAAGGCCTGAGTTGGCAACAAACCTATCCAGTTTAGGGCTGTTGGCCCTGTGTGTCCTTGATGTTCAAAAGATTCGCCCATCATGCCTATGAAGGCTGCTTTTATGTCTTTTCGAGGATTGAGGTTAGGGCACCTTTTGAAGGCTTCGCTGGCTGCTTCTACGAAAAGTTCTCTACCGTACAGCTCTTCTCGCCTCCCAAATCTTGACATGCCTGCCGATACTATGGAAACCAGAGGTTTTCCTTTCAACTTTTCTGTCTCCAATGAGTTACCATTTGACTTTGAGAGCAAATAATATGGTTCACACAAATATATAAACAGCTTTTGCATCGGTGTGATGAATTGTGGCCCCATGAATTTCGTGGTTGATGTTCAAGCCTTGATGAGCAAACTTTAATGGATACATGCAAACTCGATCTGCGTGATGGTCTGCTTTCATAAGTTTCTGAACCTTTAATGGAAGTGCAAAAGACTTATAGTTGTTGGATACAACTAAACTATTTCTTCCTTTAAAATGAGGTAAAAAAGTTGAGAGAAGTCGCTATTGTTGGCGTTGGATCTACAGGATTCAGAGCAGTAACACCAGATGTTTCCTATAAAGAAATGATGTTTGAAGCGGCCACACGAGCCTATCAAGACGCTGGAAACATTAGTCCGCGGAAAGATATAGATGCTTTCATTTCAGTCGCAGAAGACTATTGGGAAGGCTTCAGCATATTTGATGAATTTGTGCCCGACCAATTAGGTGCTGTTTTGCGCCATTTATTCACGGTTTCCGGGGATAGCATTATTGGATTGTCAACTGCTTATATGCTCATTAAAACAGGACACTTTGATGTTGTGGCTCTAGAGTCGCATGGCAAGCCATCCGACATACTCACGTTATATGATGTTGTTCAATTTGCTATGGATCCAATGCTTAACAGACCCTTGGGAGGACACCCGTTCTTCGTTGCTGGCTTGGAAATGACACGATTCCTCTACGAGACTGGCAACACCAAAGAGCAGTGTGCAATGGTCGTGTCTAAGAACAGAGGAAACGCGCTGGCTAATCCGTATGCAGCTTACGGCGCAGATATTGATGTCGATGATGTACTCTGTTCTAACCACCAGTTCTATCCTCTGAACCAACTTGATGTCAGCCAGCCCTCTGATGGTGGCATAGTAATGATATTAGCGTCCAATGAAGTCGCTGCAGAACTCAGCGACAACCCCGTGTGGGTGAAAGGCGTTGGGTGGGCAGTTGAAACCCCTTCGCTGGAAACGAGATGTTGGAGCGACGCAGTCTATGCACGAATTGCAGCGGACATGGCTTACAAAAAGGCAGGAATAGGCAATCCAAGCAGAGAGGTGGATTTCGCTGAAGTAGATGACTTGTTTTCGTATAAGGAACTTCAACATATTGAAGCCCTTAGGTTATGTAGACCTGGTGAAGCGGGATTATTGGTTGAGGAAGGCGAAACTTGGATTGGCGGCAGTATGCCTGTAAATACTTCAGGTGGAAACCTTGGAATGGGGTGGGCCCTTGAAGCGTCTGGTATGCAGCGGCTACTGGAAACTGTGCTGCAGCTGAGAGGCGAAGCAGGAAGCAGGCAGCTGTCAGATGTGGACGTGGGCGTAGCGCAATCATGGCGGGGAGTTCCAACAACCACGGGCGCAGTTGCAGTTTTGACTAATTATTAAGGTGACAAGAAATGGTAGGCAAAAAAAGAGTTGCAGTTATCGGTGCAGGTATGACCTTGTTCCGGCGAAACTTGAAAGAAACAGGCAAAGAACTAGCATGGCATGCTTCTAAGATGGCTCTAGATCAAGCTGGACTTGAATTGAATGACATGCAAAGCGTGGTCATGGGAACAGCGCCAGACGCATTTGACGGCGTCCACATGAAAGGAGAATACTTGGCCGATGGGGCAGGCGCATGGCGCAAGCCTTATTCAAGAGTGTTTGTGGGCGGCGGAACGGGAGTCTTTGCAATTGATGCTGGCTGGTGGCATGTAGCCTCAGGTCAATTCGACACCTGCCTAGTGGTGGCAGAGGAGAAAATGTCTTCCTGCTACCCTCATCCAGCATATGCCTTCACGACGATCTTTGATCCTATTTATAGCCGACCTTTGGGTGTGACCTTAATTTGGATATTCGCCCTAGAAATGCACCGATACATGCACAGACATGGAATAAAGAAAGAAGAGATCGCGTTAGTTTCGGTGAAGAATAAACGCAATGCTTTAGATCACCCTTGTGCACAGCTAGGGGCAAACATCACTGTAGAAGACGTGCTTAACTCTGAAATCATGTGTTGGCCCGTACAGAGACTCGACATTAGCCCCACCAGCGATGGTGCAGCAGCACTTGTGCTTGCCTCAGAAGATGTGGCCAAGAAACTCACAGATGATCCTGTTTGGATAGATGGAACCGGCTGGTGTATTGATACGACTTTTTGGACAAATCGAGACCTCTACTACCCTAGATACGTGCAATGTGCGGCACAGATGGCTTATAAAATGGCGGGCATCAAAAATCCGCCTAAAGAAATTGACGTGGCCGAAGTTTATGACCCGTTTGACTACAAAGAATTGCATCATATGGAAGGATTGATGCTTGCCCGAAAAGGACAGGCACCTAAACTGACAGCGGATGGAGTCACACAAAGAGACGGGGATCTACCGATAAATCCATCAGGCGGTTTGCTAGGCGTTGGCAATCCCATCGCAGCAGCCGGTTTGATGAAGTGCTGTGAAATCTTTTGGCAACTTAGAGGCGAAGCTGGTAAAAGACAAGTCAAAGGCGACCCAAGAACCGGCTTAGCACAGGCTTGGGGTGACCTGATGCAGTATGGATCCGTCGTAATCATGAGGAGTTGAGCAACATGAGTGAGAAAATTAAGCGTTTTCCTGGTGAGGAGTTGAAGGGTGCCGACATCAGAGTGGGCAAAGTCCCAACTATAAGGTTTCGCCCTAGAGTTAGGTATCTGTGGAGCGCAGGCGTTGCGATGAGTCGATTCATCGAAGGACTGAAGGAGGGCAAAATCGTCGCATCTACATGTGAAAAATGCGGCAGAATTATGGTTCCACCGAGAGCCTTTTGCGAAGAATGCTTCAAACCTGTCGATGGATACACTCCAGTGAAAGACACCGGCACAATCAATACATGGTCCGTTTCCTACGTGGCTGGCGACGCAAGTCGAATTAAAGAGCCCATACTTGTCGCTGTCATTGACATGGATGGAGCCTCTACAGGAATGGGCTTGCTGCACTTATTAGGCGAAATCGACGACTGGAAACAAATAAAATTTGGCATGCGTGTCAAAGCTGTCTGGAAGCCCCCTGAAGAACGCACAGGCAATATCACAGACATCAGATATTTCAAACCAGTCAAGGAGGTTTAAGGCGTGGCAACAGAAAAAATAACTGACATCAGACACATGCTTCATTGGCCTGGACACATGGAAACAGACTACATATACACTCAGGGAATTGCGGGCGAGAAATTTTTCAGCGAGATCAAAGAAAATGAAAAAATTTATGGAGGACAATGCAACCATTGCGGAAAAGTCTTTGTTCCTCCAAGACTTTATTGCGAGCGATGCTTTAGGAAAATCGCTGAATGGCTCAATCTGGGCTCAAAGGGCGTGGTCTACACTTTCACTGTGGTTTATATTGACATTGATGGAGCTAAATTAGATGAACCCAACATGTACGCTTTAATAACATTTGATGGCGCAGAGGGTGGACTAATCCACAGACTTGGCGAGATAGAGCCACACGAGGTCCAGATTGGCATGCCCGTGGAAGCTGTGTTCCGGCCACAAGCTGAAAGAACAGGAAGCATAAACGACATCAGATATTTCAAACCACAGTCCTAAACAGCTACAACTCGCTCCTTCATTCTTCAAACTACAATACTGAGCGCAACATTCAAATGCGCATGCTCCACCACGCGGGCACTTCAAATTAAATAGCGTAGCCTCGTCTCCAACTCTGCTCAGAGTCCTTCAATGGATAGAGAAAGCTACCAGCATGTGCCCGTGACTCTCAACTCATTCAACAAATCAGCTCGGATAATCCGCGTTATTTGAAGATCATGAACTCTTTTTGTCATCTTCGAGTCGCTGTTCTGTTCGTTGAGTGCCATGTGCGAGGATGCTGACTTCACCGTCGAAAAACCCTCTAGGAGGTCAGGTATAGAGAGCTTTTATAGGAAAAAAGGTATGACCTATAAAAAGGTGAGAGTTATGGAAAGATGGTTTGCTAGGCGACGGAAATCAAAGGTTCTAGAGCTTGCAGACAGGCAAATGATCTTGGCTACAGATACTGTAGCTGATCTACAGAAAGCTGTAGCGGCTGCTGTAGAAGGAAAGAAGAAAGAGGCAGCGAATCATATTGGGCACTTGTCTAAGATTGAACATGAAATAGATGAATTGCGAAGGAGCATTTTTGAAGAGCTAACTAAAGATACGATGCCGCCTCAAGACAGGGAAGACATTATGCATCTTGTCAAAAGGCTAGATGAGATGGCGGACCACGTCAAAGATGCAGCGAGAGCTCTCGACCTAATGCTCAAAACGCAGATTTTGAATGTTTTTTGGGACCCGCTTTCCTTTGTGGCAACCAAATTGGTGGAAATCACGAAGATTCTAAGGAAAGCCATCGAGGCGCTAGGCACGAATCCTTTAGAGGCAAAAAAACTTGCGATTACAATTGACAAAATAGAAGGGGAAATCGACGAGAAATACCAGCATGTAAAGGAGCTCCTTCTGAAGTATTCAGATGACATGAGTATGGCAACAGTTCTTTTCCTTCGTGACTTTGCAGAAGAAATGGAACATGTAGCGGATGCATGTGACGACACTGCAGATTATGTGAGAATTTTGGCAGCTACGAGAGAGTTCTAAGAACGGAGAAAAAACGTTTTCACAAGGGCGGTGTAGTGTTGAAAGGAGAAAGAAAGGGAAAAAGACGAATAAGACTGTTTCCAAAACGGGGGTACATTCTATTCTTGGTCGGCATCTTGGTCGGCTTCCTTATATTTGCTCTTATCTCAGCAATCTTTGAAGGAGTAGGTGTAAGAGCAATCGAGTTTCTTTACACCAGTGAAAAACAGAGCTGGCTAGAAGAAGTCACGCCGATATTCGAGCATTGGTACTTCACTGAATATGGTGAAAGGATTTCTATAAAACTTACAGTAACTGGAACACATGACAGCGTCGTTCAGATTCTTTGGGGCAACGTCAAGCCAGTTGCATGGAGTCCGGCCTCAAGCATTTGGATACCTTACTTGAACCTGATGTGGGAAAAATTGGGCAACCAGGAAAAAATCGCCCCAGATATCTGGAATAGGACCGTCTTATCACCTCTGGTAATTGCGGGATGGCGGTCTCTTATCGAAGAACATAGCATAGCTAGCTTTGACGATCTATTCGATTTGGCAAGAATTCATGACTTTAAATATGGACATCCAGATCCCCGCGACAGCAATGGAGGCACAATGGCGGTTGCGCTTGAATTCGCCGAAGCAGCCCAAAAACTACCAGAAAACCTTACTATTGACGATTTCAAAGACGAATCGATTTTAGAACTTGTCAGTCTTCTAGAATCAAAAGCCGTGTATTATGGAAGAAGCACAGGGTTTTTTGGGAGATGGGCTGCTGAAAATGGTCCCTCTTCTATCAGTTTTTTTAGCGTCTATGAAAATGTAGTTTTAGACAATTCTCTAAAGGCTGAAAAGAAGTGGGGACAAGCTTTGGTTGCCATATACCCAGAGAATGGCACCCTTTTCACGGATCACCCGTTTGTCATCCTTGATGCACCTTGGGTAGAATCTTGGCAGAAAGAGGTTGCCCAGCAGTATCTTTCATTCTTGTTGAGGAATGACAACCAGTTGAAAGCGCAGCAATATGGTTTCAGACCAGCAAATCCAAATGTGTTTCTCAATACAACCATTTTTAATGAATCCAATGGAGTTCGTGCAAACATCACCGATGTCCAGAGACTAAATCCGCTCGAGGGAGAAGCTTTGGAAGCTCTTTTCACTGTTTGGATTAAAGTCAAGAATCAAGGGATCTGATGGCGTATGGAGCGTATTTACACGATTTGAGATTTTGGAAAAATCGAAGATTTATTACTTCAACTTTTATATTTGCAGTCGTAGCGAGCCTCTGTGTTTTTGTTCTTTTGCCGACTTTTTACCTGATCTCCTTTACACTCACTAGGTGGACCGAAGTTTACGCAGATGTTTTTGCCAATCCCCTTATTGGAGACGAAAATTGGATGCAAATTTTGAGATATTTAAGCTTCTCTTTAAGACTCTCGATTGTAGCAGTAGCTTTGGACTTCCTTTTTGGCATCCCACTTGCATATTTTTTGGCTCGTAAGCAGTTTCTGGGGAAGTCTTTATTGGAGGATATTATCACATTGTCGCTTGTGATTCCAACTTCTGGTTTTGGCGTGGCTACTTTGCTAACCTGGACCGGAGTTTCGGGTTTGGGAGTTCTTCTAGGAAGAGGGGTCGTTGAAGCATCATATGTGGTTCCAATTGTCAATGTTCCTTTCTTGATGTTGTTAGTTCATGTCGCATTGACCTTTCCCTATGTAGTCCGTACACTTCAAGGGAAGCTTGAAAATCTCGAACCAATATTTGCGCAGGCCTCACGAACTTTGGGTGCATCAGCGTTTACAACGTTCAGAAAGATCATTTTTCCACTTTCTATCCCAGCGCTTTTTTCTGGTGGAGTGCTGGCCTTTGCAAGATCATTAGGTGAAACAGGCGCCACCATGGTTGTGGCTAGCATTCACACCACTGCTCCCATGGCAATTGTCCGATGGGTGTCTGAGTTTAAACTAGCAACGGCATCTTTTCTAGGATTTCTTCTGATTATTTTTGCCACTATTGCTATTCTCCTTGTTGACGTTTTTGTTCAAAGAATAGGTGCCTTTAAAACGCCAAAATCCACTATGTTAGCTAGGATTGGGCACCAAGTATTAAGAACAGAGAAGGTGCTTTCGGGAAAGCTGAGATGGCTAAAGGACATTGCTAGCTTGGCTGCAGTTTTGACAATCGTGATTTTGCCTATCATTGTAGTGCTGACATCTGTAGGAGCTTATTGGTCTCTGGATCCTGATACAGGCAAGTATCAGGGAAGTGTGCTCTACCAACTTTTTGGTCCGCCCAACTACTTCAACTCTCTAATGAGTGCTACTCTCACGTCTGTCTTGGTCGCAGTCATCTCTACTTACATAGCAGCTTGTATTGCAATACCTTCAGTGTACTTGATTAAGCGTTATCGGGCTGGCGGAACTCTTCGTCACTTGTTGAGAATTCCCTTGATCGTTCCATCATCAGCTTTGGGATTGTCAGTGCTGCTCCTATGGGGGCCGAGTGGTTTGAATTTAGCTACACCTGGCATTTGGCTGATAGTCCTAACACATATCGTATTCTCTGTTCCAGTAGTCATGGAGCCTACAATCGCAGTCTACGAAGGTTCAGGTATTCCTATGTATGAAGGCGTAGCTCGCACTTTAGGCGCGACGCCCTACGATGCAGTTGAAACAATCTCGATTCCTATGCTAAAGCGAGGGATCCTTGCGGGAGTAATTCTTTCATTTACGCGGTCCTTAGGCGAAACGGGGGCGACCTTTTTAGTTATGGGAAGCGATGTTACTGTTCCTCCACTAGTTGTCAACATGGTAGAGTCGTTGGCTATACCTGCCGCGCTCTTCGCATCCGCTTACCTTATTGCATTATCATTAATACTCCTCCTACTTTTCAGGATTGTTGTGAGAAAATGAGATTAATACGAAATACTAGTCTAGATCCTAACGACCTGGGTGCGCTTAAAAATGCCAGATGTCAAGCTCGTTAAGGCAAGAAAAACCTTCGATAAAGGGCGCATTGTAGCAGTAGACCAAGTAAGCCTTCACGTTCGTGACAAAGAATACTTTTCATTAGTTGGACCCAGCGGCTGCGGGAAAACAACGACTCTCCGAATGATAGCGGGGCTGGTTGAACCCGATGAAGGTGAAATATTCATTGGAGATAAATTGGTAACGGGTCTACCACCTGAAGATCGAGACATCGGATATGTTTTTCAGCAATATGCTCTGTTTCCCAATATGGATGTCTGGGACAATGTAACCTATGGTCCCACAGTGAAGGCGTGGACTGAAAAGAAGCGTGAAAGGATCGGTAGAGAAATGCTTGAAATGGTTAAACTCTACGACAGAGCTGATGCCATTCCCGATGAGCTGAGCGGGGGCATGATGCAACGAGTGGCATTGTCTCGAGCACTAGCTGCAGGTTCCAAGCTTCTCTTATTAGACGAACCCTTAGGCGCTCTTGACGCGAAAATCCGCAACGAACTTAGATATGAAATAAGAAAGCTAGTCAACGACCTAGAATTGACTGCCATCCACGTGACCCACGACCAAGCTGAAGCCATGGCTGTTTCAGACAGAATAGCAATCATGAAGAAAGGGCGCATACTTCAGGTAGGAACGCCTTATGAATTATACATGAAGCCGCAAGAAATTTTTGTGGCTAACTTCATTGGAGAATCTAATTTTCTTGAAGGACGTGTAGTTAGATTGACAGATGACATTGCTACTATTAGGCTTCGCGGAGACTTGAAAGTTAGAGCCAGGAGAAATGAAGCATCCAAAAGGAATGAACGAGTCGTTTTAGCTATAAGGCCTGAAGCATTCGAGATCTCAAAAAGACAAAGGAAATCCGTTAATGAGCTCAAAGGTGTTGTTGAAAAAGTTCGATTCGAAGGAACAGATATTCGTTACGAGCTTCGTCTAGCTAATGATGACTCCGTCATTGTTGTGAGACCGAGTCTCGGTGGAGAATGGTTTAAACATAACGATAAGATAACTATCAGTTTCTCACCGGACAAAACCCACACATTTCTATATCCCCCACAGGGATTGCTAACTGAGCTCGAATTGGAGTAATTCTTTCCGCGAGCGCATTTTGTTGCGAGGGGGAAGGAGAAAGGAGTTACCAGGGGAGTTGTTAACTCTAATTTTTCCTTTGTTTCCCTCGCCTGTAAAACCATTGGCAGGTTTTCCTATATTCTTTGGCGTAAAAAACACCAACATCAACCTAGGTATGGCTTTACAGCCACAATGCTGCTACTTACAAGGTGACCCTTTTCTGACGTTGAAACCACAAGAACCTGCATGAACATTTATATCCTGAGCACCGCCACAATTACCCCATCCATGCCGCCGTAGCTCAGTTCGGTAGAGCAGCTGACTCTGGTAACTAGTTTGTCAGAGGCTGAAGCTGTTAACCAGTCGGTCGTAGGTTCGAGTCCTACCGGCGGCGCCACAGACAAACCTGCGGCTCTACTTCCTCTTCCGGAAAAATTTAAGGCAGTTTTGCTCAGTGAGATATTCAGATCCTGCATCGATCAACTCGCAGCTTGCAGCTGCGCGCGCGTTCGAATCCCAATCCTACACCTTACTCAAGTGCGTGGTGCACGTACTTGACCAACCACTGATATTTCTACAACCTCTATTTAGAAATCTTGTCGTTTGGTTTTGACATATGTTGTTGACATATCTTCCAGCTTCCACAGCGTTTCTCCAGAACCCCCGTCCATCGTATGTCTTTCGCACCCCAAGGCTTTCCATCAAATTCTCCTTCATCGTCAACTATTGCTGAAAACCAGGCCACATCCCCCGTTTTTGAAATCACAATTCTTAGGTTTCTGATAGTAAATCCTTTGGCTCTATTTCGTGGATCCATCCAACCTTCCAAGATTTTTTTAAATTGCTTCCATCCTACGACTGTGCTTTTAGAATCTGGATAATATGTAAAGAAGTCATCATCTTTTGCGAAGGTGCTTTCGAAGAGTTCTCGATCTTTGGTTAGGGCCCACCCGAAAGAATCGTGGATTATTTTAGTAATTTGGGATTCATCGTTCGCCTTATCTGAACTGGGCAAGTATACTCAACTTGGCAATATTTCTTCGCACTAATAATATTTTTCCAGGACGTAGCTGCAGCGTGCAAAAAATGGGGGGAGTTTATTGGTGATATCTCCACTAGTCGCTTGTTAGATGCGCGCGTGCATTGCTTTGCTACTTTCTCATCTCGTACAAGTCATTAAGTGAGTAGACCTCTTTCCACACAGTTCCAAACCGCTCTTTGTCGAAGTGTGGCTTTCTGATCGTCTTCAGCATGATATCCCGGGATTCCTCATCCGGATACTGACGGTTGTGCTTGTTGGGGCTCAACAAGAGCATATTCTCACCTCTTGCTGAGGAGTCCGATGTTAACTCTAAATAATATGTATTATGGGCTTCACTAAGCATTTTGATGTGCGCGTGCGACCTTGTTATTCTCTCAACATTTTCAGTGGTTTAGGCGCAGCGATCAAGATCCATAAAAGAACTATACCGAAAAGGCTCTAGAATTGGACAGATGGCGGAGGAGAGGGACGAGATCAGTATGCATACATAAAAAGAAGGTTATCTGCATGAAATAATTGGCTTGTACTTTAAGCTTCTGCACTCAAATAATATTTTGTTACAATTTGGTTGGCCTTATTCACTGCTTGATCGGGTGAGTAACGTCTACCCAGCCCTTCAGCCAACAGGTTGACAACCTCTTCAACTTGGCCAACAAACAACTCATCTGGAAAATAGTATTTAGCGATAATTACATCGAGATCTTTCATCTCTCTTTCTCTCTTACATAGGATACTGATGTTTTTTCTATAAATGTCGTCTTTCTTGAAATGATATATTCTGGTTTTGGATTGCATACAGGCATACGCAGCGCAGCATCGACTTCGTCCAACCCTCGCTTATCTGCGCACATTTTTTCATGATTTTCCTTCCCTATAATATCTAATCACTGGGAAACATCCACAATTTTCGTTGCTCAGATTTCCATGGGCCTTGCCCCCGCCTGACCCGATTTTCATACTCAGAAATTTCCGTGCTCACGCGCGCGCATTTTTGGTGTTCAGATATTGGTCTATTTGGAATTTCCCGAAATAATTGGGAACCGGAAAATTCCAAGCAGTTTTTATGGTTGATTTTTTAAGTATGTCTGTGTATTGAATCTCGAGATGCGCGTGGACTCTGAGATACCGCAGGAGGGAATATTCAGTGTGCAAAGAAGCCGAGAATGAACGAGCCACTAACCAGAGTGAAGAGCGAGGGGAGATTAGCGTCCGATCAGAGCAGAATCGCGAAGAGAGTGTGACAATCAAAGAATTAACCAACGCCTTGGAGGAAGAAAAGAACCGTTCCGAGGACTACCTAACTCGGCTCAAGTACATGCAAGCCGACTTCGAGAACTTGAAGAAAAGATTGGATCGTCAACTGGACGAAGTCAGAAAATACTGTAACAAACGTTTGGTGCTCGAGTTGCTCGTAGTTGTCGATGAACTTGAAGCCGCAGTCCAAGAAAGCAAACTAACTGAATCAGTAGCAGTTTTACTTAGGGGTGTTGAAATGACTCTGAAAAAGTTGAAGAGAGTTTTAGAATTAGAGCAGGTTTCTCCAATCGAGTGTGTTGGTCAAACATTTGACCCCGCAAAACACGAGGTTGCAGCAAAAATCGAGAGTGAAGAAGAAGGGAAAATCATCGAGGAAGTGAGGAAAGGATACATTATGAAAGGAAAAGTTATTAGACCCAGCGTTGTGAAAGTCACAACAAAATCATCTTCGAAGACCAGTAAGGAGGTTGAATCAAGTGAGTGATAAGAAAGCAAGGGAAAGAATACTTGGGATCGATCTTGGAACCACCAACTCTGCAGCTGCGATCTTTGAAGGTGGTCGCACTACGATTATCCCAAGTGCGGAAGGGCCAACCGCAGCTGGCAAGATGTTTCCATCGGTTGTGGCCTTCACCAAGGATGGCCAGCTTCTAATTGGAGAACCCGCAAAAAGGCAAGCTGCCGCTAATCCCGAAAACACAATTTTTGAAATTAAACGGAAGATGGGAACAGACTACACAGTGAAAATTCAAGGAAAAGAATACACACCTCAACAAATTTCAGCATTTATACTCCAAAAGATCAAGAAGGATGCTGAGAATTTCCTAGGCACTTCCATAGGCAAAGCTGTGATAACAATACCTGCTCACTTCAACGACAATCAACGACAAGCCACCAAAGACGCTGGTGAAATTGCCGGCTTCACAGTTGAACGGATTCTGAATGAACCAACCGCAGCTTGTTTGGCCTATGGAGTTGACAAAATTGAGAAGGAGATGAAGATCTTAGTTTTCAGCTTTGGTGGTGGCACTCACGACGTCACCTTAATGGACTTCGGCAAAGGCGTATTTCAAGTTCTCTCAACCAGCGGTGATACACAGATTGGAGGGACTGACGTGGACAAAGCTATCATGAATCACATAATCGAGGAATTCAAACGGCAGACTGGAGTAGATCTCAGCAGTGATAAATCAGCATTGGGCAGACTTAAAGAAGCGGCTGAAAAGGCTAAGATTGAACTGTCAACATTGATGACAACGGACATTGATCTGCCTTTCATATACTCTGAGAAATCGGGACCAAAGCATCTGCACCTTACGCTTACTCGAACCAAGCTGGAGGTGTTGGCAAATGCCATCGTTAAGAAGACGAGAAAGACAATCCTGAAATCCCTGGAAGACGCCAAACTTACCCCGACGGATATAGATAAAATAATCCTCATTGGAGGCATGACCCGAATGCCGCTAGTTCAGAAATTTGTTGAAGAAATGCTCAATAAGCCACCAGAGAGGGGAGTAGACCCAATGGAGTGTGTGGCCACTGGCGCAGCCATCCAAGCTGGTGTCCTGACTGGTGAAGTGAAGGATCTGCTTTTGCTTGATGTTACACCCTTGTCCCTTGGAGTTGAAACCTTAGGCCAAGTTCATACCAAAGTCATTGAACGCAACACAACGATTCCCACTAAAAGAACCCAGATATTTTCCACAGCAGCAGACTTCCAGACGGCAGTAACGATCAACGTATTACAGGGAGAACGGTCTATGGCTACAGACAACGTGTCACTCGGGACATTCAACTTAACGGGGATTCCACCGGCGCCGAGAGGCATACCGCAGATCGAAGTTACGTTTGACATCGACGCAAATGGCATTTTGAACGTATCAGCAAAAGATCTGGGGACTAACAAAGAAGCCAAGATCACCATCACTGCCTCCACTAAGCTCTCTGAAGAAGAAAAGGAGCGAATGATCAAAGAGGCTGAGCAATTTGCAGAGCAAGACAAGAAAAAACGGGAAGAAGCAGAGCTAAGAAACAATGCTGACACACTGATTTACACTGCCGAGAAAACAAAGAAAGACTTGGGCGAAAAACTCTCCAAGAGCCAGCAGGAGAGCATTGATGAAGTTGTCTCTGAGCTGAAAGACGCGTTAGCAGGTACTGACAATGAAACAATTAAAGCAAAGTCAGAGGACCTCACAAAAATTCTTCAAGAAGTCGGCACTGCAGTCTATCAACAAGCCGCAGCAGAGCAGGCGAAACAAACCGCTGACAGACAAGACCAGGCGACAGAAAAAGAAGAAAAGGTTGTAGATTCCGAAGATTTTGAAGTGGAAGACTCTCAAGAAGACTAACTGACTCTACCTCACTACTAAGGAGCTCGCCCACTCGATGTCAAACAAAGGAGATTACTACGAAATCTTGGGTTTATCTAGGTCAGCTTCTGATGCAGAGATTAAAGATGCCTACCGGAAGTTGGCATTGAAGTATCACCCTGATCGCAACAAAGCGCCCGGAGCTGAAGACAAATTCAAAGAAGTATCTGAAGCCTACGCCGTCTTATCAGATCCCAACAAGCGTAGACAATATGATATGCTTGGCCACGCAGGATTTGATCGGAGATATTCTCCCGAAGACATATTCCAAGGTGTAGACTTTGAGTCCATCTTTAGAGATTTCGGCTTTGGATTTGGCTTCAACTTTGAAGATTTCTTCAGCCCCTTTTTCGGACGAAGAAGGTTCAGGAGAAGAATCGTCAAAGGTCGCGACATAGTTCATGATGTCAAAATCTCCCTTGAAGAAGCAGCTAGAGGCATAGAAAAAAGGATACAAGTTAGGAGGATGGAAAAATGTGGGACATGCAAGGGAACTGGAGCTAGTCCAGGAACTTCTCCGAAAAGCTGCACGAAGTGTAAGGGTGTAGGACAAATTCGAAACGTTCAAAGAAACAGGTTCTCCATGTTCGTACAGGTTGTTCCATGTGATAAATGCAGAGGAAAAGGTGAATTCATTGAATCACCATGCAAAAAATGTCGAGGGATCGGGCTTGAGGAACGAAAGAGGAGAATTGCTGTAAAAATCCCTTCAGGGATTGCCACAGGATATCAACTTAGACTAAAAGGTCAGGGTGAGGTTCCTCCCGAAGAAGGGGTGCCCGGTGATCTCTACATCAATATGTATGTATCTCCTCACAAATATTTCGAAAGAGTTGGAGACAATCTTTTATACAATTTGGAGATTGGCTTTCCGCAAGCTGCCTTAGGAGCGCGAATACCTATTCCAACGCTGGAGGGTAACACTGAAGTGAAGATTCATCGTGGAACACGCTCGGGCGATGTAATTAGGCTGAAGGGAAAAGGTATGCCAAGTCTGCATAGACATGGTCGAGGAGATCTCTTAGTACGCGTAGACGTATCAGTCCCGAAGAAATTATCAAAGAGGCAAAAAATGCTGGTCGAAGAGTTAGCTAAAGAGTTCAAACAAGAAGTAGATAGTGGAGGGCGATTTTTCTAGGATCCAAGTATGCGCGCGCATGCGCTTTCACTTATGAAATAGACATAATCTTTCATCCTGAGGTTATAGATTGACCGCGCTCACCACTTCCTGACCTCAAGCCAAACTTGAGAGGGCTATTCGAGAAAAAGCTAAAGTGACCTCTTCACGCTCAAGACAGCCTTTGTGAGGCATAAAAACAACTCCAGACTTGCCCTGAAGCTTTAAAACCTTGAAGGGCAGAAAATCTTGCTCGTAGAATAGTTTTTCCCGTTAGGCAATCCCTTAAACTATATATTTGACCTGTCACAGTCTTTATGCTCTCAAACTGATGATTGCGATTGGTGAGAACATGTCAAACGAAAAACTGAAAATTGCACTCTACTGGGCAGCTAGTTGCGGCGGATGCGAAATTGCAGTCTTGGACGTTAACGAGAAAATCCTAGATGTTGTGGCTAAAGCAGACATTGTTTTCTGGCCTGTGGCAATTGACATCAAATACAAAGACGTTGAAGCCATGCCAGACAAAAGCATAGATGCTTGTTTCTTCAACGGCGCGATACGCACATCTGAGAATGAGCACATGGCCAAACTCCTTAGACAAAAATCAAAAATTCTCATTGCCTTCGGTTCCTGCGCCTGTGATGGATGTGTAAAAGGGCTTGCTAACCTCTGGGATAAGAACACAGTCTTTGAACGAGCCTACAGAGAGACTCCTTCAACTCAAAATCCAGACTATGTGACACCTCGGACATCGTTTAAAGTCCAAGAAGGCGAACTGGAACTACCAGAATTCTACGACACTGTAAAGACTTTACCCCAAACTGTAGATGTAGACTACACCATTTCCGGATGCCCGCCCCCGATTCCATACATCCTTAAAATGTTTGAAGGTCTACTCACTGGTAACCTACCCCCAAAAGGATCAAGTTTCCTACCCAACAAATCCATATGTGACGAATGCCCACGCGAGAAAAAAGATCGAAAACTCTCAGCAATAAAAAGAATATATGAAATTGACGATGACTTCAAAACCTGCTTCTGGGATCTAGGTGTCATATGCATGGGACCTGCCACTCGTGCGGGCTGTGGTGCACAATGTCCCAACGTAAACATACCGTGCACTGGATGCGATGGGCCAGGTCCACGAGTAGTGGACCAAGGCGCTGCTGCTATAAGCGCTCTTGCTTCTATTGCCACTGATCCAGAAGTGGTCAACCAGGCTGTGGATCCAATAGGAACGTTCTACAAATATTCCTTAGCTAACTCCATTCTGCGAAGGAAGGTGAGAAAGAAATGAAAGAGATAGTCATAGATCCAGTGACAAGGCTAGAAGGCCACGGAAAAATCACCATATACCTCAATGATGCGGGAAATGTTGAAAACGCCTACTTCCAAGTTCCTGAACTGCGAGGATTTGAACGCTTCTGTGAAGGAAGAAGAGCTGAAGACCTGCCCATAATAACCACGCGAATCTGTGGTGTTTGTCCTGTCGCCCATCACATGGCTGGCGCAAAGGCCCTCGACGCAGCATTCAATGTCGCGCCTACGGAAACAGCTAAAAAACTCAGAGAACTCGAGTATGTATGCTACTATATATATGACCACATTCTACATTTCTACTTCCTAGGCGGACCAGACTTTGTAGTAGGACCTGACGCCCCACCAGCCAAAAGAAACATTCTCGGGGTGATCGAAAAAGTCGGCCTAGACATCGCTAAAGAAGTCATCAAACACCGCGCCTATGGACAAAAAATAACAGGCATTATCGGTGGAAGACCAACTCATCCCGTAAGCGCATGCATACCGGGTGGAATTGCGAAGGCGCTGTCTGAGGAAGAAAGGCAAGAAATCGAGAAAATGGTCAGGAGCTGCGTTGAATTTGGCAAATTCTCTTTGAAGCTTTTCCATGATGTCGTTCTCAAAAACGTAGACTATGTCAACCTAATAAAAAGCGATCCTTACAACCTGCAAACATACTACATGGGGACAGTTGATCAAAACAACAAAGTAAATTTCTACGATGGCGACATCCGTGTGGTTGATCCAACAGGAACAGAGTTTGTGAAATTCGCTCCCCACGAATACTTGGACGTCATCAGGGAACACGTCGAACCATGGACCTATGTCAAACTGCCCTATCTGAAAAAGATAGGTTGGAAAGGCCTTACAACCGGCCCTGATAGCGGAATATATAGAGTTGGACCTCTTGGAAGATTGAACGCTGCTGAAGGCATGGCCACACCTTTGGCTCAAGAAGAATATGAATTCATGTACAAAACTTTAGGAGGAAAACCTGTCCACGCTACACTCGCTTTTCACTGGGCCCGCCTAATAGAACTCATGTATGCCACTGAACGAGCCCTAGAACTGATAACAGACAAAGCCATCACAAGCAAAGACATCAAGAACAAACCTGGCAATCCAGGCGAAGGAGTCGGCATAGTTGAAGCCGCTCGAGGTACGCTAATCCACCACTATCAGTTGGATGCTAACGCGCTAGCAAAAAAGGTCAACCTAGTGGTAGCTACAACTCACAACGCACCAGGCATATGCATGTCTATAAAAAACGCTGCAAAAGGCCTCATACACAATGGCGAAGTCAATCAAGGACTGTTGAATATGGTAGAGATGGCATTCAGAGCCTACGATCCATGTTTCGCCTGTGCTACTCACTTTGCTATTGGCGAAATGCCGCTAGAAGCCAAGATTTTTGATAACGAGAAACGATTGGTGAAAACGATAAGGAGATGAGAATGAAAATGGATCAACCCAAAGTGGGGGTATTCCTGTCTGACGGAGGAAACGAAGTCTCCAGAATCTTGGACTTTGACACTTTAACAAGCTACGTAAAAGACGTTTCAGATGTAACTTTTGTGGCCAAAGGCACTAAGTTTTGGGAGGGAAATGGACTCCAAACGATTGCCAATGCAATTAAAGAGAAAAAGATCAACAGAGTCGTCGTTGCAGAGACCCTTCCAAAGCTGAGTGAAGTCAAGATTGCCCAAGCCGTAGAAAACGCTGGTTTAAACCCCTATTTAATGGAATTTCTTGACCTCAAAGACCATTGCGCATGGCCTCACCAAGACACACCGACTGAGGCGACAGAGAAAGCGAAGGCTATGCTAAGAGGTGCAATAGAACGTGCTAAACTTCTGGAGCCCCTGGAAAAACTTGAATTCTCTACTCTTAAATCCGTCCTTATTATCGGAGGGGGATTAGCTGGCATGCAGGCTGCATTGAATCTAGCAGACATGGGCATCGAAGCGCATCTTGTTGAAAAAGAGCCTTTTCTAGGAGGCCTAGCTGCTCGAGCAGGTCGGTTCTTCCCCACCGATGATTGCGCTATTTGCATACAGGCTCCTGCTTCGGACGTTAAAACGATCACCCACACATCTCGAAAATGCGTCTACCGATCAGGCTTCTCAGAGATCCCCAATTTGAACATCTTGAATAACTCAAGAGTCATTTCTGTTGAAGGTGAGCCCGGCAATTACAGGGTCACAGTGGAGAAGAAGCCTAGATACGTCAACGATCGCAAATGCACTGGCTGTGACCAGTGCACAACCATATGTCCGGTCGAAGTCCCTGACGACTACCAAGCCAAACTCCAGACGCGTAAGGCCATCTACATGAACACGCCAAGCGTTCATCCTCCTATTTACGCTATCGATGACAGCGTCTGCAAATTCTACGACTGTAAGAAGTGTGTCGAAATTTGTCCAACGAACGCCATTGAATTGGACCAAAAACCAGAGCAAATACCCCTCAATGTAGGTGGTATCGTCGTTGCCACAGGCTTCCAAGAGCTGGATCCCAGCATCATTAAGGAGTATCATTATAATGACTATCCAGATGTCCTGACAAATCTGGAACTTGCCCGGATGATCGACGGCTTCGGACCAACAGGCGGTGTAATCATTCGGCCTTCAAATGGCAATCCCGCTAAGAAAATCGTCTTTATTCAATGTGTAGGTTCGAGGGATAGACGCTACAAACCATACTGTTCTAGCATCTGCTGCATGGTTTCCTTGAAACATGCCACAGCAATCAAGACTGCATATCCCGATGCAGACATTTCTATATGTTACATTGATATCAGAACTACAGGAAGAGAACACGAAAACTACTACGAGAAAGCTAGAGAGATGGGAATCAAATTCGTCAAAGGAAGACCAACCGAAATCTCTAGAAACCCTGAGACAGGAAAATTGGTTGTAGACGTAGAAGACGCTCTCTTGAGCCGATTCTTAGAACTTGATGCTGACTTGGTCGTGCTAGCTCCCGCCATGGTTCCTGCTGAAGGAACTCAAGAGCTTTCAGAACTCCTCGGATTGGAGCTGGAGGAAGATGGCTTCTTCAAAGAATATAACGCAAAACTCAGACCCACCGAAACTAAGCTCAAGGGAATATACATAGCTGGAGGAGCAACCTTTCCGAAGGACGCACCGACGACCTCCCTCCATTCACACTCAGCCTCGCTGAAAGCTGCAAAATACTTGAATGCTGGCAAGATAATCAAGGATCAGAGAACAGCGGTGATCGATGAAGATTATTGCGGTGACTGTGAATTCTGCCCTGTCACTTGTCCCTACGGCGCTATAAATCTACTGCCAACTACAGAAGACCACGTGGTTGCTCGAATTTCCGAACTTCAATGCGAAGGATGCGGTGTCTGCGTTGGAACGTGCCCTCTTAACGCCATTGAACTGCGGCATTCCAGACCAAATCAAATGTCAGCTCAGATGAAGGGGCTTCTGTCAGTGAATGGAACATCGAAACCATTAGTTCTAGCTATCTGCTGCGCGGAGTGCGGGCACACGGCTGTGGACTCTTCGGGAATGGCCAGAATGAAATACCCCGCAAATGTGCGGATCATGAAAGTCCCTTGCACAGGTATACTGCAAGTCCATCAGTTGCTGGAAGCGTTCAAAGCTGGTGCTCAAGGCTTGATGGTTGTAGGATGCAAGAGTGATGGTTGTCACTATGAGGTAGGCAGCCAAATAGCCGCCAAGAAAGTAGAATTGGCAAGAACATTGCTCAAGGAGTACGGCATAGCGCCAGACAGGTTGGAAATGCACAATATGGTATACATAGAAGGAGACAAATTCGCCGAAGCAGCACAGATGATGACCAAAAAAATGGAGAAACTAGTTCCACTAGAATTAAAGGGAGGCTCTTAGAGGTAGGGTGAAGACTATAATGGGGTTCTCCGATACCGTTACACGCCAACTCGGCGGCGAAACCTTGACCCTATGCTATCAATGTGGCACTTGTGCCAGTAGTTGCCCAGTGGCCAAAATCACTCCACGTTTCAACCCCCGAGAAGTCATCAAACTATCCCTTCTAGGCGCACAAGACGAAATCCTTTCAGGCGACGCAATATGGCTGTGCTGCTCCTGCTACAACTGTCAAGAGCGATGCCCCCAAAAAGTTGAAATCGCCGACGTCATTTATGCGCTAAGAAACATGGCCTTCGAGAAAGGTGATTTTCCCAACATTTACTCAGAATTCATGTCCGCACTAATGAATGACGGACGGATCGTAAACATTTCCCAATTTGTCAAAAATAAAAGAGAAGGTCTAGGATTGCCACACCTTCAACCCGTAGGAGTCGAAGGATTGCGGAAAATCCTTTCAGCAACGAAATTTAACAAACTTCAAAAACAGGAGAAATCACAATGACAAAATATGCCCTATTCTTAGGCTGCACGATACCTGCTCGCCAACCAAACTATGAATTGTCTGCAAGGAAATCGTTGGAAAAACTGGGAGTCGAACTGGTAGACTTGGCCAACATGACATGTTGCTGCCCACCGCCGATACAATCTATCGACTTAGAAACCAGCTTAGCTGTTGCGGCTTACAACATCTCTCTAGCCGAAGAAGCTGGCTTGGACATCATTACATTATGCAGTGGCTGCTTTGAATCCCTTGCCATGGCAAACGAGATGTTAAAAAAAGACAAGAAGCTGAAATCAAAGATAAACACGATCCTATCCAATGCTGAGAAAGAATTTCAAGGAAACATAGAAGTCAAGCACTTACTCCAAGTTCTAGCAAAGGACGTGGGAATCGCCCAACTTAAGCAACAAGTGTCTAAGCCTTTGACCAACTTGAAAGTCGCTGCTTTCTATGGGTGCCACGCGCTTCGCCCTAGTGAGTTGCTGAAACTGGATGATCCAGAGCGTCCACGGATTCTTGAAAACTTAATCGAAGCAATAGGTGCAAAGAACGTTGAATACCGAAACAAGTTGAAATGTTGCGGTGGACTCTTGAGAGGTTTTTCGGACGACCTTGCCCTCAACCTTGCAAGGGAGAAAGTTGTAAACACCTCAAAGGCAGGAGCAGATTGCATCGCTACTCTCTGTCCCTTCTGCTTCGTTGCTCTCGATATTGGGCAGATTCAAATGCGGGCGAAACTGAAAGAGAGCCATGACATGCCAGTGCTTCATTATTCTGAACTCTTAGCTCTGTCTTTGGGCATAAGTCCGAAAGAATTGGCATTAGAGACTCACAAAATCAAGGCAGACAAGATTATCAACCAAATACTCTGATTCCAATATACTCTCTTTTTTCTTGTATCACTTAAATCGGAGATCTCGCACAATTACTCGCCGAATAACAACCTTCTTCACAGTTCTTTCAAGATCGCGCATGGCTAATTAACTGGCTAGTGAAATTGCTTCTCGCAAACTTAATCGTTGAGCACTACCTTTGGCCAACTAGATAATGATGTATTGTGCGTGCAGCTTTTTTTCCAGCTCCCATGGCACTAATTACAGTGGCTTCCCCCGTTACAATGTCGCCTCCAGCATAGACTCCCCGCAAACTGGTTTTTCCAGTCTCCTCATCCGCCACGATGGTGCCCCATTTGGTAGTTTCCAATCCCTTTGTGGTTCGTTGTATAATTGGATTTGGTGTTCTTCCAACTGCAATGATTACGGTGTCTACATCCATCAGGAACTCTGATCCCTCAACTGGACTGGGACGTCTTCGTCCAGATTCATCAGGTTCTCCCAGCTGCATCTTAACACACTCCATGTGTTTCACCAATCCTTTCTCGTCTCCGAGAAATCTGGTTGGATTTGTGAGAAGCTTGAATACTATGCCTTCTTCTTCAGCGTTCTCTATTTCTTCTGCTCGAGCTGGCATTTCCGCCTTTGACCTTCGATACACAATGTAGACGGTTTCAGCTCCAAGTCTCAAAGCGGAGCGGGCGGAGTCCATTGCTACGTTGCCAGCTCCTATAACAGCTACTTTTTTACCAATCATGATAGGCGTATCATATTCTGGGAAAGCATAGGATTTCATTAGATTAACACGAATTAGAAACTCGTTGGCTGAATATATTCCTCCAAGATTCTCGCCTGGCAGTCTCAGAAACTGAGGCAGTCCTGCCCCGGTCCCAATAAAAACCGCGTCAAACCTGTTTTCGAAAAGTTCTGGAATAGTAAACAACCTACCAACGAGAGTATTTGTTTTAATTGACACTCCAAGCTTTTTCACGTAATCTGCTTCAGCTGCAACTATTCTTTTAGGCAGCCGAAACTCTGGTATGCCATAAACAAGTACGCCGCCAGGTCTGTGAAGGGCTTCAAAAATAACGACTTCGTGTCCAAGCTTGGCGAGGTCTGCAGCGGCAGTGAGTCCGGCTGGCCCAGCGCCGATGACTGCCACATTTTTGCCAGTATTTGGACGCTTTGGCGGAGCTTCTTTGGTTTGCGCGCGCATTTCCCAATCAGCTGCAAACCTTTCCAACCTCCCTACACTAATAGGCTCAGCAGCTTTGCCCATTACGCAATTCTTTTGACATTGTAACTCTTGAGGGCAAACTCGTCCACAAATGGCTGGGAGACTATTTTTTTCCTTAATTTTCTGTATGGCTCCGTCGAATTTGCTCTCATTAATCAGCCTTATGAAAGCGGGAATGTCTATGTCTACAGGGCAGCCCTCCCTGCATTTTGGTTGAGGGCACTGTAAACATCTTCCTGCCTCGGCTATTGCTTGTTCTGCAGTGTAGCCAAGGGCTACTTCGTTGAAGTTGTATATTCTATTTTCAAGTTTTTGTTTAGGCATTGGAATGCTTTCTTTGCAGATTTTCGGTTTTGGCTTCTTTTCCACTCTAGTTGCCTCTACATTTATCTAAGTGCTCTAAAGCAAACTTTTCTTTAGCGAGATAGGCTTGTTGACGTTTTATTAACTCGTTGAAATCAACTTGATGGGCGTCAAACTCTGGTCCGTCCACACAGGAGAATCTGATTTCGCCGCCAATTGAAACCCGGCAAGCACCGCACATTCCCATTCCATCTACCATTATTGGGTTTAGGCTAGCGATTGTCTTTATTTTGTGCAGACGAGTCACTTCAGCGACTGCCCTCATCATTACTGATGGACCTATTGCATATACAATGTCTATAGAGTTCCCTTTTTCAATGAGCATTTCAAGAACATCGCTGACAAATCCTTTGTGCCCCTTCGATCCATCATCGGTTGAGATGTAAACCTCGTCACATATCCGCTTCATCTCGCGTTCCAAGATGATTAGTTTTTCATTCCGTGCCCCAATAATCGAGATTACACGGTTTCCTGCCCTTTTCAGTGCTTTTGCTATTGGCAGGCAAGGTGCTGTGCCGACGCCGCCTCCGATGATAATTGCATTCCCGTAGTTCTTGATTTCGCTAGGATTTCCTAGAGGACCAATCACATCTCTTAGTTCTGCACCAACATTGAGAGCGCCAAGTTTCTTAGTGGAGACGCCAACTTCTTGAAAGATCAAGGTTATTGTTCCATTTTCCGGTTCCCAATCTACAAGAGTTAAGGGGATTCTCTCACCCCTTTCGTCCACTCTTAACATAACAAATTGTCCTGCATGGGCTTTCTGGGCAATCTCTGGGGCTTTAATTTCAATTAGAATTGTCTGAGGGGCTAAAATTTGCGATGTAACGATTTCGTACATGTAGGCACTTCACGTAATTGTGCTCGCATAGAAGTAGCTTACTACTTGAATCTTTCTAATAAATTAATTGCAATCTTCAGTAGAAAACTTTATGTTACAAGAATTAGCAAATCCAACCTCATGCGAGCGCGCAGGAGGAGGCAAGTTTATTTCAGCAAAACCTGAGCAAAATCCTTAAAGCTGCAATCAAAACTGAGGAGCAATCTCATGCCCTCTACGTCATGGCACAGACCAAAGTCAAGTACTCTTCTTCCAAAAAGCTTCTACAAGAATTAGCACAAGAAGAGTTGAAACATAAAACGAAACTCTTGGCAATAATGGAAAACCAAAAAAGGCTTTCAGAGCTTGGTTCTTTTGAAAAGAGAATGCAAAACCTTAAAATCGTTGACACAATGAAAACTACTGCTTTGTCTGAGGATGTGGACTATCAACGCATACTTGTTTACGCAGCGAAACGAGAGAAAGCAACATACGACTACTACAATTCGCTGGCTCTAGGACTTGAAGGTACCGACCCTGGAAAGATTTTCTCCAAGCTCGCACAAGAAGAGCTAGCCCACAAAAATCGGCTGGAAAGAGAATATGATGAGTATGTGCTGAAAGAAAACTAGCGTCCGAACTAATAGTAGTATGGGCGTTTGACATACCCGAAAGCCTCAGTGGTCGCAACGATGGCTTCTCCTACTGCAGTTCCGATCTGCTTCACTGGTCTGACCGTTACATCTCCGGCTGCGAAAACGCCTGGAACATTAGTTCTCTGACACGTGTCAACCACGATGTAGCCATTTTTGTCTACTTGAACCCCTGCTTCTTTAGCAAACTGCGTGTTCGGAGTTTCCCCAATTTGGACGAAGAGACCGTCAACGTTCAATTCATTTAGTTCTCCAGTTTTATTGTTATGCACTACAACGCTGTTCACGATGGTTTCACCTTTAATCTCTTTGACTTGGGAGTTCCAAAGAAATTTCACGTTCTCCCTTTTCAGATCATCCAGGTAGGCTGCTTCAGCCCGCAGTTGACTTCTGCGGTGCAGCAATTCTACTTCTGCCCCTACAACTGACAAATAGCGCGCTGATATTGCTGCGGAATTTCCCCCCCCTACAACAATTACCTTCTTGCCCTTAAAGAAGGGCCCGTCACACATAGCGCAGTAGCTAACTCCCTTCCCTTGAAATCTCTCTTCGCCAGGCACGTTGAGCCGTCGATGATGGGTTCCGGTAGCGATGATAATGGCAGGTGTTGAGTACGTGGTTTTTTTTGTTTTCACGACTTTTTTTTGGCCTTTGGGATCGAGTGAAACTACCTTTTCTAGTTCGTTTATCTGCGCCCCGAACTTCTGGCAGTGTTTCACCATCTTCATTACCAGGTCAGGTCCGCTAATGCTGTCAAACCCTGGATAATTTTCGATCCATGGGGCGATGGCTGTTTCACCGCCTGACATCTTTTCTTCAAGAACGAGGGTTTTCATTCCACTTCGACCTGCGTATATCCCTGCCGTTAAGCCCGCAGGTCCAGCTCCAATTATTATAATGTCCCAGCTTTCCATTTTGCTCGCTTTTTAGCTGCTTACTGTCGTTAATAAACTCACTGCCTACACACAACTGCGAAAAGCTTTATTAGGACTCCTAGTTTGTAACCTAAAGCTGTTGGCGGATACTATCCGCTGGAACGTAACCTTTAAGGTTGAACCTACAACTGAGGAACATTAGATGACGTACAAGTACATTGCAAAAGCCTGGGAAAAGCCAGAAGACTCTTATGTGAAAGATCTAATGTGGCAGAGACTTATTGAATGGCGAAAGCAGCCCGTTATTGTTAGAATTGAAAAACCTACAAGGTTGGATAGCGCGCGGAAGCTAGGATACAAAGCCAAGCAAGGCTTCGTTATATCTAGAGTTAGGATGCGACGGGGGGGATTGAGAAGAGCTAGACCCAGATCTGGCAGAACACCGCGACGTATGGGGTCTGCCAAGTACAAACCTGCAAAAAGCTTAAGGCTGCTGGCTGAAGAAAGAGCAGCGAGAAAGTTCCCAAACTTGGAAGTTCTCAATTCTTACTGGACTGGAGAAGATGGGCGCTACAAATGGTACGAGATAATTCTGGTTGACCCTATGCACCCTGTCATTAAAACAGACAAGGATGTTAACTGGATTTGCGAAAAAGTCCACAAAAGGCGTGTTTTTCGAGGATTAACGAGTGCAGGGAAAAAGGTGAGAGGACTTCGCCACAAAGGCAGAGGCGCAGAAAAGGTGCGTACTCGTAACAGATAGACAACCGCGATATTGTTTGCATGCGTTCGTTGCTTTCGTCTAATCTCATTTTATCGAAACCGAGCAAAATCAGCAAGGAGCCAGCGATCGGACGTCCACTCAATACGTGTGAGTTAACTATATAATGTTAAAACCTTACGAATGCCCGCCACTGAAACGTGGTATTTGACTCCATTGCTCTTGACAGCTTGCACATACCCCAGTTCCGCCAGTTTCCGCAAAAACTCTCCAATAGTAGAAACCTCTTTATCTGTCCACTTGGCAATCTCTTCGACCTTGAGCGATCTTTCAGCGTTGATGGCGCCAACATTATGCAACATGCATAAAAACCGAAACTCCTCAGGCAGTTCTGGGCGGGGCGAAACAGGGGGATACCTGCTCATATCCTATCCTTCTCCTAAAACCCTCTTATAAACTTCAACCGTCTGCTTTGCAACGGCTTGCCAACTAAACCGACTCTGAACAGTGGTATATGCGTTTTTAACCAGCCAATCCCTGTACCCTGAATCAGAGAGAACGCGTTCAACACCCCATGCAATAGAGTCAACGCTACGGGGATATACATACACGCCAGTCTTATCGTGTTCCACCACCTCTGCTAGACCGCCAACTTGGCTGACCACTACAGGTACGCCTGCTGCCATACCTTCCAACGCCACGATGCCAAACGGCTCATAGACAGAGGGAACAACCATCACGTCTGCACTTTTAGTTAAAGCTACCAAATCATCATCAGAAATGAAGCCTGTAAAGTTGATCCGCCAATGCTGTCCTGACCGGTCAGCCAGCCACTCCAGATGCCCTCGCATCCATCCTTCACCAACAATGACGAATTTTGCATCTGGAAAACGCCAACCAATCCGAGGCACTGCTCGAATTAAATACTCAACTCCCTTTTGTGGTACGAGCCGACCTACAAATAGCACCATTTTCTCATGGTCTCCAACGCCAAAACGTCTTCTAACGGCCCAACGGTCCGCACCTACATTATACTTCTCTACATCAATTGCATTGGGAATGACGTCGACATCCTTTCCTGGCATCTTAAAATGATTGCAGATTTCACCCTTCATGGAATTACTAGTCACAATTATGCGAGCTGCTTCATAGCACGCCCACCACTCCAGTCCATCGATCATATAGGAATCAGGATGATGCAAACTTGACCGACCATCCTCTGTGCTATGCATTGTACATATCAAGGGTTTGTTCATGAAGTGTTTGAAGCCGATACCTGCTGGCGCTGCAAGCCAATCATGAACGTGAATCAAGTCAAAATTAAAATCTCGTTCCGCCGTGGCCAAGCGTTTTTCCAAGAAATGATTGAATAGAAACGCCCAAACGAGGAAGTTTGGGTGACCTACTTCTGTTTTTGAGCGGTAAATTTTGAAGCTCTCAATTTCCTCGTAATCTGGAGCCCCTGGAAAATCTAATGTGACGACACCCACATCGTGGCCATCCTTCGCCAACGCTTTTGCCAATCCAAAAACATGACGAGCAATTCCACCTACAATGCGAGGAGGAAACTCCCACGATAGTAAACATATCTTCATGAATCACACATTATCCTTACCAGCTAATGCCCCAAGCTGCTTTACTCTTGCATCAACAGCCATAACAAGTTTTCTCCGAAGTTTCTCACCAAGAAATTTCATTCCAGAAATAGATTTTACGCTTTCAGCCAGTTTTTTGTCTCCTAACACTTGACTCAGCCACCTTTCAAAGTCACCTCTTTCTGTGTGATACTGAAGTGACTGCCAGGGGACACTACTAAGTGTTTTAGCGAATTCGTTCAGATCATAGGCCACCCTGTCAGTTGGTCGCGCAAACTCGTAGAAGAATGTGAAGCCTTTGTCTGTCGACAACCGTCGCAAAATCCATTTCGCTGCAAGCTCAGGTTTCTCAAGTTCCCGCAAAATTCTTGCTTCAAAATCAGAAATCACGTTAGAAAATGAAACAAAAGCGTCAATTGGGTTTCCCGATGGATTGAAGTAGCAATGTACGTCGCCAGGTCCTCCACCTTTGACACTCATGTAGTAGAGGTGATCACTCATCTGGAAATAACGCCAAAGCCTTATCCAAAATTTGTCTCCTAAGCCCTTCACAAAAGGTTCTAATCCTTTCAAAACCTCGTAGGAGACTCGCTGCATGGGATTGTCTAACCAAGCGCTTGGGTCACGTTCGAGATCAGCCCAAGATACGGTGTTATATTCGTGAACATCAATCTCGCCGACCGGTTGGTGGAAACGTATCACTTCAGAGGGAGTGCGCCAATGCAGGTGCTTCCATTTGAGCACTTCACTTGGCAACCACCTAAGAAATTCGTGAATTCCACTCTCAGGCCAGTGGTGTTCTCCGAAAGTTTCATAATCAACGAAAATAACAACCGTTTGTCCTTGCGCCGTTGCAAGCCAGCTCCCATATTTCTGAGCTGTCAAGGGCCACTCGTTCCACCATCTCGCGGAGAAACGGAAGCCAATATCATCGGAGAGCCGGTAATTGCGAAGCAAGACAGGAATAGAAGACCCTCTCGCTTTGTATATGAAGTTTGGGCTTCGCCAACGGAGAATTCGTTCTGCGCCTTCCGTTATGATGGCTTCGTAACCTATGTTTGAAATGGTTTTTGCAATAGCATTATTATAGAGACACTCGGTGTTCTCGAAGATCTTTGGTTGACGATTGAACAACCCCTCTATCAACTGTCGATGCATTTTCACTTGGTCAATGAATTCTGACCGGTCAATGCCAAATAGGCTTGCAAGAGAGTGATAGTATGTTTCGCCTAGAAACTCGACACAGTCTGTGTCCGCTAGCTTCTTGAAAGATTCGACGAGTTTTGGATCCCAGCTTTGGCATTGTTCAATAAAGGCCCCTGAGATTCCATAGGAAACCTTAAATTGCTTCCTTTCTCGCGAAAACCTTCTAATCTCGTTGAGTATGATGTTATTTGCTGGAAGATAGCACTTCTTTGCTACACGATCAAAGATGTGTCTATTCAAAGGATTATTAAAATAGAGTTCAAACAGGTCTTCCTTGCTTCTTGGAGGTCGCGTCAGCAAATCTGAATGGAAATTGCGATTCAACCTCAGTGGCTGATGGACTTCAAAAATTAGGCAAATATCAGTCAAGGTTGTTTCGACCTGAAAACTCTTTTCAGCTGTTTCACTGTATCATCTCTCCCACTTATTTGGCTTGCTGGCTGAGATTTTTCTTAGAACATTATTTTCAAAAGGTGGTCGCTCTAACAACACATCCTCAACAAATGCTCTTAACGGCTCCGCTACACTCCATGCTTGTGAGATGCAGCCGCCTGGTGAATGAGGCGGGTCACCATCCATAATTTCACTTATCGTTCCGAGTCCAGCTTGCTCCACTTGGTTCTTGAACAACGGCTGAAGGAAGTTGTTAAAAGCATACTTTCTCCATTGGGCGTCGAAGTTCTTCGTTTTCAACAACGCTGTGACGAATGGTCCAATTAGCCAAGGCCACGTCGTGCCATTGTGGTAGGCGTAGTTACGTTCAGCCCAGTTTCCGCAGTATTTTCCACGATATTTCGAGTCGTCCTGTGAAAGCGTTTTCAATCCATAGGGCGACCATAGCTTATCCTGAACAATAGAGACTATTGCTGTCTGCCTTATTCTGTCAAGCATAGAAAAGTCAAGTGAAACAGCCAATATTTGATTTGGCCGCAGTGATTGATCTTCTATTTCTCCATATCTTGAGTCTAGAAGGCAATTTAGGTTGGGATTCCAGAATTTTTCGCGGAAGCTTTTTGCAGCCTTGTTTGCAATTTTTTTGTATTTCTCTGCAAGATCATCGCGTCTCAAATGAGTCGCGATAAGTTCCATAGTTTTCAGTGAATTGTACCATAATGCTTGAATTTCTACAGCTTTCCCTTCTCTGGGTGTAACCGGGTTGTTGTCGATCACTGCATCCATCCACGTTAGCTGTGAGGCGTGTATGATCAGTCCGTCATCATCAAGATGTATGTTATTTATTGTTCCTTGTACGTGATAGGTAATTACAGACTGCAACGTTTTCCAAAGCGTTTTCTCGATAAAGTCAAAGTCGCCTGTATATTTAAGGTACTGAAGAACAGCGTTGAAAAACCATAATGTGGCGTCAACCGTGTTGTAGACAGGATCTTCTCCAGTTTTATCTGGGAACCGATTAGGGATGATGCCCTTATGCATGTAATGCTTGAAAGTTAGCAGTATTTCTCGAGCAACATGGAAGCGTCCAAGGACAAGAGAGAGGCCTGGCAAAGAGATCAGCGCATCACGCCCCCAATCTTCAAACCAGTGATAGCCTGCAATAACTGTTTTCGTGTTTGTGGAGGTCCGATTTACGATAAAGGAATCAGCAGCTAAAACAAGCCATTTGAGCCAATCTTCTCGAATTATGTGGGGATGTTGATTATAGAGTTCCCTTACGGTCGCGTGTAATCTATCCAGTTCTTTTTGATAAAAGCTGTTGAAATCCCTTAATTCTTCAATTATGGAAGAGTGAACATTTTCTGCATCCTCTTCATTTTTATCAGCCGTAGCAATTATGCAGAATCTTGATTTTGCGTCACATTCAATTTCATTTTCGAAATGCCCAGGGATGTAGCAATCGTCGAAGTAGCTGTTTCCTTGGGATTTGTCGGCTCTGAAAAGCATTCTTTCAATCCATGCTTTCCCCTCAGCAATGTATCGTCCATGAGTCGAGGACATGATCAAAGTTGAGTCCGGATTCATAGTGAGTTTTGTCTTCTCAGAGTTCGTGCTTTGAAAGAAGCTCTGGTCAATCGCGTCTTTATCCGTAACGGCATGGAAATGTCTGAGATTGACGAGAGGCGAGACACGCAAAGTTGTTTTCGAGGGAGATTCAACGTCGAAGCAAACAACTGTTGCGTTTTTCTCAGAGGGCATTAGAATTGTCTTGCGAAGTTTTGCCTTTCTCGTGCTGTAAATAAATGTGGGAAATGGAAACCTTGAGAAGCTTTCGAGATATTCATAGCCTTTAGGGTGTATGCCATGACTAAATTCATTAGCGCCCAGATGGTAGATTTCATCCTCAACAAGGAGCTGTTCATCAAGCTTTGAGAGTACAACTCGCCTGTCCACAGGAGGATTGAAAGAAGCCACCAAGACTCCATGGTATTTGCGAGTATTTATCCCTAAAACCGTTGAAGAAGCGTATCCCCCTAAACTATTTGTCACAATCCACTCCAATCTTAGAGCTTCTTCCAGATTTGAAAGTGGTTTGCGGTGAATTGTGATTTGAGGTAAACTAATTTTCACGCAGCTTCAACCTCTAGGTTTGTATAATTTTGCGACATTCTCATCACGGCTGACACCAAAGTGTTTGGCTACAGGATTGCACTTGGTTCTCAGGAGCAAAGCATGAGGTTGCTTTAACGCTACCTCTGTCAGGGTTTCAGCGTATGCCATGCCCTTGGCAATAATAAAATCAGCTTCCTTGTAGGCTTTAATGAACTCCTTGGAGCGTTCCTCTGGTAAAGGCAGGCCCACAGCGTCGGCTCCAGTAGTGATAATGGCATCAGCTACCTCCTGCATGTTCACGGCGTCTGCATCCGCCAAAGTGGCATCATTCAGAATAGGCCCCGCTTTAACTACAACTATAACTTTTGCACTCAAACTTTTCAATTCGGCAATTAAGAGCTTATCAAACGCGATTTCGCCAGCATTATCCGCTAAAAAAAGGATTTTGTTCGCTTTATTGGCTTCTTGGTAAATCTCTGATATGTCATCAACTGCTAACTCCTTCTCAGCGCTTTCAATCAATTGTTTCAATTTGTTGAAATCTACTTCATGTCCCGGAATGTCAAACTCGATAGTGTTACCGACAATCGCAATAAGACTTGCTTTTCTGAATCTTTGTTTCTGTGAAGCTTCCTGGCTAACCAAGTTCCTCAGTGAAGGTAGTAGATTGAGAGCTACTTGGTTGCTGGCACGTTTTTTCTCCCTGTAGATGTCTAGAGTACCGGAGATTTTCTTGATCATTCGATCCCGCATCGTTCCAAGAATCGCCGCAACTGCGTTTGGATTAAACTCTTTTGCCATGTATTCCAAGAGCGTTGAAGTTGCGGCGAATTGAAGAGAGGGATTCTGAGTTGCTCCCACAATCTCCAAGTAACCACGATGTATCATGCACGAGAGGCATTCGATTTCTACTTTCAAGAACCAGCACCATCAGACAGTCGTGGCTGCTTGAGCAAAATCTAGAAGCACTTTTTTCGGTTCTTTCGCTTTTACAATGCCGCTAGCAACAAGAACGCCTTTAGTGCCTAGTCTTAGAGCTGCAGTTACATCATCACCTTTCGTGATGCCAGCGCCACATAGAATGATAACTTCTGGATTTATTTGCTTGACAAGGGTTTCCGTTTTCATGATGATTTCGGGTTTAGCTTGTGATACAGGTGTGCCCGTTCCAATTAGTTCAGGAGGCTCTATAGCGATAAAATCTGGCCTTAATGCGGCGGCAGACGCGCTGACCTTTGCGTTGTTTGTGCAGACCACTGATGCTAATTGCATGTCCCTAGTCATTTTGACGGTGGCGTCGATTTCCGCTAGTTTCAAGCGACGTTCCGAATGGTTGATCAATGTTCCCACCACACCTGCTTCTTTCACAGCTTGAGGCAAAATGTGACCTGTGTAACTTCCTGGCCATATTGGATCAACATGTTGTGCAAAAATTGGCAAAGAGGATTTCTGGGCGAGCTGCTGTATATCTGTATATTGGGGGGCTAGTCCAATACATACGTCTGTTTCAGCACTTACGCTTTCCGCCATATTGGCTAGCTCTAAAGCTTTCTTTCCCATTGCCTGTGTGTACGCTTTGAAGTTAACGAGAATCAAGGGCGTCCAAAGCGTGTTCAAATTCATTGCCACCGTGTATAGCATATTGGAGTTCGTTAAAAACAGTTATGCCAATCTACTCTTGCTTTTCTGCTACGTAGTAATATTCGCCTATATTGTGCTGATACCTGTCGGTTCTCGACCCTTCTTTGTTCACTCTCGGTCGCTTTGTGGTTGGATCTCTCCTGAATGTAACTTCCATCTTCTTTAGGAAAGCATTCATACCTTTTCTAAGCGTCGTTGGAGGATTAGCAACACCTCTTACACCTGGCTCTCCTTCAAAAACCATTAAGCAGTCAGCAATGAAGTCTTGCGCAACCACATCGTGTTCCACAATAAACGCAGTCGCCTGTTTTTCCTCAATAAATCTTCTGATGGTGCGCGCCATGTTTAAACGTTCTTCAACATCTAGGTAGGCGCTTGGCTCATCAATCAGATAAAGCTGAGCTTCTTGAGAGAGACAGGCTGCGATGGCGACTCGTTGGAGTTCGCCCCCGCTCAGTTGACCGACCATTCGATCCAGCAATTCTTCCACATTAAGAGGTCGTAACACTCTGCTTTGATACCAGCTTGCCGAAAAATGCGCCTGTTTAATGCTTCTTAATAGTGTTTCTACTGTGCCATCATACTCTGCAGAAATATATTGAGGCTTGTAGCTTACTGCTAATTTGCAGAGTGCAGCAGTCGTTTCATCATCAGGCTTTTCAATTCCCGCTAGAAGCTTTACAAAAGTTGTTTTTCCAATTCCATTTGGACCCACAACTCCAACAACTTCGCCTCTTTTGACTTCCCCACATTCTACATCTAGCTTGAATCCCTCGAATGTTTTCTTCATTTTGTTCCATTCAAGAATGGCTTCACCACCTGCTTCACTCATCGTTGGAGGCTTTACGTGGAAAATTATCGGTTCGTCCCTGAATCGAATGTTTTCGTCTGGAATATAGCCCTGCAAGTATATGTTGATGCCTACACGTACACCATGAACATGGGAAACAACGCCATAAACACCCGATTCTCCATAAAAAACGCAAATTTGATCTGACAAATAATCAATCACAGCGAGGTCGTGTTCGGCAACAACAACATTTTTATCTTCTTCTTTCAAGCTTCGTATTGCACGCGCAACTGCCAGACGCTGCTTCACATCTAGAAAGCTTGAAGGCTCATCAAAAAGATATACATCAGCGTCCTTAAGTATGACGGCAGCGACAGCGACTCGTTGAAGCTCGCCACCGCTCAAAACATCTAATTTGCGAGTCCAGATCTGCTTTAGCTGAAGCTGTTCTGCAATTTTTCTAAGTCTACCTCTTTCATCAAGGTTTTCCAACAATTCACACACTTCGCCAGAGACGACTTGTGGAATCCTGTTCACATACTGTGGCTTGTGTGCAACCTTCAAATTATTCTCACTTAGCTTTAGGAAATATTCCTGCAAAGTTGAGCCTCTATAATGCTTGACTATGTCTGTCCAACTCGGTGGACTGCTGTAGTTTCCAAGGTTTAATCTAATTTCACCAGATAAAATCTGAATTGTAGTGCTCTTCCCTATCCCATTTTGACCTAATAAGCCAAGAACTACACCCGGCGACAGGATAGGGAGACGAAAGAGTTTGAAGGCATTGGGTCCAAAACGGTGACTAGATTCTACTTCAAGCTCGTCGGGCAAATTCACTATTGTGAGCGCGTTAAACGGGCACTTCTTGACACAAATGCCACAGCCTACACACAACGATTCAATAACTTTGGGGTGGCTTTCTTCAAAGACTATTGCTTCTACATTGCTCCTTACTTTTGGACAAAAGTGAAAACAGATTCTATCACACCGCTTGGGTTTACATCTATTTGCGTCAAGTACTGCGATGCGAACCATGGTCGTACCCATTGCCTAACGATAAATTTTGATTCATTAGAGTGGAAAACGGGGGATTAATAAAAGTTGAGTACACCTATAAAGACAACACGGAGAATAATTGGGAAAAATGCGCTGCAAAAAATCCATCAAACTGATTGGGATCTAAACGTCACCACTCGTCTTCATCTTCCTCGTCATCCCAATCTTCCTCCTCCCATTCGTCTTCCTCGACCAGAGATTTCACCTCCAGAAAAAATCTGAAACCATGTGACGCGTTCTTTTCATGTTAGACCTTCTAGGACGAAGGTGGTCTTTTAAGCGTTTCTGCTTTAAAGAAGGTTTCAGGACTAGAAGTCGTTGGAGTCATATAGGCCCAACACATGTGAGGCGAATTATGCGCAGCCCCGATCCTTCCGCGGGGATCAATAGCGATTAAGCCCATTTGATTAGCGGTATTCTTTATTCTTCGGTTTACTTCTTTGATTGAATTTGCTGCAGCTTCTTGCGGCGTATGTCCTCTACGCATTTGGTCACATGCGCTCTTTGCTAGAACTAATCTGATGGCTATTTCTCCTATTCCTGTGGCTGAACAGGCGCCTGCTTCATTATCTGCGTAGTTGCCGCACCCTATCAGAGGGGAGTCTCCTATACGCCCTGGAATTTTCAGCGAGAGTCCACCTGTTGATGTGGCTGCTGCTACATTGCCCTTTTTGTCAACTGCAATCCCACCAACTGTGTCCAAACTCAAGAGGTTTTGATTGGTTCTCAATAGTTTAGACAATTTTGGCAAATAGCTTAGCTCACTCCGCTCGATCTTCTCCTTCAACTCACGCCAGTATTTCTCTCTGAGATCAGTGTGCGGGTCTTGGCGTTTCAGATTGAAAGCTGCCGCAAGTTTTGCGGCGCCCCGTCCTACTATGAAAACGTGGTCCGTGTTTTCCATAACTATTCGGGCTAAGTGTACAGGGTTCTTAACGTCAGCTATTAATCCGACAGCTCCTGCAGACAATGTTTTGCCATCCATTATAGAGGCTTCCATTTCAACACTTCGGGTGAACGTTAACGATGAGCCTATTCCAGCGTTAAAAACTTCGTTGTTTTCCATAGACATAACTGCGGATTCCACCGCATCAAGGGCGTTTCCACCACCTTTCAGAATGTTGAATCCCAGTTTTGCTGCTCTTCTGACGCCTGCAATGCCCTTTTCTCGCCTTTCCAAGCGCCACTCTCCAGCACCTCCATGAATAACTAGTGTTGGTCTTTGCGCTTTCAACTCTCAAGCCTTGAAGATTTTTAGATTAGCTACGAGCATTTTAACATTTAAAGCCTATGCTCATGGAAACATCTAATAGTTATGTCACGTCTTATTTCGTGGGATGATGTGAGGCGACGGCGTGGAGCCTTCTCGCAGTGACGCGCCTACTTGCTGACCATATTGCTCCATTGCGCGCGCTCGGGGAATCATTAGGTTGCATGCAGCATGTGTGATGAGGACAAGCGAGTGCTGAAAGCTTCTCAGGAGAACCTTAGAGCTGCTGCAAAGATTGTCCAGAAAGGCGGGCTAATTGTTTATCCAACTGAAACTGTCTATGGACTGGGATGTGATCCCTTCAATTGTGATGCTGTTGAGAGGCTTACCAGAGTTAAGGGTCGTCGGGATAAGGCTTTGCCTATCCTTGCACACAATATAGTTGAGGTGGAGAGAGTTGCAGAGCTTTCTGATGATGCAAGGAAGTTTGGCGAGCGGTTCTGGCCCGGGCCTCTTACACTAGTACTCCCAAAAAAGGCTCTTCCTGATGTTGTGACTTCTGGGTTAAAGACTGTCGGCATAAGGATACCTGACCACAATGTTGCACTTGAGCTTGTGCGGCTCTGCGGAGGTCTCCTTGTTGGCTCCAGTGCAAACAAAGGTGGGAGTATCCCTCCTTGCTGTGCTGTTGATGCATACCACCAGTTGGGCGATGTAGTAGATATGGTCCTTGATGGAGGATCAGTGGAGTTTGGTGTTTCTTCAACTGTAGTTGATCTGAGCGGTGATGTGCCTAGGTTGCTGCGGAGAGGGGCTGTCGGTTTTGATTGTATCTTGCAGTTTTGGAATACAGACCTCTGATTCAGAGGCTAGACTCTCATCCTCAATGCGCTGTTAAGCAACTACCTTCAATCAGCGCCCTTTCCCGCTTGGAAGATAGCATTTCAAATGTACTCGACGCAGTTTTTTATGTGCGTGCACAAAGCATCTCTAGCAAGGAAAAAGATTTTAGGTGAGATAGTTCATTCAGATTGGTTAGGAGATTTTTTCCATGTCGGAAAGAGAAGTGATTGACAAGATTAAAGAAAGGCAAGGAGTGTTCGACACAGTTCAAAACGTATTCACCGGTGGCTATGGGACAAAAGAAGATTTGCGTGAAGTAGACAAGAAGCTCCGTGATTTCTATTATGCTGACTTCAAAGCTCTACGACATAGGTGGGAAGAAATATATCTGGCGGCTCTGAACGCTGAGCAGAAAAGCATGGGCGATGACCTTAAGAAGGTTCTCCAAGTTATTGACAGAGTCGCTGAAAAAGTTCACCATGGCGACTATGGATACTCCGGATTATGGGATCGGAAAGGAAGTATAAGAGAGAAGGAACTTGCTCGAATATTCAATTTTGACAAAGCCTTAGATTTGGACCTTCAAGGCATAGTTAAAGCTGTCGCAGAATTGTACTCAGACAGTGAACTCGAGAAGTGGAACGAGTTGAACACTAAGATTAGGAGCATCAAGTCTCTAATACTCGACTTCGAATCGAAATGGAATAAAAGAGAAGAGAGTTTCAGACCTTTGGAGATGTAGATTAATGCCAATTATTGATAAGGTTGCTTGGGATTTTGCAGGAGAAGAAGATATCGCCTATCGATTTCCCAATCTTTCCTTGAAATATGGAAGCCAAGTGATTGTTAAAGAAAATCAATGGGCAGTCTTCTTCAGGGATGGCAAGGCTTATGATATTTTTGGACCTGGTAGGCATACGATCACGAGTAAGAATGTTCCTCTTTTGACTGGCGCCTTGAAAGTGCTAGGAATTATTGGTGACATCTTTGAATGTTCGGTTATTTTCATTAGCAACAGTCAATTCCGAGGCAACTTCGGCGGTACAGCATACTCCGCTCCTAGCGGCGATATAAAATATCAGGCTGAGCTTGGATTCTACGGGTACCTTCTCTACAAAGTCGAGGATCCCAAACTCTTTGTCGTAGAATTCTTTGGCAACCGTGGCGCAACTGACACTCAAGACATTGAAAACTATATTCGAGGATTCATAAACGAGCGGATCATCGACCAGTTTGGAGACTTCGACATATTCACTGTCGTCAAAAACATGGACATCACAACTGACAAAGTCGCTCTAAAAATAAGTGACGAAGCCGCTCGTATCGGTCTAAAAGTTGTGGACTGCATATTCGAAGGTGTAAAGATCCCTGAAGAGGCTAGGCGCTTTGCTTCGGAACTTGGCGCTCAAGCCATGACCATGCAATACATGAAAGAAACAGCCAGCGAACTGAAAGGTTCAGCAGGAGGAGGAGCAGCTGCGGCAGGCGTCGGAGCAGGTCTGGGCTTAACTATGCCTTACATAATGGCTCAGCAAATGCAACAAGCTCAAGCAGGAAAACCGCAAGAAGTAGTAATCTGCCAGAAATGCAGCGCAAAAAACACGGCGGGAATGAAATTCTGTGGAAACTGCGGAGCAAACCTACTTCCAACACCTAAAATTGCATGTAGTGAATGCAAAGCAGAAAACCCTACAACCAATAAATTTTGCGGCAACTGTGGCAAAACATTACTCAAAACAACCGCTGACACAGAAATCACTTGCCCCAAATGCAAAACCGAAAATCCTCCTGGAACAAAATTCTGTGGGAACTGCGGAGAAAAGCTGTCCAAATAACTCTAACTTTTTTGCTCCACTACAACATATCAAAACAAACTACGTGATTAGCGCACCAAAAGACTGAATAAAGCATCCTTTCCATTCTCCGCTGGTTGTCTTGAAAGCAAGAATCACAGCGGGTCTCTCAAGTTTTCAATTCATGGCAATGGCACGACGAGGCTTATTCTACACATTCCTATCCCTATACCTGAGAGTTGACCTCGGGCTCTCTGTCACAGAGACAACATTGCTTGCGAGCCTCACAATGATAGCCAATAGTCTTTCTCAAGCATTTGTGTGGGGCAAAATCTCTGATAAATATCAAGCACGCACAATCCTAGTTGTCGTCGGAGAAACAATCGCAGCTTTTGGCTACATTGTTGTCTACTTTGTTCACGTCCGCCTGTTTAGCACAGTAGGGTCAAGTGCTGCAGCATACAGTATAATTGCAGGGCTTTCACTGCTTGAGTTTTTTTGGTCGATGAGCAATCTCGGGTGGAGTGCTCTTATCTCAGATCTTTCCACGTCCAGAGAAAGGGGACAACTGATGAGCATCATCTATAGTGTTGGCGGCGTTGGCCGAATAATTGGGATCTCCGTCTCAGGATTCCTCTATAACTATGAAGGCGAGGGCGGAGGCTTCAGAAATGGAGTCTTGTTCTTTTTTGCCTCGGGGATCATGCTTGCTAGTGCAGCTGTAATTTGGCTTGGGACGCGCTCCACGGCACAGATCGACGAAACGAGGCACGCGCGCGCAATAGACGGAAATGTTGTTAGACACAAGGCGGTGAGACCTACCAGCTATAACCCTGGGAATTTCTACTGGTTTCTCACTTCTATTTTCATTGTTGGGTTAGGCATCTACTCAATCCTGCAAATACTGATACTTTACGTCGCGTTAGACTCCCCAATAGGAGCTAATTCTCTCGGCATTTCCATGATTCGCAATTCAGCTTCTATCGCTTCTATTATAACCAGCTTGTTAGCGGGGCACTTTGCAGATAGAGTTGGAAGAAAGAAGGCTTTAGGGTTGGGGCTTTCACTCGCCGTCGTTACTCCTCTCCTGTATATATTCGCACAGAACCCGCTTCAGATGATAATGGTTAACAGCCTGACCGGGATCTCGACAGCACTCATTAATGTTGTTGGATATTTATTAGCATCCGACATCATCCCTGCAAACCAGAGAGGAAGACTTTTTGGGCAGTACAACGCAGCCACTCACATATCCTTTGGCATAGCAGGCACCGCGATAGGAGGTCCAATTGCTGACTACTTAATCAGTTCGGGAGCGACGCAAGCAACTGCTTATGTTGCTACTTTTCAAGTTGCGTCCGCAATTAGTGTTATTGGCACAATCACTTTTATGTCAAAAGTCAAGTCGAGCGTGTGTACTCAGAATTCCGTGGACTGAGTGGCCTGAAGCATCTTTCCCCGCGCTATTATTAAATCAAATGTGCACTTTCGGAAATCAGTTTTAATCAGAGAAAAATAGCCGTGTCTGCCCCATCGCATGTACATCCAACCTTCTAATCTTGGCAACTATTGGAAAGTCATTTACGATCCTTCCTGAAACGAGACAATTATAAGGGGGGAGATCTCGGGCTACGGATTTGATGGTTTCAGAGTCTACTCTTGACGCTTTAGACACGGTTTCCAAGTCATGCTCATTTGTAAAGTTAAAAAGGAACAGGTTGTCAGCCTGACGGTATATGTTCTCTCGAATAGTGTCAGGTTGGTTTGTGATGAAAGTTGTGAATACTCCAAAATGCCGCATCCTGGTTACAATGTCGTCCCAATAGGTCTCTTTCAAGTACAGATGAGCCTCCTCGGCGAACAGAAAGACAGCCCGCAACTTCCAATTTGATAATAATTCTAAAAGCTTTCCAAGTAAGAATTCCACTACAATAAGCCTGTCAATGTTTGAAGTATCACGGAGGTTGATTACTACCACACCACCTACACGAGCCAGATCTAGCGCTTCTCCTAACGAGGTTATCTGTGTTGAATTGTCGGTAAACAGGCCTGAATTCAATAATGTATGGTATCTGGAGTACAGTGCGTCTCGAACATGCTGATTACATTTCCAATTTCTTATTGCTTCACCTAACTCATGCATTGATAAAGCATTTTGCTGTAAAAGGTAATGCCATATGCGCCTAAATTCTCTGGCAGATGTCCCGGGTAAGTGAAGCGCATTAATGAGAATGCTGAGCATCACTCGAAGCTCCATCTGCCCTAGAGTAATTTTAAGATTTTGCTTAGGATTTAGAACGTGGATCTTCTCTAGAAATTCGTTTGGTTTTCCATCATTATTGTGACTAAGTCTAGTATACTCTCCATTAAGATCGAGAATCACAACAGGCGCCCCGTGGCTCGCCAAACTGAGCGTCAGAAGTTTGGATATGTGGGATTTGCCAGTTCCCTTCTTTCCTGTGATGATATTAAGGCTACCATCTAAAGCCCGCACATCCACGTTGAGTTGCTTTTTCTCCGCTGTTTCTCCCAGATGAACTGAATATCCATTGCTAGTTCCAGCCTTGGTCAGCAATCTTTCAACGGAAAGTTTCTGGACTTTAGCGCAAGAACGATGTGGAAGCCATGAAGTGGCAAAAACTAGGTCGCCACCGTTTTCTGTGGCTCTGATTTTGCAGATCAGCAGCCGCGCATCTTGGATGTAGGCAATGTGTGTTGCCACTTCAAATGGATCCACGTCTTCACCCTGTATGTATGAGTCACCGTCGTAGTGTCGAAGAAGCTCTTCCAAGATGCCTGGAACGTTGGCATATTGGATATCTATGACTTGGACGATTAGGCCTTTCCCAATTTGAGAATCTCCGATGGTCAGATAGTCGCCTTTCTCCACTTTTTCGTTGGGAAAGCATACAATTTGTATGGTCGAGCCTTCTTTTCGATAGAGACGCAAGACACTTAACCCTCTGAGCCTTTTCCAAACCGACCAAAGAGTAGCCGACGAATGTTTGGTCGAGCGACGATTTTCATGTTGCTTTCCAAAGCAAAGCACCTTTGTATCCCTATAACTTCGTTTGCAGTAAATGTGGAAAATATATGAGCCAATCGAAGAGTTTCTGGATAACTTTGGCGGATCAAATCATCTCCAAGCAGATTCTGAACTGCCTCAACCGCTCTTTTATGAGATAGCTCTTTATCTACATCTAAGCGGAAAGCGCAACTTCCAGCACTCAATTTTGTGACATACACACTGCCCAACAGACTCATTGAACCAGCCATCATGGAATGGTTTCTTATTTTGAGCAGGCATGGAGGGGGCTGTCTCCATATAAAATCTGTGATTCGACGACCATGAAGAAGCAACCTTGTCATCTTTGAAAAAGCTAAGATAGTATTCTTGCGACTTCGGGCTTCTTTCAGCAATTCTTCTACAGAGTGCTTCGGTACATCAAAAGGGCCGACCACTAGGCTTCCATCCCAAAGAATCAAGCTGCTATGTGTTGTTTGAATCACAAATGTTTGTATCCAGCGCTCAAGCAGAGTTGTCAGTTTGGTCTGAAGGTGAATGAAGCTCGGCATAAAGTCTTCATGCGCGATTGCGGCTCTATTGCCGCTGTGGAGAAAACTGCAAATCTCATTCTTGTTTCTCTCGGTGATGTGAAAAGGAAATGGACCTAAACGCAGATAACGATAGCGTTTCGCTTGTCTCCATACAATAGCACCTCGTATAGCAAGCAGTGTTCCTCTTTCAGTTTCGCCAATTCTTATACTTGAAGCATCAATTGCCACTATGCGCGTCTGCAGGGCATTTGGCTTCAGCTTCACGAGGTTTGCTGTGCGGAATTGTCTATCACCTCTCGGCAATGTAGATTGGTAAGGTGGCCCCTTTCCAAGGGGTGGATGAAATTTTTCTAGTTGTTTCAGAGAACGCATGCTCAATTCTATTAGCTGCTGGGGGAGCAACAAATTTTCTGGAGGGAGTGGAAAATTATATTTTGGTGTTATTGTTATAGGGAATTGTGCATTCACCAAGATTCACCAATATCTATTTGGTTGGATATTCTTGGTATTTAAGTGTTGCGCAATAGCAACTTGCGCAATTCAATAAGCATTTGGTGAAGGCGATGACAGGAGAAGCAGCTAGTGGTGAGCGTGTGCGTATCAAGCTCCGCGTAGGAGATGTAGACGTGGAGGTGGAGTGCGGGGTAGGGGAAGTGGGAAATGTTGTCGATGAAGTCTTGAGAGCATTGGCTCAGCAGAAGGAAGTAATTGGTGGCCACACTAGCTCTGAAAGGACTGGCGGCGGAATTAGTGTGGGCGGTCGAGGAGAAACTTGCAAAGGCATTATATTGAACCTGTGGAGGGCAAGTTGGTTTGAATTGGGACGGGCCCTGGGCGAGGTTCATGGAGAAATGGGGCGAAGTGGATTTCACTACGATCGCACAGCAGTGGCGCATGCATTAGTGGACCTAGTTCGGGAGGGCGTCTTGACACGTGTGGGAAGGCCCCGACGGTACAGATACGTGCAGAAACGGCCTCCACCTAGCGCAAGTGCTAAGAAGAAGGAGACTGAAATTTAGCTTGTATTGACACAGCCCGCAAATAGGTGAATCTACAAGCAAAAAGGCTAAAAGGCGGACAAGATTTTTTGCAGCGTCTTTTCAACTGTATCGCTGACTTCCCTAACTTCTCTACTTAGACCTTCGCCAAAATCGGTTCTTCTCGGTTGCACAATTATCAAGGCAATTTTTGTATCGATTGCCCTCTGCAAATATTCGCAAAAAAGCCTTAGAGGAAGAGCATGGGTTGAAATTGTGGTGCTGATTGGACCTAAAGCTTCACTTGACTCTAAAAACTTAACACTGGCTGGTGCCAAGCCAAGCAATCCCGCATCGATAATTAGAATGTGCGTTGGACGAAACTTGGTGATGGTGTCAATGAAGCTTTCTGGAACAGTTTCGCTCTCAATCAACATGACCCGATCAGAAGTGTTTTCCCTTACGCTTCTAACAATTTTGACACCGACAAAATCGTCTCTGCGAAGTTCATTGCCGATCCCAACTACTACCAGTTTTCTTGCATTTCTCAACCACTTCCGCAACATGGACTCAATGGTATCTCTTTTTTTGCTCATACCTCCATTACATCTCCTGTCAAAGCAATTTTCTTCTGAGTCCCTTTAGTGTCCCTGACACTCCCACCACTCGAACAGCAATGCGCTTTCCATTAATCTCCGTGATAGAGGCGACAGCGGCCCAAACCAAGCTCAAAGCCTTATGAGAGCATCGAATTATGAATATCCCACTTTTTCCATCCGAATCCACCAGAACCAAACCAGTTTGACTTGCCCCATGTTCCCCAAAAAGCTGGTACACAGCACTCCATACGGTATGCATGAGATCGTCGGGATCAAGAAATCGTCGGCCCTCAGCCTTCAAAGCTAAGTAACGCCTTCTCAGTCGCCGCAATTCCTCCCCTTCCTCACCACACGTACGCCTCTTGACACATAGTCAGACCCAAGTTTCCCTCGATTTCGCGTTACGATAGCTTGGGGCGCAACGGAAATCGCATTCAAAGCGGCCGCATCGTTCATCCCAAATAGAGCAGCAAGGCTCACAAAGTCGTGTCGACTACGAAGTCCAAACTCGTCAATGGCTCCACTGCAAATCACAATGGAGACGCCGACCCTTCGTGCAATCTCTGCTTCCCTCCACAAACAAGATAGCAAACGTGCTCGAGAAAAACCCCTACAACCTAAAAGCAAACCCATATTAACCTCCAGCGCAGCAACGCTCTGTGAAGCTAATGTTGCTTCAGCCAAATCAAAAAACCGCCTGTGAGAATTACGTGAGGAAAAGACAAGCAAATCAACGCGATGATCCTTAGCAGCTTGTCGGGCAATTGATTTTGAAGAGCAGTTCACCGCCACTAAGTCAAACCTTCGTCGAAATAACCTCAAGCTTTCCAACAGATCTTTTGACGACTTTGGCGCCAGATCAATTCTAGTAGCCAAGTCAATGCAGCTGTCTCTACAAAGTCTATGCAAGAAGTTAATTGTTTTGTGCCTAGGTCTGAAAGGCAATGAAACTCCGATCAAATTACAGCCCAAACTTGACGCTTTGCGAATAATTCTCTCTAACTCCTCCTTGTCATCCAGGTTTGGACATACGTGAAGATCAGCAAACTGCTTCATGACATTAACCCAAGTTCCCTGCAGAGTTCAATGATGCTTCGATTATCTTTCCGCTTGAAATGAATGCGTATGTGAATTGGATCGGCTCTATAGAGCCTCATTTGGTTTTCAACTGCTGCTTGCTTGTCAAGACGAAGGTATAAGTTACTCCTCTCAACGAGCAATTTTGCCTCTCGAGACATTGTCTCTTTATCTAGCTCTGAAAGACCTGTAGAGAGCTTTTCAACAAAGGCTTGCAGCACTTCTTTGTCTTTGATTCTTGCTTGAAAAAGGGTTATCAGGTTACCATGGTGCCCTTTAATGGTTTCCTTTGTAAAGTTTATCTTATCTTTCCGATCTGGAGGAAACAAGTTGCACACTGCCTTCTTTGTCTTTTCTAGATTTTCGGTGGCGTGAGCTGAGAAGCGCACATCAATATAAACTACAGGAGATGCAACCTTCGCCACCTTAGATTCCTTCTTCTAGACGCGTTCTCGTGGAGACGTCCTTTGACGCGGAGACATGTTTTTAGAGGTACCCCGCCTCTTGAGCTCCTGTGCAAGCCGTTCCACGTTATCGTCGTGAATTGTGCGTCGTCTGGTGTCAATAGCCAATCCAATGCACAAAGCCTGCTTCACGCTGAGACCCGCCTTCTTCAATTCCTCTCTGCTGAATCCTCTCCCCTCCCGACTTCTACCATCCCTTTTATGCGCGTGCGCGCCAACCCTGCAGTTGCTTGAAGCCAATTCTAATCATTCCACAAAGCATTTTTTATAAGACCTCCATAAAGTTTGCTGCAAAGCTAATAAAAGTATGTTTAAACAAGTCTACGCCCTTATTTTTGGTGTACAGTATGAAATACCCGCGATGATGCACCTGAAACCAACAAGACCGCCAAGAATGGATGCTTTTGCTGCGAGATTACTCTACCGGAGCTACTCAGCCACATCAAAGAATGCAAACTTGTTGCGGCGGATTTTCGAATACGTCGCTGTGATGGGTGATCACAAATTCTTCCGAAAACGCAAGAAAAGCAGAAAAACCATAGTAATAATAGGAAAACCCATAGAGACAGATTTATTCCCACTCATAGTGGAGATGTCTCCCGCACACTCCCCTTTTTCTGGACTCTAAGAGCGTGCATGTTAGGAATCTTACCTTACAGCAATCAAGTCGCGAATCAAAGCGTTAGTGGGTTCAGTTATAGTTCTTCTACAAAACTGTTGAAGTTGGTCGGTGTGTCAAAAAAAAGAGTGAAGGTTTAGGGTATAGCTTATGGTTTAAGGCATGCGTACTTTGACCGTGTCTGTGCCTAAGAATGTTATTGTGTCGACAGATCCTGTTATGTAAAAGCCAACGCTGTAGAATGGCCCGTCTGCGATTTCCAAGTCTGGCTCTGTTAGGTAATCCCTTATTGCAGCTCTGCTAAACTTGACCATCAGGTCGGACACGCCGTCAAGGTCATAGTCTCCAATCGCTGTAGGAGCGGCAGGATCCACGTAGAAGTCTGCTCCGTCAACAGTGAGTACAATTGAACTAACATCGATGTTTGCAACGTCGAAGCCCGTAGGTAACTCAATGTATGCACTTATCCATTCACCATTGCTTTTCAAGTTCAAGGTGTCCGGATCCACATCTACAGTAGCGTCAATGCCCGGGAAGGAAAGCACATACAGCCCATCACCCCTTGTCATGATAATATCATTTACACCGTCACCAGTTACATCTGATACTTTGGCGCTCCCACCGAATGACAGTCTCCAAAGTTCGTCAAGATTATGGTCTAGGACTGCCAGTTGCCCTGTACCGACGACATTGGCAATTATCTCGAGTTCACCGTCGCCGTTTATGTCGTTTACGAGTTGCGGCGAGTAGCCCGTTGCACTATCTATAACGGTTAGATTGTAATCTAAAACCAAAAGATTACCTACGGTGTCCCTGACAAGAACTTCGTCTTTTCCGTCTTTGTTGATGTCAGCAATCACTGGTCCGCCCCAATTGCCGTTGTGGGGGCCTAGATAGCTTTTTATGCAATTGCCGTTGGAATCCCACAGGAAAATCTCAGCGTAACCAGGATAAAGCGCGGGCCAATGTTGATGGAATATTATAATTTCTTTCGTTCCGTCTCTGTCGAGGTCAACGATCTTTCCCCATGCGGTTCCATGATTATGTACGCCATGTAATTGCTTAGTGAGGATTTCATCTCCGTTTTCGTTTATCACGACTACGTAGATGGAGTTATCACTTGTGTAGGTGTTGCTGCCTTTCCCATATCCATATGCCCCATTGTGCACTGTATGCCAAGTGCTGCCAGTGATCTCCAATATGCCATCATTGTTCAAGTCCGCAATGCAGTATCCTATGGCGTTTCCAGCAGCATAATACCAGAGGTGAGCTCCCGTATCGTAGTCGAAAAGACATGCACCACGAGGGTTGCCGACAAAATTGCTTCCTATGCTGCAAAAGACTTCTTTGTCTCCGTCGTTATCAACGTCGAATACTGCGGCTGCGACCATGGAGCCGTCAGAGCCCACAGTTCTACTTAGGGTTTTGATTCGATTTTGGTTGCCGTCATACACGTATATGTGTTGTGTATAGTAGCTCGTTTTTCTTGAGACAAATATCTCTGGAATGCCGTCTCCTGTAACGTCTTCCAACATATTCAAACGGAGCCTTCCCTCTCCATATGGCTCGTCTTGTCCAGGTATCGTTTCTGTCCACAGCACAATGCCATCCCCGCTGATTACTCTAAGATTGTCACCGCTGACCTTAACAACTTCTAACTTGCCGTCACCATTCACGTCACCCGTCAAAGCCGCCAGATTTTTCCCTTCATGAGGGGAAGTCCACAGCACCTCGAAAGGCTTGTCCGGGATGTGATATTTTGACGGAAAGGGATAGTAATTTGTTCGAGCCATATCATACCCCCCTCGCATCCAGCCTCCAAGCGTTCCTAATGTTTCGCCCGCTTGCGCTAAAGCCAACGTAAAAGCACTTGCTACAAGCAGTATGAGCATCATCATCGACCATGTTTTCTTCTTCATTTTAATCACGCTTTTTGTATCATAAGGCCAATTCGTATTTAAAGTGTATGAAATTTTATTCTATTGTTACAAATCTAGCATATAGAATATAGTATTTAGAATGCATATCTGTATCAATTATCAACAACACTTCAGTGGCATCTCACGTCATATACGGGGTCTCAGTTATTTGAATAAAAAGGAGGGAATCCGGTTTATGACGAGGTTTCTGGATGGAGAATAGCTCCTAGTATTCTTGCTAGAAATCCCTTATGAAGTCAGAATCCAGATAGCAATAGGACATCTCATGTCCCACTGCTCCTGCACTTTCCCATTTTTTTAGGCTTCCGTTTCCTTCAAGGCTTCCTTCGATATCCAACCCTGCATGATATTCTTGTTGAAAGCTAATCTAAAGTCAAATGACCAACGCAATTCCTTCGAAACATTCTCAATGTAAGAAAAGCCAAAAGTTTTCTTTCCACACCTTTCGACACTGGAAAGCTACAATGGAATACCATAAAACTAAGGATATTCTTCACGTCAAGCAACTACTAGGACACAAGAAAATTGAGAATACTATGATATACACACAGCTAATCAGCTTTGAGTCAGATCAATTCCACGTCAGAACGGCGAAGACTTTGAAAGAGGCCTGTAAACTTGTCGAGGCTGGGTTTGAATTCGTAACTGATATGGAGAGTTGCAAACTCTTCAGAAAACCAAAGTAAACAAAAAAACATGGTAATAGGGAAAAAAACCGCCGAAATAGATTTATTGCCTAGATGTCTATAGCCGTATTTCAAAGGAAGGTTCAACAGTGCGTTGGCGACCTAAACTAGGCTTTAATAATAAGGGGATGCTTTTTTTCGCCCTCTTCTACTCTGTAATTGGTATTGTCAACTTCATAATCGTCGGGATCTATGGGTTAGGTCTCTTTCATGTAGGCTTGGTAGCTGTTTTAAGCCTATTTACCGCATTTGGACTCTATCGACTTCAAAAATGGTCTCTCTGGTTGGTTGTAGGGCTCTTCTTCATTGGCACAACTTATGGCGCTTTCATGCTTAACGCCCTTTTGAGTAGTCCCGTGGCTAACACAAGCTTGAGTCAATTACTTGCTGTGGTTGCCTGGCTGATTTATATTCTACTCACTTGGATAGCAACGATGTATGTGGTGGCAAGAAGAGCAAACCTAGAATAACATTATTCTATAGGGTTGAACAGAAAAACTGTGACCTCTCCTCCCGCCTCTATGAATTGCTGAGTCTCTCTCAATTCCACGTAGCCATCTGCTTTCGCAAGCGTGGTTATCGCACCTGATTGACCTGTAGCCACTGGAAAAGTCAACCATCGATCTTTATGGTCGCGGGATAAGGTGACAGCTATGAAAGTGCGTCGCCCTACCGCTGAAAACAGCCTAACTGCGTTGATCGCCTTTACGATATTGGGGGGCTCTTCTTGTTTTCCCGCAATTTTTAGGAGGATTGGGCGGACAAGCAGATGAAACATCAAAAGTGATGAAGTTGGATGTCCTGGAAGTGAAAAGACCGGCTTTTTCTTGACAATTCCAACTGCAACAGGTTTTCCTGGCTTCACAGCCACTCCGTGAACTACTAAACCCGTTTTTGCAAGTTCAGAGACGATCTCAGGAATCAAGTCTTTTGGTCCAACAGAGACCCCACCCGAGGTTATGACAATATCAGCAGCATCTATCGCCATCTCAAGTGTTTTTCTCAGCGATTCAGCATCGTCGCCCTCAACAATTCCAAAATTAATAGGCTCTCCACCACATTCAAGTACTGCTGCAGTCAATGTAGCAGTGTTTATATCATAGATTTTTCCTGCTGGTAAAGGCTTTCCAGGTTCCACAATTTCTGCTCCAGTGGAGATTACTGCAACCTTGGGCTGCTTGAGAACTTTTACTTGTGTGAATCCTAAAGCCGCCAATACACCTAGTTCCCTAGATGATAGTGCAGTACCGCTTTTCAAGACAGTCTCATTTTTTCGAATGTCGGAGCCCCTCATCATTACGTTTTCGTTCTGTGCCACCGATCTGTAGATAAGTATCTTCCCCTTATCCTCGGTTGTTGTGTGTTCAAGCATGACTACTGCGTCGGCGCAAGTAGGCAAAGGTGCGCCAGTCACAATTTCAGCAGCATTGCCATTTTCAATTGTTAGCGGCGATATTTCCCCCACATCAACACAACCTATTAGCTTCAACAAAGTTGGATTGTCTTCCTCAGCACCGACGGTGTCTTTTGATATGACAGCGTATCCATCGACCGTTGAACGATGAAATGGTGGAACTGGCATGGGTGAAACAATATCCTCAGCCAACACGCGTCCAACAGCTTTTGACGATGAAATCTTTTCGATGCCAATTGGTTTGGTGGAGACCGCACCTGCGATTTTCTCTTTCGCTTCGTCTAAACTGATGAGTTTCCTAAACATCTTCTATTCACTCAATAAAGCATCAAAAAGATGAACGGTGACTTGCTCATTTTCTTTCAAACCTTCCCTATCTTCAGGAATGATGACATAGCCGTTGGCGGACGTCATTGTAGTGATGATGCCAGATCCCTTTATGCGAATAGGCTGAGCGAAAAATTGATCATCTTTTTCTAAAACTCTCACCCTTAAGAAGACACGTCGCCCTAAAACTCCTGCAACTCTTCGTGTCATCTTGGCCTTCACTCTGATTCTCTCTATTTCGTTCAATCCCAATAATTCCTTAAAAAGAGGGCGACCAAAAACCTCAAACCCTACAGCTGCAGCTACGGGATTTCCGGAAAGAATCAGTACAGGTTTATTCTTCACGACCGCAAGGGCAGTCGGCATGCCCGGACGAATAGCAACACCGTGAACCACAATAGCTTTCGAATCTATCTGTTTGATTGCTGCTGGCACTAAATCGTGGAGACCAACGCTTGTGCCACCAGTTGTAATCACTGCATCTGCAGCTGCCAAACCTTGACGGATTTTCTCTGCAATCTCTTTTTCGTCGTCTCCTACTATACCTAGTCTAAACGCTTTAACTCCGAGTTCTGAACACATCCCGGACAGTATTATACTGTTAACTTCAACAATCTTATGTGGACGTTGCTTCTCACCCAGCTTAATGAGTTCGGTGCCTGTAGCTATGATGGCCGCTTTAGGAATTTGGACAACTTCAACTTCTGTTTTCCCAATCGCAGCTAATAGACCTAAATGTTGTGGTTTTAGTCGAGTTTTAGCACTCACTGCAATCTCGCCTCTCATCACATCTTCACCTTTCTTCGAAACATTCATGTTGGGCGACAAAGGAGTAGAAACTTCAATTCGATCATGAATTCTCTTTGTATGCTCCAACATTACAACTGCGTCTGCTCCTTTTGGAAGCGCATTACCTGTCCAAACTTCCTTTGTTTCTCCTTCTTCTAAGATTTCTTTCTCAACAAGAAGGAAAGTTTTCGGCTGAAATTGTGAGGCTGTGGCCCCGGTTCTCGCTCTCAGTGCATACCCATCTACTGCAGACCGGTCAAAAGAGGGCAAAGACCTCTCTGCAATGATATTTCTAGCAGTGACTCTTCCCAAGGCTTCGTCAACACGGACAAAAAGAGTTCCTAGTCTTTTTGGTTGAAGCCTTTTAAAGAATCTATCTAAAGCTTCGTCGAGTGGCTTCAGTTCTCTGAAGCCTTCAAGTCGCACCAACCGTTACACCCGCCCCAATGCAATATAGCATTGCACAAAAACTTATCGTATAATAAAAGAAGTTCTCCTTTTTTGATAGATTATATTACGCATTTTCTTAGCGTCCACATCAAGGAGGGGACTCTCACTGATGACCACTGGGTGGAGGTTATTGTTGATTATAACATCAGCAAGCGACTCAAACTTTGGTCCATATCTATGCGCATTTAGAGAATGATGTCGTCTTTCTCCTCTAAAAGTGTATTCCACGTGTGAGAAATGGCAGTGTAGATTTCTGACTGTCTTAGTTCCTAAACGGTTTTCAATACTTTCCACTATTCGTTGAAAGTCATTCGCATCTCTAAGGCCTCCTCTCTGTCTAGCGTGGAGGTGCGCCCAGTCAATGACAGGCTGCGTTTGTTCTACTTCTTCACAAATTGTTAGGATTTCTCCGAGGCTTCCGAGTTGAGCGAGTTTGCCCGCGGTCTCTGGTCCTAGGTTGGCTTGGATGTTCATAGATTGCATCGTTTCTAGTATTCCTTTTAGAGCTTCTATGCAGTTTTGTAGGTCTTTCTTGTGGGATTGTTTTTTGGTATAATAACCTGTGTGAAAGACAATTGTATGCGCATTCATCCATTTGGCTGCGACGGCGCAGGCGATTAGCCTTCTTTTGCTCGCTTCTAATGTTTCTTTCTTGCTGAGAAGGTTGACATAGTAGGAACCATGTATCGTTAGCCAGACATCGCTTTTTCTAGCGTTTTTTCCTAGTCGTTCTGCGTCTCCCTGCTTGATTTGAGGTGTACATCCCCACCGTACGGCTTCATACTCAAGTGCGTTGAGGTCTTCTTCTTGGAGAAGGTGGGGAAGATCGCTGGTTGGTGCTCTTAGTTCTTTAAACCATTGAGGAGCTCCTGCGGGGCCGAATCTTGGTTCGTCATGCATCGGTGTTTACCGTCTATACCGGCGAGTTTTGGTGTATTGACTGTAGATCAGAGTTGCAGTAGCTATAGTCCAAGCAGCCACATTTTGAATTAAGACAAACTTCTCAATAGAGCTGAGTGGTGCAAGACCCAACGTTATTGCGGAGGCGAATCCATCAATTGTGGTATGGAATGCAGGTGACGCAGCAATAAGTGCATTCTGGATGGCTCCTGCAACAGCACCTAGGGGTGATAGGGCATTTGCGATGGCGTTGGAAGCTTCCATTGTTCCAGCGACGAAATTAAGGAAGGATTTATTCCAATTGTAAACGGCCAGGGCTGCTGTTGGGATTGGATAAGGATATGCCGCCAAAGTGATGAGGAGAACTAGGATGATGAAGGTTGCCACTATCGTAGCAGCGCTTCTGATGATGGTCTTAGTCAGGAGTACTCGCCGTTGGACTTGAGTGAGGGCGGATGTTCTGAGAATTTGATCCTTTATCTTTCTTGCTGAGGTTGTGAATTTTTCATAGACTCTTCTCAACACCTTTAACCGCTGATGCTTTAAGCGGATTTTTCGTGGGTGTAGTGGTTGCACGAGTTGAGCTCTTTTAGGAAATACAGCTGTTTGTGTGGTGAGGTGGGTAAAGCAAGCCGTGAGAGTAATTATGACTGCGGAGGGAAGCAGGTGGTAGACGGGGTTTATTGGCACATTGAACAAGAGTATTGTTGTCGCTGCGAGATCAGCTGCAGCGGTTGTTAGTGTGATGATTGAATATTCTATTATTATCGTGAGAGTGACGAAGAGAATGATGGTTAGGAGGCTTTTTGGGGTTGTCCAATGGAATATTAAGCGCTTTCGATGTGTAGAGGTCATTCATTTCACTTGTTTTAATGATTGTTTGTAGTAGAGGATTGGGGTCGAATATTTGCTTTATTGTTTTTGGTGTGGTAGTGTTTATATTGTGTAGGGAAGGATTTGTGTAGCGTGTGTGGTGTCCTTTGACAGTCGGGATTTTTGGTGATGAGGAGCGACGTCGACACACAGGCAAGTGCATTGATTGCGGAGAGATTTTAGAGTTATACATGTTAGACTTAAAAAAGGGGCGACGGATTCTACAGTGTCAGCGATGTGGTTTGTATCACTTTTATAAGAAGGACATGTTTGGCAAGTGGAAGATTATTAAGGCCGCGAAGATTGCCGACATGTGGTGACAAGAAGGCTTTGGATCCACAGCGGGCGCATCTCTTTTGCTTTGCTTCAGCTTAGCTCGGTGAATCTCACCAGGATTCTTCCGTCTCCCAAAGAAACCTCGCTAATTGAACTCCATTAGCATATTCGGGGCACTGGATCGCCTACAGGCATAGGCAAAATTCGTTTTCCACCAACTGCAGTTTCCATTGCCACCAAATTAAATTCGTCAGAAGCTTCACCTATGATTTCTGCATTCTTTCCTTCTTCGGTGCTTCTTAGTGCATTTAACACCTCTGCCGCCATCTCCTCAACTACCCCAACAATTATTTTCCCTTCGTTTCCAACTTCTAGAGGATCTATTCCTAGCATTTCACAGGCCACTCGTACATCTCTTCGGATTGGAATTCTGTTCTCGTGCACTAAAATTCCCACGCATGCTTTGCTGCTCCACTCATTCAAAGAGTTGGCCAACCCTCCCCGAGTTGGATCCTTAATAGAAACTACACCGCCGACACTCAACAAGTGTTGGATCACATGATTAAGTGGACTGACATCTGACACTATGTCACTGCTAAACGCTAGGCCTTCTTGCGCTGACAAGACTGCTAATCCATGGTCCCCAATGGATCCAGAAAGAATTATCTTGTCTCCAGCGGCTAGATTCCTGTCCAAAATCCAACGCGCCTTAAATCTACTCCTATGCTTTTTCACCACTGCCAAATTATGGTCTAAGGCTTCACTCCGGCGACCAATTCCACTCACATTCACCACTAACCCTCCAAGATTACCCTTTTCCACTACCTTCGTATCTCCAGTCACGACGAACACCCTTGCCTTCTCACAAGTGGCTTTTATACTCGCCATGATCCGCTGCAGATCGCCAAAAAGCAAACCTTCTTCCAACACGAAACCACAAGCCAACGCTACTGGCTCAGCTCCTAAAGCAGCTAAATCATTCACCGTTCCGGCCACAGCTAGCTGCCCTATGTCACCTCCCGGAAAGAAAATGGGTTGTACTGCATGTGAATCGCTCTTAAACACCACCCCATCGACCACTGCAGCATCATCCAACGCCTCTAGGCCAACCTCGGCTTGAAAACCTCCGAGATATGGTATAACTAACTGTTCGATTAATTTAGCCATCACAGCACCTCCAGCTCCGTGACTCATCGTGATTCGTCCATTTTTTTGCACGGTTTCACCATCTCAAAGCCATTGTGGCGCCCTCCACATAAATACATCGAAAAAACCTGTGTAAATCAACTGACCCGTGTTTTCCTAAAGTCTGTGGACATGCCCATATGCAGGTGCATGCTACACAGAAACATGTAAAAAACGCAGCAAAACCAGATTTTCCAGAAAGCCAGAAACAACCACAAACGACACAGTAATCCTTATATCCCAAAACTTCGCCTCTAAAGTTGTTTGGCGAACATTCACACGCCAAAAATGTAGATGCTGCTTTCAATCGCATATGATTGCAAAGCTAAGAATGTTAGTGAGCTTGGAATATTAAGACAATTTGAGCTCACAATGAGCATTACACAAAAGCAAGATCGAAAAGCCAACAACCTACACTAAACAAACACCTATTCACCTACACGCCAAAAAAGTCCGACATGCCACGCCGTCTGGTGGATGGCCAGGCTTGAGCGCTGAAGAAGGGCGCGGCAAGCAGCGAAACGCCTCGGGTAAGCGCACGCAGCTGTAGAACCGAGGATGCCCCAATGAGACTTCTCGTCGCGGCTCCTTCGGGAACCGTGACACTCCGACAACGGAGAGGGAACCCCCTGAACTGAAGCATCATAGTAGGGGGAGGAAAAGAAACTAACAAGGATTCCCTTAGTAGCGGCGAGCGAAGCGGGAAAAGTCCAAACTGAATCTTGTAAGGAAACTTACGAGGGATGTAGAGTTATGGGTCCAGCTATGTCTTCGCCAGCAAAGTTGAAGTGGTCTGGAACGACCCACCAAAGAGGGTGAAAGTCCCGTAATCGAAAACTGGAAAGAATTAGGCCGGAATCCCAGAGTACCATACCTAGGTTTTGGTGTGGAAACTTGGGAGCCACCAACTTCCAAGACTAAACACGTCTCAAGACCGATAGCGCACTAGTACGGTGACAGAAAGTTGAAAAGCATCCCGGAAGGGAGCTGAAAAGAGTCTGAAACCAGATGGTTATAGACGTATGTAGCCCGGAAGGATAGATCCCATTTGAAGGAACCCGCAGCGATGCGGCAGTACGGGAATGGGGGACTAGGGTTGCATGTTCCGTCTAGAAACACGGGCCGGGGAGTTCACGGCTATGGCGAGCTTAAAGGTTTGAAGCCTGAATGCATAGGGAAACCGACATGCGCACAACCAGCTTCGGCTGGTGAGGCGCGGCGTCTGAAAGGGCGCGAAGTCATAGCTGTGAGACTAGAAACCGGACGATCTAGCCCTGGGCAGGGTGAAGCCAGGCGAAAGCTTGGTGGAAGCCCGAAGGGGTGCTAACGTGCAATTTGCTCCTCTGACCTGGGGTTAGGGGCGAAAGACCAATCTAGTTCGGTGATAGCTAGTTCCCTCCGAAGTGGGTCGCAGCCCAGCCCCGAGGGAGGTAGCCGACAGGGTAGAGCACTGATTGGGAAGTGAGGAGCCGAAAGGTTCCGCTTCTCTTTCAAACTCCGAATCTATCGGCGCCGTAGACCTCGGGAGACGGGTTCTGGTGGGGTAAGCCCCCACGGCCGAGAGGGGAAGAACCCAGACTAAGGTTAAGGTCCCTAAGTGCTGGCTAAGTGTTAAACTGAAAGGC
>JABAOC010001046.1_pt3 | contig 67359 bp, 72 predicted proteins | sample 7062161 | NCBI WGS metagenome assembly JABAOC01 (sample SAMN14538625, study PRJNA623070) | marine sediment metagenome | biome: marine biome [ENVO:00000428]; feature: marine pelagic biome [ENVO:01000023]; material: deep marine sediment [ENVO:00002113] | place: India: Gulf of Khambhat ... | reverse complement strand
ATATTTCTCGAGCTATATTCATATCATCGATAATTTCTTCGCTTACGATAATTAACCACCTCTCAAGTCACATGTTTTGAAAAATGGTTTTATTTCTTCTAATGTTGTTATTAAATCTTCCCTAGAATAAGGTACAACGTTATCAAGTTTTGCTGATAATAATGGTATATCACTTTTAAATTGCTGAAGGTAAAATCGTTTCGATCCTTTCAACCATTTTGCTATTTCGAGCAAATCTTCTTTTTTTAGCAATCCAGGAACAAATGTTGTTCTAAATTCATAATCAGGTGCATTATTTTGAATAATTTCAATTGATTGTTTAATATCTTTAAGATTTACAGTAACTCCTGCTAATTTATTGTATTTATTTTGTGGAGCCTTTATATCCATGGAGATATAATCAACAAGATTTTTGTCTATAATTTCTTTCAATTTCTCAGGAAATGTGCCGTTTGTATCAATTTTTATTAGATATTTTAGTTTTTTAACCTTCAAAATAAAATCTATAATGTCTTCTTGTAACAGTGGTTCTCCGCCAGTAATAACAAGTCCTTCTAACAATTCCTTTCTTTTTTTTAAGAAAGATAGAATTTCTTCCTCAGGAATTGGTTTCACGTTACCAAGTACGATATTTTTGTTATAGCAGAAGGGACATTGAAAATTACAACCTATAGTCCAAATTATTGCACTAATATAATCAGGATAGTCTAGTAGTGAAGTTTTTTGAAATCCTCCTATCTTCATTTTGCAACCATAATTTTTTGCATTGTATCAAATGTTCTACGATCTGCAAATTCTCGTTGTTTACCCCTATTCCATTGATTAACGGGACGCAAGTATCCAACAACACGAGAATATACTTCACATTCCGTTGTTTTTTTCTGCGCTTTACATGTTGGACAATGGCTATGTTCACCAGCAATATATCCATGCTCAGGACAAACGCTGAATGTTGGAGTAATTGTATAATAGGGTAAGGAATAGTGTTCTGCAACTGTTCTTATTAGTTTTTTTGTAGCAGTTGGTGAAGGTTCTTCTTCTCCCAAGAAGATATGCAATACTGTACCACCGGTATATTTAGATTGTAAAGAATCTTGCAAATTAAGTGCTTCAAAAATATCAGAGGTATATCCGACTGGTAGTTGAGTAGAATTGGTATAATACGGATCTACATCCCTCCCCTCATTGTTTGAATATACCTCTTTATTATAGGTTTTAATATCAGGATATTTTGCCTGATCAATCCTAGCTAAACGGTAGCTCGCTCCTTCTGCTGGAGTTGCTTCTAAATTAAAAATATTCCCAGTTTCTTCTTGAAAATCCGCTATTCTTTTCCTCATATAATCAAGGACTTTTTCTGCAAATTTTTTCCCTTCTTTTTCACCTATACTCTTATTCATGAAATTAAGTATTGCATCGTTCATACCAATCAGACCTATTGTTGAGAAATGGTTCTTCCAGTATTCGCCAAAAGTCTTCTTCACATCTGAAAGATAAAACCGTGAATAGGGGTGTAGACCACTATATGTTAAATTTTCAATAACTTCTCGCTTTATTTCAAGACTTTGTTTAGCCAGATTCATTAGTTGGTCAAGTTTATTAAAAAAATCATTTTCATCTTTAGCTAAATAACCAATTCGTGGCATGTTTATTGTAACAACACCAACAGATCCAGTTTTTGGATTGGCACCAAATAGACCTCCTCCTCGTTTCCGAAGCTCTCTATTATCCAAACGAAGTCGACAGCACATCGAACGAGCGTCATCTGGTTTCATATCACTGTTAATAAAGTTTGAAAAATACGGTATGCCATATTTAGCAGTCATATCCCAAAGAGAATCTAGACCACCATTGTTCCATTTAAAATCTTTGGTGATGTTGTAGGTTGGTATTGGAAAAGTAAAAGGTCTTCCCTTAGCATCCCCCTCATACATAATTTCTGCAAATGCGTTGTTAATCATGTTCACCTCATCAACAAAATCACTAAAATTATCGTCTACCAATTGCCCACCAATAATAGCTGGTTCATCTACCATATAACCTGGTGTTGTCAGATCCATGGTAATATTTGTAAATGGGCTTTGAAAACCAACTCTCGTAGGAACATTCATATTAAATAGAAATTTTTGCATCTCCTGCTTTACATCTGCATATTTAAGGTTATCAATTCTTATAAATGGAGCTAAAAGCGTATCAAAATTTGATAAAGCTTGAGCTCCTGCCGCCTCCCCCTGAAGCGTGTATAAGTAATTTACAATCTGCATCAAAGCTGTGCTAAAATGTTTTGCAGGTTTACTTTCAATTTTACCGGACACTCCTTTGAAACCGAGGAGAAGAATATCTTTAAGATCCCACCCAACACAGTATGCACCTAGAGTTCCAAGATCATGTATATGGAATGACCCATTTGTATGCGATTCTCCAATTTCAGGTGGAAATATCTTATTAAGCCAATAATGGGACACAATATTCTCAGTTGCATAAACGTTTAGTCCTTGTAAAGAATAACTCATGTTGCTATTTTCTTTAACTTTCCAATCCATCATACTAAGATAATCATCAACTACATCGATATCTTTGAGTAGCCCCGCTACTTCTCGCATGTCCTGATGTTGTTTTCGATAAAGAATATACGCCTTTGCAGTCCTTGCATGTCCTTCTTCGATAAGCACTTTTTCGACAATATCCTGTACCTGTTCTACTGTTGGAATTTCACCACGTTTGAGCTCCTTTTCAAGAAATTCTAAAACTTTATCTGTGAGCTCTGCTGCTTTTTTGTGGTCCTTTCCACCTACTGCTTGTGCCGCCTTCCAAATAGCATTTGTTATTTTTATCGGGTTGAAATCAACAACTTTTCCATCTCTTTTTCTAATTTTCCGTATCATAATTACATCTCTCCTCCTAAGATATTCTTTCATCTGTTAGAGTTTTTAATTCCTTTTCAAAGGAAGAAACGTCAGTAAATGATCTATAAACAGAAGCAAACCGAATATACGCAACTTGATCAATTTTTTTCAGAAGTTCCATAACAAATTCACCAATAATAGAACTCTCAATTTCTTCTCTTCCACATCGTCGTATCTTTTCTTCTATTGAATCAAGCATTCCTTCAATTTCCTCATGTCCAATTGGACGTTTTTCCAATGCTTTCATTATACCTTTTTTAATTTTATTTCTATCAAATTTTTCTCTTCGCCCATCTTTTTTAATGATGTACACTGGTGTCATTTCAATATATTCATATGTTGTAAATCGTCTGCTACATTTTGCGCACTCTCTTCTTCTACGAATCGTATAAGTTCCAGTATCACGGGAGTCGGTGACTTTTGATTCGGTATGGTTACAATATGGGCACTTCATTCTAATCACAATAGATACAATATATTGTATATAAAAATTTTTTTCCTACATTATATAGTATGTAAGAAGTTGTTTATATAGTTTTTGATTATTTGAGATTTTTATACGATTTTTCGACTTAAAAACCTTAATTTAATAATAAAATACATCAAAATTAAATAAAGATATACTATTTTACCAAATAATGAAAATTGTATATGGACCTGTCGCATCGTGGAGATTAGGCAGGTCACTTGGGATTGACCTTATTTGTACTCAAAAAAAAATCTGTTCATTTGACTGTATTTATTGTCAATTAGAAAAAACAGAAAAAATTACTTCTAAAAAAGATATTTTTGTTTCTACAGAAGATGTAAAGAAAGAGGTAAAAAGAGCACTTAGAAAAATAACACCAGATGTTATTACTTTCTCTGGTATGGGGGAACCAACCCTAGCAAATAATATGTATGAAATAATTGATTTTATACGTGAAATTACAAATATACCTCTAGCCATACTAACAAATTCATCCCTTTTTTATGATAGAATTGTACGAAAAACGCTTTGTAATTTAGATATTATTGTTGCAAAACTTGATGCACCTAATCAAGATCTTTTCCAAAAAATTAACAATCCTGCCAATGAAATAACTTTTGAAAAAACACTTAAAGGAATTAAAGAACTTAAAAGAAATTTTCATGGAAAATTTGCACTTCAAATCATGTTTATGAAAGAAAATAAAGGTTATGTACATGAACTTGCACGCTTAGCAAAAATGATTCAACCAGATGAAGTACAAATAAATACTCCACTTCGACTATGTGATATACAACCATTATCTAAAAAAGAGTTAGATAAAATTGAAAATACTTTTACAGGATTAAATACCCTCTCTGTCTATCATAGTCCAAAACCTATGGTAAAACCGTTAGACATGATGGAACTTATAAAAAGAAAAAGAATGGAGCCATAGACACTATGAAAAAAATATCAGTTGATTTAAAAATTATTGGAGTCGTTCACTCACTATATAAAACAATTTCAGATGCCCCAATCCGGGGTAAAAATGAAATTTCAGAGATAAAATTAGATAGAGACTATCTTGAAGGTCTGCAGGATATTGAAGGTTTTACCCATCTACACATCCTGTATTGGCTACATAAATCATCAGATTTTTCTTTATTAGTTAAAACTCCCAGGGACACTATTCCACACAGTGTTTTTTCAACAAGACCGCCTCATAGACCAAATCCTATAGGACATGCTGTGGTGGAACTTGTTGAACGGAAAAATAACAAAATAATAGTAAAAGGTTTGGATGCTATAGAAGGAACACCTATTATTGATATAAAACCATATGTTAAAAGTTTAGATGTAAAAGATGATGCTTCTTCAGGGTGGTTGAAAAAAGGAATTTAAAGAGACACTAATTTCGCATTATTTACTGCTTGCTTTACGAGTTGCTTTATATCAATTTTTTGTTCTTCTAATAGAATCCTCTCAAGTTTTGCTCTAGTAGAGGGTTTTTTTGGTACAGCTGCACAACTAAAAGATGTAGAAATTGAGAGCTTATAGGTACCGATATCTTTTGCTATCTTGATTATATCTTCTTTATCAAATCCAATCAAAGGTCTTAATATTGACATATCTGTTGCTTGTTCTACGACACGAAGATTTTGAAGAGTTTGTGATGCAACTTGACCTAAAGAATCTCCCATGATTATTGCTAATGAGTTATATTTTTCAGCAATTTTTTCAGCATAACGAACTAACATGCGTTTACAAAAAATACAAGTAAATTTATTCGTACAATTTATGGTATAGGAAGAAAGTGTTTTTCCATGAGGTATAATAAATACTTTAATCCTTGCGGGAATTTTTTTCTTTAAATGTTTGGCAATAATAATAAAATTATCTACCTCTTTTTTATCAGTAAATGGTGTATTGTCACCATGAACAAGGATCATTTCCTCAACTTTTTTAGAAAGAAGATAGGTTGCAACAGGAGAATCTATTCCACTTGACACTAAAGAAACAAATTTCATTTCGTCTCATCTTTAATATAATCAAGGTACTCTTTAAGCCCTCCAATAATCGGTAGAACAATAATATCAGGTAAATCATAAGGATGAAGTTCTCGTATCTTTTGTATCGTTTTGTGTAAATTTTCATCAGTTGTTTTTGCTATTAAAACACATTCATTATCTTCTTCAATTTTTCCTTGCCATCTATAAATTGATTCTATCCTAGGTAAAATATTAACACATGCAACTAGTTTTTCTTTAACTAAAGAATGTGCGATTTTCTTAGCATCCTTAATATTTCCTATTGTAGAATAAATTACACTTGCCATCTTTTCAACCTTAAAATTAAAATCAGTTTTAAGATTTTGCATTGATATTATATTGCTTCATTCCTAGATTAGTAACAACATTTTTTATTTTTTTATAAGAACCATAAAAAAGGTGGCTTTTACATAAACAATCACTACAGCCAAAATTAGGAACAATTGATAATTCTTTCATCAATGTTTTTGCAATAAAACATTCTTCTCTGTTCTCACTTGGTTTGTAAAAAACATTTATTATATTTACTTTATCCAATAGATAATCAATTTGCCAATGCTGCATCTTCTTATTTTTTCTAAGATGTCGTTGTATTCTTTGATTTAATCCATTTAGAGCCGAGCCAACATATACATAAAAACCTTTTTTAAAATCTAAATTTCTTAGATTTCCAATTTGCATACCTGTAGAATTTTTCAGTTCTAATAATAAAATATAGCTTCCTTTCATACATTAATTCATGATAAAAGGGAATACTATTTGTTATTTGAATAATTTATTATAAGTTAGACTTATTTTCATTAATAAATGAGCAATCACAATTATAATGTTATAGATTTTAAAACTCTAGAAGAAGTAAAAAAGGAGATTCAAAAGATAGGGAGTGATCCGAAAAGTATTGAAATCATGGCACCTAAAGCGATTTCTAAAGCAATTAAGTTAGAAAACGTTATTCTTCAAGATGCTATTATTATCAAACAAGACATGCTTTCTATTGGAGGAGAAGTGGCTATTCCAAAGGATGCATTTGATTTAAAAGAAAAGCGGGCTGATATTCTAATTATGGGTACAATTAAACAATTACATGAACTTGTTTGAAAACTGAGTAGACATTACACAAGAATACAAAATATTGCAAATGAATTAAAAGTAATATTAAATGAGATAATGTTAGGAAGCCCAAAAAAACATTAACTATTATTTTATACTGATTTAGAGTGTCTATGGATAATGCAATTTGCCCTATTGATTTTAGGTATGGAAGAAATGAAATAAAGGATATTTTCAGCAAAAAAAGTAAACTTCAATATTTACTGGATGTGGAAGCTGCGTTAGCAAGAGCACATGCAGAAGTTGGTAATATTCCAAAAGCAGCAGCAGATGAAATTTCAAAAAAAGCATCTGCTAAATATGTGACAGTTGAACGAGTAAATGAAATTGAAAAAGAGACTAGACATGACATAATGGCACTAACAAAAGCACTTACTGAAGTTTGCAATAAGGAGGCAGGGAAATATGTTCATCTTGGTGCCACAAGCTATGATATAGTAGATACAGCTAATGCGTTACAATTTGCAGAAGCAACAGATTATATTAAACGAGAGCTAAAAAATCTTAGAATTTGTTTGGTAAACCTAGCTAAAGAACACAAAAAAACAATAATGCACGGTAGAACCCATGGGCAATATTCGATTCCAATTACTTTTGGTTTAAAAATGGCTGTGTATGCTATGGAGGTTGAAAGACATCTTGAACGTATGCACGAATGCAAATCACGCATTTTAGTTGGCAAAATGTCAGGTGCAGTAGGCACTGGTGCGGCTATGGGGAAACATGTTCTAAAAATTCAAGAGTTGGTTATGCGAGACTTAAAACTTGGAATTGAAGAAGGAGCCACACAAATTGTAGGAAGGGATAGATACATAGAACTTCTATCAACTCTCTCAAATATAGCTTCAAGTATTGAAAAATTTGCAACTGAGATTAGAAATCTCCAGAGAAGCGAGATTGGAGAAGTAGCAGAGGCGTTTGAATCTAAAAAACAGGTCGGTTCTTCAACAATGCCTCATAAAAGAAATCCTGTTGTGTGTGAACAAATTTGTGGACTAGCTAGAGTTATCCGAAGTTGTATAATTCCTGCTTATGAAAACGCAATTCAATGGCATGAACGGGATCTATGTAATTCATCTTCTGAGCGTTTTATTTTACCTCATTCATTAATACTGACTGACTGGATTATTTATCAAATGAATATTGTATTTAAAAATATCAAAGTTTTTCCAGACCGTATGATTAAAAACATTGAAAAATCAAAAGTATTACCTATGGCTGAAGCTGTAATGACAAAATTAGTACAGAAAGGAATGGGCCGTGGAGATGCACATGAACTTGTAAGAAAATGTGCGATTAAAGCATCTGATTTAGATAAGAATTTGATAGATTTATTACTTGAAAAGAAAATTGTAACTAATTTACTTAGTAAAGAAGAATTGAAAAAAGTTTTAGATCCAAGAAATTATTTAGGCGCATCAGATAAGATCATAGATAACATTGTAAAAAAATTGACTAGGTAAATAGTCGATGAAAATAACATTTCCGATCAGATTCTCAATGTATTATAAGTTTTTTGATATCATTTGTTTTGCAGTCAGTTTAGAAATATAGATTACATCGAAATAACCATAAATACCAATTTGTATTCTAATTTTGAAATGAATAAGCTACAGATATTAACAAATAATATTGAGGAAATTGTAACATACGAAGAACTTGTAAATATTATCAATAAAAAAAATCCTAAAGCATATATTGGATTTGAACCATCGGGCTCCGTTCATATAGGCTGGAAAATTTGCACAAATAAAATCAAGGACTTTCTTAAATGTGGATTTGATTTTACTGTACTTCTTGCTGATTGGCATGCATATATTAACGATAAATTAGGGGGAGATATTGAAAAAATTAAACTTTGTGGGAGGTATATGGAGGATTGTTTTGTATCAATGGGAGTTGATAGAGAGAAAGTTAAATTTGTGTATGCCAGTGATTATATAAACGATCCTACTTATTGGGAAACCGTCCTTAAAACAGCTAAATCTATGTCTGTAGCACGTGTTAAACGTGCAATGGATATTATGGGTAGGGATGCAGAAGAAGGAGAAAAGGATTTATCAAAACTCTTTTATCCAGCAATGCAAGTTTCTGATATCTTTTATCTTGATCTTGATGTTGCATATGGAGGAATGGATCAACGTCGGGCACACATGTTAGCAAGAGAAATTTCTAAAAAAATCTCCCGTAAAACACCTGTTGCTATTCATACACCGTTATTAACTGGTTTGCAAGCAGGTGGACGCATGGACCCAATTGAAGCAAAGATGAGTAAAAGTAAACCTGATGCAATGCTCTCGATTCATGATAATCCTGCTGTTGTAAAAAAGAAGATAAGCAAAGCATTCTGCCCTGAAAAACAGGTTGAAGGAAATCCTGTGTTAGAGATATGTAAGTTAGTCATTTTTCCAGAATTAAAAGATGAAGTCTTTTTAATTAAACGACCAGAAAGGTTTGGTGGAAACTTAGAATTTAATACGTATAAGAATCTAGAGAAATCATATATTGATGGTCTTCATCCTATTGATTTGAAAAACGCTACAGCAGAACATTTAAATAAGATACTTGAACCTGTTCATAGGTACTTTGAAAAACATCCAGATAATTATAATAAAATGAAAAAATTAGGAATCTTATCCACCTAGTAATAATTTCATTTGTTGGAATTCATTTCAGTTTTTTAATAATAGAAATTTTACAATTATGGCAAACACCCTGTGCTACTTCATCCATTGAATTTAATTGACCTCCACATGCCCAACAACTAAAGTTTTCAGATTGTATATTTTTCTTCATTGTAACTCTGCAATTTACACAGATCCCATCTTTAATTTCATCAATTGTAGTTAATTGTCTTCCGCATCTCTCACAAAATAAAATTTTATCGTCCACCTTAGCTTTTAAAAAATTCGTAATATTTGTTTCTTTAAAAATATATCTTTATCTTAATAAATGCTCTTAACAAAAAATAATTATTAATTTTTAAAATCATACTTTAAATCAATATAATACTGGAAAATAAACACATAAAAAGAATAAAAGGATAATTGTATTATCGACATCGTTGAAATGAATATTAAAAAATTTCTACCTATAATTGGTATTGTCATTTTAATCTATATTTTATCGACTATAGACATTGCGAAAATTCTAAATATATTTTTTAGTATCAACATAATGTATGCCATTTTATCGTTCTTTGCAATCATTCCAGTTCTTTTACTCGTTAATTATGAATGGCAATTAATTCTTAAAAAACATAAAATCTGTGTCACCTACACCTATTCGCTAAAAAATATACTTATCGGATATTTTTATGGATTTATTACACCTGGAGGATTAGGTGGATATACTCGAGCTATTTATCTTAAGGATGAAAGTAAAGAACCCATCCAAAAATGTTTTGCCAATCTTGTTATATTTTCTACCATCGATTATCTTACATTATTGTCCCTTGGGATATTGGGAGGTCTTCTTCTTAGTAGTATATTCCCTAATTTATTCCCTATATTTCTTTTGATATTTATTTTTGTAATAAGCTTATTGATATTCTTTATTCGAAAGGATATGGGAAAATTATTTTTTAAAAAATTACTACAAACTAAACTACTTACTTCTTACAAAGATAAATGGTATGCACACCTAGATAGTTTATATAAGGACATTCCAACACTTAAAGATCTAATTTTCCCAATTTTAATCTCCCTTTTAGGATGGATACTTTTGTTTTCTGCACTGTATCTTATCTCAACCTTATTCTCTGTAGATATCCCTTATCATTACTTTATTTTAATTATTGCCATTTCTAACGTCATTGCCCTATTTCCAATAACTGTTCATGGTTTAGGTACAAGAGAGGCAGCAATAATAGGATTATTTTCCATATTTAATGTTCCACAAGAAAACGCTCTTGGATTTTCGTTTTTTTGGTTCGTTACATTCTGGTTAACTCCAAGTATAATTGGTTCTTTTGTTACTATAAATGAATCAAGAAAAAATCCTATATCCCCAGACAAAAAAGGAGATTTTGTAATTGATAAGGTCCTGGCAAAACAATTTACGAAATACATGGAAAAATATACTAAATTATATTTTACTCTTGCAAAGAAGACACAAATAAATATTCCAAAATCAGTTAAAAAACCAATTATTGTTGACCTTGGAACAGGACCTGGTCTACTCTCTCTAGAATTAAATAAATTAATTCCAGATGCCCATATAGTGGGAATAGATCCATCTATTCATATGCTTTCAATTGCAAATAAAAAATTTTTAGATAAAGGATGCAAACATTGCAACCTTATGATGGCAAAAATCGAGAATATCCCTATAAATAACAACTTTGCAGATGCAATAGTAAGTAGACTCAGTCTATCCTCCTGGGAAAAACCAAAAAAAGGTTTTTCTGAAATTTTCCGAATTTTAAAACCTGACGGATTATTAGTTTTAGAAGCACTTAATAAAGATTTTCCAAAATGGAAACTCAATTTAATCAAATTACATATGAAACTTAACAAAGCAGGAAAAACCGTTACCAAATATCATATCAATTATTATAAAAATGCTTTCTCAATCAAGCAAGTTGAACAATTTTTAAGTGAAACCGGTTTTGACATAATTAAAAAAGAAGGTAAAAAATCGGATTGGAAATTTTTAATAATTGCAAAAAGAACAAAAAGATATAAATAGTTATAAAAATCAATTTAATAATATAAATTAATTTAAAAGGAAATCCCTATGAAGTATATTGTAAAATATATTTTGTCAATCATTACAATTCTTTTATTAGTTATACTAAGTACAATACCTACATCTGCATTAACAGATAACGATATCCAAGAAACAAAAAATGAAACACAAAAAGAACTTTATTTATTGCGTGGAGAACATCATGTGTATCTAAATGCATTAGACGATGTAAATGAATTTAACTTACGATTTGTTTTCCCTCCCGATTATCAATACCAAGTACCAGTTCTATTAGAAATATACAATGATACCACAGCAGATATCCTACACTATCAGATAGAAGATGATACGAACAAACCAAATAAAATTATCAATTTTAGCCTTGGGCCAATGGATAAAAATGAAAGCTTTTTCCTACATTTCTCATGTTGGGTACTCGTAAAAAACCATGAGTTTGAGGATTTGCCAACCTATGTTTCATTCCCGAAGAAATGTAATCTTCCTAAAGAGACAAAAACCTGGCTTTTCTCAACAGATGTCGTTCAAGTAAATAATATACTAATCAAACGAAAAGCATGGCAATTGCATGGTTTTAGTAATAATCTTATTCGTTTTGCAAAAAGAGTTGCACCATTTATCAAATTACATAGATATCCATTGTTTCTAATTCAACTCAGTATACCCATTTTCTTCTCCCAAGATGCTTTTACAACTCTTCTTATAAATGGAGAAAATGTCGGTCGTTCACATTTAGCTTGTGCGTTATTTAGAGGGTACAATGTTCCAGCTAGAGTACTACTTGCTCATAATGATCAAGGTTTCTGGACTCAGATGCACTATATGGTTGAGTACTATTGTCCAGGATATGGTTGGGTATTAATCGATTCAACAGCGGGAAAAACTCCATATGCAACAAAAAGACAAATCATAAACAGAGTCTGCTATCCTGAGGATGAAAATGATACGAAAAATGATTATATCTTCTTTTTTATGAAAGGAGAAGAAAGATGGCTTTGGATAGATAACGAAAACATCCATCCTTACTATAAAGATTGTAAAGAGGGAAGTAAATCAAAAATGTTTTATGAAGGTGAAGTAGAAACCGATGCATTTACTGTAGACTATGCTTTTTTCTTGACGCAAATGGTATTTCACCTCTATGAACAATATCTGGGAAAGAATCTAACTGGTGAGAATCTTGGCCATTATCAAAACGCAACAATATTTCATAATAAAGCAGTATCTGCATTTCAAAATTCAAATATTCAAGCATATATAGATAATATGAATATTGCTTATGATGAGTATCTAAAAATTATTCTTTGAAATAATTAGGCTTTTTTAGTTTATTTAAAACATAACTTTATTATTGATTTCGAGTTATTATCAATATATTATGAATGGTACGAAAAATAAAATTTCAAAGAAAACTACCAAGCAAATGCAAAAATCAACTATTCGATTATTGAGCATTTCATTTATGAGCTTTATAATTTTTTCAATCGGTTTGTTGCCGGTTGCATTATTGATATTTGTTGTTTTTAAGTTTGTTACATTTAATACATTATTTTATTATATCTTATTACCGTTCTTATTCATATTTTCATTATGGTTTTCACTTGTTTCAGAGATTCTTATAAGTGGTGCTATTATTAAATTATTTAACATAAAATATTCAGAAGGGCAGTATGAGTATTCTCCTAAGAATAAAACAGCTTTTAAATGGATTTTTCTTTGTCAGCTTTATACTCCAATCAGAAAATTAATAGAAATCGTTCCTATGGGATATCTAAAAATAATTTATTTGAAGTTATTAGGAATGAAAATTGGTCAAAACACTCTAGTGGGTGGCGTTATAAAAGATCCATGTGTAACAGAAATCGGGGACGATGTTACTATAGGAGAATATGCGATTTTATATGCTCATATTCATAACAATGAAGAAAAATCAATAACAATAAAAAAAGTTAAGATAGGAAACAGGTGCATAGTTGGGGCAGGGTCTATTATTATGCCTGGTGTAGTAATGGAAGATAATGCAATTCTTGCTGCTGGGGGAGTAGTAACTAAAAATCGTGTTTTAAAGAAAAATAAAGTATATGGTGGAAATCCCGCAAAAGAGATAGTAATAACAAAGAAAATTAAAAAATAGTATTTGGTAAGTAAGTATGGTAGAAAAAATAAAACTCTCTCAAGGAGCAGGCGGAGAGTTAATGGATAAATTGATAAAAGATAAAATTTTAAAATATTTTATAACAGAAAGCGGTGCAGAAGTCACTCTCTCGATGTTAGATGATGCTGCAGTAATTGACGACATTGTTTTTTCCACCGATTCTCATACCGTTCATCCAATTATATTTCCAGGTGGGGATATTGGATCACTTGCTGTTTCAGGAACAATAAATGATATTTCTGTAATGGGAGCACGACCACTTGCACTTTCTACCGGATTTATAATTGAAGAAGGCTTTTCTATAGAAACATTTGAAAAAATTGTAAAAAGTATGGGTCAATGCTCAATTGCCGCAGACGTTCCCATTATTACCGGAGATACCAAGGTTGTTGAGAAAGGTGCAATACAAGAATTTATGATTAATACAAGTGGGATAGGTAAAAGAAGTAAATTATTTGATCACAATATTGAGGAAGTAAAAAAATATAGACCTTTCAATCATAGATGGCTTCTTGATTCAAATTTAGAAAAGGGAGATAAAATTATTCTATCTGGAAATATAGGTGAGCATGGTATTGCCTTACTTTCTTTTCGCGAAGGATATGGATTTGAAACTAAGATAAAATCAGATGTTGCACCAATAAATAAACTCATAGAAAAAGCATTTTCCCAGGGGGGCGTTATATCTGCAAAAGATCCTACTAGAGGAGGACTAGCAAATACTGTAAATGAATTTAGTGATAAATCACATATTGGGATTATACTTGATGAAGAATGTATTCCTATACCAGATGGTGTACATTCGGCTTGTAATATGCTTGGAATAGACCCTCTAGAAATTGGAAATGAAGGAAAGGTTGTTGTTGGGGTTGTTAAAGAAAAAGCAGAAGACATTCTCTCTGCATTAAATAAACATCCACTTGGTAAGAATGCAGCGATAATAGGGGAATGTACAGACAAAATTAGAGGTGTTGTTTTGCAAACAATTGTGGGCGGAAAAAGAATTTTACATAAACCTATCGGTGACCCCGTACCACGGATTTGTTAAAAATCAAAATCCGGAAATTTTTAATACTCCTTTGAATTACCTCCCTAACGGATAACTATAGCGGGGTAGAGTTTTTATGGCAAAAGGACTTACAAAGGCTTTTAAAAAGGCATTATGGGTTTATCACTGCAATTCTGGATCATGCAATGGTTGTGATATTGAAATCATTGCAGCTCTATGTCCTCGATATGATGTTGAACGTTTTGGTATTAGACTTGTAGGTTCACCTCGTCATGCAGATGTATTACTGGTTACAGGACCAGTAACCCGTCAGATGGAAGATAAAGTGAAGCGAATATATGAACAAATGGCTGATCCAAAAGCAGTTATTTGTGTTGGAAACTGTGGTAATACTGGTGATGTATTCTATGAGTCCTATAATCTTACTGGTCCAATTGATAATATCATTCCGGTAGATATTTATGTGATTGGATGTCCACCAAGACCTGAAAATATAATAAATGCTGTTGCTAAGGCATGGGTTAAACTTGAAACATTGGAGGCGAAAAAATGAACAAAACTAAAAAACTGACTCCAGAAGATCTTGTTAAAAACTTCAAAGATACATTTAAAACTAAAATCAAAAGTGCCAAAATAAAAAAGAAGGCTTTTGCATCTAAGAAAAAAGAAGCAATAAACATATGGATGAAGATTGATAAAGATTCATTCAAAGATGTAGTGAAGCATCTTGTTAAAATTCAATATCCACATCTAGCCATTGCATCAGGAAATGATTTGGGTAAAGTAATTGAGCTCATCTATCATTTTACAATATATTATGATGATCCTCTTGGTGAGATAACATTAAACATCTCTGTGGACCTACCTAAATCAAACCCAATAATTGAATCATTATGTGATATTATCCCAGGTGCTCTTATTACTGAGCGGGAAAAACAAGAAATGCTTGGAGTTAAAATTAAAGGTATTCCTGATGATAGACGATTATTTGTACCCGAGAATTTTCCAAAAGAAGTTTTCCCATGGCGAAGAGACGAGACGGGACCTGAAAAGTTTTACAAAAATTTACATGAGGTGAAAAAATGAAACAAAAGACAACCACAAAGACATCTTACCATATACCAGTTGGGCCTATCCACCCTGCGTTGAAAGAACCAGTATTTTTTGAATTTGAACTTGACGGAGAGAAAATTGTTGATGTGGATGTAAAACTTGGACATGTTCATAGAGGTGTTGAATGGGCGTCTAGGAAAAGAAATCCTGTTCAAATTCTTTATCTAGCTGAACGTATTTGTGGCATTTGTTCATTTTGTCATCCTGCTGCCTTTACACTTGCAGTTGAAAATGCTGCTGAAATTGAAGTCCCAGAACGTGCTGAATATCTTAGAGTAATTCAAGCAGAGCTTGAGCGTATTTGTTCTCATATTCTATGGGCAGGTGTGGCTGCCCATGAAATTGGATTTGATACGGTACTTTATTTAACCTGGCAAATGAGGGAAAAAGCACTCGATTTAACTGAATTCTTGACAGGAAACCGAGTTACTAAAGGAATAATGATGATTGGGGGCATTCGTCGTGATGTCACTTCAGATATGATTCCTAGAATTAAAAAAGACCTGCAATACTTTAAAGACAATTTTGAAAAACTCAGACATATCTTTCTAGATGACAAAACAATCAAAATGCGAAGTCAAGAAGCTGGAATTCTAACTAAGGAGAATGCATTAAAGCTATGTGCTGTTGGTCCAACAACAAGAGCCTCAGGCATAAAGAAGGATATCCGAGTTAGTCAACCATACTTTGCCTATGGGGATCTTGACATCGACTATATTACACCCGATAAACTGACTGGCGAGGTAAATGGTGATGTTTATGATAGAATTATTCAACGTTTACTAGAGGTTAAACAATCTATTGATATAATGGAACAATGTCTTGATAAAATGCCTGGTGGTGATATTGTGTCTGAACCTAAAATTGCGAAATTACTTGCTCAGTTGAAAAAGGTAAATGGGGAAGGAATTGGAAGGCATGAAGCACCACGAGGAGAGGTAATACATTATGTTAAACTCGATGAAAATGATAGCCCGTTTACCTGGAAAGTTAGAGCACCAACTTATAATAATATATTACCTTGGATCCCAATGCTCAAAGGAGAACAGATTGCGGACATTCCAATCGTAGCCGCGTCAACCGATCCTTGTATGTCATGTACAAATAGAGTTGCTATTGTAAAAGATGGTAAAAAATATGAATTGGATAAAGAAGAATTACATCGATTGAGTGTTGAAAAAACTAGGAGGTTGATAAAATGAGGTTTTCAATGCTCCCTCAAGTATTTTCACAAATGTTCAAAAAACCGTTTACGAACAAATTTCCAGTAAAATATGCTCCTCATAATACTACAAAATTATTAGAGGCTGTAGGTAAAGGAGAGGTACAAATAATTCCTCCTGTTGAGACACCCGAAGGATTCCGTGGAAAAATTCAATATGATAAAGAAAAATGTACTGGATGTCGTCTTTGTATCAGAGTATGTCCTTCTGAAGCAATTGAATTTAAACCTGAGGAGAAAAAGATTAAGATTTACCTAGCGAGATGCACGTTTTGTTCACAATGCAATGATGTATGTCCTGCACAATGCCTTAGTATGAGCAATGAGTTTTTACTTGCTGATGCAGACAAGTATGCTAAGGATTTAATTGTTGAGTAACGGAAAGATTTGATGAAACTTATCTTTAAAGGCATAGTACAAGGGGTGGGATTTAGACCAACAATCTATAGAATAGCAAAGGATTTAGATCTCAAAGGTTATGTGTTAAATAGGGGTTCTGAGGTAGAAGTTGTTATCGATAAAAACGTTGATACGTTTATTCAGCTTATTAAGCAAAATTTACCATCTATAGCTCAGATTTCTGAAATTAATTATAGACCTGATAACAGAACATTTGATGATTTCCGAATACTTCATAGCAAAAAAGGGGAGAAACAATCACTAATCCCAGCTGATATCGGGATGTGCGACGACTGTTACAATGAGATTTTTGATAAAAAAAATAGAAGATATCACTTTCCATTTACTAATTGTACAGTATGTGGAGCAAGGTACAGTCTCATAAATGATGTTCCCTATGATAGAAATCGCACTGCCATGGATGCATTTACTCTATGTGATAAATGCGAAAAAGAGTTCAAAGATCCATTGAATCGTCGATACCATGCACAGACAATATCATGCCCAATTTGTGGTCCACATTTCCGATTGTATGATAAAAATAACCACAACTTGGGTGAAAAAGATGCAGTTAAAAAATTTGCAGAATACATTGAAGAGGGAAAAATTGGGGTTATTAAATCTTGGGGTGGGATGCATTTATGCTGTAAAATTGATGAAATTGAAAGATTTAGAGAATGGTATGGACGCCCTGAAAAAGCATTTGCCGTAATGGTTAGATCTATTGAAATTGCTGAAAAATATGGCACAATAACAGAGGATGAAAGGAAATTATTATTGTCGAAAAGTAAACCAATTGTACTTATCAACAAGATTGACGCAGAGGAGGCATCACCTGGTTTAAATACAATTGGTCTTTTTCTACCATACACTGGTTTGCATTATATTCTATTTTCCTATTTGAAATCCGATACGCTAGTTATGACATCAGCAAACATACCTGGCGAACCAATGATGATTAAAAATGAAGAAGTTTTTTCTTTGAATGCAGATGTTTATCTTTTGCATAATAGAGAAATCCCAAACAGGATTGATGATTCAGTTGTAAGATTGTGGAATGGTAATACATTTTTTATCAGAAAATCTCGAGGTTTTGTTCCCGAACCAATTCCAGTTTCATACAATAATCGTGTTTTGAGTGTTGGTGCTGATGAAAATATAACGGGTGCAATTTCTCATGATAAGAATATTTTTACCACACAATATATCGGTAATTCCAAGTATTATGCATCCTTAGAATTTTTAGAGGATAGTTTACGTCATTTGATTAAACTTACTATGAAAAAACCTACAATTGATGCGGTTGTACGAGATCTTCATCCAGGTTATGATTCAAGAAAGATTGCTGAAAAATTTGCAACTGAATTTTTTGTTCCAATTTTCGACGTTCAACACGATTGGGCACATGCTGCCTCACTTCTTGTTGATAATAATATAGATAATTCAGTTGTTATTTCAATCGAGGGACTTGGGTATGGTACTGATGGAACTTTTTGGGGTGGAGAAGTGTTATTATCAGATTTTCATAGTTTTGATAGAATAGGACATCTTGAATATATCCCTTTATTAGGTGGAGATATGGCAACAATGAATCCACAAAGGTTAGTTTATGCAATATTTAAAAAATATGGAAAGGAAAAATTCTTCACTGGAAAAGAAGCATCAATATTAACAAAATTAATGGATAAATCTCCTCTTTCATGTAGTCTGGGAAGGTATTTAGATGCGATTTCAAGTTATCTTGATATTTGTTCTACCATGACTTATAGTGGTGAACCTGCTATGAAGCTTGAAAAATATTTGACAATAGGTAAAAATAGATATAATTTAGATATTAATCTGAAAAATAATATTGTTCAAGTAACAGATTTATTTAATCAAATTGATGAATTGATAAAACCACCTTTTAGTGAACAAGAAAAGGCAGATATTGCGTTTTCAATTGTCAAAGTGATCATGAATAGTTTATCTGATATAGCAATTAAAACTGCTTTAGATCAAAATATTAAAACAATTGGCATGACGGGAGGAGTCTCGTATAATATACCAATAACAGAAATGATCCAAAATCAAGTAAAAAAAGCAGGATTGAAACTTATTGTTCATAACAGTGTTCCAAATGGTGATGGTGGAATTTCCGTAGGTCAAAATGCAATAATTGGCTATAAACTAAATTCTTAAATTATTAGGATAATTTTAATAATGAATTATTTATCGATGATTTGACATGGGAAAAAATAGAGATTTAATTCAAATGATAATACTTGTTTTGATTGGTATGTTTATACCATTTTTAGGATCTATACTTATAACCTTTGGATTAAACATCTCAGATTTTGAAGATTTAATAAGAATAGGGAGAACCTTTGGATATTTCCTTCTTATATTTGCAATAGAACTAGCGATTGTGTATCTTTATTTTACCATAATCAATTGGAATGCAAATAAAAAAATAGAGAAGCATAAACCAAAATAATTCCTACCAATGTTGTTTTTAACCAGAAGAATTCATGACTAGAGACAATCCCAAAGTATTGTTACAAAAGAGAGAATCAGCCATATTAAATTACCAATTATAAACGCAATTATACACCCAGGCACCCAAATAAAACCTACAGTTTCACAAAATCCTTCTTCGGTATAAAGTTCATTGTCTATCTTATTAATATTATGGATCTTTATCTCATCTGGATTAATCTTTAAGTGATGAAGTACGTTTAATATTATAGGTATATTTTCTTCTTTAATCATTTTGCCATGACGATTTATTAAGAAATTAACAAACCTATTGGATGTTTCTTCATCCATCTTACTTATACCATCTAAAATCTTCCGAATCAATACTATAATACTATCTCTAGTAGGAATTGTTATCAGAGTTGGTATTCCCTTCCCAATATACTCACGCCTAAAATCCTTTCTTTCTTCATCTATCGCCCTGCTACTTCTGATATTGAATAATGGTGATGCCTTCACATCAGATTCTATACTTCTATGTCCAACAACAGAGGTAAATAATATACCAATAAGCACAGTGACTACTATGATACTGCTGATGTAAGTATATTTCTTCATTTTATCTTACCAAATCAAATACAACTTAGTTATCATTCAGATATATGTATGATAAGTCTACCAATACCATCTATATTAAATTCTATAAATTCCATTAGTTCCCTAGGACCATTCCATATTTTACCAGAAAATCCAAATATAAAACCATGTCCTTTTGGGATATATTCGCTATTAATATGAAGATTCCACCCTATCCAACCAAAAATATAACTATAATATACGAATGGTCGAAAGATAAATATCCTATTAGGAAAAATAGTTGAGCTAACAAATGACCTAACGATTCCAGGAAAACAAAAAACCATTCCATTAGTCCGTCCTTTAGTTTGAATTCTCGCATTCCTATAGATATTTATTTTACCATTAATAATATCATCAGATTCACTAATAACAGTTGGAAAATTTAATATTATCAGGAGAACAACTGCTATTACACAGCCGATGAGTATTTTTTTATTCATTCTACATCTCCATATAATTAATTTAAGTTATAATTTTAGACCAATATGAAACACCTAAGAGCGGGACATCAATGAAATAAGGATTATATATCTTGATCCCCATGAATCCACAGATAAATCCATGATAATCCTTAGAAAAATTTTGTTTTCCATTTATACCATAAATAATTAAAGTACCAGATGCAGGGAATGGCCTACCTACTTGTATATATGAAAAAAGGTTAATTGGGCTAAATGAAGGGATAAAAGCCGTAGCAGCAATTGAAAGTAATACAGCTAACATTATAATTCCCCAAAAAGAATCAAGTAATATTAACGGTATAATATCAATAAATGTGTCAAATATCGCCAATAATATTGGATGGTTCATAATAAAAAAAGCAGGAATCCACATATGAGGAGCTATGAATATCATAGGCCTACTGCATCCATAAACAAGGGAATACATATTTTCCCCCTCACTAAGATTATTCTTATTGAGGAATCGTGGTATTTTTTCATTTATTTTAGATTCTATTAATTTCCCAGTGACTAATTTTTGTGCTTTTTCAACACTTAAACCGCCAAGAAGTCCATATTTATCCAGTTCCACTACGGCTTTCTCAAATATTCTATCTGCTTCTTCCCTTGTCTCTGCTCTATCTAATTTTTCTTTAATATTATCAAATAACCTATCAACTTCCTCTGCTTCTTCCTGTGTTAATTGAACGTTATGCTTTTCACCATCAAGTCCGCATATCTCGGTGGTAATTTCAACCAGTTCACTCTCTTTACTGATATTGGCATTTATAGAAGGCGCAATAGCAGCACTAAAAAATAGGATTGATATTCCAATGCTTATTAGGATTTTCTTATTCATTTTAATTTCCTAAGGATGTTGTTCTCCAATTTTTACACTTATAGCTGTTCCAATAGAGAAACATCTTATATCATCATCAATAAATCTAAGTATGTTGAATCCTGTAAAACCAATTGTTCCTGTATAAAACAGATTTTCAAAAGGATAGGGAAAGGGTTGATATTGACCATAAAAGGGTCCATTCCAAGTTTTTTTTCCTAATATCCCAAACGTATTAAGCCATCCTTTAGCTGGATAATAAGCACTACTGCCCCATGGATGTTCTATGTAACGACCATATCCAATTAAATTAAACGATTTTAAAGGGAAAAAAACTGTAAGAACTGTAATAATTAATCCAATAGCCATTGTTGGTTCAACCAACCAATGTAAAAAGAATAATAATTTGAATTTAAAACCCATTTCGATAAGTAATCCAACAATAAGAAAAAAGAGTATTGCGGATGTAATTGTTGATGGACCAAGTATTGTTGTTTCAGTCGTATCACCTGAAAGTAAACAAAGCGAATTATTATCTATACCAAGATCTAATCCTTTTAGAATTAAAGGAGTTAAAATTGTATCAAATGTCTTTTTATTTCCATCAATTACTATTTCTTCTGCTTTTTTTACACTTAAGTCCTTTGGTAATAAATCAATCCTGTCTAATGATTCAATCATATCTTGATAAATTTCAATAGTTTGTTCAAATGTATCAGCAGAATCAATTTTTTCTTTAAAATTATAAATAAGAAACTCTAATTCATCTGATTGTTGCTGTGATATCATAATAGAATGATTTGTAATAGAATCAGTTTTACATATTTGAAAAATAATTTCTTTAAATTCAGAATTATCCAAATCTAATGAAACATTTGCACAAGCTGGTTGAATACCTACACCAATAAACAGGATTGTTATTCCAATTGCAATAAGGATTTCTTTCTTCATATCACACCTCTATGTCATAGGGTTCTGATGCAGGATGCCAATCGAAATTAAACCAAGATATTGGAATGGATCCAATCAACATTTTTTCTGTTATAACATAAGGTCCATATCCTCTCCAGTCATCCCAATAATTATTACGCCAAAGAACAGCAATAAAACAGGTCATTAATGCAGAATAAAAGGTAGGTTTATGGTTATTTTCAATGAAATTATTTTCTTTAATAATATTGAATATTGATTCCCAAATAAACATAAACCCAGAACCGTAATCAATACTAGAATTACTATTATTAATATGATTACGAGAAATTATGTTGAATTTACATTTCTCCACCAGCAAAATTCCAATGTTATTATTACAAATGATATTTTTTGATATGTAATTATATTTAGCGTAGCGTAGATAAAGAGCAGAATTGGGATAATCTACGTTATGACCATTTTGTTGAATGGTGTTACTCTTAATATTATTATATAATGTAGAAAATAGATATATACCACAACTGCTGTTGGAGATGTGGTTATCAATTATAGTATTGTTTTTACTACCATATCCAACGGTAATGCCCCAATATTTATTTGAGTATATTTTGTTACCTGTGATAATGTTGTTATTGGAATTCCCTACAAGAATACCTTCGTGGTTGTTTGAGCATATGGTATTACCTGAGATGATGTTGTGATGAGCTGCTCCTAAATATATGCCAGCATTATTTTCTGAGATGATATTACCGAAGACGGTGTTATAATTTGAGTAAATATCAATCCCTGTACCATAAGTTGCATCTAAAAAAGATTGCTGGATAGTATCCACTGATATTTACCTTGTCAAATGATAGTTTAACAACAGGTCCACCATCACTGCCATCAATAATCGTTTTATTATTATTTTCTCCAACAAGGTTTATTGATTTATACACTTCAATATTCTCATAATACGTTCCATTATACACAAACACCGTATCCCAATAAGATGCATTGTCTATCGCATCCTGTATCTTGGAATAATTCCCTGGACCTGAACCACCAACATAGAGCGTTTTACCATTAGAAGATGTAGTATTAGACTGCTCTACAACATTAAACCCAGTGGATGACGATAGACTCATTCCAATAAACAGAAGGATTACGCCGATAGCAAGGATTCTTTTCATTCTTCCCCCATCAATTATAATGCAGAACTGATATATTTGTTTATCTGTTACGAAAATTTATATATTATAACGTATATGTGAAAATGTAGGGAGGCAAAAGATGATAAAAAAAATCATAACCTTTGTTATAATGCTGTTGTGTATAGGACTAAGTGTTATTCCTTGTACAGGAATGATGTTGAGTTACAATAATTTCGCATTAGATTATATGTCATATAATCATGATGTTGGTATCAAAAATATTACTAAACCTTCTGGTTATTTTGGAGATAATATTTGGGTTTTTTTTCACCGTCATTATCATCCGCGTAATTGGAGTATTACATATGAAAATCAATTTGAAGCAGCAATAAGAATTACAAAATCGGAAATAGGTGATTACGGGGGTTGGAATCTCTCCACAGTAAAATTCTTCCATGATACTAACTATTCAGAGACACATACTGGTTTTATTAAAATCTACGGTCCTGGAAAACCAACATCACCTGGGCCATTAATTACTTTAGAACCTTTTAATGTCACAGGTGAAGGATGGTTTAAAATAAACTTGTCAAACCCAATCACACTCGATGGAGAACAAGATGTATGGATCTCAGTAGAGGCTAATTGTTCAATATTTGAATTACCTGTTGGTAATGATGAAAAATCAGCTATTAAAGGGAAAGGCGATTGGATCAATATTTCGGAATCTTGGAAAGAACTTACTGACCTTGGTATAGATCGAAACTGGTGTATAAAGGCAGGAATTAAACCACAGGACCAAGATATTTTATTTTTACAATCTGGAGTTCAAGCAGTTGAAGCTATTGTCAAAAACTATGGTTCATATAATGAAACAAATCTTTCTGTAACAGCTAAGATTTTTTACAACGAAACTATAGTTTATCATGATAATGTCACCATAAATCAACTTAATTCTGGCAATGAAACTACTGTTTATTTTAACAACTGGAATTTTGCTTATGAAAGTGTTTATCTGTTGGAGATTAATGTGTCACTTGATACTGATGAGTATCCTAATAACAATATAAAATCTATGTTTATTGGAGTTGATGACACTCCTCCGATTACCATACATTTTTTTGATCCCCCCATGTCTGAATGGATAAACTATGGTATCGGAAGCTACATCAATATTACAATTGTGGCAATTGATTTTTTATCTGATGTAAAGGAGATACAATACGGAATAAATGGTGGTCCACATTTTATTCTAGGAGACTACGTGACAGTAATATTTGAATTAGTTGAAAGTCTTATAATTCAATACCTTGCGGTTGACAATGTCGGAAATGTAGAATCAACCAACGAATTCTTCTTTGATTTAGATTTAACACCACCGGTAATAGCTGAGATTCAATGGGATACTTATAAGAAGGGAGGATTCTGGTATGTAGATTTCACTACCTCAGCAACTGATGCAACATCGGGAATGGATCGAGTTGAGATGTATCTCAACAATGGATTACATCAAATCATAAATGGTTCAGGTCCAGACTATGTTTTTACACTTCAATGGTCTGAAGCTTTTAGGAAACATACGTTTTGGTTCTATCATTTTGACAAAGCAGGAAATGTAGCAATTGCCTCACTAAATGGTTCTATTATTGAACCTTATCCATATGTTAAAAGTTATAATATGTTATTCTTAAGGCAATTGAAGAATTTTCAAATACTACCAAAGATCCTAGATATTTTGATGTTATATAGTACATGAAAAAACTTAGATAGATATGAATAATAAGATTTGAACTCCATATAAAATTTGGGATGAAACAGAGTGGTTTCAAAATATTAAGAAAAAGAAAAATGACTAGATTCTGTGTTATTTGTAGTGATGAATTACAACCAGATGAAATAGATATTTGTAATAGTTGTAAAGCCAATATTATGTGGAATGATTTCTATACGTGCTGATAATTTTCTTAGTAATGTACTTATGTAAAACATAACCAATAAATCCTTCAAATATATATAATTATATATACTTTTACCAATCGACGATATAAAATTTCTATAAGTTGGATATGACAGAATCAATAGTAGAATGGATACTTCAATAAATCGAAGTTTTAATAATGGGTTGTATTATAATACAATTCAGGTGAAAACCAACGGTTTTATCAGATATTTCTGATAGTGGAAAGAAGTCAATTTCAATATTTCCCATCCTTTTGATAAATTTCATAGGTACTCTTGGATTCAGCATAGTTTTACCTTTTTTGGTATTTCTAGTGACTCGGTTTGGTGGAAACGCTCTCATTTTTGGATTAATGGGAGCAATGTACCCGCTTTTTCAGTTAATAGGTTCACCGGTTCTTGGCCGATGGTCTGATATATATGGGAGAAAAAAGATACTATTTCTCAGTCAAGCAGGAACTACTGCAGCATGGATTCTTTTTCTTATTGCTTTATATATTCCAATTATTGCCCTTTTCGAGGTAAACTCAAGTGTATTTGGGATGTTTATCATCACCATTCCATTGTTGATTTTATTTATTGCCCGTGCATTGGATGGTATTACGGGGGGAAATATTTCAGTTGCTAATGCTTATATTGCGGATATTACCTCTGATGCAGATCGAAATGCAAATTATGGAAAGATGGCCGTATCAGCAAATCTTGGATTTATTTTAGGACCTGCTCTAGCTGGATTATTAGGAGGAACTAGATATGGAGAAGTGATTCCAGTTATTGCAGCTTTTTTAATTTCATTTTCAGCATTGCTTGTTATTGCTTTATGGTTAAAAGAGTCTCGTCCATGTGTAGAACAAAGAATATTTAATGGACGATCAATACGGAGGATTTTTGGTCAGGAAATAAAAGACTGTGCAATTAATCAAAGTGTTCAGAAAATCCAATTTAAAACTATTCTGACACTTAAATATATCCCATATTTTTTGATGTTATATTTTATTATCTATCTGGCCTTTAATATTTTCTATACATCATTTCCAATTCATTCTGCACTTACCTTACGATGGTCGATTGCAGAATTAGGAATTTTTTTTGCGGTTTTAAGTTTTATAATGGTGATTGTTCAGGGTCCAGTATTATCTCGTGTATCGAAGTTTGTATCTGAACCTTATCTGATTTTAATTGGAAATTTTATTCTAGGGTTTAATTTTCTTTTGTTTATCTTTTTTGATTATCGTTTGCTGTATTTTGCAGCAACACTATTTGCAATAGGTAATGGATTGATGTGGCCCTCGGTACTTTCGGTACTTTCGAAGATTGCAGATCGTCGTTATCAAGGTTCGGTTCAAGGATTTGCTGGGAGTTTTGGAAGTCTTTCGAGTATAATTGGGTTGGTTATAGGTGGTATTTTATATGAAAGTGTTGGTGTTTTGGCTTTTGTAGTGTCAGCTGGTTGTATTTTTATAGCTTTTATCGCGTCTTTTAAGATGTTAACACCGTCATTTCAGTCAGCAATTGCTTCAAAACAGTAAATAAATTAGTATATTTGTTTTCAATAACAATAAAAAATAAATATGAAAACCATAATCCGGTCCCAAGAGGTCATAATAAATGGCAGTAACAATAGATAAAGAAAAATGTACAGCATGTGGAGCATGTGAAGAAGCTTGTCCAGTCGAAGCAATAAAAGTTGATGAAACAGCAGCAGTCGATGAAGAAAATTGCATTGACTGTGGCACATGTATTGAGGAATGCCCTGCTGAAGCTATAAGCGAATAATTTAAAAATTTTAATCTAAGAAAAATTCCTTATTTTTTTATTTTTATTTTGAAGTCTAACCTGTATTTTTTCGCTCCTCAATTCTTTCATTGCATCAGAAGCAATCCACTTAGCAGATTTTGAATCAATTTTAAGAATCTCTTGAGATAATTTTATTGTCAGTTTATTTAGTATTAAATTGCGCTTACCAATATTTCTTAGTGCCCAGTTAACAGCTTTCTTAACGTAATTACGATCATCAATTGAATGCTTTTTTATTAGTGGAAAAAATTGCTCAAATTTTACATTACTAGCTTTTTTATCATGAACGGATAAACCAGCAATTAATGAAAAAGCACCACGTTTAACAAACTCTTCATCACGTTCTGCCCACTCAAAGACTTTTTTCCATGAAAGAGAATTTTTGTCAAAAAGACTTGTACATGCTTGATCACAAATATCCCACGAATCAAAATCTTTTGCCCAACTATCCATTTGCTCATCAGTAACCTTCGTAGGATCGTCGACAAAACAAGCTAGTAATCGAGCGTCATGGATACCAGAATCCCAGAGTTTCAATGCCAGTTTGTGATCTATTCCAATGTCTTTTGCATAGTTTCTAAACCAATAAATTGATATCCCCAGATTATTTTTAGAACTGATACCATAACGCGCCATACCAGCAACTGCATCAGGATTTGACTTGGATTTTAGTTTATTAATAATCTCTATATATTTCATTTATATCCTTAAAACATAACTTATAGGAGTACATTAAATATAAAACCTAAAATTAAGATCTGAGGTACTGTAATAATTGGAAGCCAGAGTGCAGCTTTTCTCCCTATATTGTGCCATATTAATCCGATTTCAGTATAATCTGTGGCAACTCCAGCCATTAAAAAAGTAAAGCTGTTCCCAAACGCACCCGTTTTATTGAATATTTCAAAAGCAAGTGGGGAACTGCCTTCTGAACAAACTTCAATAATCGTTGCAAATAATAGTGTTACTAGTAATCCAATTATTGTTGGTCCCATATATTGTTCAAAAAGATGTTGTGGAATAAATGCACGTGCGAATGAGGCCATTATCATTCCAATAAGAAGCCACCAGAGTACCATTTTTGATAAAGACCATGATCCTATTCCAACCCCTTTTAGTGCAGCAATATTGTTTTTCGCATTAAACTTGTAGTTCTTCCAACGTTTCTTGATATCTTTTATTATAGAAAAATCAGTTAATACTGGTTTATCTTCTCCTAGTTTACATTGTTCACATTCCACCATTCCGTGTCGTTCAAGTCGTTGATAAATTAAACCAGTTATTGTAGCAATTATAAGAGATGATACCACAATATAAGCTGCTTTAGCACCAAAAAATCCGAATAAAAGTATCGTTATCGGAAGATTTGCCCACGGTGATGCAAGAAGGAAAGCAATCACTGATGACGTATTTGCTCCCTTTTTATACAATTCTATAGCTATAGCTAAAATTCCATGAGAGCATGCACTCATTAAAAATCCAAATACGATTGAATAGATGATTGTTCGTTTTCTGTGTCTTGATAGGTACTTTTCAATATATTGTCTAGGAATAAAGTAATCAATAGTACCACCTATTAAAAAACCGATTAAAATAGCCCACCAGATCAATTCAAGATAGTCAATAAATGCATTGAAATATCTTTTTTCAGGATCTAAAAAATATCCAAATATAAGAAATATTATAGCTATTGATATTACAATAAATAATTTTTCTTTATACCAAGGTATACCTGCTTTTACTGCACAACTTGGGCAATACTTTTTTTCATCTGGAATTTCGTGTTGCTCCTCATATTTCCTGATGCAATGCTCACTGCAAAAATAATGACCGTGTGCTGGGATGGTCCCCTTCATCCCGCAAATTGGATCGATTTTATTCATTTAGTGGGCTTATAGAAATTGATTATTTCAATATTTTGCCTGTTTTCATATACCATAAATAAAGGTCAAGTTCAGCTAAATTTAGATCTGATTTTTTAGCGATTTTTTTTAATATTTTTTCAATCTCTAAATATTTTTTTCCGGTTATTGTTTTTGGTTTTTTAATTAAATCATATCTAACTAGAATATCTATAATGTGAAAATCGATTATAGCATAATCATCAAACCCAATATTTCTCAGAAAATGACTTGCCTCTTTGTAGCCAAATCCCTTAATATTGTTAACTAACCATGTTCGTAAACGCTCACCTTCAAGCGATGTAACATTTTTTTGCACCAACTCTTTATATAATGATGATTCTGAAATATATTTTGCTCTTGTGTTTGGAAAGCGATAACCAAGATTTTTAAGCTTTTTTGCTAAATCTCCTTCAGATAGAGTAAAAAAAGAATCCCCAATTTCATTTTGAATATTTATACTCTTTTCAGCATTAAAATTTGCTATGAGAATACAAAAACACAATTCATTAAATAATTCATACATTGATTCTTTATTTACATTTTTAAAATCTATTATCCTTTTATTGACTAATTCTCCTATTTCATTATTTTTTAAAGATTCGATTTTATGTATCAGATCATCCATAAATATCAACTTGTATTAAATCTAACTTTGATATTATATTAAATATTAAATTATTTTTGAATATGTTTTTTCTGATTCTAAAATTCAATCCAAAAATTGGATAAATGGAGACGTAAATTATACAGGGGTAAAGGTTGGTGAGGAAGGGAGGAAAGGATGAGATGTAAAAAAATCCCCTGTTTTACATCTCCAATTAACAATTGTTAATACAGCTTCAATATTTAAACTTTTCTATTGTATTTTTTTTCAAAATTTTACTTTAATTAAATCAAAATTTTATAGATTATATATAGTTTATTAACGGCCGTTAATTATAAGTATATAAAGATTGTTTTAAGCTTATGAAAAATACCCCTTGCGAATACATGATGTGGAATGGATTACCGGTGATCAGAAAAGAAATCGCCGAAAGTATGATTAAAAATTATGGATTGAACCAAAAGGAAACTGCAATAAAACTCGGATTAACTCCGGCAGCAGTGTGTCAGTATTTATCAAAAAAACGAGGTAAAATAAAGATTGTCGATGAATCCATACTAGCGGAAATCAATAAATCTGCAGAATTAATTATTAAAAATGGAGGATCGTCTGTAGTACCTGAAACATGCAGAATTTGTAAAATTTTTATATCTAGAGGAGTTTTTCCACTCGAATGTGATTCATGTTCAGATGAGGAATAATTTTGATGAATATGCATCTCACTCAGGATTGTTTATATGATATTATATCTAGGTTGACTTTCCTATTTCGAGGTCCATCTCCTTCATAAAAAAATATATGCTGCCAAGTGCCCAAGACAAGTTTTCTATTTCTAACTAAAACTATGGCAGAAGAACCTAATATACTCGCCTTTATATGTGCATCGCTATTACCTTCCATATGAGAGTAATCACCTGTTTCAGGTACAATCTTTTTTAATTGATTAATTAAATCACGCTGAACATTAGGATCTGCGCCTTCGTTTATTGTTATACCTGCAGTTGTATGGGGTACATAAATAATGACATAACCGTCTTTGATTTCCTCTTTTTCTATTTCCATTTGTATATTGTCTGTTATATCTATCATCTCATTTCTTGCGTTAGAGCGGATGTTCAACTCGTGCATAAAAATCATAATAATTACAATATTTAAACAATATTCTATAAGAAAGATTTTTGTTATATTCTATAATACTTCTTTCTGGAAGCAATATTATGAAGATAAAACCAAGTGCAATCTTTTTTGATATGGATGGAGTTCTAATAGATTCATTAGATTCGTGGTGGAATGCTCTAAATCAAGCTCTTAAAGCCTTTAATCACAAAGAAATTAGTAAAAATGAGTTTATTAAAAAATATTGGGGACACGATCTTAGAGATAATCTAAGAAAAATGAAACTTAATCCGAATATTGGCAATTTTTGTAACCTTGTATATAGCGAACATTTAGATAGAGTTAACATCTATAATGATACTAAAGACACTTTACTAAAATTAAATAAATATATAAAAGCAATAATTACAAACACTCCAAAAGATTGCACTAAACAAATATTAAAGAAATTTGATATCGAAACATATTTTTCCCTTGTAATAACTAGTGATGAAGTACAAAAAGCGAAACCAGATCCAGAAATTATCTATGCGGCTTGTGAACGTTTGCATACTTCTCCTGAAAATGTACTTTTAATAGGGGATACAGAAAGTGATGTTCAAGCAGGAAAAGCAGCAGGTTGTACTGTTGTCGGTATTAAAATAGAATCAGATTATACCATTGAAAGATTGTCAGAATTAATAGAACTTGTAGAATAAGACAGTATCATAGTTACAATTTTTAGAATAAAGTTATTATTTTCATATTAATACAAAAATTTCAAACAATGTTTAAATACAAAATATCAGATTTTGAACCCATGGAAGAAATATCTATTGTAGAATATAAAGAAGCTGATCTTTCAAATTCAATGCTTGTGGTTGCATTTCCAACGGTTGGATTGGTAAGTTCAATTGCTGGACGTTTTATTATTGATTCATTAAAACTCAATGAGATAGGAGCAATTATTTCAAATAATTTTATGCCAGCAACAGTAATTCACAAATCTATTCCCTCTCCTCCAGTTAGAATTTACACTGGAAAAAAGATATGTGGTCCTGATGGCACCTGTGAACAACTTACCGTAATTATTTCTGAATTTATGCCACCAATGGAAACAATAAAACTGTTAGGTGATACCATTCTTGAATGGTCGAGTGAAAAAGGATGCGAGACTGTAGTTGTACTAGAAGGAACACATGCAGTAGGTGATATTAAAAAACAAAAATTAAAGGTATTTGGAGTCGCAAGCAACCAAAAAATGAAAAATATTTTAAAAATGCACAAAATCGAGGAAACTCAAGAAGGAATGATTACAGGAGTCTCAGGTGTTTTATTGTATGAAGGCGTACTTATGAATCGTGATGTACTCTGTCTTTTAGCAGAGGCTCATTCAGCATATCCAGATTCTAGAGCTGCTGGTAATTTATTAGAGAAATTAGATGTCATGCTTCCTGGAATAAAAATTGATCCTAAACCGTTATATAAAGAAGCTGAAGAAATAGAAAACAATATCAGAAAATTCCTAGAACAATCAAAACCAACAGCTCCTTCAATGCCACCAATTCCATCGTCAATGTACGGTTAAAAAATTTAATATTTAGATTTATTTTCTAAATTAAAATTATCCTAAAATTTTATTATAAAATATAATTTGGTAAAAAAACAAAGAAAAATATATGATATAGAAATGTTATTCAGGTGAATCATGGCAATCGGATTTGCATTATTGAGTATAAGTCCCTTAAATGAAAAAGAGGTATTCGAAAAACTCAATACAATAACAGAAGTAGTTGAAGTACATCCGCTATTTGGAGAATATGATATCCTCGTGAAAATAAATTGCAATGATATAGATGAAATTGGAAGTATAGTTATCAATAAAATTCGGGCAACAAAGGGTGTAGTTGATACAAAAACTCTTATTGGAACCAATAGTTTAAAGGGTGAAATAAATACGAGCACCGATAGCTATTCTTGATATAAGCGATTATACTCAATAATTCTTACTAACAAAAATAACTTTTACCTTCTATATTCTTGTTAGAGTTATAGATATTCTAATTTTATATAGATAAATTTATGTATAATAAATATACTTTAATTTATCACTAAAAATATGAAAAAAAAATTCGTATCATTGTTAATAACAATCTTATTTATTCTCTCTAATTATTTAATTATTGATAGTGTAGATGGATATGTTGAATTGCAGAATACAAATAAAGGAAATATTTACGTTGATGATGATAATAAAGAGGGACCTTGGAATGGAACCATAGAATTTCCTTTTCGATATATTCAAGATGCAATTGAAAATGCAACTGAGAGAGATATTATCTATGTTTTCGAAGGAATATATTATGAAAATATTGAAGTTTACAAACCTCTTACAATTATTGGTGAAAATAAAAGCTCAACAATTATTGATGGAATGTATAAAGAATTTGTTGTGCGTATAACCGCTGATTTTACATTTTTAATTAATTTTACAATAATGAATTCTGGGGGATATATGCATAACGCGGGTATAATAATCGACTCTGAACTTAATCAAATAGCAAAATGTATATTTTATAGGACAAGAACTGGTATTTATATTAATGGGAGTTCTTATAATGAAATAAATAACTGCACTTTTTACAATAATGGAGAAGGAATCTATATACAATCATCCCAAGACAATCAGATAAGAGATTGTTATTTTTGTAATAATGGACTTGGACTAAATATTCAAAGTTCTGATGCAATAAAAATAATTGGTTGTTATGCACACACAAACGGTATAGCATTCTTTTTCGGCGACTCCACAAATATTGAATCAATAAAATGTGCTGCTTACAACAATAATGACAATCAAGGTGGTTTTTTCATGAGTAATTGTGGTGATATCTATATTTCAAATTGTAATATTTATCACAATGGTGTCGGTACAAAAATCTCCAACAGTACAAATATCTACATTTTGAATTGTAACTTATTTTGGAATACACACTTTGGTGTTAATCTAAATAAAGATTCGAAAAATGTGATTATTGAAAAATGTGAACTTTTTGAAAATTTAAGATATGGAATACAATCAAAAAAAGCAATTTTCAATTAATAAACAACAATATTCATAATTCTATTTGCGGATTATACTCTGAATATTCACAATGTAATGCCAGGTATAACTGGTGGGGTTCGCGTTTTGGACCAGCATTATTTGAACGGCAATCAAAAGATAGAATAATTATGAAATTTAGTCGAATAACTTTTTTTCCCTGGCTCTTTCATAAAGTTGGGAATGCAGGCACTGATTGGGAAATAGATTATGAACTAGCAAACATTGAAATTAATCATTCTCGATATGTTGAAATTGAACTTCCTGGAATAGATAGTGATAATGATTATGTTCCAGATTGGTGGGAGGAAAAATGGGGATATGATAAAAACTCTTGGAATGATCATAAAATCCTCGATCCTGATGCAGATGGATTGAATAATATCGAAGAATGTTACACCGATAAATGGGATTCAAATCCATATTTTAAAGATGTATTTTTAGAATTTGATTGGGTGGAAGTTAAAAATCCAGATAATCCCTCTAATAAACCTTCAGAGAATTATGTGAATAAAATTATTGATATTTTTACAAAACATAATATTTCACTCCACGTTGATAGGAGTAATCTTGAGGGTGGAGAGGAGATTCCATATATTTCGAATTTTTCATATGCAGATCTTCGCGATCTTTACTGGGAATACTTTTTACATAATGATCTCAATAATCCAAGAAAAGGAATTTTTCATTATTGTTTAGTGTGCGATTATGGAGCAGGTCCAGGCTTTGCATTTATTGGATGGAATCATCTTGATTCTTTCCAAATTTCAGCAGAAATGATCCAATCAAATCCATCAATATATAGTAGAGAGCGATATATTATTGGAGGCGCATTACATGAGTTGGGACATACTTTTGGATTAAATGTTGATGATCATGGGGGAAATGATAATATGATTGCAACAAGATTATTTTCAGTGCAATGGTGGAAATATAAAAACTATAAGAGCTGTATGAACTATCAATATACATACACAATTATTGATTTTTCCGATGGCAACCATGGTAAAGGCGATTTCGATGATTGGAGCAATCTAGACTTTTCTTTTTTTAAAAACACCCATTTTGAATTACCTTGAATAAATCAGTCTTCTCTCCATTTTGTAAGAAAAACACCCACAATAAAAAATATTAAGGCAAATGTTACAACAAAAGCTGTGAAGTAAAGGGTTTTTTCTAAATCAGCATAAATCATTGCATTTCTTAATCCTTCATTCACATAATACAATGGTAGAATTTGTGCAAATGATTGTAAAAATGTTGGCATTTGATCGAGTGGAAAAAATGTTCCAGCAAGAAACATCATAGGAAAAGTGATAGCACCCCCAGCCATATCAGCAGTTTCTTCCTCCTTTACAAACCTACCAATAATCATTCCTAGTCCTGAAAACATAAAGCTTGTAGATATAATAATTATAAAGAAAAAGATATTTATATGAATATGAAGACCCCAAACTAAAATGCCAACTAAAATAATTATTAAGGTTGATATGAAGGATAAAAAAAGCATGAAAAGCATCTTTGAGATAATCCATTCTACCCTTGTCACCGGCATAGTTAAAAGTTTCCTTAGAATCCCATCTTTTCGATATTTCGTATTTCGTTCAATACTTCCATAAATCATAGATGTCATAATAGTAAAACCAATCATTCCTGGTACAAAGAAATCGATAAAATCATAATCTTCACCAATTGTACTTTTTTCATCTAATCCAATAAAACTATTACTTCCCGTGATTGCATCGTTAAATTCATTAAGTACACCAGTTATAATGCTTCGTATAATAGGAACAGTACTGGTATCAGTGGGATCAAAATAGAATGTTAGATTAACGGTCACATTTTTATCAATAAAATATTGTTGCAAAACTATTCCAAAATCATTTGGTATTTGTAAAGCGACAGATTATCATTATCACGCATGTATTGTGCTAAATCCTTATTTTTACTTATTTCGTCAATTTTAAAAATAGTTATATTATTTTTTAACAAATTAACAAACTCTTTTGAATAATCAGTTTCATCAAGATTTTGGATAATTAAATCATATTCAACATCATCTACACCAGAAAATATTGCACCAAACATCATTATCAGAAGAACTGGAAATAATATGGTCCAAAAGACAGTTCCAATACTTCTAAGCCATGATCTAATCCCTAATATTAAATCCGTTTTAATGAATTTTAGATTCATTCCCTCCCTCCGATAGTTTTGCACCAGTAAGTTTTAAAAATATCTCTTCAAGGTTAGATCGTTGAATATCGATGGTATCATATTCTATGCATTCATGTTTTAAAATAGATAGAATCTCAACAATACGTTCTTTATACTCTATTTTTATAGATATATCACCATTTCCTTCAGTTTTAACTTCAAATCTATGACCTTTTAAAACATCAATAATATCTTTAGATTTGCAATTTTTTATCCTTAAAATGCTTTCATTTCCATATTTATTAACAAGTTCTTCCAAAGATCCCTCAGCTATTATTATCCCTTTGTGAATTATTCCAATATGATCTGCAAGATACTCTGCTTCTTCCATGTAATGTGTGGTAAGAAATACAGTTTTTCCTCGATTTCTTAATCCCGCAATAACCTTCCAAACTTCTCTACGAGCTTTTGGATCTAGACCTGTGGTGGGCTCATCAAGAAATACAATATCAGGATCATTTACAAGTGCAATAGCCACACCAACTCTTTGTTTCAATCCACCTGATAAATTTTTATATAACATTTTTTCGCTAGATTTAAGATCCATGGATTTAATTATTTCATCAATATCTGCATGCTTCATATAGAGGGATGAAAAATATATAAGTGTCTCACGAACAGTAAGTCTTTCAAAAGAATAAAATTCTTGGGGAAGAACACCAATTATTTCTTTAACTTGATCAAATGATGTCTTTATATCTTTACCAAATATCTTTATATTACCTGCAGTGGGTTCACGTATTGATTCAATAATTTCTACAGTTGTTGTCTTACCAGCACCATTAGGACCAAGAAACGCAAAGATTTCACCTTTTTTTACTGAAAATGATATATTATTAACTGCAATTAGGTCACTATAAACCTTTTTTAGATTTGATACTTCTATTGCATAGTCTCGATACATGCTTGGTTTTTTAAAAGTGACTTTTCCATGACTGCCACATTTTGGGCAAATAACTGAAAGAATAACTCCAGGTTCACCAGAAATTGAAACAATTTCATGACACTTTGGACAACGAACGTTCTTCTCGATCACATTATCAAATCTCTTAAAATAAATAGGCTAATATAAAAAATAGTATTTATGGTTTACCAGGTTTCAAAAATTTTTGTTTCTTATCAAAAATAGAAATAACACCACCGTTAATCAGTTTTAAATAATTATGATAACATTTATTAAGAAAATTAATGATTGAGCACAAGTATTCAATAATAAAAAAAACAGATTAATTTTGAGGAGAGAAGTGACTCTGATATGGATTTAGATTTTATTCAAAACTTAATAAAACCATCCGAAACAAAGATTGTATTATTAGTTATTGACGGATTAGGTGGACTTCCAAGAGAAACAGATAATCTAACAGAATTAGAAACAGCTAATACACCAAATTTAGACATATTAGCATCAAAAGGAATATGTGGATTACAACAACCTGTAAAATCTGGAATCACTCCAGGAAGTGGACCTGGACACCTTTCATTATTTGGTTATGATCCGATTAAATACCAAGTTGGAAGAGGAGTATTGTCCGCGTTAGGAATAGACTTCGAACTTAAACCTCAAGATATTGCAGCTCGTGGTAATTTTTGCACTCTTGATATGAATGGTTTAGTAACAGATCGACGAGCAGGAAGAATTCCAACTGAAAAAAACAAAGAATTATGTGAATTATTACGGGATATTGAGTTACCAGATGTTGAAATATTTGTTGAAACAGTTAAAGAATATCGTTTACTATTAATATTGAGAGGAGAAGGGCTTTCTGATCACATTATTGATACCGATCCTCAGAGGATCGGGAAAAAACCTCTGGTACCTATATCTTTATCACCAGATGCAGAAAAGACAGTTAGCCTAATTAATCAATTTTTAAATAAAGCAGAAGAAATTTTATCAGATCATCATCCAGCTAATATGATATTATTACGAGGTTTTTCTAAAAAACCAGATTTTCCCTCAATAAAAGATGTTTTTGGCATTAAAGGTGCAGCAATCGCATCTTATCCTATGTATCGAGGTATTGCAAAATTATTAGGATTGCAAATATTACAAACGGGTCAAACAGTAGAAGATGAATTTAATACCTTGATTGACAATTGGAATAAATTTGATTTCTTCTATTTGCATGTAAAAAGAAGTGATAGTGCAGGAGAGGATGGTGATTTTAATCGTAAAGTAGCAACAATCGAGGAGATAGATGTTCAGATATCGAAATTAATAGACTTAAATCCCGATGTTATTGTTGTAACTGGTGATCATTCAACACCATCTCTATTAAAATCACACAGTTGGCACCCTGTACCTATTTTACTTTGGTCTAAATTTTGTCGGACTGATAATGTGGATCAGTTTGGTGAGCGCGCATGCATGACTGGTGGACTCGGACCACGGTTCCCAGCAGTGGATATTATGCCTGTTGCATTAGCAAATGCTATGCGTTTGAAAAAATTCGGAGCATAAAGGAGAAAATTATATTTCGTATAGAGTAAAATATTTATTTTTTAGATATTCTACAAAAACTTTTGAATTTAAACCTGTTCCACATGCTTTTTTGATGATATCATCAGCATTTAAACTTCGACCATAGTTATGTATATTTTTTCTTAACCATACTAGAATATGTTTAAAATTACTTCGTTCAATATTTTCAATCGTTTCCGGATGGTCTTTTATAAGTTGATTAAATATTTGGGATGCATATATGGTACCAATTGCATAGGTTGGAAAATAACCAATTTCACCACCACTCCAATGCATATCTTGTAGTACTCCATCCTTATCATTTTTTGGAGTAATTCCAAGTAGTTCATTCATCTTATCATTCCATATTTCTGGCAGCTCTTCAACAGTTATTTTTTCATCTATTAAATCCAGTTCTAGTTCAAAACGCAGAATTATATGCAAACAATAGGTTAGCTCATCAGCTTCGATTCTAATCAAGGATGGTCTAACTTGATTTATATAGAAATACCAAGCATCAAAATTAATGTGCTTGAATTGTTTAGGAAAAGTTCGTTTGAAAATCGGATAGAAATATTTCCAAAAATGGATATTTTTTGCAATCATATTCTCCCAAAATCGAGATTGCGATTCATGTAGTCCTAATGAGGGTGAATCTGATATAACTGTATCTTTGTAAATGCCTTTAGGCATTCCTAGTTCATACAATGCATGACCAGTTTCATGAACTGTTGATAAAAATGCAAATAATGGTTGTTTTCGACTAAAATTAGTCGTAATGCGAACATCATTATTACTCATAGAGGTTGTAAAGGGATGTGTTGATACATCAATTCTTGTTTTATTTTTTGGAAGCAACATTTTTTTAATAATAAATCCTGAAAGTTTCTCTTGGTTTTCTTGANNTAAATTCTTGTTGTTTTACAAATTGATCACTTACTTTTATTTTTGAAAGGATATTGTTTAATTGAGACTTTAAATGTAAAAATTCTCGTTTGAGTTTTTTTACCGTCATGCCTTCTTCGTAGTCATTAAGAAGATTTTTATAGGGATGACCAGGTAAATTAATATAATTACAATATTGCTTTTCTAAATTCAATATCTTTTCAAGATGAGAAGAAAAAATACTAAACTTGTTTTGTTTTCTAGCTTTTTCCCAAGCTTCATATGCAAGACTGGTAGTCTTAGCCATTTTTTTGATGAAAGTAGATGGAATTTTACGAGCTTTTTCAACGTCTTTTTTTAACCGTTTTACAACAATTTGATCATTGATTTTAAGCATAGAAAAATTATTTGGTTTTGTTAGAATTTGTATGTGATTCCATAATTTATCAGAAATTACACGTTCGTGTACTAATCTTGAGATAAGAGATAATTGATCTGATCGTTCGGCGAATCCCTTTTGCGGCATATAGGTCATTTGATCCCATCCAAGTAATGCCCCAATGCCACCAAAAATTGAAAGTTCTTTTTGAATTTTGTAAATAAAATCAAGCGACTCTTTCATATTATCTCCAGCATTTTAAATTGAAATTTCAATACCAATTGGACAATGATCAGAACCTAAAACATCCTGTTGGATAAATGCTTTTTTCACATGTGGTAAAAATTCCTTATTGACAAAAAAATAGTCAATTCTCCATCCGATATTTCTATCTCGAGCTCGAGTTTTAAAATCCCACCACGTATATTGATCAGGTTCCTTATTGAAATGTCTAAAAGTATCAATATAACCGTGGTCAATAAAAGTGTCTATCCAAGCACGTTCAATGGGTAGAAAGCCCGAGATTTTTGAATTCTCTTTAGGCCTGGCAAGATCAATTTCATTATGTGCTGTATTAAAATCACCACAAACTACGATATTATTTCCTTTTGCTTTTAGATTGTCAGTGAAAGCAAGAAATGTATCATAAAAGTCTAGTTTGAAATCTAATCTTTCTTGATTCTTTTTTCCATTAGGGAAATAGATATTGAATAATATGAATGAGGAATATATTGTTATGACAATACGCCCCTCAGTATCAAATTTTTCAAAGCCAAATCCATTTATTACCCCTTTTGGTTTTTCTTTTGTATATGTCACTACACCACTGTATCCTTTCCTAGCAGCGGGATTCCAATAAGAATAATAACCAGGAGTATTACGTAGATGTAAAGGTACTTGATTTGGTATAGCTTTTATTTCTTGTAAACACATAATATCTGGTGTCTCTTTTTTAAACCAGTCAAATAAACCTTTTTTTTCAGCGGCCCTTATTCCATTTACATTCCATGATAGAATTTTCATCTATTTCACTTATTTTACTGATTATAATGATATTAAATCAGATTGTTTTTTATAAACGTTTTATTTTCTTACTTATTTAAAAAGATAAAAGATATTACGAAGTTTTATATAGTAAAGGACCTATAGAAATGGAAGGGAGGAATTAAAATTGAAAATAAACTTCATTCCGATAATTGTACTTTTGATTTTTTTATTATCATCTTTCGTAGGAGTTTCAAATGATATAGAAGAAACCTCATTACAGACTAGAGAAATTGATACAAAGGTATATTTTTTGTATTGTGAGAAATCAAGATCAGATACTTTAGAGAAAGCTTTAAAAACTTCTGGCACTCAAAGCGATAGCACTATTATAAATGATTCGGAATATGATGATTTTCACCCAATCCTAGCTGGAGACAATAGAGGTAGATTTTTTACATGTTTTGAGCGTACATGGGATGGTGTTGACTATTATCCAGATTTTTGGTGTTCACTAGATAATGGCGTGAGTTGGGAAGAAATTGGATATTTCTCTGAATCAGTAGGATGTGAATTTCCGGATGCAGATTCAAATGATAATGGTTTCTACGCTACAGTTTTAAAAGATTATGGACAATGGGATAATGAGATATGGCTTATATATTCAGATGATCTACCTCATTATATAGATTATAGGGGAATTTTGGATGAATGGTATCCTTTTCGTGAATGTGAGAATTTTTTGATTCCTGCTATTTCATGTTATACTAGAGTAGGTGAATCATGGAATTTTGGAGGTATATCCTTTGTATGTGATATATTATCTCCCTGGTATTCACCTACCTGTCCATGTATTTATTATGAGAATGGGGAATATGGTGGTGTGTTGACATATATATGGAGTGATAATTTTCTTAATTCAGATATAGCAATTAATGAAGTAACAGAAATGTCTTATGCTGTGTGGGACAATGAAGTGGATGCAAACCTACTGGTGAGAAAGGATAATTTTGGAGAATGGGATGCCCAAAATCATCATCCACATATTGGAAGTTGGTCTATTGGTGATGGTATTACGAACCTCTCAAATCCATCGATTGAAGCACATAATAATGCTATTATCATTGTTTGCGAGGAAGAAGATAACATTGTTTGTTTCTATTCAGATAACGGATTTTCATCTATTCAAAAAAATACAGTAGTTAATTCAGCCAAATTTCCAGAGGTAAAGGTTACATTTGATGGAAATGTATTTGTTTGTTCTTATGTGAAAGATGGTGCTGTTTATTGTAAAAAATCTGAAAATGGCGGTGCTAATTGGATAGAAGAACAAAAAGTGCAAGACAGTCAAGCAGTTTCTGAATTTGGTTCTCATGATCTTGGAAAAGGAAAAGATGGAATATATGCAGTTTGGGAAGACAACCGAGGTGATGATAGAGATATCTACTTCGGACAAGCATATGATGAAACAAAACCAGAAATTGATATAATATCGATAAAAGGTCGTCCAGTTGGTATTATTGCAACTATTGAAAATATTGGAAATGCTGAAGCGACAAATGTAAAATGGACAATGACTGTAATTGGTGGAATCTTGAGTAAAATAAATAAAAATTCGACCGGTACAGTAGAAACTCTTGCTATTAATTGTAAAATTTATGCAAATTATGGATTGATACTTGGGTTGGGACCAATAGCTATAACAGTGACAGTAGAATGTGATGAAGGATTATACGAAATAGATTATGCTAAGGGTATTCAAATATTCATCTTTTCTTTGATTAGTTAATATAAACTATATGTTATTTCTTAGTTTTAAGAAATTAATTCTATTTGGTTAAAATCTGTTAAATTTATTCTATAATATGCAATCCATGCCAGTAAATACTTTCAGTTAACCCCTTCTCATATATATAAACAAGAAAAGACTTTACGGATTCAATAAGACGTAAGATACGGGGGACATGCCAGCCTCCTCCTAAGCTGGCATTTCTGCCAATTAAACTTTCAGATTCATCCCATCCTCTCTTTCTTTTTTTATTCATCCAAAAGATTTTAATCTCTAAATTCATTGAAGATTTAAATAAGCAATATTTAGAGCGTGTTAACGAGGAGTTTATATGCCTGAAAAAATTTGTGGAATATGCCGAAATAAATTTCATTTACACGAACATCAATCAGGATTTGTATTTGATAATAAAGTTTTTGTTTGTGAAGATTGCTCTAAAAATACATCAGAAAATGACATGATGGAATGGTCAAGAAGTGTCATGCAAGATCCTGGATTTGGTATGCCTATAGCTCTTTGGTTAATACACGAACAAAATAAAGATAAACCACTATTTTCAAAACGAAAATAATCTTCTAAGACGTTATTTTATTCTCTTATTATCTGATGATATTTTATCATAAAAAATTATTTATAATAAATTTATATTTTTATTTAATTATCTGCTAAATATTCGGGAGGAATACATTGTGAATACGGTGATTTCAAAGCTTAATATATTTTTTATTATTTTTATTTTATTTATCATCCTTGCAAGTTTAGTTATTCCTGCAAGCAGTACCCTACGAGAAAGTATTCGTACAGAAGGTTACTCCAAAGGTGTTTCCTATAAATCAGTAGTTCCTTTAAAAAAAGCAACGTTTGTGAACTATGAAGATAAAAACTATTTAGATGATTATGCATACCTTGCATCTGTTCCGACTACTGTTTTTAATGATGGAAACCAATTGTTATCAAGCACTTTTTTATTTTATCAAGAAGACGTGACATTCAAAGAACAAAAGAAGAAGATATTGAATGCAAATCTTGGAATTGATTATTTTATGGTGGATTGGTCTTCTTTCTGTGGTGGTAATCTAGATCAAATAATTTGTATAAATGTTGAAAACGAAAAATTAAAAGAATGGTCAGCCGCAGAATATATTACAATTGAAGGTAAAACTCCCTTTGAGATTGCCTCTTAAATCGCTCTCCATGATTGGTCATATTCAGATAACGCAGTCATTGCAGTAATTGAAGAAGAATTTGAAGAACCTGATTATATTTTTTCAAATACTTTAAAAGGAAAATTCCCAACGGAAAATGTATACGATCTTCCCACCTTTGAGTTAAAACAAACAAATTCTTTAAATCCTATTTATCATGATTTTACTGTAGATAGTAAATATAAATATATCAAGGCAGAAGTGTGGTGGGATGGAATATTTTTTGGAGATTTAGTAATGATTCCCACAGGAGATCCGGATATACAATTATTCTGTCAAGAGAAAGGAGAATGGATGCAATCTGCAGCAATCGCTAATTGGAATATATACTCTCCAAAAGGTCATGAATATACGTATGGTCATGTTTATAATTCTGGTTCATGGAGAATTGGCATAACAGATTTTCCAACAGAAGGTGAAGCTCCAAGAAAAAGTAGATTGGGAGGAATATTTGTTGTCCAAGGATCAATATTGAAAGCACTAAGTCCAAAGGTAAATTATCATGTAGATGTCACTTTATATTCTGGTGTAGAATTTATTATACCAGATACCCCACCATTTGGTTGCAGGGATGCCACCTTTAAACTAATGTGGGATAATCCTGATGTATGCCTCGGTTTTTCACTAATTGGTCCATGCGGAGAAGTAATTTTTACCTCAATAAATAAAAGCAGGACGAAGATGCAAGAAATGCACATAAATCAACTTGGAGAATGTAATCCAGGAGAAAATTATTCTATATCCGTTTTTACTTTGGATGAAGTAAGAAGTTCTATTGATTTTGAAATTGAATATGAATGGAAACAGAAATTTTCCGAAACCGAAGGAAATGCACTTACTTCAGCAACTGAAGGAGCAATACTTGCTAGCACCATGAATGCTCCGCTGCTTTATATTTCCCATGATAATTTTCCAAAAATAACTGAACAAGCATTGTTAAAATTAGGAATCAAAAATATCCATTTAATAGACATAGGAAAAGAATTATCAACTCAAGTAATTAAAAAGATAAAAAATTCATTTAAAATAACAGAGCATTTTGTTGATTTAAGACAAATTTATGATTATATCCGCTCGATAAAAAAAATGAACGTTGACGATTCTATTAATGAAAGTAATGATTTAATTTTTGCAACTATTGATCCATGGACTTATTGGTACATGGGAGAATTACAACCTTCAGGTGAAACTGAAGCTGCACTATTTTTAGGACCTGCTGCATATCTAGCTGCTCACCATTGTTGCCCAATCTTAATTGTTGATACGCATCCAGAGCTTTCATCAGCGGTGGTATGACATACTGAATTTTGGAGAAATTATGTAGCTGGGCGTTACGCTCATATTCCTTCTGTTGCTGATATGGTATTGACTGGAAGAAGAGCATATAATTTTTTAAAGGATTATGGTTTCGATAAGGAAGGAAGAGAAACAATTATTACAATAGCAGGTCAATATGATATTGGTATACCATGGGATCGTGTTTTTGTAGGAGAAGCAAAAACTGGTAGGATATGGGGTACCCCAATTGATGCAGCATATTGGATCAGCCGTTCCGTTTTTTACCCGGGATTAATTTTTGTAAATCCAGCAGTTGGGTCTGATCATACAGTAGAGCTAATTAATGGAAGTATCAGTGTTAGATCCGGTATTAGAGGATTATTGAGAAATCCACTTTTTAATACACTTGGCATACAGCGTGAATCAAAAAAAGAAAATTTTGAGTACCCAGTTTTGTGTTCATTTGTAACTCATAAATATCGATTTAATGAAAGAGCTAGTAAGTATTATGGTTCAAAGTATCAATGTGCTGACGGTTTAACTCCTGGAGTGGATACTACCATGAATTCTATTGATCAAGGAATAAATAAAAAGTATTACAATCAAGATGGCAGTTATTTTCCAGATATGACAGAATCAGAAGTCATCCCTTTTTATCTTAATAAAGGAGGTTTTGATGCTGTTTTTTCTACAAAACTTGAATCAGTTATGGATAATCTAAATCAGGGGGTTATACTTTGGATACATGCATCACATGGTATGCAGTATCAATGTGGCTCTACTCTTTTTTGGGACCCTAAGGAAGGATTTAAGAAAAACAGAATTTTAGGAATATTTGCCGGGGCAACAAAAGAAGATAATCCCTGGAGAGGATATGATTGGCTTCTTGATTCAACAAAAGAACCAGATACTATGTCTATGGACTTCGAAGGAATTTTGCCCTTTACAAATATTAATGGATTATTTTTCCCGGCAACTGGAATGGACTATGTACTTGCTCGAAAACCGATTAGAGAAAGAATTAACACATTATTAGATATTATTAGAATAATACCCTTCAGATTAAACACTGAAAATTTATACGATGGTCTAACTGGAACAATTGCCTTTTCAAAATACCCCCTTGCTGATAAAAATGCATCAGACATGGAAATTTTAATGGATAATCTTCATTCAGTAGGTTTCATTACAAGTATTTGTCAAACATCAACTACTTACTTACATCTGATGATGATACGACATGGTTCTGTATTTCAAGTCCAAGATCCCTGGCCGACCTCGTGGTATGGAGCAATATGGCGCCAATCGATACCTAGAGATATTATTTTGGGTAATACGGTAGGTGAGGCATACGTTAAGGGGATGAAGCATACTGGCATCTTATATATTGGAGACAACGGAGGCCCTCCACAGTGGTGGTGGGATTCAGCTGAAAATGTTGTTTACTTTGGGGATCCCAATCTAAGAATGTATGTACCAAATAACGATTTCAGTAAAGCCAATACTTGGGAAAAACCACAAACATTAAGATATGATGCTGATATTGAACTTGATGGCCATATGCCCTTTGGAGCGACTAATTATCCACACAAAATAGTCCAAATCACCTTTACAGAAAGAATATCTTGGTTATTACTGGTATTAATCATATTAATTATCATTATAGGTGCTATTGCTGTTTTAAAGAAAAAAGCAATGAATAAAGAGGAAAAATAATAATACTATATCAAAATCCTTTTTTATTGCTAGTTGAATGTAGGAGAAGATGTTTGTTGTAAAACTTGGTGGTAGTGTAATAACGGACAAATCGAAGAAATCCGAGTTCAAGAAAGAAATAATGGATAAACTATCTCTCGAAGTAAATAAGGCAAATAAGGAAGTTATATTAGTTCATGGAGCAGGATCATTCGGACATATTCTTGCAAAAGAGTATATGTTGAACGAGGGACACAAAAACGAAGATCAGCTAAAAGGTTTTTCACTTACCCATGCTATGGTTCAAAAATTAAATTCATTGGTACTAAACTCATTACATGAAAATGGTATTATAGCTGTATCAATACCTCCACATGTTATATTAAAACTCAATAATCATAAACCAGTGAAGATGGATTATTATGTATTCAGAGAATATCTAGAAAAGGGTTTCACTCCAGTAACCTTTGGAGATGTAGTATTAGATGAGAAACTAGGTTTTTCTATCTGTTCAGGTGATCTTTTGATACAAATGCTTGCAGAACATTTTAAACCTGAAAAAGTAATCTTCGTTTTAGATGAAGATGGATTATATAACTCAAATCCAAAGATAAATAAAAATGCAGAATTTATTGAAAAATCTACAATAGATGAATTAGAAAACCTAATTACCTCTTCTGATAGTCATGCTGATGTAACCAAAGGAATGGAAGGTAAAATTGCAACTATTAAAAACATTGCTAATTTAGGAATTGATGTTGTTATGTTGAATGGCAATATAGATAACAGATTATATTATACATTGATTGGAAAAGGAACAAAACACACGTTAATTTTAGGTGAAAAGAAATGAACCAAACAGAAGAGAGGAAACGTGAGCATATCGATATATCATTAAAAGAAAATGTATCCGCGCATCATAATTACTGGGATGATGTTATACTCATTCATAATGCATTACCTGAAATAAACGAGGATGAAATTGATTTATCAATTGAATTATTTGGAAAAAAGCTGGGAGCACCCTTGGTAATATCTGCAATGACGGGTGGTTATTCAGAGGGTAAAAAAATTAATGAAAATCTTGCTGCCGCTGCAGAAAAATTTCACATTGCAATGGGAGTTGGTTCCCAAAGAGCCGCTCTTGAAAATTATGAATTAAAAGATACTTATAGCATAATAAACAATTATAATATTCCTTTAAAAATCGCAAACATTGGAGCATCTCAGATAGTGTTATGGGATAAGAAAAAAATTTTAGAAAATGCTGGTAAAATAGTTGATATGATAAATGCAGATATTCTTGCAGTCTGTCTAAATTTTTTACAGGAGGTCATTCAACCTGAAGGAGAAGCTCATGCGAAGGATTGTTTAAAAACTATAGGTATGCTTTCGAAAGAATTAGGTATACCAATATTAGTAAAAGAGAGTGGAGCAGGTATTTCGTATAACGTCGCTGAACGCCTTAAAAAAACAAATATTGCAGGTATTGATGTAGGTGGTGCCGGTGGTACTTCTTTCTCAGCAGTAGAATATTATCGTGCTAAAATTAAAGGAGATAAGCATAATATGAGAGAAGGACAAACCTTTTGGGATTGGGGAATACCAACACCAACATCAATCCTTGAGGTTGGAGAAGCTACTAATTGGGAGCTACCAATTATTGCAACTGGCGGTATTCGAAATGGACTGGATGTAACAAAAGCCCTAGCATTAGGAGCAAATGCCGCAGGTATTGCTCATTCTCTTTTAAAACCAGCAACCCAAGATCAACAATCTACAATTTTTGAACTAGAAGTAATCATTAAAGAGTTGAGAACTGCTATGTTTTTAATAGGAGCGGAAAATGTTGAAAAATTATCTGATGCGGAAGTGGAGTATGGACTTTAATGCTGAAATAGAAAAAAGATGTATGGCTTTTAACAAGCATTGGAAAAAATATCTGCCAGAGGGCATACCAGCAGAGCTTTATGATGCAGCTAGACATATTGCATTAGGTAGTGGAAAGAGACTTAGACCATGTATAGCTATGCTTGCATGTGAAAGTGTCTCTGGAGATGTAGAAAATGTCCTACCATTCGCATCAGCGTTAGAAATAATTCATAATTTTACGTTGGTACATGATGACATAATGGATAAATCAGATATGAGAAGAAATCTACCAACAGTTCATGTTAAATTTGGAGAACCTACAGCAATACTCACTGGAGATTTTCTTTTTGCCAAATCTTTTGAGGCTATTCATGACTTGTCAGTAGATTTATCCATGTTTAAAGAGCTTGATTATAGCCTTGTTAAATGCGTATTAGATATATGTGAAGGACAACAACTTGATATACAATTTGAAAAAAGAAAAATGATTTCAGAAGAAGAATATTTTAATATGGTTCAGAAAAAAACAGCAGTATTATTCGAACTTTCAGCAAGAGGAGGGGCAATAATTGGTGGGGGAAACCAGAGAGAGATCAATGCTTTAACAGAATATGGATTGCAATTAGGTTTATCATTTCAAATATGGGATGATTATCTTGATATCAGTAGTGATGAAAAAACTTTAGGAAAAGATATTGGAAATGATATTAGAAATGGTAAAAAAACCCTCATAGCAGTCCATACGTTACAAAATGCAACTGCCGAAAACAGGAAACTATTGGATGAAGTGTTTGGAAATAAAAAAGCCTCGGATGATGATATAACACGAATTTTCACTCTTTTTAAAGAGATGGGATCTATAGATTATGCACGGAATACTGCACTAAATTATAATAAAAAAGCAAAAGATGCTTTAGAGCTTCTTGAAGATTCAGAAGCTAAAAATATTTTGGAGAGGTTAGCTGATTATTCGATACAAAGAGAAAAATAGTATGTCAGTTGAGAAAATAAGAAAATCCGCACGAAAATACGCTCTTCAAAATGCTGTACAATTTAATGGAACGGCAAATCCCAAAGCTGTTGCAGGAAAAGTAATTGCTGATTTTAAAGATAAAGATCTCTCTCCAAATGAAATTTATAAGATTTCAAGTATGATTTGCTCGGAAATTAATAAGGTACCTATTGAACAGCAGATAACTGAGCTAGAAAAACTTGCTCCCGAACTTTTAAAGAAAGAAAGAAAAGAAAGAGATTTCTCATTACCTAAGCTCCCAGATGCAAAAATGGGAAAGGTTGTTACTCGGTTTCCACCAGAACCAAACGGATATCTTCATATTGGTCATGCTAAAGCGGCTATAGTTGATTATGAATATGCACACATGTATGATGGAAAATTTATCCTACGTTTTGATGATACAAATCCAGAGAATGCTGAGATTGAATTTTATAATGCACAAAAAGAAGATCTAAAATGGCTAGATTTAGAATGGGATGAAGAATATCACACATCAGATCATCTTGAAAAACACTATAAATTAGCAAAGCAATTAATTAATCAAGGGGATGCATATGTTTGTAACTGCGCTCCTGATATTATTAAAAATAATCGCTTTCTTGGTAAAGAATGTAACTGTAGAACTAACACTAGTGGGAAAAATATTGAACGTTGGAGAAGTATGATTAATTCCAATATAGATGGTGTAATTCTTAGATTTAAAGGAGATTTAAGTTCTACAAATACTGCAATGCGCGATCCAACTTTGTTTCGAATTATTGAAAAAAAGCATCCATTACATGGGGATAAATATCGAGTTTGGCCCACATATGATTTCACTGGAGCAGTTGAGGATAGTTTAAGTGGAGTAACCCATCCCTTCCGAACAAAGGAATATGAACTCCGAGACGAATGTTATTTTCGTCTACTTGAACTTCTTAATCTAAGAAAACCACATCTCATGGAATTCTCTCGTCTTTCTATCGAAGGTATGCCAGTTTCCAAACGGAAAATAAAACCATTGATTGATAAAGGAATGGTTTCAGGATTTGATGATATTAGATTACCTACATTAAGAGGATTAAAAAAAAGAGGTATCTTGCCAGAAGCAATCAAACAATTTATCCTATCTCAAGGGATCTCAAAAGTTGAATCATCTGTAACATTTGGTATTTTAGAAGCATTCAATAGAAAGATAATTGATCCTATTGCTAAAAGATATTTCTTTGTAAAAAATCCCATCAAACTCAATGTTGAAGGTGCACAAGTTGGTGTGAGAAAAATACGATTACATCCTACTAATGAAAAACTTGGAAGCAGAACAATTAAAACCAGATCCAACTTTTATGTTCCAAAAGAAGATATCGAAAAAATAAACATAGGAGATACCTTTAGATTAAAAGATCTGTATAATGTTAAAATAAAAGAAAAAAAAGATAAAATTTTAACGGAATTTGCTGGTGATGAGCTATTAACTGATTCAGCAAAGATTCAATGGACAACTGAAAACTTTGTAAAAATGAGTATTTTTATCCCGGGACTCCTTTATTTGAATGGCAATTATAACAAAGATAGTCTTGAAAAAATTGAAGGTTTTGCAGAAGAAGCGATTGCAAAATTAAAAACAGGTGAAATTGTACAGTTTGAACGATTTGGTTTTGTAAGAATCGAAAAACAAAAAAATGCTATAATTGGTTATTTTACTCATAAGTAAACTTTTTAAGCTTTTTAATATTTATATAAAAGTTAGGGTGCAAAAAAAGGATGGGATAATCAATGTGTTTTAAAAATAAATTTATTTCAGTTTTATTTATTTTATCTCTCTTTATTGCGGTAGAAAGTGTTAATGCTTCACTACTAAGACCAGATGGTAGCAGCTCAATTATGATTACATTAGCTGTTATTATAGCTGCTATTGCAATTATTGCTGGTTTCTTTTTCTTAGCAAGTGGAGTAAAATATGTAACACCTGAAAACGTACTTGACACGGAGATTAGAAAAAATCTCTATGAATATATTGATGAGTGTCCAGGTTCACATCTTAGAGAAATTGCTAGAGAACTTGATTTAAAACCAAGTAACGCTGCATGGCATCTACGTAAATTGGAGCAGACAAATCTAGTTCGTAGTAGATACATAGGGGGAAAAAAGGTTTATTATCTTGTTGAGGGTGGTATAGAATCAAGAAAACAAGCAATTGCAGAAGCAATACTTAGAAATAAAAACGCTTTAGAAATAATGCGATACCTTCAGGAAAATCCAGGAAAACATCTCCTTGAAATTGCACATGCACTAAAACTAAATCATCACGTAGTAAAATGGCATATTAATAAAATGTTTATGGCAGAATTAATTGATGGGGACACTAGTAATTCTGCATACCCTGTTTACTACCCAACAGAAATTGGCGAAGCAGCTTTAGATAATTTTATCGATTATACTAATAAACCAGCAACCTAGATCCTACCTACATCAACTACTTCAACATTATCAACCTTATTAATTTTTGAAAAAATCTCAACTACTGGGTCTAGTCCACCCTCTGAATCCGGGACAGACACGGTCACATTCAAACCTCTCAAACCAAAAGCAATATCTTTAACTTCAACCTTTCCTAGTTTTATAGGTTCTTTAATTACATTTTTTACTTCATCAATAATTGATTGTATTTCATCATCGCTTAATACTCCCTCTGGCATAAGACGAATGAGTGCTATTACTTCCCCCATATAAACCCCCTATGGACCTTTGAATCCGCACTTTGGACAGACATATTCTATGCTTTGCTCTCTACAACTATTGCATCTCCCTATAATTAAATCACACGTTGGGCATTGAAATGTTGTACTTCCCCGTTCAAGAAGTCCTTTACCGCAAGTTATGCATTTCTCAGCTTTTTTCATAGGATGAGCTGAATATCATCTCTATTATTAAAATGTGACGTCGCTATATCTGATTATAACTCTTTATGTTTGTTTTTTTATCGCATCTAATGAAAATGATGCAACAGATTTGAATATTCTATACTGAAATATAGCTCCGGCTATAAGGCCCATGTGGTAAGTTATAAATCTAAACAAAATAATGAATATACCAACAAGAGATGAACTGATAAATACACTGTATAAAACTGCAGCACTACCTTCGGTAACACCTGCACCTCCTGGTGTTGTGGGCATCATTACAATTATTATTAATAGTACTTGAGCTGCTGTCGATTCAATAATAAACGGTTTTAATCCTAAACCCATAAGAATTAGCGGAGGAATCATCCACCCCGTAATCCAAAATATCGCGGTAAATATACCAGCTTTCATAAAAGCTTTTTTTCCTGTAGAAATGAAAAATATCATACTGTTATGAAAGTTATCTACCTCATTTTTTATCCTCTCTATACGTACATTTTTACTATCCTTTTTTTTAGAAAATCTACTTATTTTATCACTTAAAAAAATTAAAAAGGATTTAGTTTTATTTGGGTTTTTTAATGCATAAGCAAAAACCACTAGTGCCATTATAAAAATAACTACTGCTATTGTAAGTCCAATTCTCAAAACCCCTATCTCTATGCGCCCTCTAAAAATTAAAAATGCAAATGGGACACATAAGAGAAGAAATATTGCATCGAGCAATCGCTCACTCAGGACTGATGCAGTAGCACTGCCAACGCTTAAACCATTCTTGTTTAAAAGATAAATTCGTACTGGTTCTCCTCCTGCCATTGAAGGTGTAATGTTAGCTAAAAAGAGATTTGCAATAATTATTTTTGTTGATTCCCAGATGCTAATATTAACATTTTCATCGATGGCATTGCTCAGAATTCTTAATCTGACACCCCACAATATCCAATAAATAATATTTACCACTATTGCGGCAAAAAAGAATTCATAACGTATCTGATGAGTTGATAAATATGTCAAAGTGTTTGTATCAATTGTTAAGTACAAAATTAGTATAATGATTGCAATACTTAAAACAAGACTAATTATTATTGAAAGTTTCATTGTTTTTGGCTTATTCTCTTTAAGATTCACAAGCCTTTATTTTGAAAACAGTTTATGATTCTTGTGGTTCTGAAATTGAAGTCTTAATAAAAAAACTTATGTGCGATAAGATATTACTACACGGTTATTGTGTAATTATGAAAAAATTACCATTTGATAAATATCTAAAAACAATGAGATATGCCTTTACAAACTTTTTATCTGGAGAAAATATTTATCCATTTTACGCTTCATTTAAGGTTACTCATAAGTGTTCATTAAAATGCCATTTCTGTAATGTATGGATGGAAAAAACCCCGGATCTTCCTAAAGAAGAAGTTTTTAACTTATTAGACAATATTGGCAATTCTAGTATCATAGTCTTAAGCATTGAAGGAGGAGATCCTCTAGTAAGAAAAGATCTTGGCGAGATTCTAGAATATGCGTACAAAAAACCTTATTATTTATTTTTCACAACAAATGGACATTTACTCGATAAAAGACCAATGGAAGAATACGGTAAACATATTGACTATCTTCACATAAGTATCGACGAAGGGCATGCGAATCTAGAATTTTTTGATAGATTAGAAGAATTTCAAAGCTATGGACCAGAAATATGTATACAGATTGTGGTAACAAAAGACACAATAATGTCTATTGAGGAGAAAGTAAAAAGAATATATGAAGCGGGAGCAAGAACTGTGATTATGCCAGCATGTCATCTAGATGGAACAGATGATTATTATCCCGATCCTGAGAAATTCAGGAGTGAAATTATCCGTTTAAAAAAAATATATAAAAATACCATTACTACCCCAAATGGATTTTTAAATAATATCAATAAACCACATGGATGTTCAACATCCTCAATAATAATCGATTCTGATGGGGGTCTTTTTTACCCATGCAGAACTGTTGGTGAAAGAATCTATAATTTTACTGACGGATCTTTTATGGAGTTTTTAAAAACACCAGGGGCTAAACAAGCGAGACATGATATGAAAAAATGCGAACGAATGTGTGGTTGGTATCAGTATTTTGCAACTGATGTTTTTGCATCTCCCCCCTCAATTGCATCTTCGCTGAGTCCTTATATTTTTAAATAGTCCACTAATTTCCTTTTAGTAATTGTTATTTATTAACTGTGTGATTACAAATTAAAGTGGAATATAGATTGTTATGAGAATATTATTTGCAACTGAATCATATTATCCCAATATTGATGGTGGAGCAATTGCACAGCATCGTCTCGTGCATGAACTAGTAAAACATGGAAATGAAGTTGGCGTCATAGCACCAGGTCTTTCCTATAAAAAAAATATTGAACAAGATAAAGGATCAACAATATTCAGAACACGGGGATTAATATTACCATTTTATATGAACAATAAGTATCATTTTTCACCATTTCCACTATTTCAATTAAATAGAATCATTAAATCTTTCAAACCTGATATTGTAAATATTTGCTCACCATATCCGATTGGTATAAGTACCCTCCTTTATGCCAAAAAGTTTGGTATACCTGTGGTTGGATCCATTCATATTTTACCAGAAAATATGCTCTCTCCTTTTATAAACTCCAGATATTATAATCTTATTAAAAAATATTCTTGGGCATATCTCGTTTATTTTTTCAATTTAGTAAATTGGGCAACAGTACCCACACAAACAGGAGCAGACATGTATATTGAAAAAGGACTCCAGACAAAAATAACTCCTATATCAAATGGAGTAAATATAGAGATTTTCAATCCGAATAACGATGGTGAATATCTGAGAAAAAAATTCAATATACCAAAAGAAAATGTTGTTTTATATACAGGAAGAATGAGCAGTGAGAAGAATCTAGATGTTCTTATAGAAGCAATACCTCACGTGTTGAAAAAAATAGACGCTCATTTTCTTTTATGTGGGTCAGGGGGCGGATATAAACAAAAAATGAAAAAATTAACAGAAACATTGCACATATCTGATAAAACAACATTCATAGATTTTTTAGCATGGGAGGATTATATCAACATTTATTCGTTGGCTGATTTATTTGTGATGCCTGCAGAAGCTGAACTTCAAAGTATCGTGACAATGGAAGCAATTGCTTCAGGATTGCCAGCCGTTGTTGTAAATATAGGTGCAGTACATGAACTTGTAAGTTCAGAAAATGGTCTTTTATTTGATCCAAGAAACAGTAAACAATTAGCAAAAAACATTGTAAATATACTATCAGATACAAAACTTAAAAATAAGATGAGTAAAAATAGTTTAAAGCTCATCCAAAAGCATTCAATGAACTATGTAGGCAGTCAATATGAAAAAGTATACAAAAAGGTAATCGAACTTCATAAAAACAAATTAATTTAGGGGCCATCCAAAAATTCTTCTATATATGTCCAGTTAACAAGATAAACCTCCGTCCATTGCACTTCCTCCATATCTTGGTTTAAAGTCGCATTTCTATAGGCAAGTTCAAAAGGTTGATAAGAAAATTTTTCATACGATTCATTCGTCATATAGAATATTTTACCAAAACCAACGTGGACTACTATATCCTTCATTACATCGTCAATTATTATATGAGTGATTTTGCTATAATTTTTACCAATTCCTTTCAATTCATCCAAATAATCAGTAACATTTTCAGATATCCAGATAATGCTTGCATCGTCTAAAGTTGTATTAAATCCTATAGCTTCTGTAACTCTTGCAAGACGATGATCTGAAGCTATTACAGTTCCGTTTTTTGTACAGTTACCGTTCATCCATTCTATGACTGCAAAATCTTCGTTTGATATAGCTTCATATGATGCATTTAAAGCTACATGAGACGGATAAACAGATACGGCATTTGCAGTAACGAGAGATAAGATTATAGCAATATATAGAAATTGCCTCTTTTGTAATATATTTGGTTTATTAGAGAAATAAAATGATGGTTTTTTCATATAACTTAACTTTTCAGTTATCTTAGATAATTTTTCATAATTCAGTTTGAGGAAAATTCCCCTTATTCCGAATATAGAAATAATACTAAGGGGAGCCATCAAATATTCAAAATGTCTATGTGGCAGTATTGTTGAACTGTTGGTGATAATTCCAAATCCAAAAGAGACAAATATTGCTAATAACCATCCTCGAATAAAACTTCCATTTTTTATGAATCGAGTATATCTAAAACCTGCCAAACCAAATGCAAAGATAAGAATTAATGGTATTGAATAAATAATCGATAATGGTGTAAAACTAAAGTTTGTCCAAGGTATTTTTATTACAGAAAAGATGCTCATAACAATTAAAATTATAATCATTGTAATAGAAAATTTTGCTAAGACTGACTTTGAAGTAGGCTTTTCTCTTATAATGAAAATATTTAATTTTCTCTTTAACCAAACAATTCCAAACATTAAAAAAAACAGTAGATAAAACAAAATAATGGTGTAATTGGAACTTACACTAATGATTCCTATTTTTAATCCCCCACTCATAAAATTAGTATAGACTGGTGTGGCAATTAATATCCAATATGAAAAAATCAGACTACTTGTAACCAATATATAACTAATATCCTTTTTTAGAAAAGGTGTCCAATCCTTTTGGCTTGTATTTTCAACAAATACAATGAATATTAAGGAAATCAAGTAAATATATGTTGTAAGGTGATGAGACATAATTAGTAGAATTGTTGAGATAAAAAGAGGAATTATGAATCTTATATCCTCTCTAAATTTTATGAAAAGATAAATGGAAAACATCATAAAAAAGTGACCGAGAGTTAATGGAGAGGCATGGCTTGTTTGATACACATGAAATGGCATGACTGCTAGGAAAAGACTAGACAGAAGAGCCTTCTTTCTATCCCCCAATAATTTATACACAACAAAATAAAACAACAATACCGAAAGACCACCAAAAATCGGTGCGATTTTTGGCATAATAGTTAAAACATCGATACCTGTAATCCAATGGGCAGCACCTGTTACTGCATATAGAACAGGGAAATATTGATATGATCCACCCCAACCGTAATATGGATTAAACAATTCCTGATTCTTCACAAAAGAGTTTGTAAGACCATAATAAATTCCGAAATCACATCCCCAAGCAGCGTTTGTCCAAGCAGGTATTGATCTTAAAATAATAGCTATTATTGTTATTACAATCAACCAGAAAAACCAGTTTTTTGTTAGCTCGTTGGATTTTGGCATAGTCATCAACAGCATCTCTCTTGTGTATATTAGTTATGATATATAAAGTCATTAGGAGTTACATATTAGAATAAATCACATCAATAACATTATCAACAGTTTTATTTACATCGTATTTTCTTTTTATTCCTGTAGTTTTTTTCGCAATTTCAATATCTCTTCTCAGCTTAATTTTACTTTGATTTACAGAATAAAAAGTACCTAACTCATTATGATAAGTTCCCAGATATTCTTGTTCTATTTGACCAGGTGTTGGGATCATCAAAGCTTTTGTTTCAATAATTCCTAAATCCATTATTGTCGAATATCCCGATCTTGAAACAACAATTTTCGCTTTATTTAAAAGTCCCTCTCTTTTTTCTTTTGTTAGAAATGAATAGGTAGTTATATTTTCATTCTTTATTTTTGAGTACTTTTCAACTTTTCCCAGAGTCATTACAATATTTCCATCTAAATCTTGAATTTGCCCCGCTAATCTTTCTTCTAAAATACTTCTCTGAGGTTCGGGACCAGAAATTGATACAAAATAATCGATATCTTTCTTTTTTCTTCTCTTTTTAAAATCAGAAAGAACACCAACATAATGAAGTTTATTTTCATCAATTTTTTTTAAATTATGTGATAAATCTCCCGATAAACTATTTTCTCTATAATCTGGTATGATAATACCTGAGAATCTTTTGAAAAAAAAGAGATTAAATAGCTCGCTTCCAGTTTCAAACATTTTTATACGAAGAGGATTCATAATTCGCATTTGATGAGAGATAAAAAAAGAAGGAATTTCCTTGCTATATATATCGTATCGAGCATCAGAAATAATTAGGTTATATTTTTTTTTATTAAGTATTTTCGAGAGTTGAACTAAACCTGATTCTATCCTTTTAATAAATAAAGGCCAGTAAATTACGCTTTTCGCCATAAACTGTCTAGAATTCTCTGAAAGTAACATCGGATAATCAGGTATGTCCTTGTAGTTAGCAGTTTTCCCTAATTCTTTTTTCAATAATTCTAAGGATCTCCCATGGGATACAATAGTCAGATTGTTGTTTTCTTTTATTAGTTTTCTTAATATTGGTAAAGATCTAGTTGAATGACCAAGTCCCCAAGAGCAAATGCCATAAATAATTTCCATTTAGATTTTGTATTTGAAAAGACATTATATAACTAACTGGATGGCATCTTTTTATATTGGAATTTATATTTGTCTTTATTGTATGAACTTTAAAGAAAGATTATTAGGTATCTCCCATAAAAACAGTAGCTTACTTTGCGTTGGTCTAGATATTGATAAAGAAAAAATGCCTCAATTTTTAATTGAATCAAGTAAGCAACCATATTTAGATTTTAACAAATCGATTATCGACGCTACAAAAGATATTGTTTGTGCTTATAAGTTGAATATGGCGTTTTATGAAGTTTTTGGATCGGATGGTTTAATTCTTTTAGAAAAAACAATTGAATATATCCCAAAGGATATCATTGTGGTGCTAGATGGAAAACGTAATGATATCGGTAATACTGCAAACAAATATGCTCAAACTTTATACGAAACATTTAATGCTGACGCAGTAACTATTAATCCTTATTTAGGTATAGATGGAGTAACTCCATTTCTATCATATAAAGATAAATGTACTTTTATTCTTTGTAGAACATCCAATGATTCAGCAAGTGATTTTCAAGATCTAATTGTATCATCAACTCCACTTTATCAAATTGTCGCGAAAAAAATTAAAGAATGGAATAAAAACAATAATTGTGGGGCAGTCGTCGGTGCAACATATCCTTCTGAATTAAAAATAATTCGTAATATTTTAGGAGAAGAAATTCCTCTACTCATTCCAGGTATAGGTAAACAAGGTGGAGATGTTGAAAAAACTGTAAAAAATGGGACTAATGCCAAAGGTGAAATGGCAATTATTAATTCCTCTCGTGGAATAATCTATGCTGGTAAAGAAGAGAATTTTTCAGAAAAATCCAGGGAAGAAGCATTATTACTTCGAAACGAAATAAACAAGTATAAATAAAAAAGAGCGAAACTTTAATTAAGAACTAATATCATGATTTTAATTGCCTTGATTCGAAGAGCTCCATGATTTGTGATTGGAGAAGCAAGGTCAAGGCGACAATTGATATCGGTTAGGGTCCCTCTCAGATCAAATAGACGAAATGTCAAGAAATGAAAAAGAGGACAACCACGGTATCAAACACCTGTCGCGATATGAATTACATTACTACTCTACTGCTGCATTGTTAGAATGGTTTTGTAATCACACCCAACCAAGTTATCTTGTTGGGTGACAGCGACATATAATTTTTTACTACAAGGTAATTATGTNNAGCGACATATAATTTTTTATAACTAGATAGTTATGTATTAGTTTTGAGATAAAATTATATTCTAAAAAAGTATATCATAAATAATAAGTAAAAATATTCCATAATTATAAAATATACATTCAAGTGAACTTTGACCTAGTTATTTAGAGTTAATAGTATAAAAAAACGAAAAGCTTATAGATTGAAGTAAGCTTTACCCGTAATGGGTTGCCTAACTATAGCAATAAAATTGATGCTAGTTTGAATTAGAATAAAAAGGAGAGATGATATTAGCATAATAATTCGAAGTATCAGTTAAAATCTCTGATAATTGGTGAGGAAATAAAATAATGAAAATCGCGATGATTGGATGGGAATACCCACCTTTTAAAGTGGGTGGCTTGGGAACCCATTGTTATGGACTTACCCGAAGTCTTGCAGATAAAAACATATCTATAGATTTCTACATGCCTAAAACTAAACATAAACCAAGTAGTGATAAGGATAATTTAGTAATCAAAGAAGTTGGAGAAACTGAAATATTCCCTTACGATCGTCCAGGAAATAAAGAATTAGCAGGTCAATTTTTTGAAAGTGTTTACAGATATAACGATCTTCTGGTACAAAAGGTAAAAGGAAAGTATGATCTTATACATTGCCATGATTGGTTAACAATGAAAGCAGGAGTTGCACTTAAAGAAAAAATGGGCATCCCTCTTGTTCTTACCGTACATTCAACTGAATATGATAGATCCGGTTGGTTGTATCCAAATGATTGGTTTATAAACATTGAAAAAGAAGGTATGAAAAAAGCTGATAAAATAATTGCAGTCAGTCATTTCACAGAAAGAGTAATCATTGAAAAATATGGTATAAATCCTAATAAAATTACTGTTGTACATAACGCTGTATATCCAATTGGAGAAAGTGAAAAAAAGAATCTTGTTTTATTTTTAGGCAGACTAACTATTCAAAAAGGACCAGAATTTTTCCTAAAAGCAGCAAAAAAAATTTTAGAACATGAGGACACTCGATTTGTTGTTGCAGGAATCGGAGATATGCTCCCAGATCTAATAAGTCAAGCAATTAACCTTGGAATCTCGAATAAAGTTATTTTTACTGGCAAACTTACTGAAGAAGAAGTCAAGCATATATACAAAATTTCAAGTGTCTATATTATGCCATCTGTGAGTGAACCATTTGGGATAACGGCACTAGAAGCTATTTCTGCTGGTACTCCAACGATCGTTTCAAAAACTGCAGGTGTATCTGAGGTATTTCGTAATTGTTTAAAAGTTGATTTTTGGGATACAGATGAAATGGCAAATAAGGTTATAGCTTTGTTAAGATATGATTCATTGAGAAAAACAATGAGTAAACAATCAAAACAAGAGATTGAATTATTTACATGGGATCGAGTTGCAGAAAAGACAATTGATGTTTATAGAGGAATTACATAATGACATCAGTATGTTTCTATTTTGAAGTTCATCAACCGATGAGATTAAACCGTTTTTCTGTTTTTAATATTGGAGAAAAAAACGAATCTTTTTCTACCTATTTTAATGACAAACTAAACCAGCAGATTTTTGAAAAAGTAGCAAAGAAATGCTACCTTCCTACAAACAATTTATTACTTGATTTGATACGTGAATTTGATGGTAAATTTAGAATATCTTTTAGTATAACTGGAACATTTGTTGAATATTGTGAACGATTTGTACCAGAAGTTCTTGATAGTTTTAAAGACTTGCATAACACAGGTGCTGTTGATTTAATTGAAGAAACTTACTTTCATTCATTATCTTCATTATTTGAAAGTTTAGATGAATTTGAAGATCAGGTAAAAATGCATAACCGAATGATTAAAAGAATATTTGGTTGTAAACCTAAAGTTTTTAGAAACACTGAAGCAATTTACGATAATCGTATTGCAAAAAAAATAGAAGATTTAGGATATAAGGGAATTATTACTGAGGGAACAGAAAAGATTTTAGGATGGCGTTCACCAAATTTTTTATACAAACCAATTAATGCTGACCTTAAGGTTCTATTACGAAATTATAAATTAAGTGATGACGTAGGATTCAGATTTTCAGCACGTGATTGGCCAGGATTCCCATTAACAGCTGATAAATATGCTCATTGGATGTCCCATTGTGAAGGAGAAATAATCAATTTATTTATGGATTATGAAACATTTGGAGAACATCAATGGACTGAAACAGGTATTTTTGATTTTATCAAGAATCTCCCTAAGGAAGTTTTACGTCAAGGAAATCTTGATTTTGTCACTGTGGATGAAGCAATTGAAAGACATGAAACAGTCGGTGATATTGATGTCCCTTGGGCAATTTCATGGGCCGATGAAGATCGTGATGTATCTACTTGGCTTGGCAATGATATGCAAATTGCATGCTTCAATGAATTAAAAAATATTGGACAAAAATTAAGAGACCATGGCAATGAGGATTTATTACATGCTTGGCGGTTACTTCAAACGTCTGACCATCTATATTATGTTTCTACTAAAGGATATGAAGATGGTAATGTTCATGCATATTTTAGCCCCTATGACGCTCCTTATGATGGATTTATAAATTTTATGAATATTCTACAAGATTTTAAACATAAAGTAATGTGATAAACTGGAATTCTTAAGTTGATTATGAGAGAATGGATAGTTACAAATGGTCTTGGAAGCTATGCTTCTTTAGCTTATTCTAATGATAACGTCAGAAAATATAATGGTTTATTAGTGGCAAGTTTGAATCCACCAACAAATAGGTGGATGTTTGTATCAAATATGTATGATATTATCAATATAAAGGGTAAAGTTTATTTTTTACGGGATTATAAAAGTAATTTTAATTTTAATATATATCCATCATTTCTCTATGAGATTGAAGATGTAAAATTAAAAAAAACAATTTTTATGGAATATCAAAAAAATACGACAGTTATAAAATATGAAATTCAAACAGATAAACCAATTTTAATTACACATGAACCTGTAATAAACTCCCGACATTTTTATGATACAAATGAACAACACAATGTTACTTATGATCAAAATTTATTCAAACATGGAGTCAGTATAAAACCTAGTAACGTAGACATAACGCTTAAAATTATATTGAGAGATTGTTTGTATAAACCAAAAGAAAATTGGATAGAATATCATTACGAAAAGGATCGCGAAAGAAATGATTCGTGGATAGATAATTGTGTTCATATTGGAAATTTCTATAAAACTATCAAAAGTTCTTGTGAATACCATGTCATTTTCACACTTGAAAATAATTTATATGAAAATCCTTTAGATATATATTTACAGGAAATTCAAAGAAAGAAAAGATTACTAGAACGAACAGAACTTCCTAAAAAATTTTACAAACTTGTTTTGTCAACTGATAATTTCATTGTAAAAAAAGATAATAATAAATCGATTATAGCTGGTTATCATTGGTTTAGTGATTGGGGAAGAGACACACTGATATCTCTTCCAGGAATTGCTTTTATTACAAAAAGGTTTGATGATGGAAAAAATATACTTTTAAGTTTTAGCAGGTATTGTAGAAAGGGTTTAATTCCAAATGCATTTATGGATAGAGATTCCAAAGCTGTATATAATACAGCTGATGCTTCATTATGGTATATAGATAGAATATATCAATATATGAAATACACAAATGATCTAAATTTTATAGAAAAGGTATGGGAGGTATTACATTCTATAATTGATAATTATAGAAATGGAACAGACTACAACATTCATATGGATGAAGATTACTTAATTAGTCATAAAGAAGGACTAACTTGGATGGATGTAAAAATTGGAGATTATTACCCAACACCCCGCTCACAAAAAGCAGTTGAGATTCAGGCTTTGTGGTTTAACGCCCTAAAAATAATGAGTAATTTTGCTGGATTATTGAATAAGGAAGACATCTATTCTGATTTAGCAGAAAAAGTAAAAGAAAGTTTTAATATACAATTTGTACAGCAATATGATGTCATAGATTCAAAAGATCTGTCGTTTAGACCTAATCAAATTTTTCTTGTTTCCCTTGATTTTTCTATGTTAGATAAAGATCGAAAAGAAAAGATAGTAAATGATGTTCAAAAAAATTTACTTACATTATTTGGTTTACGAACCCTATCAAAAGACGATTCAAGATATATAGGAACATATATTGGTGATTACAATAAGGATATTGCATATCATAACGGTACGATATGGCCCTGGCTTTTAGGCCCATTTATTAAAGCATTCATTAAAATAAAGAACCACGAACCAATATGGAGAGAATATGCATTTCAGAATTTTTTAAAACCTATGTTTGATATTTTTGGTGATAATTGGGATGGTTCTATTTATGAAATATTTGATGGAGATTCTCCATACCTTCCTCGCGGTTGTATTACACAAGCTTGGAGCGTAGCAGAAATACTCCGTTCATGGGTAGAAGATATTGAAAACATAACTCCAAAATATGAGAATATTTTACTACATAAAATAGGCATTTAAAACATATTGTTGAATCATTCTGTTTGTATTAAAGAACGATGCATTTATAGCAATACAACTTCTCATTGTTCTTATCCAGTTGTCCCTATCGTTGTAAAACTTTGGAATTATCCAATTTTCAAGTTTATTATAAAGATCATTTCTATCGACTTCATCATCAGATTCTTTTTCATGTGTTTTTTCTGGGCCTATAGCCCATCCTGTGATGTTTTCAACACATCCTTCTAGCCACCAACCATCTAATGTACTGAATTGTGGAACTCCATTATGTGCAGCTTTCATCCCAGAAGTTCCTGAGGCTTCCTTTGGTCTACGAGGAGTATTCAACCATAGATCCACACCTGCAGTCATTAATTTTCCAATAGATATATCATAATTGTGTATATAGACAATTTTTATTTTTCCATTTATTGTATGCATAACATTATAAATTTTTTTTATGGCTTCTTTACCAGACCCATCCTTTGGATGTGCTTTTCCAGCATAAATGATTTGTATTGATCCTATTTTTTCAGCAATTTTTCCGAGTCTTTCTGGATCAGATAGTAAAAGATCAGGTCTTTTGTATGCAGTTTGTCTTCGAGCAAAACCGATAGTGAAATCATCATAGTTCATACCAACATTATATCTTGTGTTGACAAAATCTATAAGTTTTTTCTTAGCTTCTACATGGGCAGCCCAAATCTCACTTTTATCTATACTAAATGTCGATCTAAGAATATATGGATCAGATCGCCAACCAGGCATATGCTTGTCAAATAAATTTTGAAATGGTTCAGAAACCCATGTAGGCGTATGAACACCATTTGTAATAGAGTCAATTGAATAACCTGGAAACATCGATCTCGAAATCTCGCCATGTTTTTTTGCAACACCATTAACATAATGACTGAAAAAAAGAGCAAGTCTAGTCATATTTAGTTTATTTTCAAATGTAATCTCGTTGATAATAGATTCCGGTAAAATCGCTCCTACCATAGGTTTTACAAAAGTAAGATCAAATTGATCATGACCTGCGGCAACGGGGGTATGTGTTGTAAATACACATTGTTCTCTTACCTTTTCAATATTTTCTAATTCTCGATAAAGTTCTAATGTACCAAGTGCGGCATGACCTTCATTCATATGATATTTGTCAATTGTTTTATAACCAAGCGCCCGCAATGCTCTAATTCCACCAATACCTAAAACAATCTCTTGAGCAAGACGATATTTATCATCTCCGCCATAAAGTTGTTTTGTTATTTCTCTATCCACTTCATTGTTACTTTTAACATTGGTGTCAAGGTAAAAAACTGGAACTAAATATCCTGTTAATCCTTTAATTAAGTAAAGCCAAATTCGTATACCAACAATTCTATCCTCGATTGTCACATTTGTTTTACTAGGGAGAAGAGTAAGAAAATCATTGATATTAAAATTAATTGGCAACTCGATTTGGTTTCCCTCTTCATCAATTTTTTGATAGAAATATCCATTTTCACAAAGCAGTGTAACACCAACTATAGGTACATTTAGATCTGCACAAGATTTTAATGTATCGCCAGCTAAAATGCCAAGTCCGCCACTATACGTTGGGATGCGTTTATCTAAACCAATCTCCATTGAAAAATATGCAATTTTTGGTTTTCCAATTGTATTAAGATACTTTTCACTATCTATTTTTTCTTTAAGTTCAATAACTGACGCTTCCATCTCTCTACTCCACAGTAATATGAAATTCGTTTAAAAAATTGTTTAATTCAGTTGCATTGCAAAACAATATATTAGTTTATCTTTTTTCCTATTTTTTAATTATAACAATCTAAGAATACATTATGCCTTCATATTCTTCTGGTTCTTGTTTTTTCTTCCCTTTATAATGCTTTATAAATTTCCGTTGTCTTCTTTTTCCTACAAAACTAAAATCGTTTCGTAATAATCTAATATATGTTTTATCACTGAGGGGCTCAAGCTGTACTATACCTTTAACTTGTAATTTTTGTAAAACTCTTAAAATCATTCTTCTTGACACATGAAGTTTTTCTTCAATGTCCTGCACAGTTATTGGATATAATTTTTGTAAAATTTTTATAATCTGTTCTTCTAGGGTACCATTAACAATTTCAATCATAATATTACCGATATAAATGTTTAACTCCTAGATACATTCATATGCTCTTCCAAATATAGCATCATTTTTAATAAGATTTTTTACATCATTTTGCATTTCTGGAGGGTATCCATCAGGAAAGTCTATGCAACCTTTACAAATATGGGATCCAATGGCCTTCTCTAAATTAGGTATACTTATATAAGCCAAAGAATCAGCACCAATTTCTTTAGCAATATCATTTAATTTTCTAATTTCACCATTTTTATCACGAGCAATAAATTCCTTTTTACTTCTCATATCTATTCCAAGAAAACATGGAGCAACGAGAGGTGGGCAACCAATTCTCACATGAACATCTGTTGCACCGGCATTTTTTATCCCGCGAACAATTTTCCTAATATTCGTTCCCCTGACAATCGAATCATCCAACAAAACAACTCGTTTT
>JABAOC010003184.1_pt1 | contig 67632 bp, 54 predicted proteins | sample 7062161 | NCBI WGS metagenome assembly JABAOC01 (sample SAMN14538625, study PRJNA623070) | marine sediment metagenome | biome: marine biome [ENVO:00000428]; feature: marine pelagic biome [ENVO:01000023]; material: deep marine sediment [ENVO:00002113] | place: India: Gulf of Khambhat ... | reverse complement strand
CGTAGAACGTCGTCTTATATGGTGCATAGGTCCCGTTGTAGGGGTAGCGGCGGACCACGCCGTCCTGTAGCCGCAGCGTGAACGTCGCGTCGGGCGGCAGCATCGTGCCATAAACCTCGAAGAGCGCCCTGGCGACGCGCTCCTCGTTCACCGCCTCGACGGCCCTCAGCTCCTCCAGCTGCCCCGCCAGCTCCCGGGCCCGCGCATCAACGGTACGGGCTAGCATGATCGCCGGGTCGCTGGACGCTTCGACGGCCGCGACGCCGCCCTCTACAAGCGCCTGGCGCGCCGCCACGTCGCCGAGCTCCGTCTCGCCAATCAGAATGCGCGCCGCAGTTGCCGGGTCGTGTCCCTGCAGGGCCGCGCGCACCCAGGGGTGATCGGAACCCAGGGCATTCCGGGCCGCCTTCAGGCGGACGGCCAACAGTCTCTCCTCGAAGTTTTGATCGAGAGGCCGCTCGGAGTTGATCCTCCGCTCGAGGGCGGCGAGCTCCTCCTCGCTCATAGCACGCTCGGCTGCCGGCTTCACCAGCTCGGCGGTATAGCGAACGATGTCCCGGGCCAGACCCAGGGTCCTGAAGTTGGCGAAGGAGGTGTGCTGCGACTCGGGAGCGAGCCGCGTCAGCTCACGATTGACTCGTGCTATCTCGTCCCAAGTGCTACCGTACTCGGCCTGCAGCCGCGCGTCCGTTGCCACCGCCGCTCGGAAGCTGCGTTCCCACGCCTGCTTGCTGCCCATGAGCTCCGGATCGTTAAGTCCCTCCACGTAGCCGACGTACTGCTTGACCGCGTTCTCGAGGCCGAAGATGGTGTTGCGGTACCGGCGTGCTCGTTCCTCATCCTTTGCCGCCAGTTCTCTATAAACGGCGAGACGCTCTTCGTACGATCGAAGCCGCCCCGTGTAGCCGGCGTCCCTCAGGTACTCGAGCTGCGCCACGGTCCGCAGCCGCAGCGTCGTACCGGGATTACCCGTGACGAATATCATCTCCTCTTCCTCGCCACCTGCCTCACTCCACTCCAGGTAGTGCTCCGGGTGAAACGGCTCGCCGTTCTCGTAGATGCGCCAGAACGTGACGTCGAGGTCGTGACGCGGGTAGGTGAAGTTATCGGGATCACCGCCGAAGAAGGCGGCCTGTCCCTCCGGCGCGAACACCAGACGCACATCGTCATAGCGGCGATACTTGTATAGCGAGTAAATCCCACCGTGATAGAGCGAGACGACCTGGCAGCGATACCCGGTAGCGCTCTCGCACTCCTCCTGTATATGCTCCCGCGCCTCCGCCTTGAACCGCGTCGCTTCCTCGTCTGAAACGCCGGCCGGCGCCGCAGCATCGACACGTCCCGTGACGTCCTCGATCTCGATTAACTGGTCGAGTGCCAAGCCGGGACACACCTGTTCTTCCTCGCGTGTGGCCGCATAAAAGCCGTCCTCGTAGTAGTCGTGCTCGGCGTCCGAGACCGCCGTGATACAACCCCGCGAGCAGTGATGGTTGGTCATGACCAGGCCATCCGGCGAAACGAACGAGGCTGAACAGCCCCCGCTCCTTAGGGAGGACAAGCGGACGTGCTCGAGCCATTCCCGGGTTGGCCTGAAGCCGTAGCGCTCCTCCAGGTAGTCGAGCGGTGGGTTGTCGAATGTCCACATCTTCCCGAGGCCCGCCGCGTCGACGGCCTCTACGCCGGTGAGCAGCGGAGCTGCTTCCTGAACGGCGACGACGCCAGCGCCCTCCTGACTGGGGGCCGGGGTCGTGGATGGTGCCTGGGAAGCCGAGCAGGCTGCCGCAGCAGCGACCGCCAACGCGAGAACCGAAGCGAACCAGGCGCGCGCATATCGCAGCATCGTTCTCCTCCGAGACTGAGAAGGGTCAACCGGCTTTGGCTGGGGTGTGGGCAAAACTCGGGAATGTCGTCGGCTGCGGCAAGAGACAGCCGGGAAGGCCCGAGGCGCGGCCGATCCGCGGACCCAGCCGTGTAGCCGGGCGCCGGGCGGCGCCTTATCTTAGGCTGCCCCAAACAAGCCGCGAACCGAAACGAAGGAAAGGACCCCCATGTCTCTAGAGACAACCCTCAAGGAGAACCGCCAGAAATACGAGGCCGAGCTCAAGGAGTTCCTCGCCATTCCGAGCGTCAGCGCCCGTTCGGAGCACAAGGACGACATGGCCCGCTGCGCCGAGTGGGTGAAGGGGAAGTTGGGCGATCTCGGCATGACGGCGGAGGTTATCCCGACGAAGGGGCATCCCATCGTCTACGGCGAGCTAATGGATGCGGGGGCGAAAGCACCCACCGTCCTGGTCTACGGCCATTACGACGTACAGCCGGTGGAACCGCTGGACGAGTGGGACACCCCACCCTTCGAGGCCTCGGTGCGCGAGGGCCGCTTGTACGCCCGCGGCACCGCCGATGACAAAGGCCAGATCCATGTCCACATGAAAGCGCTCGAGGCTTACCGCGAGGCGAAGGGCACGCCGCCGGTGAACCTCAAGTTTCTGTTCGAGGGCGAGGAGGAGGTCGGCAGCGTCAACCTCGAGGACCACATCAGAGCGGCCGCCGAGCGTCTCGCCTGCGACGTTGCCGTCATCTCCGATACGCCGATGCTGGCGGAAGATCTTCCCAGCATCTGCGTCGGCCTGCGCGGGATGGTCTATATGGAGGTTCGCCTCAGCGGCCCCAGCCAGGACCTGCACTCGGGCCAGTACGGCGGTGGCGTGGTGAACCCGGCGAACGCGCTGGCCAAGATCGTCGCACAGCTCAAGGATGAGAACGGCAGGGTCACCGTCCCCGGCTTCTACGACGCGGTGAAAGATCCGAGCCCGGCGGAGAAGAAGGGCTATGCCGAGATTCCGATGAGCGAGGAGGACTTCCGCCAGGAAGCCGGCGTCCCGGCGATCGGGGACGGCGAGGTCGGGGTGCACTTCATCGAGCGGATCTGGGCGCGACCGACCCTCGACGTCAACGGCATGCTCGCCGGCTACACCGGTGAGGGCGCCAAGACGATCATACCGGCGAAATCGATGGCTAAGATCTCGATGCGCCTCGTCCCGGACCAGGACCCAAACGCGATCCGCGAAGCGTTCGAGAGCTACGTCCGCTCGCTGAAGCCCGAGGGTGTCGAGATGGAGATCGACTTCTACGCGGGCGCTCTGCCCTGGGCGGTCGATCCCGCCGGTCCCGTCTTCAAGGCGGCGGCGAATGCCATCGAGGGTGTGTTCGGCCGCGAGCCCCTGTTCATCCGTGAGGGCGGCTCGATTCCCATCGTACCGATGATCGAGCAGATCCTCGAAACGCCGGTGCTGCACCTCGGCTTCGCGCTACCGGGTTGTAACCTGCACTCGCCGAACGAGTGGATGTCACTCGACCTGTATCACAAGGGGATCGACATCATAACGCGCCTCTACGACGAGCTGGCCGGCGCGCTGGGTAAGTAGGGCACGTGCGCTTCTAGCAGCTGGACCCGTTCGTCGGACGCGAGACCGCCCGGAGGCCGCTCCAGGCCTAGGCACGCCTACCCCTTTTGTATATACTCATACGCTCTTTGGGCCCTGGATGGGCCCTTAATTCAGTTTTCCAAATGACTGAGAACGACGAACAGAGGCCGGCAGAGTCAAGCAGCCTCGTCGCTCGCATCCCCGCGGCGGTCGGCGGTAGCGTCATCACCGTCCTCCGCCACTCGGCGGGCCTAACCCTGCTGACGTTCCACACCGTGGTGGCCATCGCACGACCGCGCCGCTACTACCGGGCGCTGATGACCCAGATGTACGACATGGGGATCGGCAGCATTCCGGTGGTCGTTCTGGTGGCCGCGCTCGCCGGGGCCGTGACCTCTCAGCAGAGCGGATACCAGTTCACCGGCACCGTCCCGATCTGGGTGATCGGCAGCGTGGTCGCGGCCAGCGTCCTGACCGAGCTCGGCCCGCTGGTGACGGCGCTGGTGCTGGTAGGCCGCATCGGCGCACGGATCGGAGCCGAGTTGGGCACCATGGTCGTGACGGAGCAGGTAGACGCACTGCGGGCGGTGGGTCGGGATCCCGTGGAGCAGCTTGTCGTGCCTCGCGTGCTCGCCGGCACACTGATGCTTCCACCACTGGTCGTGCTGGCCGATTTCGTGGGAATCGCCTCGGGTTGGTTCGGCGCCCTGTTGACGCTGCCGATCACCAGCGCCGAGTTCATCTACGGCGTGCGCACGTACTTCCACGACTTCGCGCTGTGGTTCGGGCTGATCAAGGCGGCCGTGTTCGGCACCACGATCACGTTCATCGGTTGTTACGTCGGCCTGCGAGCGACCGGCGGCGCCGAAGGCGTCGGCAGAACGACGACGTCCGTGGTCGTCTCCGGGACGGTGGCGATCATGTTCTGGGACGCCGTTCTGGCCAGGCTGTTGAAGGCTTTTGGATGAGCGGGGAATTCGCGGATGATTGAGATCAAACAGCTCAGTAAGAGCTTCGGCGATAACGTCGTGCTGGACGATGTCTCGTTCAGTGTCAAGGAAGGCGGCACACTCGCTTTGTTCGGGCCGTCCGGCACGGGCAAGAGCGTTCTGCTCAAGCACATCGTCGGACTGATCGAGCCTGACGAGGGCGATGTGGTCGTCGATGGCGTGTCGATCACCAACGCTAATCGGCGCGAGTTGAACCAGGTGCGACAGCGCGTCGGGTACGTGTTTCAGGGCTCGGCCCTGTTCGACTCGCTTTCGGTCGGTGAGAACATACAGCTGGGGATGGATGTCGACGGGTGCCGGCTCAAGAAGAAGGAGTGCGACGAGCGTGTGGCCGAGTGCCTGCACCTGGTGAACCTGCACCCATCCGTCGCGGACCTCTATCCGATCGAGCTGTCCGGCGGCATGCAGAAGCGGGTGGCGATCGCTCGCGCCTTCGCCGGCCACCAACGCTACCTTTTGTATGACGAACCGACCACCGGACTCGATCCCGAAAACGCATTCATCATCACGAACCTGATAGATCATCTGAGCGAAGAGATCGGCGTCACCAGCATCATGGTCACCCACGATCTGGACAACGCCTTCTTGGTGGCCGACCGCATCGCACTGCTGTACGAGGGAAAGATCCGTTTTAAGGGGCCTGTAGATGAGTTCCGCGAGAGCGAGGACCCCATCGTACGGCGCTTCGTAAGCCCCTCGGTAGAGACCATTAACGCGGCCTAGAGGGAGAGGACCGTGGCGCGGCGAAGTAAGAGACAGAAGACGGAGATCTGGATCGGGCTGCTGGCGATCGTCTGCTCGATCATCCTCGGCTGGGGTTACTTCTGGCTCACGGGTCAGCCGCTGGGTGAGCGCGGCTATACGGTCACCGCGATCCTCGAGGATGCCGGCGGCCTCGAGCGGGGCGACCGCGTGCACATGTCCGGTGTCGAGGTGGGCGTGGTCCGCTCGGTTCGACTGGAGGCCGCCGACCGGATCGTCGTCCAGCTCTGGCTGCATCGGGATCTGCGGATACCGCAGGACAGCCGGGCACTCCTCCAGGCGGTGGGCGTATTCGGCGACGTCATCGTAGCTCTGGAACCGGGTTCCTCGGAGACCACGGCGAGCAGCGGTGACACGCTCGTTTTCGGTCGGGCCCCCTCGCTGATGGATCTGGCGGGCGACCTCGGCGAACAGGCCGAGGCCTTGCTGATCAAGGTCGACCGGCTGCTCGCCGACTCGACGATCGACCAGGTCCACGGCGGTGTGGCAGCCTTGCCGGGTACCGTCCGAGGTCTCGAGCGACTGGTCAGCGAAAGCAGTGACGAATTCGCAGCGCTTGGCCAAAGCCTGCGCGCGACGGCCGACGAGCTGCAGGGGACGCTGGAGGGTGCCGAGATCGAAGAGCTCGTCGCCGACATGCGCGAGCTGGCAACGACCGCCTCCGAGACGGCGGCGTCACTCCGCCAGTCGGCCGAGTCGCTGCGATCGATTGCCGACAAGATCGATCGCGGGGAGGGCACGCTCGGGCTATTGGTCAACGATCCGGGGCTGTACGAAGACCTCCGTGCCGCGGCCCAGAACGCCGCGCTGCTGGCCCGGGACATCCGGGAAAACCCGGCGCGTTATCTGAAAGTATCGGTGTTCTGACGGGATCCTGCTGTTGGGAATTCGGCAATCCATGACTACTTGAATAATTGAATAACCCACCATCTGAATGAAGAATGGCCGCCTGGCATGCCACGCGGCCATTCTCAATTCGAGTAGTCTATTGTTCTATTAGTAAATTAGTCATGCAGTCCCGAATTCCAAACACTAATTAACCACGTCCGCCTGCCCCATCCCCTCACCTTCGTCGTGGGCGACGAGCACATCGGCGCCCGGCGTCCCCGACTGCGGCTTCTCGAACACGAGCTTGCCGTCTTCCAGCTTCACTCCTTCGAGCGCCACGACCAAGACGTCGTCGAGCGTCTCCACCAGGTGGAACTTGAGCTTGCAGCTCACTTCCTCGGGAATGTCCTCTAGATCAGGCTCGTTCTCCTTCGGTAGCACGATCTCCGAGATACCGGCGCGGCAGGCGCCGAGGACTTTCTCCTTGATGCCGCCGATCGGCAGGACCCGGCCGGTGAGCGTGAGCTCGCCGGTCATCGCCAGGTCGTTGCGCACCGGGTGATCGGAGAGCGCGCTGACCAGGGCGGTAGCCATGGTGACACCAGCCGAAGGGCCTTCCTTGGGGACGGCGCCGGCCGGGACGTGCACGTGCACGTCGATGTCCTTGAAGCGCTCCTGCGGGATGCCCAGCTGTCTATGGTGCGTATTGGCGAAGGTGAGCCCGGCGCGGGCGCTCTCCTTCATCACGTCACCCAGCTGGCCTGTAAGCACGAGCTGACCGTTACCCGGGAAGACGCTGGCCTCGACGAAGATGATGTCGCCGCCCACCTGGGTGTACGTCATGCCTGTGGCGACACCTATCTGGGGCTCCTCCAGCATCCGCTCGGGGTGTGCCTTCGGCTTGCCGAGCAGCTCACGCAAATTGCCTCGGTCTACCGAGATGGCCTCCGCCTTGCCCGCGGCGATCTCGCTGGTCGCCTTGCGGGCCAGGCTGCCGAGCTCGCGCTCGAGCTGGCGCACGCCCGCCTCCCGCGTCCACTCATTGATGACCGCGAGCATCGCCTCGTCAGAGACCGTGAGCTGGCCGTCGCGCAGCCCGGCCTCTTCACGCTGCCGCGGCAACAGGTAGCGCTTGGCGATCTCAAGCTTCTCGAGCTCAGTGTAGCCGCCGAAGTCGGTGGATTCCATGCGGTCGAACAGCGGCGCCGGTATCTGATGGCCGAAGTTGGCGGTGCAGATGAACAGCACCTCCGAGAGGTCGAAGCCGACGCCCAGGTAGTGGTCGGTGAAGCTGTTGTTCTGGGCGGGGTCGAGGACCTCGAGCAGCGCCGCCGACGGGTCGCCCTGGAACGAGACGCCCAGCTTGTCCACCTCGTCCAGTAGGAAGACGGGGTTCTTGGTCCCGGCGCGCTTCATCCCCTGGATGATGCGGCCCGGCATAGCACCGACGTAGGTGCGGCGGTGGCCGCGGATGTCCGCCTCGTCGCGGGCGCCGCCCAGCGAGACGCGGACGTACTCGCGACCCAGCGCCCGAGCGATGGACTTGGCGACCGAGGTCTTCCCGGTGCCCGGCGGACCCAGGAAGAGCAGGATCGGGCCCGAGGCCATCGCCTTCGCTTTCTCATCCTCGTCGGATGCTACCTCGCGACGCATCTTGCCGACGGCCAGGAACTCCAGTATCCGCTGCTTTGCTTCATCGAGGCCGTAGTGGTCCTCATCGAGGATCACCCGGGCCTCCTCGATGTCCAATCGGTCCTCGGACCGCTTGTTCCACGGCAGATCGGCGATCCACTCGAGGTACGTGCGGATGACCTGTGCCTCCGCCGACTCGCGGTTGACTCGCTCGAGTCGCCTGAGCTCGCGGTCGACTTCCTCGCGCGCCTCATCCGGCAACTCTAGCGCCTCGAGCCGCTCGCGTAGCTCTTCGACCTCGGCGTCGCTGTCCTCTTCGCCCAGCTCGCGACGAATCGCCCGCAGCTGCTCGCGCAGGTAGATCTCTCGCTGCCGCTCGCCCAGTTCCTCCTGGACTTTCGAGCGAATGTGCTCCTGCGCTTCGAGCATGGCGATCTGCCGATAGAGATGCACCAGGATGCGGCGCAGGCGGAGCTCGACCGACGTCGTCTCCAGAAGCTCTTGCTTATCCGCAGCACCGAGCTCCATGTAGTAGGCCACGTGATCGGAGAGTGCGCTGGGCTCTTCCACCGCACGAATGAACCGCTCTATGATCTCCTCCGGAACGCCCCGGTGCCGGCCGAGGTCGGCGGCTTTCTCACTCACCTCGCGGAAGAGACCCTGAAAGGCGGCATCGTCAACGTTGAGCGGTCCCTGATCGGCGAGTGGTGTCACGACCGCTTCCATGTATCCGCTGCTAGCATCGCTGTAGTGGAGCGCCGTCGCTCGCCGGTCACCCTCGAGCAACAGCTGCAGGCCGCCGGGGAAGCGCTGAACCTGCGCGATCCGGCACATCACACCGATGTTGTATAGGACGTCTGACGTCGGTTCATCGACGTTTTCGCGCTGCGCAACGGCGAAGATCAACTTGTTCTCGTCCTCGCCTTCGAGCGCTCGGTCGATGGCACGCAGCGTCTTGTCTCTCCCCGCCACGATCGGTGCCGTCACGCCGGGAAAGACCACCGTCTCCCGTAGGGGAAGGACCGGCAGCTGCAGCCTGTCGTGGGCCTGATTCTCTATATCCGTCAACGTGATTCTCCTTTTGTAGCTAGCCTGCTGCGAGCCGGCTTTCGGCTCCACAGCCCCAAAGCTAGGGGCTCAGGGGCAATTATGCACCGTCCGTGCCAACGAACCCGCGCCAGGCTGGCATTGTTTCCGGTCGCCTGGGGGGAGCGCCTGCCATCGCGGCAGTCGCTTCATCGCTTACAGCCGAAACCCGTGCTAGTTTGCGTTCCATGCGAGTTACAGTCACCGGCGCCACAGGCACGATCGGCATGGCCAGCGTCAAGATGCTCGTCCGGGCCGGCCACGAAGTACGAGGGTTCGCCCGCAGCGCTGGGGCCTTTCGGAGCCGCCAGCCGGACGATCGTGTCGAAGTCGCGGAGGGTGACATTCTCGATCGCGCTGCGGTGGCCGCCGCGCTGGAGGGCGCGGACGCCGTCATCCACTGCGTCGACTTCCCAGCGCACGAGTTCGCACACAACTGGGACGCGACGCGCTTCACCCTGGAGGGTCTGCGCCCGGGTGGTCAGTTCGTGCTCCCCGGCAACCTCTGGGTCTACGGACCACCGCAGAGCGAGCGCGTCGGCCCGGACCATCCCAAAGCAAGCCCGGCGCGCTTGGGCGAGATACGGGCGGACCTGGAGAAGGCGGTGACGGCTGAGGGAGGTACGGTGGTCCACCTGCCTGACGTATACGGCCCCGGGGTGTCGAGCGGCCACGTGTACCGGATCTTCCGGCGCGCCTTGATGGGGAAGTCGGTCTGGTTCCCTGGCGATCTCGACCGCCCTATCGAGCTGCTCTACATAGAGGATGCCGCCCGGGCGCTGGTGGCGCCGCTGGGTCGCAGGGAGGCCCGTGGCGCCGACTACACTGCACCAGGCCCCGCACCCACCACACCGCGCGAATTCACCGACCGGGTCTTCAATGCCGCTGGCTTGTCGGCGCGACTGTACTCCCTACCGCTCGCCCTATTGAACGTCCTCGAGACGCTCCGTTCGGAGCGACGGCCGCTGCGCGACCTGTTCTACCTGTGGGAGTGCTCGACGCTGCTCGACGGCACACTCATCCGTCGCGATCTGGGGTGGGTGCCGGAGGTGGACCATGCCGAGGGGATCAAAAGGACGATCAGGTGGCTGCGCGATCCGCGGCGTCTGGCCGTGCCCGGGCGCGCTGCTGGCTGAACAGTGAACATCGCACGCCGAACGTTGAGCCTTATCTCGACGTCCGACGTTCGACGTCCAATGTTCAACGTTCACTAATCATACAGTCGCGAGTGCCTGGTCCAGATCGGCGATCACATCTTCGTAGTGCTCTACACCGATGGAGATGCGCACCAGCGCCGGCGTGATCCCCATTCGTGGCTGGTCGGCCGCCGGGATGTCGGAATGCGTCATCGTCGCCGGGTGCTCGGCGAGCGACTCGGTCCCACCCAGGCTGACCGCGAGGTGAACGAGCTTCAGCGCGTTGAGGAAGCGAAAGGCCTCGGCCTCGCCGCCGTGAATTTCGAACGCCACCATCGCGCCGGGCGCGATGCACTGGCGTCGATAGAGCTCGAACTGCGGATCGTCCTCGGTCAGGTGACCTAGATAGTTGACTTTGTCGACTTTGGGATGGTCGGCCAGGAAGTCGGCTACGTAACGGGCGTTCTTCATCTGCGAGGTCATACGCAGCTTCAGCGTCTCGAGGCTGCGCAGGATGAGCCAACCGGTCCACGGTCCCGACGCGGTTCCCAAGAAGGTCCGCGTTTCGAGGACCTTGGCGATCAACTCCTCCGACCCCAGCACAGCGCCGGCGATGAGGTCGCTATGGCCACCGATGAATTTGGTGGCGGAGTAGACGACCATATCGGCACCGAACTTGAGCGGGTGCTGGAAGAGCGGGCCGAGGAACGTGTTGTCCACGGCGACGACAGGCTTCCGCTTGCCACAGCAACGCTTGGCAAGCTCGGCACAATGAGCGATGTCGACCAAATCGTTGGTCGGGTTCGCCGGCGTCTCTACGAAGATCATCCCCACACGGTCGGCAACCGACTTGTCACTCAACAGTCTCTCCGCCGTCTCCGAGCCGTCCGGGCCGGCGGGAAAGTTCACGACATCGATCCCGAACTGGGGGAGCACCTGGGTGAACAGGTGCTCGGTCCCACCGTACAGCGGCTCGCTGTGCAGGAGCACATCGCCCGGTCGCAGAAACGTGAAGGCCACGGTCGCGATGGCAGCCATCCCGCTAGTGCAGACCGCACCGGCCTCTGCCTCGTCCCAGAGCGTCAAGCGATCCTCGAGGATCTCCAAATCCGGGTTGTTCAGCCGGCTGTAAATGAGGCCGAGGCTTTCGCCGGGCGCTTTCTCGCGCAGCCCGTAAGCCAACTCGAAAAAGGCCTTACCTTCCTCGGCGCTCTTGAAGGCGAAGGTCGAGGTCTGAAAGATGGGACACTTGATGGCGCCCTCCGACCATTCGGGGCGGTAGCCGTAACCCATCATCAGGCTCTCGGGCCGCAGCCTGTGCTTGCCTATGTCCCGCGCCGTGTATTCTTTTTTCCGCACCATCGTCGCCTCCCAAGGGAATTATCAGCTGGCCGGGGCAGCGTCTAATACTAACCTCCCGGTCCTACCGAACGTAAGACGCCCTGTGGCAGTTCTTTACTTGCGTTCGGCACCCCACCCGGGTACCCTACACATCCCATGACTGAGAGCAAAACCTACTTCCGTACTGGACTCGGATTGAAGCGAACGGTCCTGCCCGTGTTGGAGGGCGAGTACCACTCGCAGGTCGTCGATCGGCTACGCAAGCAAGATTATCGCGTCTCCGCAGACGGAGTAACGGTCCGCCTGGCAGAGGAGTTCGGATACTGCTACGGTGTGGACCGCGCCGTGCAGTACGCCTATGAAGCGCGCCACAAGTTCCCCAACCGACGTCTGTTCCTGCTCGGCGAGATCATCCACAACCCGCACGTCAACAATCGCCTGCGGGAGATGGGCATCGAATTCCTGATGCCGGGCCAGGACGGCCGTTTCGACTATGACAAGCTCACCCCCGAGGACGTCGTGATCATCCCGGCTTTCGGTGTGACGATGCGCGACTTCGAGGAGCTCCGAGACATCGGCTGCCTGCTGGTCGACACGACCTGCGGGTCGGTACTCAATGTCTGGAAGCGGGTGGAGAGCTACACACGCGACGGGCATACCGCCATCATTCACGGCAAGCATTTCCACGAGGAGACGAAGGCGACTGCCTCACAGGCGAGCGGCCACAGCGGCGCCTATCTGATCGTCCGCGATCTCGATGAGGCCCGCATCGTCTGTGACTACATCATCAACGGCGGCGATCGTGATCGCTTCCTGGCACGTTTTGGCCACGCGTGCTCCGACGGTTTCGATCCAGACCGCGACCTGGTGAAGATTGGCGTGGCGAACCAGACGACTATGTTGGCATCCGAGACTGAGCGGATCGCCCAAGAGTTTCGGGCGGCGATGACAGAACGCTACGGTGCAGAACACCTCGACACCCACTACCGTCACTTCGATACGCTCTGTAGCGCGACGCAGGACCGCCAGGACGCCGTGATACGGATGATGGAATCGCCGCCGGACATCATGATCGTGATCGGCGGTTACAACTCAAGCAACACGAATCATTTAGCACAGATCTGCGCGCGGCATACGCAGACCTACCACCTAGAAGACTCCACGTGCATCGACCCGGAGGCACGAACAATCAGTCACAAAGTCGTGGGGACAGACCGCGTTGTGATCGACGGCGACTGGTTGCCTGACGGGAACGTGGAGATCGGCCTCACGGCCGGCGCTTCGACCCCGAACAACAAGATCGGCGACGTCATGCAGCGGATCTTCGCTACGAGGGGTATAGACCTAGAGAAGCGCCTCGTCGCCGAGGCTGAAGGCTAGTTCGACGTCCCGGCGCCGATCCCGAGCGCTCCACCTCACCGCCCCGCAATCGACGTAGGCTCTTACCGAAACCGATGACGATCGCGTCGACGGCTAGGCGCTGGCCAGCGGGGTTTCCATAGGCCGAGCGTACCCTGCCGCGCGCGTGATCGGACTCCAGCGTCTGCATCAGTACGGAGGCGACCGCGCTACCCAACCGCCATAGGAGGGGATCGACGTCCAGCGTCGCGACCAGCGAATCGGTGGTCAGGATGGCCGCCAGGTCCGGCAGCCTGTCCTCCAGCCTGTCCTGCATCGCCGGGTCGCCCTCCATCTCCGCGAAGGCAGTATCGGCCACGCTCTCCTGAAGCGCCGCCCGGAAAGCGTAGTACTCACGCGGGATGGGCGGTCTCTGGATCGGGCAGGCGAGGACCGCCACCAGCATGAAGAAGATCTTCGAAACAGCCTTTGTTACATGCCTCACAACACCTCGCCGAAGCCGCCGCAGTGTAAATCGTAGCTGCTCCCCACAAGAGAGCGACCCGGGAACCGCCCGCGCAACAGCAGTGTTTTTCCTAGGCCTGGGATGTTTCTTCTGTCACTCCAACCCCAACCAGGACGGAGGTTAATATGCCAGCCCGCACCGCTGTACTCCCCGAGATCGCCGAGCGCGGCTACGCCCACCCCGAATCGCTGGTCACCACGAGCTGGGTCGCCGAGCACCTCAAAGAACCCTCCCTGAAGGTGGTCGAGGTGGACGTCGACACCGCGGCCTACGACGACGCTCACATCCCCGGGGCGATCGGCTGGAATTGGAAGACCCAGCTGATGGATTTGGTGCAGCGGGACCTCGCGATGAGAGACGACTTCGAAAAGCTGCTGCGTGAGTCGGGCATCTCCAACGACGACACGATCGTGTTGTACGGGGACAACAACAACTGGTTCGCTGCCTACGCTTATTGGCAACTCGAGTACTACGGTCACAGTTCGCTGCGACTGATGGACGGTGGCCGGGCGAAGTGGCTGTCAGAGGGGCGCGAGGTCACCCGAGAGCGCACCAGGATCGAGACGAGCGACTACAAAGTGCGCGGCCCCTTCGAGGGCGTGCGCGCCTACCGGCAGGACGTCGAGCGCGCCGTCAAGCTCAACCTGCCCCTAGTCGATGTGCGTTCGCCCGATGAGTTCACCGGTCGCATCCTCGCTCCCCCAGGATTACCGGAGACGGCGCAGCGCGGCGGTCACATACCGGGCGCCAGGAACGTGCCGTGGTCCAGAGCGGTGAACGAGGATGGAACGTTCAAGAACCGCGCGGAACTGCAGAAGATCTACGTCTCGGGCCAGGACGTGACGGGAGACACCCAGGTCATCGCCTACTGCCGGATCGGCGAGCGGTCTTCGCACACCTGGTTCGTGCTCAAATACCTGCTCGGCTTCCGCGACGTGAAGAACTACGACGGTTCCTGGACCGAGTGGGGCAATCTGGTGGGCGCACCGATAGAGAGGTAGACCCGAGTCCTGCAGAGTATCGAATACCGAATGCTGGATGCCGTTTAGTGAAGTCCATGGCTGGACTGCCTTCGCTACTCGGTATTCAGTATTCGCTATGAAGATTAGCTCTTCCGCTTCGGGAACCAGGGGAAGAAAGCGTTGGTGCGCTCGACATAATCCCGGTACCCGGGTTTCACCTCCGCCAGTCTCTTCTCGAGCAGCGCGACACCCGACACCCTCATCAGAAGGACGGTCATGAGGACGGGGCTGTAGATCGTCCACAGCGAGCCCGGCGTCGCCACAGCGAACAGGAAGAACCCCCACCAGACCATCGCGTCGCCGAAGTAGTTGGGATGTCGCGTGTATCGCCATAATCCGCGATCGAGGACCCGGCCAGCGTTGGCCGGATCGCGCTTGAAGCGAGCCAGTTGCCAGTCACCGCCGGCCTCGAAGGCGAACCCCACCCCGAAGAACAGAACGCCCAACCCGTCCAGCCAGGTCAAGCCAGCGGGCACGGCGCTGCGTTGAGCCTGGAGCAGCGGTATCGATATCGCCCAGAGGAGGAAAGCCTGCAGCCAGAACACGGTGACGAGGCTGCGCCAGGGAAATGTGTGCGGGTTGCGCTCCCTCATCTCGCGGTAGCGATAGTCCTCCGCTTTGCCCCAGTTGCGCTTGAGGATGTAGAGCGACAAGCGCAGGCCCCAGAGCGTCACCGCGGCCAACACGACGTACCTTCTCGGCGTCGCGCCTTCGGTCATGAAGAAGTAGAGCCAGGTCACCAGCACGAAGCCCGACCCCCAGAAGACATCGATGATGCCTGCGTTACGCTTGAGCAGGCTCAGCATCCAGGCCAGGGTCATCATGGCGACCGTTGCAGCCAAGGCGGTCAGGGCGATGGAGAACATCAAGCCGTTCCTGTCGCGTGTGTAGGACTGGCGGCCAGCCGGGCGTCGATCTCATCGCGTATCCGCTCGTGCGACCGCCGGTCGATAGGATAGCGCCAGGCGATCGTGATGGCGATGAGGTTGCACAGGCTTGGCATCCCCACGTATAGAAGCCGGAGCGTCCAAATCGCCGCCGGCGCTTGTTCTCCCGAGCCCGGCACATAGCCGGAGAAGTCGAGGATAGGGAACGCGAGGCCGGCGCTCAGAGCCGCGGCCAGTTTCTTCACTATAGACCAGAAGCCGATATACTCACCCTCGCGCCGCGTACCGGTCCTCCACTCGTCGTAATCGATCGCGTCCGCCTGCATCGACGGTGGAATCGCCATCACACCTCCTACACCCAACGCTGACAAGGCAACTATGACGCCGAAGATCCCCGCATCTCCCCGTCCCAGCAGAAGAGCCGGGACGAACGCGGTCGTGTTGACGCCAAGCGCGAGGAGCCAGGCACGCCGCTTCTCCAAGCGCCGCGCCAGGAAGATCCAGACCGGGACGGTCGCGGCACCGATCCCCAGGTAGACCGCGAGAAAGTACGGGCCCGCCGTACTCCCCAGCACGTACTGCACGTAGAACAGGATGACGGTCGCCGCCACAGAGAAGCCCAGGGCGGCGACCGCATAGGCGCCCAGCAGGGTCCGGAAGGGACGGTTCCGCCAGATCCCGGCCAGGTTGCGGAGAAACGCTTTGGGACGCTGTGACTCGGCCCAGACGCGCTCGCGGACGAAGAATACACAGCCGCCGATGGCCACCGCTACGAGGACCGCATAGATCAGCGCGATATCGAGGTAGCGGGCTCGTTCACGCGCCAGGTCACCGGTCAGATCGCTGCCGACACCCACCGCAATGGGAATCACTGCCGCTACCAGCGTCCCGGCCAACACCGCCGCCTCGCGGCTGCCCAGCAGCCGGCTGCGCTCGTCGTAGTCGAAGGACAGCTCCGCGCCCAACGCTTCGTAGGGCACCGTCACCATGGTCCAGAACAGGAAGAACAGGAAGGTGAGGCCGCCCAGGTAGAGCCCTTCGGCCAGCGGGTCCCCCGATCGCGGAAGCACGACGAGGGTAACGAAGCAGACGGCGAGCGGCGCGGCGCCGGCTACCATCCAGGGGCGGCGCCGGCCCCAGCGGGTTCGCGTGCGGTCGGACAGCGCGCCGATAGCGGGATCGATGATCGCGTCCCAGACTCGCGACACAAGCACGACGACGCCCAGCACGGTCAGGTCGATGCCGAGGACATCGGCGTAGTACTTGGGCAGAAAGACGTAGAAGGTGAGGGCCAGCGCAGCGAGCACGAGGCCCGGCGCGCCGTAGGCGGCGATGGTCAGCGGGCGAAGACGCGTTTCTTGGTTCACGTCGATAGACGGCTCCGGCCAGAACTCGGACTAGTGGAGCAGCGCCTGCACATCAGCTCGAGAGATCCCCTCGACCACGACAACCTTGTTGCGTCCCCGCTCGCCCTTCACGATCGTCACCGCCGACTTCGACACCTTGAGATGCTCGGCGAGCAAGGCTACCAGCTCGGCGTTGGCCGCGCCTTCGACTGGCGGAGCTGCCAGGCGGATCTTGATCGCCTCGCCGTGCGTGCCATCGATCTCGCTGCGGGACGCGCGCGGCTGGACTCGCACCTCGAACAGGACACCGCCCTCCCGCTCCTCGATGCGCACCATCATCAGGAGACGCGGCGCGTCTTGCGGCGCAGGAAGTCCATCATGATGTACTGGCCGAGCGTGAAGGTGGAGGTGAAGTAGGCCTTACCCCGGCAGAGCTCCGACACTTTCTTGACGAATTCGATCAGGGCGTAGTCCTGCGCTAGCATGAAGGTATTGACCTGGATGCCCGAACGGCGACAGAGGGTCACCTCGCGGTACGTCTCGCTGAGGATGCGGGGATCGAGCCCCATCGGGTTCTTGTAGACGTGCCCCGGACCGACGGTTATCGCCGACGGCTTGCCGTCGGTGATCATGATGATCTGGCGCATGTCCTTCTTCTGCGCGAGCAGCAAGCGTCGCGCGAGCCGGAACCCTTCGGCGGTGTTGGTGTGGTATGGGCCGACCTGCGCCGTAGCCAGCTCGGCGAGTGGGATCTCCTCGGCGCTGTCGTGGAACAGAACGACCCTCAGAGTATCGCCGGGATACTGGGTCCGGATGAGATGCGCCAGGGCGAGCGCGACCTTCTTGGCGGGCGTGAAACGGTCCTCGCCGTAGAGAATCATCGAGTGCGAGCAGTCGAGCATCAGGACGGTCGCACACGACGAGCGATACTCCGACTGGTGCACGTGCAGATCGTCGTAGTCCAGGTTGATCGGCACGCCGAGCCCTTCCCGCTCGATCGCCTTCTTCAGCGTGGAGGGCACATCGAGGTTCATCGTATCGCCGAACTCGTATCGCTTCGATACCGCTTCCGCCTCCACGCCGGTCGCCAACTCGGGGGTCTCGTGGGCGCCGAAGCTCGACTTGCCGATCGAGCCCAACAGATTTTTGAGCGTTTTGTAGCCGAGAAAATCGAGACCCTTCTGCGTGAGGTTGAACTTGATCGAGCGCGACGCGCCTTTCCCGATGCTCCCCGGCCCGGTCACCGGCTGCCCTTCGGTGGGCATCTGGGGCAGCTGTTCGGTGCTCAGGTAGCCTTCCTCGATCAGCCGCCGGACGACATCGTCCAACAGCTCCGCCAGCTGGCGCGCACCCTCCTCGTCTGGCTCCTCGGCCAACGCCTTCAGCATCTCGGGCGTGACCTGCCCGGTCTCCAACAGCTTCTGCAGGATCGCCTGCTTCAGCGCCTCGAGGTTGTCCAGCGGCTCGTCGGCACCGAAGTCGCCCCAGAACGGGTGATAGTACGGTCCGCCGGCGAACCCGCTTTGCAGGAGGAAGTCTGCAAGCTGGTCGAGCAGCCCTTGCAGGTTGAGCGACTCGAGTAGACGCCCTTTGTACTTCGAGTATGTGGTGAAACGCATAATGCCTAATCGCCTAAGTTCTACCGTCCAGAGTCGGCGCAAGTTAGCTTGTCCCGGCAACAGCTGACAACTTTCTCAGCCGGGACATGTCCCGCGACACGGGAGACCATATGACCAGGGCGCGAGAGATCACTCTGATGTTGCTGACGGCGGCGATCATCTTCTTTGCCGCCCAGAATCTCCACCCGGTCGACGTGGAATTCCTCTTCTGGAATTTTCGGGTGCCGTTAGCCTTGATCACGCTAGTCCCGCTGCTCGCCGGGCTGGTAATCGGCGTCGCCGGTACCGCCATCACGCTGGGCCGGCGCCGGCGTGCGGCCGAGCCCGAGCCGGAAGCCGCGGACGAGATCGAGTCGCCCGCAGAGGACGAGGCCGATTATGACCCCGCCGCCGACGACGAGGCGCCCGCTGAGCTTTGAGTCCGATGCCCAACGATAAGGCCGAGACGCGCCTCAGATTCTGCAAGATCTCGGGAGCCGGGAACGACTTCATCCTGCTTAACGCGGCAGCGGCCGCGAAGGTGCCAGATCTGGGTGAACTGGCGCTGGAACTCTGTCGAAGGGGGACCTCGGTAGGCGCCGATGGCCTCATGGTGGTGGGGCCCAGCGAGCGGGAGGACGCCGACGTCCGCGTTCGCTTTTGGAACCCGGACGGCAGAGAGTTCGGAACTTGCGGGAACGGTACACGATGCGCTGCCCGCTTCGCAGCGCTCGAGGGGCTGGCGGCGGACCAGATGGTGATCGACACCGACGACGGCGACATCGAGGCCCGTGTCTCCGGTTCGGAGGTGGCCCTTCGCTATCGGATACGGCCAACCGTCGAGCTCGACCGATCCGTAACCGGCGGCGAAGGCGAGCGGACGGGGCATTACGTCCAGGTCGGCATCCCTCACCTCGTGCTCCCGCTGGGCACGATGCCCGAGGGGCCAATCGAACCGTTGTGCCGACCGCTGCGCTCCGCCCCGGAGCTCGGTCCGGCCGGGGCGAATGTCAACCTGGTCGAAGTCATCGACCGACATCGCATACGAATTCGCACCTACGAGCGCGGCGTCGAGGCGGAGACCCTCGCCTGCGGTAGCGGCTCGATATCCGCTGCCGTGGCTCTTTGTGCAGCCGGTCGCGTCGAGTCGCCGGTCGAGGTCACGACAAGGAGCGGCGACCGGCTGACCGTCCGCTTCCGGCGCGGGCCCGACGGAAGGTTCTCCGAGCTCGAGCTCGAGGGACCCGCCCGCGTCGTGTACTGGGGCACGCTGGGGCAGGAGCCAAGTGCCGACTGACTTGAGAAGGGTCGGAGCCGGGGGACTGCTCGCTCCGGCCGACCCGGCAGTCGGGGGTCCGTGCCTACCGCAAGGACACCAGGCAGATCACCCGTTCGTTTTGCCCAAAGATTTGAGCCGGGTCGCTAAAACCAGCTCCGCTCGGCAGTCCCCCGGCTCCTCCCGGCCCATTTCGAGGTTGCTGACGCGCGGTCCTTGCTTGCCAACGGGTTGCGGGCTACCAAATCAATCAGTGTTTGATAGTGGAAGCTGAATCCAACGTTTCGAATCTCAGGCGGCGATTGCTCGCCTGGTACGACGCGCACCGCCGCGACCTGCCCTGGCGGCGCACGTCCAACTCCTACCACGTCTGGGTCGCCGAGGTCATGCTGGTCCAGACGCAGGTGGACACGGTCGTCCCCTATTACCGGCGCTTCATCGAGCGCTTTCCCGACGTCGAGTCGCTCGCAGCGGCAGACCTGGATGAGGTGTTGAAGGCCTGGGAGGGGCTCGGCTACTACGCCCGGGCACGCAACCTCCACAAAGCGGCCGGCATCATCGTCGGCGAGCACGGTGGCGAGCTGCCGCGCCATGAGAAGGAACTGCTCGCCCTGCCCGGAATTGGCCGCTACGTGGCGGCGGCGATTCTCAGCATCGCTTTCGATAGCCCAGTCCTGGCGGTGGATGGCAACGTGCGACGCGTGCTGAGCCGTCTCAACGATCTGGCCGACCCGAGCGATGCGATAATACGGGGACGCGGCGCGCCTTTCGTCGCCGAGCGGCCCGGCGACGTGAATCAGGCGCTGATGGATCTCGGCTCGGCGATCTGCACGCCCCAGTCGCCGCGGTGCGACGCGTGTCCCATCGAGAGCGCCTGCCTGGCGCACGCTAACGGCACGGCAGCAGAGCGTCCGGGTCGCCGACCTGGGAAGAAGCGACCGCACTACGACATCGCGGTGGGCGTAGTCTGGCGCGGCGACGAGATCCTGATAGCCAAGCGACCGCCCGAAGGGCTGCTCGGCGGCCTCTGGGAGTTTCCGGGCGGTAAGCCGGAGCCGGGTGAATCACTCGAGGCGGCCGTCGTCCGCGAGGTCGCAGAAGAGGTGGGGATCGAGGTCGAGCCGGGCGCGAAGATCGCGGCTGTCGACCACGCTTACAGTCACTTCGAGATGACACTCCACGCCTTCCACTGTCGGTACCGAACCGGCACGCCGAGACCGTTGGCGTGTCAGGAGGTAACGTGGGTGCTGCCGGAGGAAATGGATCGCTACGCCTTCCCAGCTGCTAACCGGCGGGTGCTGGAGCAACTGACGTCCAAGGTTCTGACAGAGGAAGGTCTCGATGATGTTTAGATCGACTCGCTGCGCGATAAGCTCGTCAAGCCGTGACGCTGCGAGTGGAAGTCCAGTGTAACGTCCTGAGCTTCGGGTGCGCCACGTTCCGTTACGTTCGAACCGGTGAACATGACCCTCCGACCCCCTAATTTACTAATAATAAAAGACTTACGGTATCAGCTCGGCACGGCACGTGACTGGCGTCGCCATGGGGAGAGGTCTATTATCTCCACTGATGAGCGGGAGGCAGCACGCCGCCCGCTCGGGCCGGGTAGCTCGACATGGCACGACGGATCCTCGTAGTAGACGACGACCCCACCATCCGCAGCTCATTCACCGAAGTCTTGGCCGATGAGGAAACCGAGGTGCGGACTGCTGCCAGCGCCGAGGAAGCGCTCACAATAATCGACGCGCAGCGCCCGGACCTGGTGCTCTCCGACGTGCGCATGCCGGGACTCGACGGCATCGAGCTTTTGCGGTTGTTGAAGGAGAGAGCTCCGCGGACCGACGTCATCATCATGACGGCCTACGACGACATGCCCACGGCCGTCGCGGCGATGCGCGAGGGCGCCTTCGACTTCCTTCCCAAGCCACTCGACCTCGACGACCTACAGCGCGTGCTCGACGGGGTGTTCGAGGACCGGCGAGTCCGGGAGCGCCATCGTCGCGCCGCCGAGGACGCCGCCAGCCGCTACCAGTTGGACCAGCTCGTGGGACGCGACCCGCGGATGATCGAGATCTACAAGCTTGTCGGCCAGCTGGCGGCGAACCGGGCGAGCGTGCTCATCCGCGGCGAAACGGGGACGGGCAAGGAGCTCATCGCCCGGGCGATCCACTTCAACTCGCCGGACGCCGGGGAGCCGTTCGTCCCGGTGAACTGCACCGCGCTGCCCACGACGCTGCTCGAGTCCGAGCTGTTCGGCCACGTGCGCGGCGCCTTCACGGGGGCGGTTGCCGACCGGCGCGGCCGTTTCGCCCTGGCGGGGCACGGCACGATCTTCCTGGATGAGATCGGCGACACGTCGCTCGAGTTCCAGGCGAAGCTGCTCCGTGTTCTGGAGGATCACAGCTTCTACCCGCTCGGCAGCGACATCGCCGAGCGCAGCCAGGCGCGTGTCATCGCCGCCACGCACCGCGACCTCGAGGAGCTGATCGGGAGCGGCGCTTTCCGGGAAGACCTGTACTATCGGCTGCGTGTCGTGGAGATCACGGTGCCGCCGCTCCGCGAGCGGCCGGGCGACTTGCCGCAACTGGCCGAGCACCTGGTGGGCCGAGCCGCCGAAGAGCTGCACCGGCCCCTGCCGCTCCTGTCCGAGGACGCTCTCGAGACGCTGCTCGCTCACGACTGGCCCGGCAACGTGCGCGAGCTCGAGAACACACTCACTCGCGCGGTGGTGGTGGCGACGGGTGGAGTACTGCGGCCCGAGCATCTGACGTTGACGCCGGGAAGAGCGGAGCCGGCTCCCGACCTGGTGAGCCTCACCGAGCTGGAACGCCGCCACGTCGCACGCGTGCTGGCGGCGACGGACGGACACAAGAGCCGCGCCGCGGACATCCTGGGCGTGTCGCGCCCGCGGCTCAACCGTCTGATCGAAAAGTACGGCTTGGACTGAAGCAGGACCGTTCGATGACGATCCGCCGCATCCTCTCGCTCCGCGCCAGCTTCCTACTCATCCTCCTATTCGGCGCCTTCCTACCGCTGGGGCTCCTGGGGCTGTACTTGAACCGCAGCGCCGCGCGTTCCGGCGAGGAGTTGGTGCGTACACGACTCGAGCGCGGTGTGCGCGAAGTCGTCGCTGGCATTGGAGGCCGCTGGGTCACTCAGCGCACGGCGCTCCTTCAGCTCGCCGAGCACCCCGATGTGCAGCGACGGCTGAGGAGCCCGACCTCCTTCTTCGACGCGCCGCTGACGTCGGCCGCACTGGATGAGCTAGCGGAGGGGATCGGCGATTTCGCCGAAGCCGTCGTAGTGCGAGACGACGCGGGCGCGGTTCACTGGCAGATCGCCTGGGAGGCCAGTGAGCGGCCGACCAACGCGCGAAACGCCGCGAGCCTGCCGGTGGAGCTACCGTGCTACGATAGCGAGTCCGGCCGGCGCATCGGTACGATCGAGGCCCGCATCTTGGTCAGCCGCCTTTCGCCGGGTGGCGGCGGCTGGTACGGGATCGGCGGCTCGGTGCTGGGCCTGTTCGACCCCAGAACCGGCGATCCGCTGCTCCCGCTCACCATAGAGCCGGAGCGATTCCGCCAGCCGCGCTTCTCGTGGGCGAACGAATCGTGGCTGGGCGTGAGCCACACGCTTCGCGAACCGCCGCTCGACATCGTGCTGGCCGCCCCGCTCGGCCCGTTCACCGAGCCGTTCGAGCGGACTGCGCGGCGCGGCACGCTGGCGCTCATCGCCATCGCCCTCATCGCCTTCATCCTCGCCACTTTGGTCACCGGCCGACTTACCCGCTCGCTGGGACAGCTCGCCGCGGCGGCCGATGCCGTCAGCGCCGGTGACCTCGAACGGAAGGTGGAAGAGACCGGTGGCGATGAGACACGGCGTGTCGCCCGCGCCTTCAACACGATGGTGATCAGCTTGCGCGAGACTCTGATGCGGTTGACGCAGAAGGAGTCGCTCGCCGCCGTCGGCGAGTTCGCCACATCGCTCGCCCACGAGGTCAGAAACCCGCTCACCTCGGTCCGCCTCATCCTTCAGAAGGCCAAAGCGCGGTCCGCCGATCCGAAGTGCAGCGAGCTCATCACCACCGCCCTCGCTACCTTGGAAGGTCTGAATCGCACCGTGAGCGGAGCTTTGAGCGTGGCGCAGAGCGGACTGGTGAACGCTCAGACCATCGATCTCCGCGAGCCGCTCGCGGCAGCGATGCGGACGGTCGAGCCCGAGTTCCAGACTTGCGGCGCGCGGCTCGAACCGCTGGCGCATGGCACGCCCGTCCACGTGCAGGCCGACGCGGCGGCGCTCGAGCGTCTCTTCCTCAACCTGTTAAGGAACGCCGCCCAAGCGCTCGGCCCACAGGGTCGAGCGAGGGTGGCGCTCGAGGTCGCGGAGGGCGTGGCGACGGTGTCGATCGTCGACAGCGGACCCGGCATTCCCAAGGACGACCTGGAGCGCGTGTTCGATCCCTTCTACTCTACAAGAGCCGAGGGAACGGGGCTGGGACTCGCCATCGCCAGACAGATCGTGGCCGCTCACGGCGGCGAGCTCTCGATAGAGAGCCAGGAGGGCCACGGCACAGAGGTCCGGGTCAAGCTGCCGCTGGCCCCGCGCGCGTAACGGTTCGGCCCGGGCCGCTGTCACGGCGCATTACAACCGGCGAGCGCTCTCAGCCGCACTTTTTCTCGTAATCTATTGTCGAGCACCAAGTTAGGGCGCTCGCCGCCGGCCGGCACGAAAAGCGCTTGGGTTGGGCTCCGCAGAGGCCGAACGTGCGTGTCGAGACCCAACCTTCAAGCCGGGGGCTGTCATGAAGAACATGTTCGTATTGCCACTCGCCGCGGCGACCTGGCTGGCCGCCACAGGATATACGCCAAACGAGCCGGGCGCGGGAGTGCGCACGGCGAGTTTCAGTACGGGGGCGGGACTCGCCGCCGCTATCGTCGAGGCCGACACCCAGAGCATCGTCACGCGGCGCATCTCGGCGGGCCTTGAGTTTTTGCCGATGGGCTCGCTTTCGCCCGATGGCAAGTACATGACCTTCGTCGACTGGACGACGGGGAACCTGGCGATCCGAGATCTGCAGACCGGCGAGGAACGACACATCACGGATGAAGCGTCGTGGGCTCCTACGTTGAAGTTCGCCGAGTCCTCGCGAATCTCTCCCGACGGTCGGTCCGTCGCCTACACGTGGTACGAGCCCGCCGCGGAGGCGGTCGAGGGCGTCAGGGCTGGCGTCCGAGTCATGCCGCTCGAGGGCGGCGCGAGCCGTGTGCTGGTCAGCAGCGAGGACGTTCAGTACGCACAACCCTTCGACTGGTCGGCCGACGGGACCCGGCTGCTGGTCGGGCTGACCCGGTCAGATAGCGAATTCCAGATCGGGCTGGTCGACGTCGACGATGCCGAGCTGCACATCGTCAAGTCGCTCGGCCGAGCTTCGCCGACCCGCATGGCGCTTTCACCCGACGGGAGACACGTCGCCTACGACGTTCAGCGCGACGAGCGCACCCTAGAACACACGGTGCATATCGTAGCCGCGGACGGCAGCCGTGACCGCGAGGTGACCGGTCCGGGCGGCCACAACCTCGTTATCGGCTGGGAGCCGAGCGGCCGCTACTTCCTGTACTACGGAGACGGATCCGGTTCACCCAGCGTCTGGGCTCTAAGGACAACCGAGGGTCGACCCGGGGGCGAGCCGCTGCTCATCCGCTCGGACCTTTGGCACCTGATACCGATAGGCTTCACGGCCACAGGCGACTTCTTCTACAGCGTGAACACGGGCAAGGTCGATGTGTTCACCGTCATGACCGAACCCGAGACAGGGGCGCCGATCGGGGAGCCGCGATCGGTGACGCCCCATTACCAGGCCGGCACGGCCCTCTACCCCAGGTGGTCGCCGGACGGCCGTTACCTCGCCTACCGCCGGACGCCACCCTCCGGGGGCGGGATGCGCCACAGCGCGGTGATCCGCGCCGTGGAGTCGGGCGACTTCCGTGAGATCTATCTCGAGCTGGGGGTCGTGCTCACGCCGAACTGGTCGAGCGACGGGCGCTTCCTGGTGCTATACGCCCAGGAAAGTGGGAATCGACAGGGCATCTACAGGATCGACGTTCAGACCGGCGAGCACGGGTTTGTCCATACAATCGACGGCGCCATGCGTGGTGCCGCCTGGCTCGATGACGGACGCACGGTCATCTACAAGGAGGTGGGCGTCGGCGGCGGCCCCGCATGGTGCCGGTTCATCACCGTCGAGCTCTCCTCCGGAAGTGAGCGTGAGGTCTACCGCTGGCGCTGCAGTTCCAGAGACTGGTGGTGGACCCTGTCGCCCGATCGGCGCACGATCGCCGGCATGTTCGATCCCGCCGACAATCTCGCGGAGAGCCCCTGGACCCTAAGGCTCGTCTCCCTCAGCGACGGCGCGTCACGTGGCCTGGCCGAATTCCTACCCTGGGTCGGCGATAACGCGCCGGGCCGCTCTCTCTTTCCCGAACTCAACTGGACGCCCGACGGCCGTTCGATCCACATCCGGGGTTGCACCTCGCCGGACCAACTGATCGAGGCGCTCAACCGCTGCCCCAATTGGTCGTTCGACGTCGAGACGGGCGAGCGGCGACGGCTCGCCGACGACGCGCCGATCGGCTCGATCCACCCGGACGGGCGGCGCGTGGCCTTCGCGGACGGCGAGAGGGCCTACGAGATCTGGGTGATGGAGGATTACCTGCCGGCTGAGACCTCGGAGCCCGGCACGCGAGATTAGCAGACAAGTCCCGAGCTGCAGCTGGCGTCCGCCGGCTGCAGCTCGGTTCAGTCGCCCGCGATCTCGGTCGCCGGCACCGGCGGCCGGAGGCTGCGGCCCAACGCGGCGCCGAAGATCAGCAGGAGCGGCGCCGTCCACAGCCCGGGGTAGTAACCCCACTCGATGACCCCGATCATCAGGTGCCCGGCGCCGGCGAGGATCTGCACGACCGCCCAGAACTTTGCCAGCCTCAGCGCCCAGAGCCGGCCGTGGACGACGGAGGGGATCATCGCCGCCAGCAGCAAGAACACGGCGAGGTTGAGGGAGACGAAGAACTCGGGCGCCAGCGAGAAGAGCGGGAAGCGTTCATGGAAGCCGGCGACGTAGTCCTCGAAAGCGTGAAGTAACTGGGCGAGTACGAGCGCCGGGTAGAGGTGGCGCCCGGCGCTCAGGTGGTGATGGGGTAGGCTCAGCTCTCGTGGGGCCACGCCGTCTCTCCCAGCCCTTGCGGCGGCGGCCGCCGCCGTCGATCACGGTGCCGCGAGTAGCTGCCGGTCTCGCTGCGGCTGATCTTGCGCTTCGCCACCAAGCCCTCGAGGACGACCTCGCTGGCGACCACCAACCGGTCGGCCTCAGCCAGGTCCGCTTCGCCAGTTCCTGCGGTACGGGCCAGCTCGACGAGTCCAGGCACGGAACCGAAGCCCTTCAGGCAGGCCTCGGCACTGGACAGCTCCGCCACCTGAAGTGCGCCGCCGGAGTCGAAGTACTCGACTATCGGTTCGGCGTCTTCTTCAACAAAATAGTGGTCGAATGTCGCGCCCGCCGCGCGCGAGATGAGGTCCAACGCTATCTTCGTGCCGCCCTCCAGCTCGCCCTCGTACTCGAGCTCCAACTTCCCGGTAATAGACGGCAGCGAGGCGTAGATGTCGGCGACCCAGGGGATGACGTGTCCTTCTCGGTTGGCGATCGCCCGGCGCTCGGCGTTCGAGACGACGCTCTCCAGAACGGTGATCGGCAAGCGCTGCGACACACCCGACCGTCGATCGACACGCTGGTCATCCCGTGCCTCGAAGGCTATGCGCTCGACGATCTCCCTGATCATTTCGGGAATGTCCACCGCTCGCCCGTCCCGCTCCGTCCACGCCTCCTGCTCGGTGATCGCAACGCCCTGGTCGAGATCGTGCGGATAATGCGTCATGATCTCGGCGCCGATCCGGTCCTTGAGCGGCGAGATGATCTTGCCGCGCGCGGTGTAGTCTTCGGGGTTCGCGGTGAACACGAGCTGCACGTCCAGAGCGAGGCGAATCGGATAGCCTTTTATCTGGACGTCGCCCTCCTGCATGATGTTGAACAGGCCCACCTGGATCTTGCCCGCTAGGTCGGGCAACTCGTTGACCGCGAAGATCCCACGGTTCGCCCGCGGCAGCAGGCCGTAGTGTATGGTCAGCTCGTCGGAGAGTACGTGGCCGCCGCGGGCGGCTCTGATCGGATCGAGGTCGCCGATGATGTCGGCCATCGTCACGTCCGGCGTCGCCAGCTTCTCGACGTAACGCTGGTCCCGCGGGATCCAGTCTATCGGCGTCGCTTCGCCCATCTCCTCGAGCTTCAGGCGGCCGTACTTACTGATCGGATGGAACGGATCGTCGTTGACCTCGGAGCCGGCGACGATCGGTATCTGCTCATCGAGGAGATCGACCAGCTGGCGCAGAATCCTGCTCTTCGCCTGCCCGCGCAGACCCAACAGGATGAAGTTGTGGCGCGCCAGGATGGCGTTCACCAGCTGGGGGATTACGGTGTCCTCGTAGCCGACGATGCCCGGAAAGAGCGTTTCCCCGCACTCGAGTTTTGCGATGAGGTTTGCCCGCATCTCGTCCTTGACGGAGCGGGCAACGTAACCCGAGCTCCTCAGCTCGCCGATCGTTCGCGGTCTTGCTTCAGGCATAGGACCTCAAATTGCTACTCAATGTGCCACCGTTGGACAAGCGCGATTGCTCCGTCCTACGTGCTCAACGCCGGCTGCGAGCGCAGCTGCGCCGGGGTTGGTGCTCTTATCATAAATAGTATCGCGAAGGTCGCCGCAAGACTCATGAGCGCCGCGCACAGCAGGAACGGCGCTGCCGGACTCCAAGTTCCAAATACCCAGCCCGCCCAGATGGCGCCCAGCATGCGCCCGAGCGCCGAAAGTGATTGCATGACGCCCAAGATGGCGCCCTGCATGTCGAGCGGCGTGTACTGAGACGCCAGGCTGTTGAGGGTGGGCCAGTTGAGACCGGTACCGAGGGCGACGAGCGCCAGGATGCCCAAGAGAGCGCCCAGAGCTTGCGAGAGGGGCAAGAGCAGATATCCCGCGACGAGGATACTCGTCCCGGCAACCAGCAGCCGACGCTCTCCGAACCGGCGGGCCAGCGGTCCCAGCAGCCGGCCCTGCAGGATCGCCATGACCAACCCGAGGTAGGCCATCAGGTAACCCGCATGCCGAGCGTCGTAGCTCAGTTCGACGCCGAGCCAAAGCGGGAAGACGGTCGTGAAGGCCGCAAAGACGAAGGTAGCGATCACGAAGATCGCCATGAGGGTGCCGATCGCCGGGGACCGAGCGAAGTGCACCGCTAACCTGAGGCGTCCCAGCAGACCCGCCGAGAAGCGCGCGGCGGCTCTGGCTCGGAGCTCCGGACTCAGCGACTCCGGCAGGTGGAAGACTGCGGCGCCGGCGTTGGCGAAGCAGAGGGCGGCGGCGAAGAACCCGGGAACGGCATAGCCGAACTGGCTCAGAGCACCGCCGATCGCCGGTCCTGCGATGAAGCCGAGGCCGAAGGCGGCGCCGACCAAACCCATCCCGCGAGTGCGGTCCTCCAGATCGGTGCTATCAGCGATATAGGCCTGAGAGACGGGGACATTGGCACCAACCATACCGGCCATCAGGCGCGACGCGAACAGCCAGGCCACGTTGCCCGCCAGCGCGAAGATCAGATAGGAAATCCCGGAACCGACGAGCCCCAGCAACAGAATCGGCCTACGTCCAACGCGGTCCGACACTCGCCCCCATAGCGGGCCGAAGACGAACTGCATCGCCGGGTGCGCGGCGACGATCAGACCGATGAGCAACGGCGACGCGCCGAATTCCTGGGCGTAGAACGGCAACAGGGGAAGGACGATGCCGAACCCGATGAGATCGACGAAGATCGTGAGAAAGATGATCGTGAGCCGAGACAACGGCCGAACAAGCCTCCACTACCGACTGTCTGGATGCCTCCCGCCGACTTCCCCACTTCGCATACGCCGATCACGGGAGACCACATATGGCGGCTGAGTCTAGCAGAGCCGGCCGCCCTTGTCGAGGCTGGGAGCGGGTCATCTCGCTTCGGCCTCCCCCGCTCCCAGCCTCTCTCTGCACCGCCTGAACACTAGTCGGGAGGAGTCGGGGGACTGCCGAGCGGAGCTGGTTTTAGCGACCCGGCTCCAATCTTCGGGCCAAACGAACGGGGTGATCTGCGCGATCGGCTCGCGTTTGGCTCGGACCGCGACTGCCGGGTCGGCCGGAGCGAGCAGTCCCCCGACTCCGACCTACTGGTCCGTCGCGCTTAGTTCCCTTTACCTTGGTGACACACGAGCCCGCACTATCGATCGACAGACAGGACGCGCGAGAATGGCTGGTAATCCGTACGTACTGGCGGAGACGACCTGGAAGTCTGTCAGGGAGACCGACTATGAGGTGGCCGTTCTTCCCTGGGGTGCCACCGAAGCCCACAACTATCACCTGCCCTACGGCACGGACACTCTAGAGACCGAGCGGATAGCCGCGGAGTCGGCGCGCCTGGCCTGGGAGGCGGGAGCGAAGGTCATCGTGCTACCGATCCTGCCGGTCGGCGTCAACACCCAGCAGCTCGACATCAAGCTCACGCTCAATCTCAACCCGAGCACCCAAGCCGTGATGTTGGAAGATCTCGTCCAGGGCCTCTACGCTCAGGGCATTCGCAAGCTGGTTATTCTGAACGGGCACGGTGGCAACGACTTCCGCCAGATGATCCGAGAGCTCCAAGTGGACCTCGAGCTATTCCTCTGCACGCTGAACTGGTACGAGATAGTGCCACCCGATGAGCTTTTCGAGGTAGCGGGCGACCACGCCGGGGAGATGGAGACGAGCCTGATGTTACACCTGGCTCCAGACCTCGTGCTGCCGCTGTCCGAGGCAGGGAGCGGCCTGGCGAAGGACTTCCGCATCGGGGCCTTGAGAGAACGCTGGGCCTGGGCGCCGCGAAAGTGGACCGAGATCACCTCCGACACGGGCGTCGGGGACCCGTCGCGCGCCACGGCCGAGAAGGGGCAGCGCTACTTCGAGGCGGTAACGAGGAAGATCGCCGGGTTCCTGGTCGATCTAGCTGGAACGGACCCGTCCGAGCTGTACGACAGGAAATTCGGGAATCCATGATTACTTGATTAGTTGAACAAGTGACTACTCGAATTGAGAATGGCTTCGTGGCACGCCTCGCGGCCATTCCCGATTCAGATGCTCAATTACTCAAGTAGTCAATTAGTCATGGATTCCCGAATTCCCAATACTCAGGTCATCGGCAGGTAGCGACCCTCTTCCACCCGCACACGCTTCTCGTCGGCGAGCTTCGCCAGGTGAGCGAGCACCGATCCTTCGGCGGCACCAAACAGCCGTGGGTCGAGATCCTCGTAGACGCGAGCCCTGATCTCGGCGGGGGTGCTCAAACCCTCGGCCAGCGCGTCCAGCACCTGTCGCTCGCGCTGCCTACGGTGCTCGATGTATTCGTCGAGCTTCTCCGCCGGCTCATCGATCTCCGGGCCATGGCCCGGATAGATGACTGACAGCTCGAGTCCGGCCAGCCGTTCCAGCGTCGACATGTAGGCCGCCATGTCACCCTCGGGCGGCGCGATCATCGATGTCCCTTCGCCGAGGACGACGTCACCGGTGAACATGGCCTGTGCCTGCGGCCAGTGGAAGCAGACGTGGTCCGCACAGTGGCCGGGAGCGTGTAGGACCTCGAGATGGCCGCCGCCGAAGTTCACGGTCGAGCCCGCGGCGAGCGGCAGGTCGGGCGGGTCGAGCGCCGCCCACTCGGCGGACTCCGGCGTCGCCGCCAGCGGCGCGGCCAGCCGTAGGATCAGTTCTGCGGCTCCCGCCGCGTGGTCAGCATGATGGTGGGTGAGACAGAGGGCGGCGACCTGAGAAGTCCCCAGCGCGACTTCCACGGCGTCCAGGTGGTCCGCCAGGTCGGGCCCCGGGTCGATCACGACGCAGGGCGCCGGTCCGAGGATGTAGGTGCGGGTGCCATCGAGGGTCAGCGGTCCCGGGTTCGCCGCAACGACCGTCTTAACCCAACCGCCAGCCGAATCAACCATCGCCTTCCCGCTCATCGTAGCGCGGCTCACCGGGCATGACCGGTACCACCTCGCCCTCTACGCGCCGGAGCCGCGGCAGGATCGGTTTGACCGTAACGCCGCGAAAGTGCTCGCGCCACTCGGCCACGCTTGCCCCGACCTCGAGCCAGCTGAGCGTGCGGGCGGTTGGGAACAGCATGCGGAAGTCGTAGTCGAAGTACCGCTCCAGCGCTTCAGCGGGCCTGATCCAGACGTGCTCCACCAGCTCACCCAGCTCGGCGCTCACCTGCGTCTCCGGCGGTGCCGTGGCCAGGAAGAAACGGGCATCGTAACGGCGCGACAACGACTCGGGCGTGATCCAGCGGGCGCAGAGCAGGAGCCGATCGCCGGCCAGGCGCAGGTCGAGGCCGCTTACGACATCGAGGAAGAGCTTGCGTCCAGCGACGAGGGCCTCCCGCTGTTGCGCGAGGGCGTCGTGACCGGGCGCCGCGCCGGACGCCAGCAGCACACCAGTCTCCTCGAACAGCTCGCGCAGCGCCGCCACTACGAAGGTCCGCGCCGAGGGCCCGTCCGGGTCAGCGGCGCCCTCTACCGCGTCCCCGGGCGGCTCGCTTAGCCAGTCCTCCCAAGCGGCGTCGGTGTCAGCGGCGTCCAGCGTGCCACCGGGGAACACGTAGGCGCCGGCGGCGAACCCCACGTCGGCGCGGCGGCGGACGAGGAGCACCTCGGGTCCACCCTCGGCGTCGCGCGCCAGGATGACGCCGGCGGCGGCCCGCGGTTTCGGGGGCACGCGCTGCGGGCCCATCGCCTCGGCGGCGGCGAGCTCTTGCATCTCCATGCGATAGCGGCGGCTCATCGGGCGAGCTCCTCCCGCAGGAACTCGCGAAGCTCCCTGAACATGCGCTCCGGCTGCTCCACATATGGCAGATGCCCACTCTCTTCCAGAACCACCAGTCTTGCCTGCGGCATCAGCTCGGTGAGCTCCTCGGCCCACTCCATCGGTATCGGATCGTAGCGTCCGTGAAGGATCAGCGTCGGCACCTGCAACGTCGCCAACCTGCGGCGCAGTTCCGGGCCGTTGCCCTTGAGGCTCGCCCAGGTTGCCTGGCGCGCCTGCTCCTGCACGACGAAAGGCGTCACATCTTGGGCCTCGCGCGGGTCCTTGAAGTATCCGGCAACACTCAGCACGAAGCGGCGCTGCCAGTACGCTGCCGAATCTCGCCCCTCGAGGCCGGTAGCGTCGAGCTCAGCGCGCATCCGCTTCACCTCGGCCGAACGTGACCGCCGCTGGAACTCTTCCTGGAATTGGCGATGGTGGTCTCCCCACCCCGTCGCCGGCGCGACGAGCGGCAAAGCCTGGACTCGGTCCGGGTACTGGCCCGCATAAAGGAGAGCGAGCAGGCCACCCCAGGAGTAGCCCAGCAGGGTCAGCCGCCGGAGGCCCCACTCGCGGCGCAGCGACTCGAGGTCGGCCACGTGATCGCGCCAGCCGATCTCCCGCGGACGCTCCACAGACGAGCGACCGCCCCCCCGCTGGTCGTAGAAGTAGAGGTGAAATTCATCGGCCAGCTGGCTGAAAGTAGGCCGCAGATAGTCGTGGCTGGCGCCGGGCCCGCCGTGCAAGACGATAACCGGAGGACCGTCGCCCAGTTCGCTTACGTACAACTGGACGTCGGCGCCCCAGGCGATGTAAGTTCGGGCCACCATGACAAGCTCAATCGAACAAGTTGCGCGTGCTTCGCGCAACCACGCGAGACCTTTCCGTTGCCGGGCCGCCTTTGTCGTGGCTCTGGCAGCGACGTGCGTCTTTACCTTACCCGCCCCGGCGACCGCCCAGAGGCTGGAGCCCGAGGCGTTGCTCGGGCACGTGAAGTACCTGGCAAGTGATGAGCTGGGCGGCCGCGAGGCTGGCGAGCCGGGGGCCGACAGCGCCGCGTCATACATCGCGAAGCTGTTCGAGTCGTATGGGCTGGAGCCGCTGGGTACAAACGGATACCGGCAGTCGTTCCAGATCACCACAACCGTGTCGATAGCCGCCGACAGCAGGCTGGTGCTCCACACGCCGCGCGGCTCCTTGGAGCTCGAGCTGTTCAAGGAGTGGGTGCCTTTCAACTTCTCGGCCGCCGGCTCGTTCAGTGGCCGCGCCTTCAATGCCGGCTACGGGCTACGGGGCGAGGACTACGAGGGCCTCGGCTCACACGAGGGCCCAAAGATCGCCACCCTGCGCGGCGGTGTGCCGGACGACTTCGATCCGCACGGCTCGGGTCTCGATCCGTCGCCGCGCCGCAAGGCGACGACGGCGCGGGATCAGGGCGCCGAGGCCGTGCTGATCACCGTTTCCCGACTGCGGCTGCCGCAGCCCGGCGATCCGCCCCACGGAGTGGGCATCCCGGCCATCCAGATCCTGGAGAGCGATGAGACTCTGGCGTGGCTAGCGGACGACGAGCTCGAGGTATTGCTGGACGCCAAGGTCGAGCCGCTGAGGGTGAGCGCGTACAACATCGTGGGCCGGCTGCCGGGCCGCGATCCGGCGCTGGGCGACCAACTCATCGTCGTCGGCGCGCACTACGACCACCTCGGCATGGGCGGCCCGGGCTCGCTGGCGCCCGACGCAGTAGAGCCACACAACGGCGCCGACGACAACGCTTCTGGGACCGCCGTGTTGCTGGGACTGGCCGAGTACTTCGCCGCGAACCCACAGCTGCGGCCGTCGCGCAGTCTGGTCTTCGTCGCCTTCGCCGCGGAAGAGATGGGCCTGCTCGGCTCGGAGCATTTCGTCAGCAACGCGCCGGTTCCGCTGGAGAACGTCGCCGCGATGGTGAACTTCGACATGGTCGGCCGCCTGCGCGACGGCAAGCTGCAGGTGTTCGGCACGGAGACGGCGGAGGAGTTTCCGGCGCTACTCGATTCGCTCGACGCCGCCGACAACGCGTTGACGCTCAGCCGCATAGGCGACGGCTACGGGCCAAGCGACCAGACATCGTTCTACGCGCGTGATATCCCCGTGCTCCACCTGTTCACCGGCACCCACTCCGAGTACCACAGGCCCGAGGACGACTGGGAGCTGATCAACGCCGCGGGCATGGCACGGGTGGGCGAGTTCGCCGCGACGTTGATCCGCGAATTGGGCGACGGCCCTGACGCGCTGACGCTGGTCAAGCAGCAGCGACCGCAGGCCGGCGGTGGCGGCGGCTACGGTCCCTATTTGGGAACGATCCCCGACTTCGGGGAAGTTGAAGGTGGCGGACTGCGGCTCTCAGGCGTACGCGAAGGGGGGCCGGCGGAGCAGGCCGGCCTGCGAGCGGGCGATGTGGTCATCGAGTTCGGCGGCAAGGAAGTACTTAACATCTACGACTACACATACGCGCTGCGCGATCATGCGCCGGGTGATACGGTGGTGATCAGGGTGCGGCGCGGAGAGGAAGTGCTCAAGCTGACGGCGGTGCTGGGCAGGCGGCAGTAGGCGAGAATAGCAGGCTGGAGCGTCGAGCCTCCGGCCTGTCCTAAATCTTTTCGGGTCCCAGCCGGCGCCGGGTCCGCAACTCGGGGAAATAGTAGACGATGACGCCGCTCTCCGGCTCGTTCCCCACATCGACGTAGCCGCTGGCCACCATCTCCCGCAGCAGGCGCTCCGCCTCCTCGAACGAGAAACCGGTGATCATCGAGGCCTGAGTGACGGTCAGGCTACCGCCCTCCCTCGACGCGGCGTCGAGCAGCTGCTGCTGGGGCGTGCGCTGTGGCTGGGAATAGCGGAGAGCACGCATCTGGCGAGCTTCCTCTAGCAGGTTCGCCTCTTCCACCTGGCGGCGCATGGTGATGAGGTCGTAGAGCTGCCCTATGCCGCCCAACCCCCAGGTGAAGAGCCAGAGGAAACCGGTCCCGTACTTACCGAGGTAGAGGCGGTGTAGGCCGGCGAAGCCGAACAGCCAGCCCGCCCAGAGGCCGTACGATATGCCTTCCTTGAACTTCTTTTCGCCGTCTTGCATTCTGGCTTCCAGTCTCGCCGCGCCGACGCGGCCAGGGCCGAGCCCCTCGCGTACCTCCGCCTCCCACTTATTATAGACGGAGACGCGCGCTACGGTTGTTTCACGGACGGTTTGGCACGACGGCCGGTCCGGCCTCGTCCTGCAAGCTAAGCCGCGCGCCCACACGCCTCAAGGTGTCCCGCTCCGGCGTCTAGCTAAGGAGGCAGCACTCGATGCGACGATTCAGAGCATTACCCGCGCTGGCGCTTGCAACACTGACCCTCACCGCCTGCCCGGTCAACCCAGCCACGGGCGAGCGGCAGCTGATGCTGATCAGCGAGGCCCAAGAGATCCGAATGGGCCAAGAGGGCGCCCAGCAAGTGGAAGCCTTGCTCGGCCTTTATGACGACCCGGAGCTCGAGGAGTACGTGAACCAGATCGGGCTGGAGCTGGCCGCCACTTCCGAGAAGCCCAACCTTCCTTGGAGCTTCAAGATCATCGACGACGTGATCGTCAACGCGTTCGCCCTTCCCGGCGGACCTATCTACGTGACCCGCGGGATCCTCGCACACTTCAATTCCGAAGCGGAGCTCGCCGGGGTACTAGGGCACGAGATCGGCCACGTGACGGCGCGCCACTCCGCCGAGCAAATCAGTCGCGCCCAGGCGGCCCAGCTGGGCATCGGGGTCGGATACATATTCCTGCCCGAGATCGCCGCCTACGGCGATGTGATCAACGTCAGCCTCGGCCTCCTCTTCCTGAAGTTCGGACGCGACGACGAACGCCAGTCGGACGACCTCGGCTTCCGCTACCTGCGGCGCTCCGGCTACGACCCCACCGAGATGGTGGACGTCTTCGACATGCTCGGCCGGGTCAGCTCAGCGGCCGGCGGTAGCGGCCTGCCCGCCTGGCTGTCGACTCACCCGGATCCCGGCGAGCGACGCGAGCGGATGCAGCAGCGGCTGGCCGAGGTCGGCGGCGCGGCGGGTGGCGAAGTCGGACGCAGTCGCTACCTGCAGATGATCGACGGAATGATCTACGGCGAGAACCCGAGAAACGGCTTCTTCCGCGGCAGCACCTTCCTCCACCCCGACCTCGAGTTCCGAATCGACTTCCCGGCGGAGTGGACGACGCAGAACATGGCCCGGCAGGTGGTGGCGGTCAGCCCCAACGAGGACGCCCTGATCCAGCTCACCCTGGCCGCGGAAGCGTCGGCGGCCGAGGCGGCCGACACCTTTCTTGCTCAGTCGGGCATCCAGCTGCAACGAATCTCCCGCGCTCCGGTCAACGGGTTGCCGGCGCGGGCGGCCTACTTCGCGGCGACGGCGAGCGACGGGACCGCGTTACGCGGCCTAGCGGTCTTCATCGAGTACGGCGAGCTCGTCTACAAGATCCTGGGCTACACTCTGGCTGACAGGTGGCGCACGTACGCCGGTACATTTCAAGGTTCGCTCGGTAGCTTCGATCGCCTCACCGACAGTGCGGCGCTAAGCGCGCAGCCCGCACGTCTCGCGATCGTCAGGACGGACCGCACGATGACGCTCGCTCAGTTTGCCGAGCGCTACCCGTCCACAGTGGAGATCGAGGAGTTGGAGTTGATCAACGGGGTGGAAGCTGACGATACGATCGACGCCGGCACGTTGGTGAAGCGGGTGGTCGGCGGGACGATACCGAAGGAGTAGAGATTCATTGCATACTGAAATGCCCTCTTCCCCGCGCCGCCACTTCCCATGCATTGCCCACCTGGTCTCCGGCGACACCGTAGAGTCGCTCGTGCAAATTCACTGAAGCGCAGACGTGGTTTGGGATCAGGCGAACCCGGTCACCGACCCGCGGGCGCCAGTCGGTTTCACTGAGATCCAGAATGCCGTGTTCCTCGGACAGGGCCTTGACCGTTACCGCGGGTCGATCCAGAAGAACTCCATATCCTCCGCCCGGCGCCCGCAGCTCCTCCCGGGCAAGAGCTTTGGAACCGGCATCGACCACGGCCTGTCCGGGACAAGCGGTACTCACGACGGTGGCGAGGACGGTGTAGGCGCAGTCTTCCCAGCGGCAGGCACCGATCCCGGCGATAGCACGGTCGTTGAAGATGCACATGCCGGCGCGCACCTCGGTCAGGCCCGCTACCTCGTGCGAGCGGAAGAGAGTCGGGGTGGAGCCACCGCTCACCACGTAGGGGGTGAGGTCCGCACTGCCCAGGACATCCAGCACCTGCTCCAAATTGCGGGAGACGCCCTCGAGCGCCGTCCCCTGATCTTCGACGGAGCTCCGGATCTGCCCGGGGTAAAGCATCACGCCCTTATAGACGGTGCCGTCCAACCGAACCGCCTCGCGGGCTAGGCTCACGGCCTCGTCCGGCGTCCCCACGCCGACGCGGTGGAGGCCGACATCGATTTCTACGAGGACGCCGAGCTCGCGGCCTTCCTCGGCAGCCCTCGCGCCCAGCGCCCGAAGAGCTTCGAGTGAGTCGAGGCCGACGGTCAGCTCGAGGCTCTCCGGCAGGGCCATGAGTCGATCGAGCTTGGCAAGGCCAACGGGAGGGTAGGCGAACAGGAGGTCGTTCGTAATCCCGGCCATCACCTCCGCCTCGCGGGGCGTGGCGACGCTCAGGCCGCAGGCGCCGGCCTCAATCTGCGCCGCGCCCAGCTCGGGTGTCTTGTGGGTCTTTACATGGGGTCGCCAGGAGAGACCGTGCTCCCGACAATAGGAGGCCACGCGCTCCAGGTTCGCGTGCATTCGCGAGACATCGACGAGCGCAGCCGGCGTATCGAGCCCGCTGAGGTCCATCAAGCGCTCGCAAAGAAGTCGAAGTACGTGCCCTTCCCCGACTCGAGTGCTCTCTCGTACGCCGCCGCTGCCGCCGCCGCATCCTGCAATCCGGTGCCGGTCGAGTCAAAGATGGTAATCTCATCACCCGATGTGCGGCCCGGCCTCTTGCCTACGATGACCTCTCCGAGCTCGCCGTGGACCTGACCCCGTTCGATGATCTTGGCCTCGATAGCGTGACGTAGTTCTCCGACCTCGGCACACTGACTCAGGATATCCACCACCACCGTACCGGACGCCATGAGCCTGGGATCGATCTCCTGCTTCCCTGGACTGTCCGCTCCGATGGCCGCCACGAACATACCGGGCGGGACATCCTCTCGCTTCAGGAAGTATTCTCTGGCGGGCGTACAAGTAACGCAGACGTCGCTCTTCTGGGTGGCGCTACCGAGGTCGGTTACGGCGCCGACCTCGATCTCCAACTCCCGGCCCATGTCAGTGGCGAACGCCTCTGCGACGTCCGCATCGAAGTCGAACGCGTAAGCCGTCTCAATCGGCAGGATGCATTTGAGAGATCGGAGCTGCACTCGGCCTTGTGTGCCACAGCCACAAATGGTGACGCTCCGCGATTCCGGCCTGGCCAGATACTTCGCCGCAACCGCCGTCGTCGCCCCGGTCCGGTTAATGGTGATGGCAGTCGAGTCCATAAAGGCGAGAGGATAGCCGTTATCCCCGTCGCAGAGGATGATCGTGCCCTGAATGTTGGGCAGCCCGAAGCGTTGTCTGTTCTGGAAGAACCCGGCGTTGACCTTCAGGCCGAAATAGGTCCGCGGCTTCTCCGGTCCTCCCGCCTTGATATGGAACTCCCCGTCAGGCGCATCGACGTGTAACAGGCCCAAGCTGAGGGTCGTGCCCTGGGCGTACGCCCTGAACGCGTCCTCAACGACCTCAACGTAGTCGCTCAGTTGGAGCAGCGAGGATACGTCCTCGCGATTGAGCAGCATGGTTCCTTCTGGCATCTCGATTCCCCCCTGCTGCGGTTTCGGGGCGGGCCGTCTCGCGCCCACCGGTCTCAGGCGCCGACGGCGGCCAGCGTGCGCTCGATCTGGTCGCGGTGCCTCAGGTCGTGACCTGCCAGCAGCTCGATCGACAGGCCTACACTTTCCGCGCCGCGCTCCGAGTGCCGTCCGTGGCGTTCCCAGGCCGGCCCTTGCGTCCTCAGGTACAGGTCGAGGTTCAGCCCTCTCAAGCGGCGCAGTTCCTCCAGCAGCATGGAGAGCGGACGATCGTTATGGGCCATGCCTGCAACCATCACGTCCTGATCGTAGCCGGCGATCTCGGGCGCATCGTGGCTGAGCATCGTGCGCATGCGGTAACCGTACACCCACTCGGAATCGCCAAGGTGCCCGAGTATCTCCTTCACCGACCAGGCCGCTTCGCCCGGACGTTTCGCCAGGATGGACTCGTCGATCCCCTTCAGGCGTTCCTCTATGTTCCGCGGAGTGTGGGCCAAAACCTCTAGCGGATCGCGATCAGCCAGCAGTTCGAGTAGTTCCTGCCTGTACTGCTCGAATTCCGTGACAGGGTCAGCCATGGTGCCTCTGTGCCATTTCGATATCCAATATCCGAACCCGACTGTCAGGTGATCAAGTTATTCTCAGCTATCTAGTCCCAGGGTCCGACGTCCAGGTTGCCAGATTGATCAATGTTGGCTGGAGCTAGGCCCTTGGGTCTTGAATTCACCTTGAACAACCGATCAATGAGTGTCGGATATTGGATACTGAAATAGTCCTCTCAGTTCAGATTGTCCTCAAACAGCTTCAGTATCCGCCGATACTCGTCGGTCCAGGCCCACGAATGCTCGAAGCCGTGGCCCTCCTTCGGGTAGATAGCAACCTCCCAATTTTCTTTGCCCAGTTCCATCAGCCTCTCCGCCAGGCGTACGGTGTCCTGGAAGTGGACGTTTTGGTCGATCATGCCGTGACAGATGAGCAAAGCGCCCTGGAGCCCTTCGGCGTGATAGATCGGCGAGCTTCGCCTGTACGCCTCGGGGTCGTCCTGTGGCAGACCGAGGATACGGGACGTGTACCAGTGGCTGTAGTACGCCCAGTCGGTAACCGGCCGCAGGGCCGCTCCAGCGGCGAAGGTCTCGGGCTCGGTGAACATCGCCATCAAGGTAATGAAGCCACCGTAACTTCCACCGTAGATCCCGATGCGCCCGGGCTCCACGCCTAGCTCGTCCACCAGGTACCGCGCGCCGTCGACCTGATCCGAGAGATCGGTTCTGCCCATGTACTTGTGAATCGCGGTCCGCCAATCGCGGCCGTAGCCGGCGGATCCCCGGTAGTCGATGTCGAGGACGGTGTAGCCGCGGTCGGCCAGTAGATTGTGGAACATGAACTCGCGGTAATAGCTGCTCCACCAGTTGTGGACGTTTTGCAGGTAGCCGGCACCGTGGACGAAGATGACAGCGGCACCGTTCGGCTCATCTGGCCGATAGAGCCGCGCCGGCACGTCCTCGCCGTCCTGGGCCCCGAAGTAGACGGTCTCGGGTACGCGCCAATCATATGACTCGAACTCCGGCTTGGTCGAGCTGGTGATCTGGGCGTGGCGCGAGCCGGGACGATTGTCCTGCAGGAAGAGCTCCGGCGGTCGGTTAGGCCAACCATAGAGAACCGCGAGTCGGCGGCCATCCGGCGCGACGGCCACAGAGCGGCCGCCCGAGCCCTGGAGCGAACCGAGGTCCGTGACCAGGCGACGGTCCCCGCCGTCGAGGTTCATCCGGTAGAAGCCACGCTCGTGCGGGCCGGCCTCGCTGGTTACCAGGAACCACTCCTTGTCGTCTGGCGATATCTCGGCCCTCACGACCTCCCAGGGGCCGGTGGTCAGCGGAGTCGGTTCGCCGCCACCTTCCGCTACAGTGTAGAGGTGGGCGAACCCGCTCGCCTCGGAGATATACCAGACGTGGTCGCCGTCGGGCATCCACCCGGCGGAGGTCCAGCCGGGTCCACCGACCCAAGCATCGTCGTGCAGATGGTCCAGCACGTCAGACTCACCGGTGATCGCATCCACAAGCAGTATCCAGCGGTCCTGCATGTCCTCCGAGAAGCCGACGGCGAGCAGGCGGCCGGACTCCTCCGACCAGCCGCGGAACCCGAGATTGACCTGGCGGTCTTCCTGCCCGTGGTCGACCCAGACGACCTCTCCGGTCACAAGGTCCATAACGCCCAGCTTACCACTGCCCTGTTCGTCGCCGACGAACGTGCGCTTGCGCGGCGCCTGGCGCGTGTACCCGTCCTCGGTGACGTAGTCGGGCACCCAGGCCTCCCGGGCATCCTGCGCCTCTTCGTTGAGGCTGAAGGCCATGCGCGAGCCGTCTGGTGCGACCCAGTAGCCGCCGAAGCGCTTTCCGTTACCCACATAGAAGGCCTTTGGTGTGTCGACCCGTTCCGGGTCGGGGGGTGGCGGCCAGCGCTGTGCCCTGCGGATAGAGTCTACCTCGAACACTCTCAGTAGCTCGCGCTGCTGCTCTTCCAGGTACAGCCGCTGACCCTCGGGTGGTTCCTCTTCCCGGGGTTCCTGGCCGCTACGGATGTCGGTGAGCTGGGCGATAACGCCCGTCTCTCCATCGACCTTGTACAAGTTCCTGTCGCGGACGAAGTAGACGGTCTGTCCATCCGGGGACATCCGAACGCTCGACAGGCCGCCGGACACAGAGACCAGTACGCGTTCCCGGCCGGAACTCACGTCGAGAAGGTAGAGGTCGCCCTGGTACTGGTATACCGCCTTCTCCCGGTCCTCGGAGTAGGCGGCGCGGAGGCGGGGCTGGATGCGGAGGGCCTCCTCGTCGGGCACTCGTTCCGGCTCGCCGCCGCTGCGGGCGACCTGGTAGAAGCCCTGGCTCTCCTCCTGCGGATGCTTCCAGGTGAAATAGAGTGTACGCCCGTCCGGCGACCAGCTCAGCCGGGAGGGCGCGGTACCGACGAGCTCCGGCCCGCGCATGATGTGTACGATGGTAAGCTCAAAGCGGGCCGACTCGACGACCGGAGCCTCGACCTGGGCGAGCGCCGGCGGCGTGATCGCAGGGAACGCCAGGAGTAGTGCACACCATGGTTTCAGCGACCGTGATCGTCGCATCTCTCCTCCTCGGATTGTTCGTCGGCTCTGGCGGTTCACTCGATCCCGAGCTCCGCTTTGACCTCGGGCGGCAGCAGCGGGATCAGCTGCGTGACTGGTACGGCGAACCCCAGGCCGGTGGCCCCGCGCAGGCTGCCACGGTGGACGGCGACGACCTCGCCGTTGGCGTTGAAGACCGGGCTCCCGCTAGAGCCCTCGACCGTAAACCCGTCGAAGCGTATCGATTCGGTCGTCACCTGGCTGAAGATCCCGGCGCTCATCGATGTACGCACGGTGCGTGTCTGATCGAGGGCAGCGCCCAGACCAGCCGGGAACCCGATTAGCGCGGCCGGCTCGCCCTGTCGCGCCCGGGTCCCCGACCAATCGACACTCTCGATGGGAGGACCGCTGTAGTCCCGGATCCTGATCACGGCGAGGTCGGGCTGACCGGGAGGTGCGACGACGATGATGTCCGCCGGCTCCATGAAGCGTTCATCGGCCAGCGTCACGAACACGGAGTCGGGCTCCTTTCCGTCCGGGTTCACGACGTGGCGATTAGTGACGAAGTGGCCTGATGGCGTGATGATGAAGCCGGACCCGTCGAAGAGCCGCAGCCCCTGAAAGACCGTGACGAGACCAACCGCGTGCTGGTTAGCCTGTGCCACCGCCGCCAAGTTGACCCCGCTGACCGCACGCAGTTGAGCCCCGATGTCCGACGCCTGCTCTTCCGCAGTCCTTATCGCCTGCCGCAGACTGTCCACCAGACCTTGGGAAACCCGCTCCTGGCTCGCTCGCTCCAGCTCGCCGCGCAGCCGCGAGACCTCGGCGTCGGCCAGTCGGCGCGCCGAGTCGCCTGCGGCGAGCTGCCGCCTCAACGCATCTTGAGAGCGAGCCAGTGAGGCTTCCAGCGCCTGCGTCCGCTGGTCCGCGGCGATCAGCGCACCGCGCAGGCTGTCGATCACCGAAGCGGGAGCCGCTTGCTCGGTGGCGGCAACGAGCTCGGTCCTCAGACGTTCGTACTCGGCCGAGGCCACGAACAGCACCGAGTCGGTCGTCGCTTGCTGGGCAGCGAGTGCGTGACGGTAGTCCTCCAACTGCTGACGCTGTTCTTCCAATGCACGCGCTTGCTCCTCCAAGGCAGCAGCGGTCTGACGCTCGCGCCGCTCGGCCAGAATGTAGAGTCCGGCGACAGCGGTAATGACTACCGCCAACATCGACCAGATGAGCTGGCGAACTCGTGCTGACGTGCCCTGCGAGACCTCGCGGGCGACGCGTCGAACGAGCAGCGTGGTCAGGCCGCCGGCCGACGACAGCGTGAGCTCCTCGACGAAGAGGACGGGCCCCTCTTCACCCAGCGCGATCTGATCGCCTTCCTGCAGCGGCTTCTCACCCTCCAGGTACTTGCCGTTGAGGAACGTGCCGTTCACGCTGCGGGCGTCGCGGATCAGGGCGGCGCCGTCAGCGGCGAGGGTAATCTCGGCGTGGTGGCGTGAGATCAGCTCATCGTCGGCGCCGAGTGGCCGAACCTCACAGTCGGAGCCGCGCCCAATACGGATGAAGGCTCCCGAGGCCGAGTAGCGCCTGCCGGTCTTGGCCTCCTCGAACACGAGTTTCAGTATTGCACCGGGTGGTGCCTGGGGTCCGGCAGCCGCAGGCTCGGCGGACGGTGGCTCGGCCGGCGTGGCCCCCTCCGCCAGGGTCGACTCGAGGCTACGGCTGGCAGCCGCCTCGACCTTGACCCGGGGTCCGGACTTACCGAGGCGAATCACTGTTCCGGCGGCAACGACCTCGGCCTGGCCGCTGCCGAGACGCCGCTCGGCGACGTACGTCCCGTTACGGCTCCCCATGTCCTCGAGCCACCAGCGGCGGACGCGATATACGAAGCGGAGGTGGGTGCCCGAGACGACGTCGGTCCCTTCACCGGACAGACTGAACTCGAGCTCGGGATCGCGCCCGACCCTTACCTCGCCGGCCTCGAACTCGTACAGCGAGCCGGATCGCAGGTCACGTAGGCGCAGATAAGGCATCTCTCGGTGTGCGGTGTGCGGTGACCAGTAGCCGGTGGCCGGTAGCCGGTAACTTCGAAGTGCTCAGTTCACAACTCGCAATTACCGGCTACTGACCTACCGACTACCGACCACTGGTTCACGCGTCTTCTGGGAAATCTTCCAGCACCTCTCGCACCTTAGCCATGAAAAAGTCGGCCATGGCGCCATCCACGACACGATGATCGAAGCTGAGTCCGAAATATGAACGGTAACGTACCGCAATCATGTCATCGATGACTACAGGCCGCTTCTCGATCGTGCCGATACCGAGTATCGCCACCTGCGGCTGGTTGATGATCGGTGTCCCGAAGAGCGACCCGAACACACCCGGATTCGTGATTGTGAACGTACCGCCTTGCACATCTTCTGGATCGAGCTGACGCGTGCGCGCTCGCTCGGCCAGGTCGAAGGCGCGGCGAGCGATTCCCAGCAGGCTCAACTCGTCGGCGCCCTTGATCACGGGAACGATCAGGCCGGCGCCTTCGTCCATCGCGACGGCCATCCCGATGTTATAGGCGGCGTGGTAGACGACCTTCCTGCCGACGACGGAAGAGTTCAGGACAGGATACGCCTTTAGCGCCTCGACTACGGCTTTAACGATGAACGGTAGATATGTGAGCTTGACGCCCTCGCGCTCGAAGCGCGGTTTCAAACTGGCGCGCAGCTGGGCGACGCGCTCGAAGTCGATCTCGTGGACCGAGCTTACATGTGCGCTGATGCGGCGGCTCATGAGCATGTGCTCCATGATCCGCTGCCGCATGATGTCCATCTCCTCGACCCGGTCGGCCTCCTTGATGATGACCTCCGGGATCTTGATCTGGAGGGTCTCGCCGTGGATCGGAACGTGCATTACGCCTGGTGCGCCCGCCGGTAGGCCGACGGGTGCCGCGCCACGTCCCTCGATGAAGGCTAGGATGTCCTTCTTGGTGACCCTGCCGCCGATACCGGTGCCGCTGAGGGATGCGAGGTCGATCCCATACTCGGCCGCGATACGGCGGACCACCGGGGTCGAGCGCGTCCGCAAGCGCGCCTCGCGGCTCTCTTCGCCCGGCGCCCCGTCACCCTTCTGTGTTGCCTCCGGCGGCGCTTTGGTGTGGAGGGCCGTTGCGGCGGGCTCGGCAGTCCGCTGTGGAGCAGGGACCTCGGCCTCGGGTGCCCCCACGGCGTCCGCCGCCTCGGTCTCGATCCTGGCGATTGTGGTGCCGACCTCTACGGTCTGGCTCTCGATCGCGAGGATCTCGATCAGGATGCCCGAGGTCGGGGCCGGTATGTCGGCATCGACCTTGTCGGTAGAGATCTCGAGGATCGACTCGTCACGCTTGACTTCGTCGCCCACGTTCTTGAGCCACTTCGTGATCGTCCCCTCGGCGATCGACTCGCCCATCTGGGGCATGATGACATCTACTCTCGCCATTACGTTGCCTCTCTAATAGTCGAGCATCCAGCGTGACGCCCTTATTACATCCTCCGTCTGCACCAGGTAGTAGTCCTCGAGCGGTGGGCTGAACGGCACGGGAGTGTCGGGCGCCGTGACGCGCCGCACCGGCGCGTCGAGCCACTCGAAGCAGAACTCGTTCACGCGTGCCGAGATCTCACCGGCGACACCACCGGTGCGCGGTGCCTCGTGGACAACCAGGCAACGGTGTGTCTTTCGAACTGACGCGGCAATCGTCCGATCGTCCATCGGGTTCAGTGTCCGCAAGTCGATTACCTCGAGCTGGGCGCTGTCCTTGCCGGCGATCTCTTCCGCGGCGGCCAGCGAGGTCTGGAGCATGGCACCGAAGGTGACGATCGTCAAAGCATCGCCCTCGCGAGCGACCCGCGCACTACCGATAGGGACGGTGTACTCTTCCGCCGGCAGCACTTCCTTGGCCCGGCGGTAAAGGAACTTGTGCTCGAAGAACAGAACGGGATCCGGGTCACGGATCGCCGCCCTGATCAGGCCTTTCGCGTCGTGGGCGGTTGCCGGCGCGACCATCTTGAGGCCCGCCACATTGAGAAAATACGGCTCCACATTCTGTGAATGAAACGGGCCGGCCCGGCCACCGCCGCCACACGGACCACGAACGACCAGCGGGGCGCTCTCACCCGTTCGGTAGCGCAGCTTGGCGGCGAGATTCACCAGCATGCTGAAGGCCGGGGCGATGAAATCGATGAACTGCATCTCGACCACCGGCCTGTAACCCATGTAGGCGGCACCCACCGCCGCGCCGACCAGGGCGGCCTCGCTGATCGGCGTGTCGATAACACGATCGGGGCCGAAGTGTGCCAGGAAGCCGTCGGTCAGCTTGAAGGCGCCCCCGTAGCGACCCAGGTCCTCGCCGATCAGGAACACCGACTCGTCGGCCTCCATCTCTTCCCAGAGACCTTCGCGAATCGCCTCGAGGTAGGTGGTCGTTTGCTTCTCGCTCACCCGGTCGCTCTCTCCGGCCCGCCGCGCTGCGACTGCCGCTATCTCCATAGTCTGTGAAGGGTTCGACGCGCCACCGCACGCCGTTGCTCGGTCTCATGGCAGCGCGCAAATCTAACGACCGCCCCCAGCGACTTCAAACGCTTTCTTCCCCAAATGGCTGCAGCGGCGGCCCGTGGAGAACCGCAACGCCCTCGCGCCCCACAGCCGACCAGGTCATGTCCGGGCTCGCCTCGGAGGCGGCGACCTCTGTCCTCAGATAGCCCAGTCCGATGGGACCGAAACGCGGTGAGCGGACGGCCGAGGTCACGGTCCCAAGCTCGCCGTCTCGACCGCGTAGGGCGGCGCCAGGCGGGGGCAGCTCGCCCTCGCTCTCGGGCGGCCCTGGCGCCTCAGCCGAGCGGAAGAACCGCAGGGTACTCAGCATGCGCTTCACCTGACCCCGGAAGTGAACCCGCGCGACGATCTCCTGGCCCAGGTAGCAACCTTTGTCGAACGAGACCGCCTCTCCCTCGAGCCCGGTCTCCCGGGTCAGATTATCCTCGCTGACGTCGACGCCGTACAGCGGGATCCCCGACTCGAGGCGGGCGACCTCGAGAGCCTGCGACCCGGCGGCCCGGCCGCCATGCTCACGGACGACGGGCAGCAGGAGATCGATCAGGTCGGGCAGCGCCCCGCGCGGCGCGACGAGCTCGATGCCGTCGCGCGCCAGGCGGCGGTTGCGGATCAGCAGCGCCGGGGCGTCAGCGAGCTCGATCTCCCTCACACCCAAATGCTCGTCCGGGGTCTGGACGCCGAGCGTCGCGCAGACTCCCGTTGCCTGCGGTCCGTACAAGCCGACCTCGCCTAGCGACTCGCTGGCGTTCTCGAAGCCGGCGTAGATCGGAGGCAGGTACTTACGGAACGTGGCCAGCAGGTTCTCGGAGCCGGCCCGTGGGAGGTCGAGCAGGAGATCCGAGGCCCTTGGCAGGACCCGCAGGTCGGTGAGCACCCTCCCTTTGCGGTTAAGCAGGAGCGCGTGGCGACCGACATCCTGCAAGTCGGTCACCTGATTGGTGACCAGGCCGTTCAGCATCTCGGCCCGCCGCGACCCGGTCACGAGCACGGCGCAGCGGTCGGCCCTAAACGTCAGCGCGCAACTCTCGTGGAAGGCACGGCACTCCGCCTCCCAATCGCCCAGATCGCCGGCACCCTCGAGCAGGTCGGTCAATTCCTTGTCCACAGGATCCAATCTACACCAAGTGAGAATGCAAAGGCGCCCCCGGCCCGAAGGCCGCAGGGCGCCTCGTTCGTTTTTCGCTGTCGATCGACCTTGGCTTACATGCCCGCGCCGCGGACCGCGCCGCCGAAGTCGATTACGAGCGCCACACGGCGGTTCTCGATTCCGGTCATGCCGGGGCCGTGGGCGCCAGGGATGACCTGACGGTTAGCCGCCTCGCCGTAGCTGACCGCACGTACCTGGTCGGGCTGCAGACCGCCGGCCGTCGTCAGATACGACTTCACAGACTCCGCTCGGCGCTGGCCCAGACGAGTGTTGTAGGCCTCGCTGCCCGCCGGATCCGCAAACCCCTCGACCGTAACCAGCGCGTCCGCATAGTAGTCCTTAACGACCGCGGCGAAGCGATCGAGCACCGGCTTGTCGAGCTCGCGGAGGTCGGCCACGTCAAAGTCGAAGTGCACCGGGACGTTGAACTTCATCATCCCCTGTGCCTTCTCCATGGTGACGTTGAAGTCGTTGCGCAGTGCCTGCAGCTCTGTCTCGAGACTGCTCACGCGCCGCTCCATCTGGTCGATTCGACCTGAAAGCTGGTCATCGCTCGCCCGGAACTCCTCACGGACCTGTGCGAGCTGGGCGTCGAGATCCTCCTGCGATACGCCCGCAGCGCAGCCGCCCAGACCCAGAGCGAACAAGCCGACAACGGCGGTCAGCCGCACATGCCGATTCACCATCGCTCCTCCTTCTGGCTAGAACTCGTGACGAAGATTTGCCTTCAAGAACGACCGGTCGGGGCTGCCGTCCCCTGTCTGCCCTCGACCTGTACGTGTTGCTTCTCCCTTGACCCCAGGTGGTTCCAGCCCGAACGCACGAATCCCCACCGGTCCGGGACACGTACGGTGGTACAGCCTGGATTAACGGGTTAGGGCCTGGGGCCTGTAATATGTGGCTCAGGCCCTGGGTTGGCAACGGCCAGGGGTAGGGCCGGGTCGGAGCCCGGATTTGACGCCCCGCCAAGCGCTTACAAGATTGGTGACATGAACGAGAAGACTAGCACCCCAACAACGACCGGTCGCGTCAAGCTGACCGATATCTCCTCCCGGGCCTGGGAGCACCCGGCGGACCGCGCGGCGCTCCGCAGCTTGAACGCGATCCCCGGGTTCTCCGAGGTCGTCCGCAAGATCGTCGGCCTCTTCGGCGAACGGGGAATGCGCCTGTTCTTTCAGGCGAACGCGGTTCGAGTCACTCCGAAGCAGTACGGGTGGGTCTACGACATGCACGTGGGAGTGATCGACACGCTCGATCTGGGGTGGGAGCCCGAGTTATACATCTCCCAGACCCCGTTCGTTAACGCCGGCGCTCTCGGTGTGGACGAGCCGTTCGTGCTCATTAACAGCGCCGCGCTGGACGTCCTCGATCGCGAAGAGCTGGAGACCATTCTGGCCCACGAAGTGGGCCACATAGCCAGCGACCATGTCCTCTACCGGACCGTGTTCACCCTGCTCCTGCTGCTGGCGCAGCGGCAGCTCCCCATCGCCGGCCTAGCGATCGGAGCGGTCATTCTGGCTATGGCCGAGTGGGTCCGAAAGAGTGAGCTGTCGTCAGATCGGGCGGGGCTTCTTGGTACACAGAACCCGGAGGCCAGCATGAGCGCGCTGATGAAGCTGGCCGGCGGTAGTCCCCACCACGGCCAGGACCTCGAGCTGAGTGAGTTCCTGCAGCAGGCGGAGGAGTACGAGGACGACGAGAGCTTGGCAGACGCGGTCTTCAAGGTGATGAACCTTCTGGGATCCACTCACCCCTTCCACGTCCTGCGGGTGGGCGAGCTACGGCGCTGGGTACGCGAGGGCCACTACGACCGGATCCTCAGGGGCGAGTACATTCGCCGCGCCGACGAGCCACGCGCCTATAAGGAAGACGCAAAGGAGGCAGCTTCGTACTACGGCGAAGCCCTCAAGAAGGCGATCCGCAAAGTCAGCCGCGCGCTCGATGACGCCGCCAGCGGAGGACCCGTCGAGTTGTAGGCAGATCCGACATTCGACAGTCGAGATTCGTCGGGCGACGCCCGGCTCCAATCTCGGCCACCGACGTTCGACGCTCGACGTCCGAGCTGGACGCCGAACGCTGGTCGTCGGACATCGAAAGCCGAGAAGTGAGCCGAAACTCGGTTGACGGCTGTCGGCTGTCGAATGTTGCAACCAGCCTCGAGCACGACATCACCACTAATGCCGTTCGCCGCCGCCTTCCCCTGCCACAACCGCAGGCGCTGCTTCCTCGACGAGTTCTAGCCCGAGCGTCCGCCCCTTGTCCACCGCCGGCACACCCTCAGCCAGCCAGACGGGCGCAGGCGCACCCTTCAGGAAGTGGTCGAAGAACTGCTGCATGCGCACCGCCCAGTCTTTGCGGTTCTGGTACTTACGTAGGCCGTGCGGCTCGCCGTTGTAGTTGAGCAGCCAGGCCGGCTTCTGCAAGCGCCGCAGCGCCACGAAGAACTCGATCCCCTGGTACCACGGCACCGCGCCGTCCTCATCGTTGTGCAGCATCAGAACGGGAGTCTCGACTTTGTCGGCCCAGAACAGCGGCGAGTTCTCTATGTATCGCGGGCGCGCCTCCCACAGCGAGCCGCCCAGCCGGCTCTGGCCCCTCTCGTACTGGACCATCCGGCTCCGTCCGCTGCCCCACCTGATTCCGCCGTAGGCGCTGGTCATGTTGGTCACCGGTGCACCCGCCTCCGCCGCGGCGAAGATGTGTGTCTGGGTTATGAGGTAGGCGATCTGGTAGCCACCCCAGCTGTGTCCCTGGACGCCGATTCGCTGCGGATCGACGAACCCTTCGTCCAGCACGGCGAGTACCCCTGAGACCACACAGTCGTAGGCGCTCTCGCCGGGATACCCATCCCGGTAGTGCACGTCGGGCACGAATACGACGTACCCGCGGCTCACGTAGAAGCTGATACTGATGCTCGAGCCGCCCGGCCCCGGGCTGCGGTGGCGGTGCAGATCATCCGCCATCCGCTCGTAGAAGTACACCATCATCGGGTACTTGACCGACGGGTCGAAGTTCTCCGGCTTGTAGAGGATGCCCTCCAGCTCTTTACCATCCGTCGAGCGCCAGTGGACGAGCTCGGCGGTGCCCCAGAGGTACTCCGCCTGCTGGGGATTCGCCTCGCTGACCTTGCGCATGTCGCCGAAGGAGAGATCGCTCACCCAAAGGTCGGGGAACTCCTCGAAGCTCTGTCGCGTGACCACGAGCACGTCGGCATCCTCGGCCTTGCCCGGGAAACCGAAGTACTGGTCGGCCGTGACGAGCTCCACCGGCTCGCCGTCCCCTCGGAACCGGTCACGATAGAACCCGCTCGCCTTCGTCTCGTTGTCGAACGCCCGGAGGAGTAACGGCTCGTCCTCGGGTATCGCCTCCCGGTCCGGGTCGAGCTGCACATAACGGAACACGAGATCCCGTTCCCGCCCGATCCCCTCCGTCACGTTTCGCGGCGCACGCCGGCCGCTCGGGTCCGTTGCCCAGATGTCGTGCTTGTCATAGAGGAGGGCCCATCCGTCGCCATCCGTCCAGCCGGCACCTCCGTAGGGGCCCGGAACCATCGGGTGGTCGTCCTCCTCGTTGTGGACGGGATAGGGGACGGCCGCCGTGAGATTCACCGGCTCACCACCCTCCAATGCAAGGGCGAACCATGCCCGCTCCTTGCCGTCCCACCACGTCACATACTCGCCGTCGGGGGATAGGTCGACACGCCACGCATCCACCTTCTCGATGACCTTGCGGCGCTCGCCGTTCCGCACGTTCACTACGTAAATGTCGTTGTAGTAAGGCGAGTCCCATGAGATGAGCTGTCGGTACGGAATATTCGACCTGCCGATGGCGACGTCCGCATCGCCCTTCGACGCTACCTCGACGTTCGGCACGGCCGGGCCGGCAAGCTGGACCACCGATCCCCTACCCAGGTGAGCCACGGCGAGGTAGGTGCGCTGGCGCTCGTCCTGCCGATCCACCAACTGCTGCGTCTGCAGCAAGGGATCGCGCCAGTTCCAGATATCGAGCTCGACCTTCTCCCATTCGGGGATCTCCTCCTCGGGCTCCGGCTCCGGCCGAGGCGCCGTCCCGAAGAAGAGGCGCCTGCCATTGTCCGAGAAGCTCAGCTCGCCGTGCTCGCTGACCCACCAGCCTTCAGGGATCCCGGAAGTACCCTCACTCGCCAGCGCGCGCGCCTCGGCCGAGCCAGCGCGCCAGTAATAGAGCACGTACGCCGGCTGGTCTGCCTCGTAATCGTCGCGGTTCGTTATGAACGCCAGCTGCCGGCCTTCTTCGTCGAAAGTCAGCGCCTGGTACTCGCCCTCCCCGGTTGCGACTGCGGTCTCTTCCCCACCGTCGAGTTCCACGACGTAGACGCCGTCGGTCGAGCCATCCTCGCTGGAAACCGCGTAGGCGAGTCGTCCGCCGTTCTTCGCGAAAGCGTATCGCATGACGTTCTCGAAGCGTCGCTCGGTGCCCGTCCCAAGATCACGCAGCACCAGCGTCGTACCTACGTCCTTCTTCTTCTCCTCGTCCTCTTCCTCCTCGGTCTGGGGCTCTTCCGGTTGTGGCTCGGGCTCGGGCGCTGGCTCCGGCTCCTCCGGTACCTCCTCCTCGGCCTCAGTGGTATCGGGTTCCTCCTCCGCTTTCTCCAGCAGGTAGGCCAGCCAGCCGCCGGCTTCCTCCGGCACCCTGAACGACTTCACACGTTCGACCCGGGTGATCGCGCCGGAACCCAGATCCAGGACGCCGAGGGAGTCCTTCGGCTCGTCCTCATCCTCCAGCTTGGCCTCGCGGACTGCCGCCAGCTCTGGCTTGATGACGAAGACCACGAAGCGGCCGTCTCCAGAGAACCGCGCCTGCTCACCGCGCCGGATCTCGTAGGACTGCGCGAGGTCCCCGCTCCGGACGTGCAGCTCGGAATCGCCGTCCCGTGGCTCGAGGACGTAAAGGATCCACGCTCCGTCGTCAGACAGCTGCCTGCCCGTGATGCTCTTCCAGCTGTCGTAGACTTCGTGGTCGAGGGGACGTTTGGCCGTGTCCTGTGCGAAGGTGAGATTTGAACAGAAGAGCGCAGCGGCGAGTACGGCTAGCGTGCGGTACATGGCTTCCCCTCCTAGTCCTGGCAATTCACGGGCGCGAGAACTCCTACAAGCGCCAGGCGCGTTGCGCCCGCACCCGACGAAGAATTTCTGTTGGAAAGGCTCGATCGAGTATCAGCGACGATCGCCAGTCGCTGCTACTGCTCCGGTGGCTGCCAGGTCAGCCGCCAGCTCCCGGAGTCCATCACCCCACCACCGGCCTCCTCGACGACGTAGCTGCCCCGCGCTACCTCCGCCTCGCGAGTACCGCTGATCCGCGCCAGCATGCCCTCGAAGCTGAACTCGGCGACGATGGAATCCGCGGTCAGGTAGAGGTTCGTCAGCCGATGCTGCTCCATCCCATAGCCCTGATCGAATCGCGTCACGCCCGCCGGTAGGCCAGCCGTGTCGACGCTCAGCTCCACCTCGAGCGGCCCGTAGCCACCGCCGCCCCCCTCATATTCGCCGGCCCACAGACCGCCCCAGCCGGCCAGCGGGTCCGGGCCCCCGCCACCGCCGAAGATCGAGCAGCCCACCAGTGCCGCCGCCGCGAGAGCGATTGCCACCTTGCGCATAACGCCTCCCAGTTTCACTAAGCCGGTTGGGGCCGGTTCTTTGGGGATGCGGATAAGATACCACCCCTATAGTACGAGGCACCCCCTGCTGGGGATTCGGGGTTCAGGGAGTTTGCGAAGGTGAATTCGGAATCCGTGGAATCCGTGGAGTTTGGGAAGCGGGGAACCGGGGAATTGGCGGGGAGCGGCCAACTCATAACTGCATACGTGACAACGGAATGGACATGGTGTCCACGCGAGGGGCGGTCTTCACGGGCCACCCAAACTCCCCGAATCCCCGAACCCCCGAATCCCCAAATGCCAAGACGGTTTCTGCCGTATTTCCCAAGCCGGTCGCCGGGTGTACCTTGCGGGCGAGATTTCCCCGACCGCTGAAATCCTTACCGGGAGGGACAGATGGCCAGACGTCTGGTATTTCTGTGGGTCCTCGCCTTCGCGCTTCCATATGCGGAGCCAGCGGCCGCCCAGGAGGAGGACGAGGACAGAGCGCCACAGTTGAACTCGGGTCTCGTCTCGGGCCTGGAGCTGAGGAACATCGGGCCAGCGCTCATGTCGGGCCGCATCATCGACGTCGCCGTGGATCCGGTGGACCGGAGCACGTGGTACGTGGCGGCGGCGTCGGGCAACGTGTGGAAGACGGAGAACGCGGGGACTACGTGGAGGCCGATCTTCGACCGGTACGGCTCATACTCCATCGGCTGCGTCACGGTCGATCCCAACAACCGGTTCGTCGTCTGGGTGGGGACGGGTGAGAACAACAGCCAGCGCAGCGTTGGCTACGGTGACGGCCTGTACAAGTCGATCGACGGTGGGCGGAGCTTCCGGAAGGTGGGTCTGGAGAATTCCGAGCACATAGGGATGATCAAGGTCGACCCACGCGATTCCGACGTCGTCTACGTGGCGGCCCAAGGCCCGCTCTGGGCGCCGGGCGGTGACCGCGGTCTCTACAAGACCACCGACGGCGGTGAGACCTGGAATCGGGTGCTGGAGATCGACGAGCACACGGGCGTCTCGGAGGTCCACCTGGACCCGCGTGACCCGGACGTGATCTACGCCATCTCCTATCAGCGGCGTCGCCACGTTTGGACGCTGATCAATGGCGGGCCCGGCTCGGGCATCCACAAGTCCACCGATGGGGGCGCCACCTGGCGCGAGATCAACAGGGGTCTGCCGGGCGGCGACCGGGGCCGCATCGGAATGGCCGTCTCCCCAATCAACCCCGATGTGCTGTACGCGATAGTCGAGGCCAGTACGCGCCAGCGGAGCGGCTTCTTCCGATCAGAGAACCGCGGCGAGAACTGGTCCAAGCAGGGCAGCTACATAAGCGGTAGCCCGCAGTACTACCAGGAGATCTTCGCCGACCCACACAAGTTTGACCGCATCTACTCGGTGGACGTGCGATTCATGGTCAGCGAGGACGGCGGCGCGAACTTCACGCGCGTGGGCGAACGGTGGAAGCACGTGGACAACCACGCGCTGTGGATCGATCCCGACGACCCCGAACACCTGCTGGTCGGGACGGACGGCGGCCTGTACGAGACCTTCGACCGCGGCGCGAACTACCGATTCTTCGAGAACCTGCCGCTGACGCAGTACTACAAGGTGGCGGTGAGCAACGACGAGCCGTTCTACTACGTCTACGGCGGCACCCAGGACAACAACACGCAGGGTGGCCCATCGCGCACCAACAACGTGCACGGGATCCGGAACAGCGACTGGTTCATCACGCGGGGCGGTGACGGGTTCGGGCCGGCGGTCGATCCGGAGGATCCGAATATCGTCTACTCGCAATCGCAGCACGGCTACCTCGTGCGCTACGACCGCCTCACCGGTGAGGGGATCGACATAAAGCCGCGAGAGGCAGGGGAGGGACCGCCGCTGCGTTGGAACTGGGACTCGCCGATCCTGATCAGTCCGCACTCGGCGGCGCGAATCTACTTCGGGTCACAGATCCTCTTCAGCAGCGATGACCGCGGCGACTCCTGGCGGGCGGTGAGCCCCGACCTGTCGCGGAACATGGACCGCAACACGCTGCCGGTCATGGGCCGCATCTGGAGCGTTGACGCCATCGACAAGAACCGCTCGACGTCCCTCTACGGGTCGATCGTGGCGCTGACCGAGTCGCCGATCGTCGAGGGGCTGCTCTACGTGGGCACCGACGACGGCCTGGTCCAGGTGAGCGAGGACGGCGGTGCCAATTGGCGGCGGATCGACCAGGTCGGCGACGTCCCGGAGATGACCTACGTCAACGATCTGGAGGCATCGCTTCACGACGAGAACACCGTATTCGCGGTCCTCAACAACCACAAGCGCGGCGACTTCAAGCCCTACGTCTATAAGAGCACGAACCGCGGTCGTTCCTGGACCTCGATCACCGGCGATCTGCCCGAGCGCGGGTCAACCTATACGATCGTCCAGGACCATGTGAACCCGGACCTGCTCTTCGTGGGCACCGAGTTCGGGATATTCTTCACCCTGGACGGCGGTACGAGATGGATCGAGCTGACGGGCGGTATGCCCACCATCGCCGTGCGCGACCTGGTGATCCAACGGCGCGAGAACGACCTGGTCGCTGCCTCTTTCGGTCGCAGCTTCTTCGTCCTCGACGACTACACACCGCTGCGCACCCTCAGCGAGGACCTGCTCCAGCAACGGGCCCACATGTTCCCGATCAAGGACGCACTGTGGTTCGTGCAGGCGCGGCCGCTGGGCGGCGGCGCAAAGGCGTCGCGCGGCGCCAGCTTCTACACGGCGCCCAATCCGGATTACGGTGCGACCTTCACCTACTTCCTGCGCGAATCGCTGAAGACGAGCCGGGCCGAGCGTCAGGACCGCGAGCGCCGAGCGGCCCGGGCTGGCGAGGACACTCCCTACCCGACTTGGGAACAGTTGAAGGAAGAGGACCGCGAAGAGCCACCGGCTGTCATCCTCACCGTTCGCGACGAGGCCGGCAACGTGGTACGGAGAATCAGCGGCTCCACGTCATCGGGGATCCACCGCACCACGTGGGACTTCCGCTATCCCAGCTATACGGCGAGCAGCATCCAGAACGCCGGCTCCGGCCCGCTGGCCGCGCCCGGCAGCTACACCGTCAGCATCGAACAGCGGCTCGACGGCGTGACCACCCAGCTGGTGGCGCCGACGTCGTTCGAGGTAGTCCCCCTGCTCGAGCCAACCTTGTCGCCGGCGAACCGCGCTGAGGTGCTCGCGTTCCAGCGACAGGCCGGCGAACTACAGCGCGCCGTAATGACCGCGAGCAGAGTCGCCGGTGCGGCAGCCGAGCAGATCGGGGACATCAAGAGCGTAATAGAGGTCTGGCCGGGCGCCGACCCGAGCCTCCGTCAGGAAGCGCGGGATCTCGAACTCAGGCTGATGGACATCCGGGAGATTCTGAACGGTGACCCGACGAAGCCGCGTCGCAACGAGTCCGCTATGCCGGGCCTCGTCAGCCGGGTGAGTACCGCGGTCCGCGGCAGCTATGCCACTGCTTATGGGCCGACGGGGACGCACCGGCAGCAGTACGAGATAGCGGCGAACCAGTTCGCCGAGGTCTTGCCGGCACTGCGTCAGCTGATCGAGGTCGACCTTGTCGCTCTGGAGGACAGGCTCGAGGCGGCAGGAGCGCCGTACACAGGGGACCGCTTGCCCAATTGGCAACACGACTGATCTAGATTTCTGGATCCGCGACTAGAAAAAGGGGCACCCGATCGGGTGCCCCTTTTCTATGGCTTGGAGTTTTCTAGCTGCTACGCGTCACAAAGGGTAATGAGAGGTCAACCGTCATCTATCACTACATCTGCTGCCCCAAGCAGAGAATCCGTCACCTCCCGAGCAGCATGCGGACCGTTTCACGTTTTGCCTGCCCTTCACTACTTTAGATGCCGTAACTCTGTGCTTGGTTGCACGGACCGCCTGATCAGAAGGGTGTCATCGTGGAGCAGCTCCCGATTCCAGCGCATTTCGAACCCGGCCAAGTCGGTGAGGTCTGGCAGGTCCCCTACCAGGTACGTGCGAACGAGGCGGCATCCCGGGCGCGGGAGCACGGGCTACGCCCAGCTGCGGAGGACGCTGTGCGGATCTGCCTCGTGCTGGTGGACTGCCAAAACACCTTCTGCATCCCCGGTTTCGAGCTCTTCGTCACCGGTAGGTCGGGCCGGGGTGCGGTGGAGGACAATATCCGGCTCTGTGAGTTCATCTACCGCAACCTGGGCGTGATCACCCAGATCGTCCCCACGCTGGACACGCACACGGCGATTCAGATCTTCCACCCCGTGTTCTGGATTAATGAAGAGGGCGAGCATCCGGTCGGTGGCGCGACGATCATCAGCTCAGACGATGTAGAACGCGGCGTCTGGCAGGTGAACCCTGCGGTGGCAGCGAGCGTAGCGGACGGCGACTACGAGTACCTGCGGCGCCATGCGCTCAACTACGTGCGCACGCTCACCGAAGGGGGCAAGTACCCGCTACTGGTCTGGCCCTACCACGCCATGCTCGGCGGAATCGGGCACGCCCTGGTGTCGGCCGTAGAGGAGGCGGTGTTCTTCCACGGGATCGCTCGCCAGAGTCAGCCGCGCTTCGAGGTCAAGGGCGACAATCCACTGACCGAGCATTACTCAGTCCTTCATCCCGAGGTCATGGCCGGCCCGGACGGCACCTCGATCGCGGAGAAGAACGCGCCCTTGATCCGGACGCTGCTGGAGTTCGACGCGGTGATCATCGCCGGCCAGGCGAAGAGCCACTGTGTGGCCTGGACGGTTCACGACCTGCTGACCGAGGTGCGCGCAGTAGATCCAGCGCTGGTCGAAAAGGTCTATCTGCTGGAGGACTGCAGCTCTCCGGTCGTAGTGCCCGGCGTGGTCGACTTCTCCGAGCAGGCCGACGAGGCTTTTCGGCGATTCGCGGAAGCGGGCATGCATGTGGTTCGGTCGAGTCAGCCGATCGAGACTTGGCCGGGTTTCGGTGGTCGCTAGTCGGTGGTCGGTGGTCAGTGTATCCACGAATACACCGACGACTGATCACTGACCACCGACCACCGGAACAGCCTCAGTTACCAGCGCTTCCTCGAGTGTCACCTCACAACGATAGCCCAGCACCCGCACACCCGACCTCACTGCTTCCTCCAGCGCGTCTGCGAAGTCCGGGTCGATAGCCCGGGCGGCCGTGACACTCGTTGCATCGCGGCTCTGCACGACGAAGAGGACCGTGGCTTACAGTCCCGCGACGCGCGACTCGGCCAGCTCGGCGATCCTGCCGGCCTCGAGTGCCTCGGCGACCAGCTCGTTGGGCAGCGTCGTAACGACGGAAACCAGCTCGCCGGAGGGCGCTTCGACCATGGCCAGCGTAAAGCGGGTCTTGCGGCCCGGCCCGGACGCCGGGCGGACCCAGACATTCGCACCGGGGAGCAGAAGCTCTTTCAGGCGGCCGGGATCCGGGAGGTGAGCCTCGACCGGCTCGCCGTCGAGCTCGACGACCGTCAAGAAGCGGTTGGGTCTGGATACGAAGCGTGCCGAGCGGAGAGGCCCCGGGATACGCATGCTCGAGGGGCGCACCGCCTACGGCCGGGGCGACCGCTGCCGATACTCGCTCTCCAGGCGTGACAGCAGCTCGGCCCGGCGATCGTATAGCCGCCTCGGTGTCCGGGGCTCGTGCCCCGCCAGGGCGTAGGCGGCGAAGAGCGGCAGCGCCACACTCACATCGAGGTAACAAACCACCGTGTCGGCCAACGCACTCGGGTCCACCTTCCCCCAGCTCACCGCTTCGGAAGGCGTGGCGCCCGACAGACCGCCGGTGTCGGGACGCGCGTCGGTGACCTGGATGAAGTAGTCGTGGCCCGCTTCGTCCAGACCCAGAACCTCCTGGAGCTGCGGTTCGGTCTGCAGCAGGAAGTTCTTGGGACTACCGCCACCCATGATTACGACCGCGCTCTTGCCGCCCGACCGCTTGGCGCCGAGGACGATAGCAGCGGTCTCGTTCACGTCGATGGCGGAGTCGATGCGTAGCTCGCCACCGGCGAGGGAGCGCTCCGCTACGTTCATCCCAATGCTCGAGTCGCCCGGTGCCGAGCTGTATATCGGGACGCTGGCTTCGCAGCACGCCGCCAGGATCGACTTGCGCTCGAGTCCCAGGGCCCTTTCGCGCTCCAGTACGTAGCGCCCAACGAGATAGTGGAACTCGGCCGTCCCCATGGTGCGCTGAAACTCCTCACCGTCGATGAGCTGGCGGAAGAAGGCGTCGGTCGAGAGCAGCACCTCGTAGTCGAAGAAGATGTCGTAGATGCGGACAACACCTTCCTCCCTCAGCTGCACGTCGCTCACGCTCGGCTGACCCTGGCGCATCTCGAGACCGATCCCGAAGTGCGCGTCGTGGTAGAGGACCGCTCCGGTCGAGACGATCCAATCGACGAACCCCGCCTCGATCAGGGGGATCAGCGCCGACATGCCGAGCCCTGCCGGCGTCAGTGCTCCGCTGAGACTGACACCCACCGTCACCTCGGGCTCGAGCACCCGCTCCACGAAGAGGCGGCACGCCTCTCGAAGACGGCCGGCGTTGTAAGCCAGGAAGGCGCCGTCGATTAGATCGGCGACCCGCTCGTCGCCGGTTATCGGCGACGGGTCGATCCGTGCTCCGCGCAGGTAGCGACTGGAGTTCCGCTCCGAGTTCTTTGGCATCGTCAATCGCCTCTGAGGCCAGGGCCGAAAGTCGGAACGAAGCTAGAGGCGAGCCGGTCAGCGTGGCAAGTCGTGTTTCGTTGGGACACTGGGAATTGGGGCCTGCAGATTCGGGAATCGGGGACTTGGGGATTCGGGAACCGGGAATGGGAACGCCGGCAATCCGTGGAATCCGTGGTACGGGGGACGTTGGGATTCCCGGATTCACGAATTCCACGGATGCCTCGGATTCCCAATTCCCAATCCCGGAATCCCCGAATCTCTCAACTACCACTCCCATTACGGGCGTTGTGCGCGTCGACGATGATCTGGGCCGCCTGATCCGGTGAGTTTGCGGTGACGATGATTTCGAGGTCCTCCGGCGAGATCTTCCCCTCGGCCAGCATACAGTTCTTCAGCCAGCGCATGAGCGTGGAGTGGTAGCGGTTGTTGTACATCACCAGCGGGAAGTTGTGGACCTTGCCGGTCTGGATGAGCGTCAGCGCCTCGAACAGCTCGTCCATCGTTCCGTAGCCGCCGGGAAAGATGACGAAACCCTCGGAGTAGCGGACGAACATCGTCTTGCGTACGAAGAAGTAGCGGAAGGTGAGGCTCAGATCGACGTAGCGATTGACGTCCTGCTCGAAGGGCAACTCGATGTTCAACCCGACGGAGAGTCCAGCGCCCTGCTGGGCACCCTTGTTCGCCGCCTCCATGATTCCAGGGCCCGCGCCGGTCATGATGGCGAAGCCGGCCTCCGCAAGCAGCTGACAGGTCATCGTCGCAGCCAGGTAGTCAGGATCCCTGCGTGGCGTCCGCGCCGATCCGAAGATCGCCACCGCAGGTCCGATCCGGGCGAGCGTATCGAAGCCGTCGACGAACTCGCCCATAATCCGGAACACGCGCCACGGATCTCTGAGCGTCTCTTCCGGGATCGGCTCGAACCCCTCGGGCAGCCGCTCCACTTTGGGCGGCATAACCTCCGCAGGTTCGAAGTCCGCCACGCGCCGACTGAATAGACGCTCGTCCTCAGTCGTGGGTCCCGGACCACGCCGGTCCACGTGCTTGACCTTGGCCCTAGCCCTCGGTCGCCTCTTCTTCGAGCTACCCTTCCTGCGTTTCTGCATCAGCCTCAAATCTCCATACGCAGACTCCACAGCCCTCCACGGCCGCACCGGGAGAGGTGGGAAACTTTTGTGGAAAACCCTGTAACACGTTGTGTGGTATAGGGTTAGCCTGGGGAGAAACGCGCCTGCCCGGCGTGACGGACAGCGGCGTTAGAACCGAGCGCCCCGTCGTCCGCCGTGCAATAGAAGGCGCGCCTAGTCGCCGCCCGCGGCCGGTTGGGTGGCTTTGACATCAGGAACGGCTGGCTTGGCGGCAGGCTTCACGACCCGGGACTCTCCCCCCTCCTCCATGTGGACCTGGCCGTTGAAGCGGGCGCCTTCATCCAGCTGGACTCGGCGGCTGCGCAACTCGCCCTGGATGTCACAAGTCGATTGCAGTTCGAGGCGACTATCGGCCGCGATGTTGCCGCTAACGCGGCCGCTGACCACGGCATCCTGGGTGATGATGTCGCCGATGACTTCCCCGCTGCGACCGACGACGACCGATTTTCCGGCGCGGATCGTTCCCTCGACGCGGCCTTCGATGCGAATGGTACCGTCGGTCTCGCAGTCACCAATGATGTTCATGCCGGGCGCGATGAGTGAGATCGCGGCATCGCCAGATTCACGCTCGATCTTGGTCATAGGCTTTTTCTGTTCCTCGGCGGTTTTCTTCTCACGTCCAATCATAGGGCTCGCTCACTAGCCTGATCCTGTTCTCTGCTGCACCAGAGTGAATGGGTCGATGGGCCGGCCGTCCTGCAGGATCTCGAAGTGCAGGTGCGGCGCTGTTGAGATCCCCGTGTTTCCGGAGAGGGCGATTACCTGGTTCTGAAGAACCGTGTCACCCGCCGCGACGAAGAGCCGGGACGCATGACCATACATCGATTCGTAGCCAGAGTTCCCGTGCTCGATTAAGACGAAGAGCCCGTAGATCGAGTCGGCCCTGGCCTCAGCTACAACGCCGGCCCCGCTGGCCCGGATATAGGAGTGCTGGGCGACAGCGATGTCGATCCCTGGGTGCGTCCCCTCCAGAGCCGGCTCCAATGTTCGGGTCACATAGCCGGCGGCGGCCAGCGGCCAGCTCGTTGGGATCTCCGGGGACAGGCCGGTTCCAGGAGCGCCTTCATCTTCGGTTCCCCGTCCCTCGGCCGGCCGCATTTCCGGGGCCTGGCTCACCGCTAGGATGTCACCGCCTAACATCGTGCGGATCTTGTCGTACTCTGCCTCCAGTTGCGCGAGGTTGCTGGCAAGGCGCTGAACCTTAGCGTTGTCCGCCTCGAGCCGCGCGATCTGCCCCTCGAGCTCTGGGATCCGCGCCGTCTGGGCGGCGAAGTACCACCAGCTGCCGAGCAGCATGGCGAGTCCCAACCCCCCGGCCGCCGCCAGGGCGGCGCCGATCCGCAGCCCCCGCGGCGTTAGACGGACGCTGCGGGTTCGCTCGGTATCACCGGGGACGAGTACGATCGTGTAGCCGCCTTCGTGTTCTTTCATCTCATCCTGCTCAGACGATCCCGCCGACGCCGACGATGACCTCGACGATGCGCTCGAAGTCCTCGGCATCGCGGAAGGGGATTTCGATACGCCCCCGATTTGACCCGTCCAGCTTCACCCTGACCGTCGTGCCCAGAGCCCTGCCCAGCGCCTGCTCCGCCCTCGTCGCGTACGCGTCGGCCCGGGAGTCGCCCGCTTTCTGTCGCGGCTTGCGGGCCTTGGTCGTGCGGCGCTGGCGGACCCGCTCCTCTACCTCTCGCACCGACAGGCCATCACGAGCCGCCGCTCGTGCCAACTCGATGACTCGCTTCTCGTCGCTTAGCCCGAGCAGCGCCCGGGCATGACCCGCCGAGATATCGCCGTCGGCCAACAGCTTGCGAACCCCCTCGGGCAGGCCGAGCAGGCGAATCGTGTTGGCGACGGTCGAGCGGTCGCGGCCGACCCGAGCCGCCACCTGCGCCTGTGTCAGGCCGAACTCCTCCACAAGCCGACGGTAGGCATGCGCCTCGTCGAGCGGGCTCAGATCCTCGCGCTGCAAGTTCTCGATCAGCGCCAGGACGATCATCGTCCGATCATCGACGTCACGGACCACGACCGGAACGTGATCCCAACCGAGCTCCTTCACCGCCCGGAAGCGCCGCTCACCGGCGACCACTTCCCAACCACCCTCCGCGACCGGGCGCACCAAGACCGGCTGGAGAAGTCCGTTCTCCTTGATCGAGGCGACCAGCTCCTCGAGCCCCTCCCGATCCATCGCTTGCCGCGGCTGAAACGGGTTCGGTCGCAGCTCCTTGGTGGCGACCTGCTCGACCTCGCCACGTCCCGGCGCATCGTCGGGGAGATAGTCGCCCAGCAATGCGCTGAGCCCCTTACCGAGTCGCTTCTGTTGTTTCTTAGCCACTGCCGTTCCTGCCCATAAGTTCTTTTGCCAGATCAAGATAGCTTGCTGCGCCCGAAGACAGAACGTCGTAGGTCACGATCGGTTTACCGAAACTCGGCGCCTCCGCCAGCCGGATGTTTCGGGGGATCGAGGTCCGAAACACCTTGGGCCCGAAGTACTCGCGAGCTTCGTCGGCGACTTGACGGGAGAGATTCAGCCGGTCGTTGAACATCGTCAACAGCACGCCCTCGATCTCCAACCTCGGGTTCAAACCGCGCTGCACCAGGCGCACCGTGTTGAGGAGCTGCGTCAGCCCCTCCAGCGCATAGTACTCGCACTGGATCGGGATCAAGACCGTATCAGCAGCCGCCAGGGTGTTCACCGTGAGTAGCCCAAGGGAAGGCGGCGAGTCGATGATCACATACTCGTACCTCTCCCTGAGGGGCTCGAGGGCCTGCCGTAAGAGCGTCTCGCGCCCCTGCCTCCCGGTCATGGCAATCTCCGCCCCCAGCAGATCCCGATGCGAAGGGAGCAGGTCGAGGACGGCAAAGTGCACCCCCCGGATAACCGTCTCCGCGGCAGGCAGTCCCTCCAGCAACACCTCGTAGATCGACCCAGCCAGCTCATCACGATCGACCCCCAGTCCGCTGGTGGCGTTTCCCTGGGGATCCGCATCGACGACGAGGGTGGTGCGTTCGGCGACGGCGAGGCAGGCGCCGAGGTTGATGGCGGTGGTCGTCTTTCCGACGCCACCCTTCTGATTGGCGATCGTTATGACTCTCGACATTGGAACACCGGCCCGGACGGAGCGAGGCGGGGTGGGCTCAGGTTCGGTGAATTATACCGGAGAGGAGCGGCCGAGGAAAGGGCGATTGTTTCACGTGAAACGCGTCTGCCGCACGGCCACGATCGGTAGTGTCACCCCCGGACCCGAAACCCCACCCATGGGGTCGTCGGGTTTCACGTGAAACGGGGGAAATCCCAACCTGGAAAATCCGTTGGGAATTCTCGAATCTCGATTCGAGAATTCCCAAGAGACTTCACCAACTGACCACTTCCTATTTCCCGTACTTTCGAAGCTCCATCATCAGGTTCTGAAGGTCGCTGGGCGCCACGCCTGGTATCCGCGCCGCCTGCGCCAGCGTGCGTGGCCGGATCCGGTCGAGCTGCTGCCGCGCTTCAGTGGAGAGGCTGCAGAGCCTTAAATAAGGAAGGTCGGCTGGCAACCTGAGCTCGGCCTGCCGATCAAGCCGCTGGGCCCGCGCTTTCTCCTTTGCGACGTAGCCGGCGTACTTGATCTGCATCTCCAGCGCCGCGAGGGCGTCGCCTTCCGGCGTACCGTCACCAGGTAGCAGGCCTCCGGGACCCACGAGCTCATGCAGTCGGACCTCTGGCCGCTTGACCAGGTCGGCCAGCGCAGTGGGCTCAGCGATGGCCGAAGTGCCCCGGGCCTCCAGGTAGTCGTTGACCACCTCAGGCTGCGCCAGGGTGCTCCTGGCCCACTCCGCCGCCTGCTCCTCCAGACTCAGCCGCCGATCGAGAATGCGCCTCTGCTCGTCGCTCAACAGGCCTAGCTCCGCCGCCTTCGGCCCCAGCCGCCGCAGCGCGTTGTCCTGTCGCAGCAGCAGGCGGAACTCGGCCCGCGACGTGAAGAGTCGGTAGGGCTCGTCAACGCCCTTGGTGACCAGGTCGTCGATCAGCACTCCGAGGTACGCCTCATCTCTCTCGACCACCCACGGCTCGCGACCCAAAGCACTCAGGGCGGCGTTGGCGCCCGCCGCGATCCCCTGCGCGGCCGCTTCTTCGTAGCCCGTCGTGCCGTTTACCTGCCCAGCCAAGTAGAGGCCCGGTAGCGCCTTCACCTCGAGGGTGGTATGGAGCTGGTGCGGCGGAAAATAGTCGTACTCGATGGCGTACCCCGGCTGTGTCATGCGGGCCTCCCCCAACCCCGGTACCGCGGCGAGGAACGCCCGCTGCACATCGGGAGGCATAGAGGTCGAGAGCCCGTTGACGTAAAGCTCGGACGTCTCCAACCCCTCGGGCTCGAGGAAGATCTGGTGCCGAGGCGCGTGCGGAAACTTGACGATCTTGTCCTCGATCGATGGGCAGTAGCGCGGGCCGCGGGCCGCGATGGCTCCCCCATAGAGCGCCGAGCGCTCCAGGTTCTTCCGGATGACCTCCTTCACCTCCTCGCCCGCCCAGGTGATCCAGCACGGCAGCTGCGGCAGGCGATCCGCACTTTCCCAATAGGAGAACCGGAAGTCCTCGGCATCGCCGTCCTGCCGTTCCAGCTTCGAGAAGTCGACCGTCCGCCCGTCCACTCGTGGCGGCGTGCCGGTCTTGAACCTGGTAACCTCCAAGCCGAGCGACTCCAATTGCTCGGAAAGCTCCACCGCCGGCGGGTCGCCAGCCCGGCCCGCCGCTTCCCTGACGCCACCACCGATGTGGATGCCGCCGCGCAGGAAGGTGCCCGCCGTGAGCACCACGCGTTGCCCTTCGAAGGCCGAGCCGTCCTTGCAGACCACCCCTCGGATCGACTCGCCTTCCAGCCAAAGCCCCTGGACCGTGCCCTGGAAAAGAGCGAGCCCAGGGGTATCCTCCAGCAGGGTGCGCATCGCTCTCGGGTAGAGCCAGCGGTCGCATTGGGCGCGCGGCGCCCAAACGGCTGGGCCCTTGCCCTTATTGAGCATACGGGTTTGAATGGACGTTCGATCGGTAGCCCGGCCCATCAATCCGCCCAGCGCGTCGACCTCGCGGACGACCGTGCCCTTCGCGACGCCCCCGATCGCCGGGTTGCAGCTCAGTTGGGCGACCCGGGCCAGATAGGAGGTGACGAGCAGCGTCCGGGCGCCGAGGCGCGCAGCAGCTGCCGCCGCTTCGCAGCCGGCGTGGCCTCCACCAACGACGATGACGTCGTACCGCAAGATCATGGCTTCCAGATCGCTGAGGAGCTAGCCAGGCGTGGCCGCTCCGACCTTCGCCTTCCATATTATTAGCTGCAGCGTGTAGAAACTATCAGAGGAGGCCGCTAAGACAAACGCGCGAGACAACTCTCCATGTCAGTCGATCACGAGACTCGGAAGGCTTTCAAGGTACACGGCGTCGTCCAAGGCGTCGGCTTCCGCTGGTGGGCCCAGCGCGAGGGACGCCGACTCGGACTACGCGGCTCTGTACGGAATTGCTCCGACGGAACCGTCGAGATCGCCTTCGCCGGTGCGCCCGACCGGGTGAGCGAGATGGAAGTTCAGTTGCAGCGGGGTCCGCCGGCATCGCGAGTGGTGCGGCTCGAAGAGCTGGCGGCGCCGGAGCAACTGCCGGATGGGTTCGAGATCGCCTTCTAGGCCGACCTCCTATCTCTATATATTACAACCAGTTAAGACGTGGCCCCAGTGTGGTTGCGCACTTGCGCTGGGGAAGGGGCAATTCAATTCACCCGTTGCACACTCACGATTCTCACGACGTCCCGAAGCATCTGTCGGTCGGCGGGTTGCCCTTGGATAGCCCGCACCACGTCCATCCCATCGATCACGCGCCCGAACGCGGCGAAGCCCTGGCCATCGGGGTTGCGTCGTCCGCCGAAATCCAACTCCGGCTGATCGCCGATACAGATGAAGAACTCGGACGAGGCGCTTCCCGGCGCGTTTCGCGCCATCGAGATGGTGCCGTCGGTGTGCAGGATACCAGTTTCCGCTGTGGTCTCGTGCGAGATGGGCGGCAGTCGGTCTTCGCTCTCCTGGAAGCCCAAGCCGCCCTGAATCACCTCGATTCTGATGGAGTCGTCCGGCTGGTTCCCCAACGTGACCACCCGATAGAAGAAGCCTCCCGCGAAGCGTCCCTCGTCGACGTAGCGTAAGAAGTTGGCCGCCGTCACCGGCGCGGCCTCTGCGAACACTTCGACCTCGATGTCACCTAGCTCGGTTTCGATCAGCACGCGTGGGGTCTGGGATCCACAGCCGACCAAAGAGAATGCGAGAGACAGGAACCCTAACCTGATCACGAATCCTCCGTTCGGAATGGC